>Ga0207674_10000949_pt1 | contig 37834 bp, 25 predicted proteins | sample KBSCornC72_FD_184303 | JGI IMG/M metagenome (GOLD analysis project Ga0207674, IMG submission 184303) | Corn rhizosphere microbial communities from Kellogg Biological Station, Michigan, USA - KBS Corn C7-2 (SPAdes) (version 2) | ecosystem: Host-associated > Plants > Roots > Rhizosphere > Soil ... | reverse complement strand
GGCGGTGATTCTCGGGGAAACGCTCAAGCCGCGTCGTGCTCGGCTGGGCGGGACGATCATCATGGTGGCCATCGGCGCCATCGTGTTCCGCGCGCTGATCGCCCTTGCGCTGCGACTCGGACTCAATCCTATAGATCTCAAGTTGGCCACGGCCGCCTTCGTGCTGCTGACGCTCGCACTCCCCAACTTCAACTTCGGCTTTCGCCGGACAGCAGCAGTCGCCGCCGCCGGCGGGGCGGGGGCGCGATGATCGAAATCTCAGGCTTGGAAAAGACGTTCGATCAGCCGGGCGGTGACAAGGCGATCGCGTTGCGCGGCGTCGATCTCTCGATTCCCGCGGGCCAGTTCGTGAGCGTGATCGGGAGCAATGGCTCCGGCAAGTCGACGATCCTCAACGTCGTCGCCGGCACGTATCGCCCGGACGAAGGAAGCATTCACATCGCCGGTACGGACGTCACGCGCTGGCCGGAGCACAAGCGCGCGAAGCTCGTCGGCCGCGTCTTCCAGGACCCGTTCAAGGGAACGTGTCCCTCGATGACGGTCGCCGAGAATTTGCGCATGGCCGAGTTGCGCGGCCGGCGTCGCGGCTTGCGGTTGGGATTGAACCGCCGCGCCCGCGTGCGATACCGCGAAGCGCTTGCGTCGCTCGGCATGCGTCTCGAGGGACGACTCGACGCGTCGATGGGAACGCTCTCCGGCGGCCAGCGACAGGCGATCACGCTGCTCATGGCGACCCTCACGCGGCCCGAGCTCCTGCTGCTCGACGAGCACACCGCCGCCCTCGACCCGCGCGCCGAGGAGCAGATCATGCGCGTGACGGAGCAGGTCGTACGCTCGCAGGGACTGACGACGATGATGGTCACGCACAGCATGGAGCAGGCGGTGCGCTTCGGCGATCGCACGATCATGATGCACCGCGGGCTCGTCGTCGCGGACTTGTCCGGCGAGGAGCGCCGCGGCGTCACGGAGTCCGATCTCCTGCTTCGCTTCTCGGAACTGCGGTATACGGCGGAGATGCGCGCCACGAAAGAGCTGACCGGCGCCGTCGCGGTGTGATGGCGCCGACTTCGTCGCGATCGCCGAAAAAAACATCGCTTACTTGCTTCGCCGTCACCGCCCCGGGCCTCGAAACCATCTGTGGGAGTGAGCTCGAGCAGCTCGGCGTTCGCCCCACGGTCGAAGACGGCGGCGTCACCTGGACGGGCGGCGGCGGGTCTGTCGCCATCGCGAACCTGTGGCTCCGGACTGCGAGTCGCGTCGTGGTTCGCGTGGCCGAGTTTCGTGCGAAGACTTTCTTCGAGCTGGAACGATCGGCGCGCAAGATCGATTGGGACCGGTTCATCACTCCCGGGGCCGGGGGGCGCGTACGCTTTCGCGTCACGTGTCGCAAATCGAAGCTGTATCACAGCGACGCGGTCGCGCAGCGGTTCGCCGAGGCGGTCGCGCATTCCATTGCCGACGTGACCGTCGGTAAGGCGCAGCGCGAGGACGACGAAGAGGACGCGGCGCCCGGTCAGCTATTTGTCGTGCGCTTTCTTCACGACGTCTGCACGGTGAGCGCGGACAGTTCCGGCGAACTGCTGCACCGGCGCGGCTACCGCCAAGCGCTCGCCAAGGCGCCGCTGCGCGAGACGCTCGCCGCGGCGATGCTGCTCGGCGCTGGATGGAAGGGCGACGTACCTCTCGCCGATCCGATGTGTGGCTCGGGCACCATTCCGATCGAAGCGGCGCGATTGGCGCGACGCATCGCACCCGGCCGCGATCGGCGCTTCGCGTTTCTCGATTGGCCGGAAACGGACCTCGCCGATTGGAAGTCGCTCGTCGACCGCGCACGCGACGACGAGCTCAAACGCGCACCGGTGGGAATCACTGGCGCGGATCGCGACGCGGGGGCGATCGATGCAGCGCGGGCCAACGCCGAGCGCGCGGGGGTCTTGCCGGATCTCGACCTGCGCGTGCAGCCCATCTCGGAGCTCGCGCCTGATGAGTCCCACGGGCTCATTGTCTCGAACCCGCCGTACGGCGCGCGCGTCGGCGAGCGGGATCGCTTGAGAAATCTCTACGCGCAGCTCGGCAACGTCGTGAGACGAAAGCGCCCCGAGTGGACGCTCGCGCTATTGCTAGCGGATCGTCAACTCGAGGCGCAGGTGGGTCTACCGTTCCGCGACGTGTTCGAGACGCGGAACGGTGGGATCCCGGTTCGCTTCGTTACGGCGCCACGTACGTCTCAATGAAGCTCTTTACTTGTCCGTAGACCGTCGCGTCCTCGTGCAACTGGCTGTGCGACATGCACACCGTTTCGATGTTGAGCTGGGCGCCATTCAGGATCGGGCTGTCGTGCGGACTGACCGCCTCGTCGCACGGGGTGCGCCAGGTGCCGTAGCCGACCACGAACGGTGATTCGTCGGTCGCGTTCAAGTGATTCAATAGCGTCGAATTCGGACGCATCTCGATACCCGACGGCGTGAACAGGAACGCAGCGAGGGTGGTACCGTGATTGGTCGCACCGAGTCCCGCGAAGGCGTGGACTTTCGACGCGCCGCCGAGGCTGTCGATGTAGTAACGGACCGAGATCGTGCCCATGGAGTGGGTGATGATGTTCACCTGCGTCGCGCCGGTCGTGGTGAGGATCGAGTCGATCTTCGTCTTGATCGTCTGTGCGGTGGTGCGGTTTGATTTGGTGTAGTCGTACGTCCAATTCGCGAGCTCGGCGTCGATGTACCCGTCTGTCTTGAACCGGGAGATCATCGTAGTCCAGGTCGAGCCGCTGCCGTTGTAGCCGTGAACGAAGAGAATCGGCGTGTGAGTGATCGTCGGCGGCGGGGGCGGCGGCGGCTTCGGTTTGCCACCTCTGGCGAAGCTTGGCGACAACGGTTCTGTGGGGCCGGCAACGGAATCGAGATTGCAGGCACCGAGGCCGACAAGCGCCGCCAATGGCGCGAAGCGCAGTGAGCGGGGGATTACAAGGCGCACCGGAGATCCCTCTGCACAAAGTTCGGTGGGGGGCGGAAACGTTCCGCGACGGAAGCGGCTAGAGTACGAGTGTCCGCCTCGGCTACGCAAGGGCAGTCCAGCTACGATCGGAGAATGGCTATGTCACGAGCGACGGTGAGTGCGATGCGCGCGGCTTTCTTTCTGACGGTCGCGGCCAATCTGTACGCACAAGCCGATTGGTCCGCGGTCGATCGGGCACTCGGTAGAAGTGGCGCGGCACAGCCCGGCGGCGTGTACAAGTACAGCTTCCCGCGCGGCGATTTGTCGGTGACCGTGGGTGGGACGCAGATCCGTCCGGCCCTGGCGCTCGGCTCATGGGTGGCGTTCAAGAAGACGAGCGACGGAAAGTCCATGGCGATGGGCGACCTCGTCCTCAGTCCCGACGAGCTACCCGCGGTGATGTCCAAGCTCCAGCAGGGTGGCGTCGATCAGACGGCCGTGCATAACCATCTATCCGGTGAGTCGCCGCACGTCGTCTACATGCACATCATGGCCAAGGGCGACGCCGAAACGATCGGCAAGACGGTGCACGAGGCGCTGGCGACGACCAAAACGCCCTTGGCTGCGCCGCCGCAGGTCACTCCGCTCCGTCTCGATCTCGACACGACGGCGGTAGCTTCGGCGATAGGCGTTGGAGGCAAAGGGAATGGTGGTGTCTATCAGATCAGCGTTCCGCGTCCCGAGACGATTCGCGAGGGTGGCGAAGAAATCCCTCCATCGATGGGCGTGGCGACCGCGATCAATTTCCAACCGACCTCGTCAGGCCGCGCCGTGGCGACCGGCGACTTCGTGCTGCTGCCGAGCGAGGTGAACCCGGTGATCCGGGCACTGCGCGCGAACGGCATCGCCGTCACGGCGCTCCACTCGCACCTCCTCATGGATCAGCCGCACGTGCTCTTCATGCACTTCTGGGGCGACGACGACGCGGCCAAGCTCGCGCGCGGCCTCCGAGCGGCGCTCGACGCGACCGCGATGTCGCCGAGTCGGGCGGGAAAATAGAAACGCTCGCCTAAAGTCCAATTGCCGGTGACCCCCGTCACGACTGTCCGCTTCTTGCAGAGTCAGGCGCGCGGGTGGCGGGGGGCAGGCGGGGCTTCGACAACGCGGGTAGACCCGAGGATGATGCGCCCGCGCCGACCGTTGCACTGACCAGTCCGGCATCACTCTTGAAATAGCGGACTCTGGGGCGAACGAGGTTCGCCCGCCGACGCCGAAAATGAGCGCCGGCTGCACTCACGCGCCTCCATTACGCGCCGCCGGCGACGAGCCGGTGGCTTTCCCTATCGCATCTCCAATCGCTCAGGAGCGGCCAGTGGGCGTCGGCGAAAAACCCGAAGTCGTAGATCAGGAAGCCCCCCCTTCCCCGGAACGTGCCGGCGGCAAAGACCGGAACGGCGGCAATGGCGGCCGTGGGTCGGCGCGAAAGACGGCTCGCAAGCGGGCTGACATGTCGGATATCGAAGTCCCGATCGAGGCGGACGCTCCAACCAAAGACAGGCGGGCGTCGCGCGAGCGATCGCTGAACCGGCTCCTGGCCGGACTGCGCGCCGTGAACGCCGGCGATTTCTCCATCGAGCTGACGCCGAACGGCGATCCGCTGATGGCCGAAATCATCGACGTCTTCAACAGTGTCGTGCAAAAGCAGTCACGGATGGCCGACGAGATCGCGCGCGTCAGCACGTCCGTGGGCCGCGAAGGCAAGATGAGCGACCGCATCTCTGTCGCTGGAATGGCCGGGCAGTGGATGACGACCGTCGACGCGATCAACAATCTCATCACCGACCTGGCGCAACCGACGTCCGAAGTCTCGCGGGTGATCCAGGCGGTGGCCGAGGGCGATCTGTCGCAGAAGGTCGAGCTCGAGATCGATGGAAAGCTGGTGCAGGGCGAATTCCTGCGCATTGGCTCGACCGTGAACCGGATGGTGGACCAGCTCAACTCGTTCGCCAGCGAAGTGACGCGCGTGGCGCGCGAGGTCGGAACGGAAGGCGTGCTCGGCGGGCAGGCGAACGTGCCGGGCGTGGCCGGGACGTGGAAGGACCTCACCGACTCGGTGAACGCGATGGCGTCGAACCTGACCAATCAGGTGCGCAACATCGCGCTGGTGACGACGGCCGTCGCGAACGGCGACCTGTCGCGCAAGATCACCGTGGAAGCGAAGGGTGAAGTGCTCGAGCTGAAGGACACGATCAACACGATGGTCGATCAACTCTCGGGGTTCGCGGCCGAAGTCACGCGCGTCGCGAAAGAAGTAGGAACGGAAGGAAAGCTTGGCGGTCAGGCCGAAGTGCGCGGTGTGAGCGGGACGTGGAAGGATCTCACGGACAACGTGAACTTCATGGCCGCGAACCTCACGAGCCAGGTGCGCAACATCGCGCTGGTGACGACGGCCGTCGCGAACGGGGATCTGTCCCAGAAGATCACGGTCGAGGTGCGCGGAGAGATCTCGGAGCTCAAGAACACCATCAACGACATGGTGGACCGGCTCCGCATCTTCGCCGACGAAGTCACGCGCGTCGCCCGCGAAGTAGGAACCGAGGGGGTGTTGGGCGGTCAGGCGACGGTGCCGGGCGTCGCCGGCACGTGGAAGGGACTGACCGACAACGTGAACGCGATGGCGTCGAACCTGACGGCCCAGGTGCGCAACATCGCCGACGTGACGACCGCGGTCGCCAAGGGCGACCTGTCGCGGAAGATCACGGTGAACGTGCAGGGCGAAGTGCTCGAGCTGAAGAACACGATCAACGTGATGGTCGATCAGCTCAACGCGTTCGCGAGCGAGGTGACGCGCGTCGCGAAGGAAGTGGGCACCGAAGGAAAGCTTGGCGGACAGGCGCGCGTCGAGGGTGTGAGCGGAACGTGGCGCGACCTCACGCAGAACGTGAACGGTATGGCGGCGAACCTCACCGTGCAGCTGCGCGACGTGAGTGCCGTGGCGACCGCCATCGCGAACGGCGACCTGACGCGGCGGATCACCGTCGAGGCGCAGGGCGAGATCCTGCAGATCAAGGACGTCGTCAATCGCATGGTGGAGCAGCTCAACTCGTTCGCCGGCGAAGTCGTGCGCGTGGCGCGCGAAGTGGGCACGGAAGGCGTGCTCGGTGGCCAAGCGGAAGTGCGCGGCGTGAGCGGCACGTGGAAGGACCTCACCGACAACGTGAACTTCATGGCGGCGAACCTCACCAACCAGGTGAGAAACATCGCCGACGTGACGACCGCGGTGGCGAAGGGCGATCTGTCACGCAAGATCACCGTCGAAGCGAAGGGCGAGGTGCAGGCGCTCAAGAACACCATCAACACGATGGTGGATCAGCTCTCGGCATTCGCCTCTGAAGTCACGCGCGTGGCGAGAGAGGTGGGTACGGAAGGACGGCTGGGCGGTCAGGCGAGCGTGCCGGGCGTGGGCGGAACGTGGAAGGACCTCACCGACAACACGAACGCGATGGCGTCGAACCTCACCGTTCAGGTGAGAAACATCGCGGATGTGACCACGGCCGTCGCGCGCGGCGATCTGTCGCGCAAGATCACGGTCGATGTTCGCGGCGAGATCCTCGAGCTCAAGAACACCATCAACACGATGGTCGATCAGCTCAACGGCTTCGCCAGCGAAGTGACGCGCGTGGCGCGCGAAGTAGGAACGGAAGGAAAGCTCGGCGGCCAGGCAAAGGTTACCGGCGCGGGCGGCGTGTGGCGCGACCTCACCGACAACGTGAACGTCCTCGCCGCCAACCTGACCACGCAGGTGCGAAACGTCGCCGACGTGACGACGGCCGTCGCCAACGGCGACCTCTCGCAAAAGATCACCGTCGAGGCACAGGGCGAGGTGCTCTCGCTCAAGAACACCATGAACAACATGGTGGACCGCCTGCGCGTGTTCGCCGACGAAGTAACGCGCGTGGCGAAAGAAGTAGGAACGGAAGGAAAGCTCGGCGGTCAGGCGGAAGTGCCTGGCGTGTCGGGTACGTGGAAGGGCCTGACCGACAGTGTGAACGCGATGGCGAACTCACTGACGATGCAAGTGCGCAACATCGCCGATGTCGCGACTTCGGTGACGAAAGGCGACCTCACGCGGCAAATCACCGTCGACGCGCAGGGCGAGCTCGACGAGCTGAAGACGAACATCAATCAGATGATCGCCAACCTGCGCGAGACGACGGAACGCAACCAGGAGCAGGACTGGCTCAAGACCAACCTGGCCAAGTTCAGCCGGATGATGCAGGGGCAGAAGGATCTCGAGTCGGTGTCGCGGCTGATAATGTCGGAGCTGACGCCGCTGGTGTCGGCTCACCACGGCGCGTTCTTCATCGCCGACCAGGAGACGGCCACCACCAGCCAGCTACTCAAGCTCATCGCGAGCTACGCGTACCGCGCTCGCAAGCACGTGGCAAACCGGTTCCTGCCCGGCGAAGGGCTCGTCGGACAGGCCGCGCTCGAAAAGCAGCCGATTCTTCTTCAGAACGTACCCGACGACTACATCCAGATCACGTCGGGCCTCGGAGAGGCGCCGCCCCGCAACATCATCGTGCTGCCCATTCTCTTCGAGGGCGAAGTAAAGGCGGTGATCGAGCTGGCCAGCTTCCTCCCGTTCAGCCAGATCCATCAGTCGTTCCTCGACCAGCTCGCCGAATCGATCGGTGTCGTGCTGAACATGATTCAGGCGAACATGCGCACCGAGGAGCTGCTCGAGCAGTCGCAGAAGCTGACGCAGGAGCTGCAGAGCCAGTCCAAGGAACTGCAGCAGCAGCAGGACGAGCTCAAGCGCTCGAACTCGGAGCTCGAGCAGCAAGCGCGCACGCTGCGGCAGTCCGAAGAGCTGCTCAAGGAGCAGCAGGAAGAGCTGCAGCAGGTCAACGAGGAGCTGGAAGAAAAGGCCTCGCTGCTTGCCGAGCAAAACGCGCGCGTCGAGCAGAAGAACCGCGAGGTCGAATCGTCGCGCGTGGCGCTCGAGGAGAAAGCGGAGCAGCTTGCCCTGAGCTCGAAATACAAGAACGAGTTCCTAGCGAACATGTCGCACGAGCTGCGCACGCCGCTCAACTCGTTGCTCATCCTCGCCAAGCTGCTCGTCGAGAACAAAGACCGGAATCTGTCGAGCAAGCAGGTGGAGTTCGCCCAGACGATCTACACGTCGGGTACCGACCTGCTCAACCTGATCAACGACATCCTCGATCTGTCCAAGGTCGAAGCCGGCAAGATGGAGGTGAACTTCACCGACATCCCGATCAACGACGTGCGGGATTTCGTGGAGCGCACGTTCCGTCCGGTCGCCGAGCAGAAGTCTCTGCCGTTCCAGATCGACATCACTCCGGACGTTCCGCCGTCGGTGTTCACCGACGGCCAGCGGCTGCAGCAGGTGTTGAAGAACCTGTTGTCCAACGCGTTCAAGTTCACCGAACGCGGCAGCATCACGCTCTCGATCGATCGCGCGTCCACATCGCTGCGGTTCGCGAGCCGGTCGCTCGACCGCTCGTCCGACGGCGTCATCGCGTTCGCCGTGCGTGATACCGGCATCGGGATTCCACGCGACAAACAGCAGCTCATCTTCGAGGCGTTCCAGCAAGCGGATGGGACAACCAGCCGCAAGTTCGGCGGAACGGGTCTCGGCCTGTCGATCAGTCGCGAGCTCGCCCGATTGCTCGGCGGAGAGATTCGCGTCGAGAGCACTCCGGGGACGGGCAGCACGTTCACGCTGTATCTCCCGGTCGTCGGCACGGAGCGACGCGTGTCGGCACCTCGCCAGCTTCCGCCGGCGGAGCGCGCGTCGACGACGGCAATCAATCAGTCGGCGAGCAACCTTCCCAGCGTGAGGGATACACCCCCAGGCGGCACGCAGCCGTGGGATGACGACGCAGGCGGTGGCGTGGCGACCGAGGCTCCGCGCCGGCGCGCCATCGACAAGCCGGCGATGGCCGACGACCGCGAGGACATCGTGCCGAGCGATCGTGTGGTGCTCTTGGTGGAGAACGACATGAACTTCGCGCACATCCTGCTCGACATGGCGCGCGACAAGGGGTTCAAGGGCATCGTCGCGCTCGACGGTGAGAGCGGGCTCGATCTCGCCCACGCGTTCCATCCGGACGCGATCACGCTGGACATCGACATGCCGGGCATGGACGGTTGGGCGGTGCTCGACCGTCTCAAGCACCATCCGGAGACGCGGCACATTCCCGTGCACATCATCACTGGAATCGGCGACCGCCAACACGGCCTCAAGGCCGGCGCGATCGCCTACCTCGAGAAGCCGGTATCCAAGGAGGCCCTCGAAGGCTCGTTCACCAAGATCGAAAGCTTCATCGATCAGCAGGTCAAGCGGCTGCTCGTCGTCGAGGACGACGAAGATCAGCGAAAGAGCATGATCGAGCTCATCTCGCACGAGGACGTCGAGATCACGGCGGTGGGCACGGCGCAGGAAGCGCTCGACGCGCTGCGCGAGAAGCGCTTCGACTGCATGGTCCTCGACCTCGGGTTGGCGGGCGGCACGGACGGCTTCCAACTGCTCGAGACGGTGAAAGCCGATCCGGAGATGAAGGAGCTGCCGATCATCATCTACACCGGCCGCGAGCTGACGCCCGACGATGAGACGCGTCTGCGCCGGTTCGCCGAGACGATCATCGTGAAGGATGTGAAGTCGCCGGAGCGACTGCTCGACGAGACCGCGCTCTTCCTGCATCGTGTGGAGGCACGGTTGCCCGAGCAAAAACGCCGGATGCTCGAGCGATTGCACAGCACGGACGCTGTGTTCGCCGGAAAGAACGTTCTCGTCGTAGACGACGACGTCAGAAACATCTTCTCCCTCACCAGCGTGCTCGAGCAGCACGGCATGAACGTCTTGTTCGCCGAAAACGGCAAAGACGCGATCGCGAAGCTCGAAGCCGCGGAGTCGGTGGACCTGGTTTTGATGGACGTGATGATGCCGGAGATGGACGGCTACGAGACGACTCGGGCCATCCGCGACCGACAGAAGTTCCGCAACCTGCCGATCATCGCGCTGACCGCGAAGGCCATGAAGGGGGATCGAGAGAAGTGCATCGAGGCAGGAGCGTCGGACTACATCACGAAACCCGTGGACACCGAGCAGCTGTTGAGCCTCATGCGAGTATGGCTGTACCGCTGAGCGATGGAAGCGCCCTCGAAGGTCCACCCGTCTCGTACGACCCGGACCTGGAACGGGTCGAGATCGAGCTGCTGCTCGAGGGCGTCTTTCGCCACTACGGGTTCGACTTCCGGTCGTACGCGTACGCGTCGATTCGCCGACGGCTATGGAAGCGCGTAGAGGCCGAGGCGTTGAGCTCCATCTCGGAGCTGCAGGCGCTCGTGCTGCACGACAGCACGGCGATGGACCGGCTGCTGCTCGACCTGTCGATCAGCGTCACGGCGATGTTTCGCGACCCGGACTTCTACCGGGTGTTCCGGCAGGACGTGGTGCCGCTGCTTCGCACCTACCCGTTCATCCGGATCTGGCACGCCGGGTGTTCGACGGGCGAAGAGGTGTACTCGGCTGCGATCGTGCTGGAAGAAGAGGGACTGCTCGACCGGGCCCGTATCTACGCGACGGACATCAACGGCAACGTCCTCAAGCAGGCGAAAGCGGGCATCTTTCCGCTCACCCGGATGCAGGAATACACGGAGAACTACATCCGTGCCGGCGGCACGAGATCGTTCTCGGAGTATTACACGGCGATGTACGACGGGGCGCTGTTCAGCCCGTCACTCACACGCAACACCGTGTTCTCGCAGCACAACCTCGTCACCGACCGGTCGTTCAGCGAGTTCCACATGGTGTTCTGCCGCAACGTCCTCATCTACTTCGACCGCGCGCTCCAGGACCGCGTGCACTCGCTGTTCTACGACAGCCTCGTGATGTTCGGTGTTCTCGCCCTCGGCAGCAAAGAGTCTCTGCGCTTCTCCCAGTACGAGGATTGCTACGAGATGCTCCATGTGAAAGAACGCATCTACCGAAAAGTCAGGTAGTCGTGGCCGAGATCGCCGTGATCGGCACCTCGTGGGGCGGACTCGCCGCGTTGCACCAAATCCTCGGCGCGCTGCCCAGCTCGTTCCATTTGCCGATCGTCGTCGTGCAGCATCGACATAAGGATTCGGGACAGCTCCTACCGCGAGTGCTCCAGGACGACACGAGGCTCAACGTGTGTGAAGTGGAGGACAAGACGCCGATTGTCGGCGGCAACATCTACATCGCCCCCGCGAACTATCACGTGCTCGTCGAGCGTGGACACCTTTCGCTGTCGACGGAGGAGCCTGTGGCTTTCAGCCGGCCCTCGATCGATGTGACCTTCATCTCGGCGGCTGACGCGTACCGCGAGGGCGCCGTCGGCGTGGTGCTCACCGGAGCGAACTCGGACGGCGCGCGCGGGCTCAAACGCATCGCGGACCGCGGAGGTCTCGCGGTCGTCCAGCGTCCGGATACCGCGGAGAGTCCGGTGATGCCTGCCGCTGCTGAGCGACTCGTTCCAACGGCGAGGGTGCTCACGTTGGCGGCGATCGCCGAGCTGCTCGCATCGCTGGCCGTCGGGCCGGTGCACGCACGTCGGACGGGAACGTGACGGCGCCGCGCGTCCAGGACCCCGTCGATATCCTCATCGTCGACGACCGGGCGGAGAACCTCCTCGCGATCGAGGCGATCCTCGAGCCGCTCGGACAGCACGTGATTCGCGCGTCGTCCGGCGAGGACGCGCTGCGCTGTCTGCTCGAGCGGGAGTTCGCCGTCATCCTGCTCGACGTGCAGATGCCGAACATGAACGGGTTCGAGACGGCGCGTCTGATCAAGTCGCGCGAGCGGACGCGCTTCATCCCGATCATTTTCCTCACCGCGATCAGCAAGGAGGCGGAGTACGTCTTCCGGGGATACTCGGTCGGCGCGGTGGACTACATGTTCAAGCCCTTCCAGCCGGAGATCCTGCGGTCGAAGGTGCAGGTGTTCGTCGAGCTGTACCTGCAACAGCGAAGGCTCGCCGAACAGGAGCAACGACTGCGCGAGATCGAGCGCCAGGAGCTCGAGCTTCGCCACATGCGGGAGCTGCTCCAGTCTGAAGCGCGCTTCAGCGAGATCGTTCGGTCGGCGATGGATGCGATCGTGCTGTTCGACGCCGACGGAAAGATCTCGCTTCTCAACGGCACCGCCGAGCGAATGTTTGGAACGGCGGCGGGAGAAGCCATTGGAACGTCGATCACGACGTTCTTCCCCGAGGCCGCCGGCGGCAATCTGATGGAGACGATCTGCGCCGCAGCGGAGAGTGGGCGAGCAGCGGCGGGAGAGCCCCAGGGCGGCGCCGAAGCACCACATGCCTTCGTCGCCCGTCGCGCGAACGCCGAGACTTTCCCGATCGAGGCCTCAGTCTCCTGCCTCGACACAGCGGTCGGGCGAACGTACACGTTGATCGCCCGTGACATCTCCGAGCGGGTGCGTCAACAGGAGGCGCTCGAGCATCAGGCAACGTCCCTCTCGGATTCGGCTCGCGAGCTCAAGGAGCTCAACGACGAGCTTAGTCGGCGACAGCTCGAGCTCGAGCGGGCGATGACGGCGCGGAGCCGCTTCTACGCATCCATGAGCCACGAGCTGCGAACGCCGATCAACGCGGTGCTCGGCTACAGCACACTGCTGCTGGAGCGGATTTACGGCCCGCTGAATGACAAACAGTCGGAAGGTATCGAGCGGACGCAGAAGGCGGCGCGCCACCTGCTCGAGTTGGTGAACGACGTGCTCGATCTCTCCAAGATCGAGGCGGGCAAGATCGAGCTTCGCTTGCAGCCGGTCGAATTCCCGTCGCTCATCGAAGATTTGTTCGTCACGGTGCGACCGTTCGCCGACGAACACGGCTCGGCGCTCACCCTCGACCACCGAAGCGAAGAGGCGGTCCGCGTCATCTCGGATCCGCGACGACTCCGTCAGATCCTGCTCAATCTTCTGTCGAACGCCATCAAGTTCGGGCGCGGCAAACCCATTCAGGTCATCACCGAGCCGGTCGACGACGGCGGCGTCGCGATCCGCGTCATCGATCAGGGCGAAGGAATCTCCGAGACGGATCGAGAACGGATCTTCCAGGAATTCGTCCAGCTCGGGAAAACGCAGCTGCAGGACGGGACCGGTCTGGGACTTCCGATCTCTCGCCGACTGGCCGAGCTGCTTCATGGCTCCTTGACGGTGACATCCACCCTCGGCCAGGGGAGCACGTTCCGACTCGAGCTGCCGCAGAACGCCGAGCCGCAGCGTTCGCTCCGACTCGTCGATCAGGAGCTGCATCGCGAGCCGAGCGACGAACGCGCGCCGCCGTCGGCGGATCTGCACGACGAACGTGATCGCCGGGTAGCCATCGTCGACACCGTGCGCGGCTGAGCGCGCCGCCGAATCGGCGTTCACGAACGGGCCGCGCGCCGGCGGGTATATTGAACCCATGCGCGTCTTGTGCGTGGGTCGTCATCGCTTCCTGTCGGAACACTTTTGCCGGTTTTTCGACGAGCTCGGCCTCGATACGGTTGGTTGCGTCGGAATGGCGGAGGCCGTTGAAGCCGTCCAGGCGGGCGACCTTGACGCGGTCATCTGCGACTACGATTTATTGGCCACTATGCCGCTCACGAGTTGGGAGACGGACCCGATCCTGTCAGGAGTTCCCCTCATAGCGGTGAGTATGACGCGTCATCCGGGCGAAGTGCACGTCATGGACGTGAACGGGATCGCCGGATTCTTGTACCTGCCGACGCTCGACGCGGAAGACGCCTGTCGTCTTCTCGCCGCGGTCCGGCGAAAAACGGGCGGCATCAATCCGCCCAGCGTCCTGCCGTGGCCACCCGTCCAGACGACAGCCGGTCGACCGCTCCACTGATCGACGCAGCGGGGGGGGGGGACGACGGCCGAACCTTCGTTCCCGCCGCGCCGTTGATCGACGCGCTCGAGGCGACTCGCGCCGACGGAGTCCCGCGCCAGGTGCGCCTCGGTGACGAGAACGAGCGACAGGTCGAGATCTCGGTGTGTCGCGATTCCGACGGCTCGGTCATGCTCGGTTTCGGCCACGTCGAGACGGACGACGGAGACGCGCTCCGCAGGCTGACGCGCGAAATGGCGGCGGAGACCGACACGGCGGCGCTCCTCGAGCTGCTATGCGATGCCGCCGCGGCCCAGTGCGGGGCGAACGGCGCCGCCGTGCTCAAAGCGATCGCCAACGAAGGCGAGTTGGTGGCGGCGATCGGGCCGCTGGCGACCGCACGAGGGCAGCGCTTTTCTCTTCCGGGCTCGCTCGCGCGTGAAGTTTTGCGAACGCGCGACGTCGTTGCCGTCGACGACTTCACGAACTCGTCGCGGCCGCTGATGAAAGTGGCGCCGGACATCCGCGTCGGGCCCATGTTGCTCGCGCCGCTGATGGCCCACGACGTCATGCTCGGCGTCATCGCCGTCACGCGAGATCAGGAGCAACCCGTTTTCTCGCGGCGCGACAAGCACCGGTTGCGCGCGATCGCGGACTACGCAGCTGTCACATTGTGGAAAGCCGAGCTCCTCGAGCAGGCACAGGCCGCGGACCGGGCAAAGAGCCGGTTTCTGGCGACGGTCTCGCACGAGCTGAGAACACCGCTCACCGCGCTCTCCGGATACGAAGAGCTGCTTGTCGATCAGGTGATCGGTCCCTTGTCGGACAGCCAGCTCGACGTCCTCGAGCGCATGCGATCGGTGACGCAGCATCTCGCGTCGCTGATCGAAGAAGTGCTCGCGTTCTCGAGTCTGGACGAAGGGCGCGAGACGCTGCGGCCCACGGACTTCCTCGCCGCGGACATCGTCCGCGCGACGGCGGCCATCGTCGAGCCGTTGGCTCGGGCGAAGGGCCTCGGTTTCAGCTATCACGCTCCGGAGAAAGCGATCCGGATGACGAGCGACATCGACAAGGTTCGACAGATCCTCGTCAACCTCGCGGGGAACGCGGTGAAGTTCACCGACCGGGGCGAGGTCCGACTCGAGGTGGAGCGCTGTGACGACAACGTCTGCTTCACCGTTCGCGACACCGGGATGGGCATCGCCAAGCGCGACCTGGACCGGCTGTTCAAGCCCTTCGCACAGCTCGACACCGGTCTCACCCGGCGTCACGGCGGCACGGGCCTCGGCCTTTACATCTCCCGCGGGCTGGCCGAGCTGCTCGGTGGACGCATCGAGGTCGATTCGGTGCTGGGAAGGGGCTCGACGTTCCGGCTTTTGCTTCCCGCCGACGAGCTCTGAGGCCCCGCGCCAGAGGGCCGTAGCGCCTTAAATTTCGGCGCATGTCGGAACTACCCATCACGAGCGTTTTCAACGACGGCTACATCGCCGAGCAATACGAGGCGTTCCGTCGCGATCCTTCGTCGGTCGACGAGTCCTGGCGTCAATTTTTTCGCTTTGCCGAACGTCTAGGCGGCAGCCGTCCGTCCCCCGCGACTGCCTTCGATCCGTCACTTCTCCGAAAGGCCGCCGCGGCTTCGGCGCTCGCCGTCGCGATTCAGCGTTACGGCCACCTTGCCGTGCCGCTCGATCCGTTGGGATCGCAGCCGCCCGGCGCGGCGGAGCTCAAGCCGGAATTTCACGGAATCACCGAGGCGGATCTTCTCGAGGTCCCGGCACAGGCCCTCGGCTATGACGAAGGCACGGCCGCCGACGTCATCCAGCACATGCGCGATCTCTATTGCGGTCCGCTAGCGTACGAGTTCGAGCATCTCGAGGAAGAAAACGAGCGGCAGTGGTTCCGAACGACGATCGAGTCCGGCGTCGCCACGACGCCGCTGACCGACGACGAAAAGCGCGCGCTGCTCAAGCGGCTCAGCGAGGTGGACGGTCTCGAGCGATTCCTCGGCCGGGCCTATGTGAGCGTGAAGCGCTTCTCGGTGGAAGGCCTGGACATGCTCGTCCCGATGCTGGACGAAGCGATCAGCCGCGCGGTGATGGACGGCGCGCGGCAGGTCGTGATCGGCATGGCGCACCGCGGCCGGCTCAACGTGCTCACGCACACGATGGGCAAGCCGTACCGCGCGCTGCTCGAGGAGTTCGAGGGACATCATCCCGACACGAACGCCGAGAGCGACACCGGCGACGTGAAGTACCACATGGGTTATCGGGCGGCGCGCGAGATGGGCGCGAACGGCGCCGTCGCCATCGAGCTGGTGCCGAACCCGAGCCACCTCGAGATAGTGAACCCGGTGGTCGCGGGCGTCGCGCGCGCACGACAGCGCGTGACCGGCGGCGCTCCGGACGCGCGCGACGAATCGCGGGTGTTGCCGATCGTCGTCCACGGCGACGCTTCGTTCCCGGGCGAAGGCGTGGTCGCCGAGACGCTCAACATGTCGCTGCTCCGCGGTTACCGCGTCGGCGGCACGCTGCACATCATCTCGAACAATCAGGTCGGTTTCACCACCGACCCGAGGGACGCGCGGTCGACGTACTACGCGAGCGACCTGGCGAAGGGATTCGAGATCCCGATCGTCCACGTGAACGCGGACGACGCGGAATCGTGCATTCAGGCTGTGCGCCTCGGTCTCGCCTATCGCCGTCGGTTCAACAAGGACTTTTTGATCGATCTCGTCGGCTATCGCCGCCACGGTCACAACGAAGCGGATCAGCCGGCGTTCACGCAGCCGTTGATGTACAAGATCATCAGCGAGCACCCGACGCCGCGCGAAGTCCTGGGGGCGCGGCTCGTGCGCGAGCGAATCGTCGCCGAGGACGACGTCAAAGCCGCTGACGCGGCTGTCGCGGCGCGGTTGCAGCAGGTCTATCAAGAGATGAAGCGCGACGGCCAGGCCGACACGAGCGCCGACGCCGGTGGACGCGACGGACCGTCGTCGGCGCCGTCGACGCCCGAGACGGCTGTACGCGGCGAGAAGCTCGTCGCGCTCAACGAGCAGCTGCTCAGCTGGCCGTCCACCTTCAAGCTTCACCCGACGATGCAGCGCACGCTTCCTCGCCGGCGCGAGGCGATCAACACCGGCGCGATCGACTGGGGCCATGCCGAAACGCTGGCGTTCGCCTCGCTGATCACCGAAGGGACGAGCATTCGCATCACCGGCCAGGACGCCGAGCGCGCCACGTTCTCGCACCGCCATGTGGTTCTGCACGACGTGAACACCGGCGAGGTGTTCGTGCCGCTGCGCGCGCTGCCGCAGGCGACGGGAGCATTCGAGGTCTATAACAGTCCGTTGTCCGAGACGGCGGTCCTTGGTTTCGAGTACGGGTTCAGCGTCGCCGCGCCGGACGAGCTGGTGCTCTGGGAGGCGCAGTACGGCGATTTCGCGAACGTCGCCCAGCCGGTGATCGATCAATTCATCTCGGCCGGCCGCGCGAAGTGGCGGCAGGAGTCGGGGCTCGTGCTCCTGCTCCCGCACGGCTACGAAGGTCAAGGGCCGGAGCACTCGAGCGCGCGCCTCGAGCGGTATCTGCAGCTGTCCGCCGAAGACAACATGATCGTCGCGTATCCGTCGACGCCGGGGCAGTACTTCCATGTGCTGCGGCGGCAGGCCATGCGACGCCCCCGCCGGCCGCTGGTGCTCATGCAGCCGAAGTCGCTGTTGCGGCTGCCCGCCGCGACGTCGTCGCTCACCGATTTGTCCTCGGGAACGTTCCGGCCGGTGATCGACGACGTCAACGTGGCGACGACTCGCGAGACCGTACAACGCCTCGTCTTCTGCACCGGCAAGATCTACTACGACCTCACCGCGGTGGCGGAGCGCCCGTCGAATGTCGCGATCGTCCGGGTCGAGGAGCTCGCGCCATGGCCGCGCGAGATCGCCGATATCGTCGATCAGTACCCGAACGTCGATGAAATCGTGTGGGCACAGGAAGAGCCGAAGAACATGGGCGCGTGGACGTACGTGCAACCGCGACTGCGGGCGTCGATCGGCACGGTGACCACGCTGCGCTACATCGGGCGTCCCGAGCGGGCGAGTCCCGCCGAGGGGTACAAGTCGTCGCACGACGCCGACCAGGCGCGCATCGTCAACGACGTGCTCACGTATCAGTCGTCGAAGCGCCGCGCGGGAGCGGCGCGATGAGCCTCGTCCGGCGCGACCGCTTCGCCGCGGTCCGCCGTTGCATCCTGTTGGCTGGTAGTCTCCTCATCGCCGCGCCGCGTCTCCGTGCCCAGGAGCGCGGCGCGGTTGCGTTGGATGCGGCCTTGTCCGGCCTCGGCACCACGGCGCGCGTCCTCGTGATCGGTGCGCACCCGGACGACGAGGACACGCAGCTCATTGCCTATCTCGCGCGGGCGCGCCACGTCGAGACGGCGTATTTGTCGCTCACGCGTGGCGACGGTGGACAGAACCTGATCGGCAACCAGCTCGGCGAAGTGCTCGGCATGATCCGCACGCAGGAGCTGCTTGCCGCGCGGCGCATCGACGGCGGACGCCAGTACTTCACTCGCGCCTTCGACTTCGGTTTCTCGAAGACGCTCGACGAGACGCTCGAACATTGGCCGAAGGATTCGATCCTCCTCGACATGGTCGCGATCGTCCGCGCATTCAGACCGCATGCGATCATCGCCGTATGGACGGGAACGTCTGCCGACGGCCACGGGCATCACCAGTTCGCCGGTGTGACGGCCCGCGAGGTGTACGACGCCGCGGCCGACTCGGTGCGGTTCCCGGCGTCGCGCGTCGGTGGATTGCGTCCATGGGCGACGCCCAAGTTCTATCGTGGGCGATACCGTGCGACGTCGACGCTCTCGTTCAACGTCGGCGAATACGATCCGGTCGCGGGACGATCGTACTCGGAGATCGCGTCGATCAGCCGGTCACAGCACCGCTCGCAGGGCCAGGGCGAGCTGGCCGAACGCGGCGCGCGGATCGACGGCGTTCGCCTCGAGGCGTCTCGCGTGTCCGATCCCGCCGCGCCGGAACGCGGCATGTTCGATGGCCTCGACACCACTTGGAATCGGTTCAACTCGGTCCGTCTCCCGGATTCCGCGCGAACGGCGCTCGATTCGCTCGCGGCGCAGGAAGCCTCGGTACGCCGGGCTCGTGATCTCGAGCATCCATCCCGGATGGTCGCGCCGCTCGCGGCCTACGTTCGGCTGCTGAGCCGCGCGATGAGCGGCGTTCGTTGCGCGCCACTCACCAATGTGCAATCGCGCGAGCCGTCATGCGCGCCGCTCTTCGGCGACCTCGCTTTGTCGCTCGAGACAACGCGAACACGCGCCGTGAACGCCCTGCTCAACGCGGCCGGTGTGACGGTCGACGCCACCGCGCCGCGCGAGTTGATCGCCGAGCGCGATACTGTGACGACGACGATCAGCGTGTACAACCAGGGGACGCAACCTGTCACGGTCGAGCGCGTGGCGCTGCCCGGCGAAGCGTCGCCTTCGTCATTGGTCGCGCGTCGGGCCGAACCGGACAGCGCGTTCCGCTCGCGCCTTTTGTATCACGCCGATGTGTTGACGGTGCCTTGGTGGCTCCGCTTCGGGCGTCGCGGGGACACGTTCGTGCAGCCGATGCAGGACATGGTGGTCGGCGACGATCGCATCCAGGAATCTGGAGCGGACGTCGTGCTCGGCATCGCTGGTGTCGACGTGCCGGTGCGCGCCGGCCCGATCGTTTACCGTCACGCCGATCCGGCGCGCGGCGAGGTCCGTCGGCCTATAGCCACGGTGCCCGAGATCTCAGTCCTCCTGCAGCACGACGTCGAGTACGCGAGGGCGAACGCACCCTTCGAGCGGACCGTGATCGTCTCGCTGCACTCGGCATCGCCGTCGCCGCGGGAAGTAGACGTGGCCCTGTCTGTCCCGCGCGGGGCAAAGGCGGATACCGCCGTACGCCATGCGAGTCTCAAGCCGTTCGGCGATGTGCAGCTCTACTTCAAGGTGCAGGGCCGGCTGGCCCCGGGCCGTGACTCGATCACCGCGGTCGCGCGGCTCGGCGCCAGAACGTTTTCCCAAGGCTTCGTTCCTATAGAGTTCGAGCACATCGCCCCGCAGCGCTACTACCGGCCAGCGCGAACGTATGTCGAATCGGTGAACGCGACATTCGCGGATTTGCGCATCGGCTACATCCGCGGCGTCAGCGACAACGTCCCGCCGATGCTCGAGGAGCTTGGGCTTCCGGTCACCGAGCTCGATCCGGCGGCGCTGCCGCAAACCAACCTCTCTTCGTACACGACGATCGTGATCGGGCCGCGGGCCTACGAGGCGAACCCCGCGCTCGTCGCCAACAACACGGTCCTGATGCGCTTCGTGAACGCCGGTGGTACAATCGTGACGCAGTACGGTCAGTTCGAATATGCCCAGCCGGCCGCTGGCATCTTGCCGTATCCTATCACCCTCGTGCGCCCCGCCGATCGCGTGACCGACGAGCGAGCTGCCGTACGAGTGATCGATCCTGCGTCGCCGCTGCTTGCGCGGCCGAACAAGATCGGTGAGGCGGATTTCGCGGGATGGGTGCAGGAACGATCGCTCTACATGCCGCGCACGTTCGACAAGCAGTACCACGCCCTCTTCTCGATGAACGACAAGAACGATCCACCGAACGACGCGGCGGTTCTCGTGGCACCGGTGGGGAAGGGCACGTACGTCTACACGACGTTCTCCTTCTTCCGGCAGCTTCCGGCGGGCAATCCCGGCGCCGCGCGGTTGTTCATCAACCTGCTGTCGGCGAATCAGTCGGCTACCAGCCGGCCGTCGTCCACATCGTCCCCCATCCGCCCGTGACCGTCGATCCGCGGCTCGTCGCGTTCGTCGGCGTCGCGGCGCTGCTGACTATTCTGCCCGGCGCCGACATGGCGCTCGTGACCCGCAACGTGCTCGCGCTCGGGCGACGGCGAACGATGCTCACGATCCTCGGCATCGGCGCCGGTTGCCTGATCCACGCCACGGCGTCGGCCCTCGGCATCTCGGCGATTCTCGCCACCTCGGCGACCGCGTACAACGTGGTGAAGACGGTTGGCGCAGCGTATCTGATTTGGCTCGGAATTCAGTCGATTCGCCGTCATCCTGAGGGAGCGCAGCGACCGAGGGATCTACCATCCGGTGTTAGTGGCTCGCCACGCCACAGGGATGATAGATCCCTCGCTTCGCTCAGGATGACGGCGTTTCGGCAGGGCTTCCTCACGAACGTGCTCAACCCGAAGGTCGCCATCTTCTACCTGACCTTCCTGCCGCAGTTCATCGCACCCGGCCAGCCGGTGCTCACGAGAAGTCTGATGCTGGCGAGCATTCATATCGTGATGGGCTTGTTCTGGCTCACCGCGTACGCGTGGTTCATCGACCGGCTCGGGTCTGTGCTCACGCGACCGGCGGTAAAAGCCTGGCTCGAGCGTGTCACCGGCGGATTGCTCGTGGCGATCGGTGCACGGCTCGCGTGGGAGAGACGATGAGCAATCGATTTCGCGTGACGCTCGTGCGTGTGCTCACCATTCAGGTGATCACGCTCTTGTTACTCGGGTGGCTCCAACACCATTTCTCCACCCCTCCCTGACGTGCATCCACTGAACTGGGTGATCGTCGTCGGTTGGCTCGCCTATGCGGTGAGCCACGGCATTCGTCGCTCGAAGAATACGAAAGAGCTCGAGGGCTACTTTCTCGCCAACCGCAGCTTGCCGTGGTGGGCGGTCGGTCTCTCCGTGATGGCGACGCAGCTCTCCGCCGTGACGATGATCGGCACCACCGGTCAAGGCGCCACGGACGGGATGCGCTTCGTCCAGTTCTACTTCGGCCTGCCGCTGGCGATGGTCCTCCTCGGCGTCACGCTCGTGCCGTTTCTGCATGGCGCCAACGTGTTCACCGCGTACGAGTTTCTCGAGCGACGCTTCGATGCGAAGACGAGAACATTCACGGCGCTCCTTTTCCTCCTGTCGCGCGGCATGTCGGCGAGCACGATCATCGCCGCGCCGGCTGTCGTATTCTCGGCGATCTTCGGCTGGAATCTCTGGCTATGCGTCGCGCTGATCGGCGTGCCGGCGATCCTGTACACGATGGTCGGCGGCGTGCAGGCGGTCACATGGGTCGACGTCAAGCAGATGTTCTTGATCGTCGGCGCGCTGCTCGCGGTGGTGATCACTCTGCTCGTCCAGATCCCGCTGTCCCCGGGAGCCGCCCTCCACGCGGCGGGAGCGGCCGGACGCCTTCGCGTATTCGACTTCTCGTTCAGCGTCACGAACACGTACACGTTCTGGTCGGGCCTGATCGGCGGCACGTTCCTGATGCTGTCGTACTTCGGCACGGATCAGAGTCAGGTGCAGCGATATCTCTCCGCGAAGTCGGTGGAGGAGGCGCGGAGCTCGCTGCTCATCAGCGCGTACTGGAAGATTCCTCTGCAGGCGCTCGTGCTCCTCGTCGGCGTGCTCGTCTTCGTGTTCTACGAGACTCACGAGCAACCGATTCTGTTCAATCCGAGCAACGATCGCGTCGTGCGCGCGGCGGAACCGGCGCAGTACGCGGCGCTGGAGCAACGATTCCGCGCCGCCACCTCGCTCGCGGCACGCGATTCGGCGCGAGCTGCCGCCTACGAGCTCACGAGCACGGTGACGCATCAGGCGGTGAAGGACGTCAAGAAAGCCGACGTGAACTACGTCATTCCACGATTCGTCATCGGATACCTGCCGATCGGGCTGGCGGGGATTTTCATTGCGGCGGTGATCGCCGCGGCGATGAATGCGATCTCGGGCGAGCTCACGTCGCTCTCCACCGCGACGGTGATCGACTTCTACCGGCGATGGATCCGGCACGACGCATCGGACGCGCACTTCCTCGTTGTGTCGCGCGCCGCGACGGTATTCTGGGGGATCTTTGCCTGCATCGTCGCCAAATTCGCCGTGAACCTCGGATCGCTGATCGAAGTCGTGAATCGGTTCGGCTCCTTCTTCTACGGATCGATCCTCGGGGTCTTCTTGCTCGCCATGATTCCGCGCGCGCGCGCCAACGGGGCGTTCGTCGGACTGATCGCGGGAATGGCCGCCGTAGGATTCGTGAATTTCAGCCAGCCCGATGTCTCGTTCCTGTGGCACAACGTGATCGGCGCCGTGACCGTCGTGGTCGTCGGTATGGCCTTGAGCCTTGCGCAGCCTCAGGCAGTCGAAGCGGCGCGCGCGTTATGACCACACGGCGCGCGGAACCGCGCGTCGTGATCATCGGCGCGGGATTCGGCGGCCTGTATGCCGCGCGGGCGCTGCGCGACGCACCCGCGCACGTGACGGTGCTCGACCGAACGAACCATCACGTCTTCCAGCCGCTGCTCTATCAGGTAGCGACGGCGACGCTCGCGCCGAGCGATATCGCGGTGCCGATTCGCTGGCTGCTCCGCAAGCAGAAGAACACGGAGGTGTTGATGGCGGAGGTCGCGTCCATCGACCCGACGGCGCGCCTCGTCTCTTGCCGCGACGGCACCAAAGTCCATTATGATTTTCTCATTCTCGCCGCAGGGGCGCGCCATTCGTACTTCGGGCATCCGGAATGGGAATCCTTCGCGCCGGGCCTCAAGAGCCTCGAGGACGCGATCGAGCTGCGCCGGCGATGGTTGCTCGCCTTCGAGCGCGCCGAGCGCGCGACGAACACCGAGGACCGCGTCGCGGAGCTGACGTTCGTCATCGTCGGTGGTGGTCCGACGGGTGTCGAGCTCGCGGGCATGCTCCCGACCATCGCCCGCTTTGCATTGCCGCGGGATTTCCGCCACATCGACACGACGAAGGCGCGCATCATCCTCGTCGAGGCCGGGCCGCGGCTGCTTCCCGCGATGCCCGAAGCGTTGTCGGCGCGCGCCGCGCGAGATCTCGTGGAGCTCGGTGTCGAGCTGCGCATCGGCGAGCGCGTGACGAACGTCGGCGACGGGTTCGTCGAGTTGGACGGCGAACACATCGATGCGCGAACGATCTTCTGGGCGGCGGGCAATTCCGTCGGCGGTCTCGCCTCGGCGTTCGATGCGCCGCGCGATCGCTCCGGCCGCGTCCGCGTCCTCGACGATCTGAGCGTCCCCGGCTATCCCGAGGCGTTCATCGTTGGCGATCAAGCCGTGCTGCGAAGTCGCGGCGCGGACGTTCCGGCGGTCGCGCCCGCGGCCATGCAAAGCGGTAGGACGGCGGCGCGCAACATTCTTCACACCATCCGCGGCGAGGGACGCGAGCGATTTCGCTACCGGAACAAGGGCGATCTGGCGACCATCGGCCGGTACAAGGCTGTCGGGGTGGTGGCGGGACGCCAGCTCGCCGGCTGGTTGGCATGGTGGACTTGGCTATTTGTCCACATCATGTATCTGGCCGGCTTTCGAAACCGGTTGAGCGTTTTGCTGGAATGGGGGTATTCATTCTTTACTTATGACCGTGGCGACCGACTGATCACGGTGCCGCCGCCGGCGCCCGCCCCAGCCAAAAACCGGACGATCGAACCCACTTGGTGACCTACGTCGTAGCGCCACTCTAGCCCGGTAGGCAACGATGCGTTGCTCCGCGCGTTGGGCGCAGGCCGCCAGACCCGTGTCCCGCTGTTCGGAGCCCTGACCTCCTCCCACGTGGCTCAAAATTTTGCCGGTTTCGACCTCTCGCTCGGCACAATCGCCGGTGCGCGCCTCGAAGCGCTTTTCGAGGCGGTGCCGCTGGCTGTCGCGGTGTTCGATCCGGAATTGCGCATGGTGACGGCGAACGCGCGATATCGAGAGCTCACGGGAGTGGACGCGTCGGTCGCGGTTCGCATCTCCATCTACGACGCATTCCCAAACGCGCTCGCCGACCTCACCGAGCAGATCGACGCGGCGCTGCGGGGGGGCGGCGCGATGCCGCCGGTGCCGGTCCGCATTCCGTTCCAGCAGCGCGACCGTCGGCGACTGATCGAGACGACGTTCGTTCCGCTGATCGACGAATCGGGCGGACGCGGGCTCCTTTTCGCCGGCAACGATGTCACCGAGCGAGAAGAGCTGCGCGAGACGTTGAGCCGCAACGTTGCCCAGCTCGAATCGATCTTCGACGTCATCCCGGATTCGGTCCGTGTCTTCGACAGCGAGGGTCGCACCGTCCGATCGAACACGCAGGCGCTGCTCGACTACGCGTCTGTGGATCCGCCGACGCTCCGCGAGCTCTGGCAGCGCGACCGTCCGCGAACGACCGAAGGCACGAGTCTCTTCATGCACGAGCATCCGACCGCGCGGGCGCTGCGCGGCGAACGAGTGCGTGGGGAGACGCTGTCGGTGCGACGCGGGCCGGACGGTTCCGAGCAGATCATCGAGGTGAACTCGAATCCGCTCTACGACGAGCACGGTAAGATCCGCGGCGCGGTGACGGTCGAACGCGACGTAACCGTGAAGACGCAGCTCGCGAAGGCGCTGGAAGAGGAGGCGCGGCGGACCGCCCAGCTCTACGAGCGGGTGTCGACGGAAGCAGAACGCTTGGAGAAGATGGTCCAGACGCGCACCGCCGAAGTGCTCGCGCTCCAGGAAGCGCGAGCCCGCGAGCGTCGGTTGGCGGCGGTTGGACAGTTGGCCGCCGGCGTCATGCACGACGTGAACAACGCGCTCAACCCGATCATGGCGGCGGCGTATCTCCTCGAGACGAACGCCGAGAATCCCGCCGCGGTCCGCGACTACGCTGTCCGGATCGCCAAGGCGGCGGAGACCGGCGCCGCGACGGCGGCGCGCGTCGGACGCTTCATCCGTCAGGAACCGCTGTCGGGTGTGCGGGAAGAGACGGTGGATCTATCGCAGGTGTGTGACGAGGTGGTTGCGATGACGCGGCCGCTCTGGGCGGAGCGGGCTCGAGGCGGCACGGTCCATCTCGAGCGCGACCTCGCCGCAGGCGCAATCGTGCGCGGCATCGGGGGCGAAGTTCGCGAGGCGTTACTCAACCTCGTGCAGAACGCGCTGGATGCCCTCCCGGGCGGAGGAACGCTCGGGCTTCGCACGTACGTCGCGGAGGACGAGGTCCGCCTCGAGGTGCGCGATTCCGGCATCGGCATGTCGGCCGAAGTGCGGGAGCGTGCGTTCGAGCCGTTCTTTACGACAAAAGGCAGGGCCGGGACCGGACTGGGCCTCGCCGAGGTGTACGGTATCGTGAAACGCCATCGCGGACGAACTGAGATCGAATCCACGCCGGGCGCCGGGACGACGATTCGTCTCGTGTTCCCGGGCACGACCACCCAACAGCAGCCCGAACCGGACGCCCCCGCGGCGTTCGTCAAGCGCCGGATCCTGCTGGTCGAGGATCACGGGGACAGCAGAGAGTTCATGCAAGCCGTATTAGAATCGAAGGGCCACCATGTCGTTTCGGTGGCGGGAGTACGGGAAGCCTTGACACTACTGGCGCAGCCTGCGTCTGTGTACGAGGTCCTCGTCACGGATATCGGGTTGGCCGACGGAAGTGGATGGGACCTTGTCGCGGAAGTACGAGAGCGATGGCCATCGATGCGGATCGGCATCGTGACGGGTTGGGAACCCGGCGCCGGCGCTGGCGCAGGCGGAGACTTCATCCTCCGGAAACCGGTGAGGACGTCCGAGTTGCTGGCGCAAGTCGCCGCGGACCGATGAGCACAGCCATGAATCCGGGAACCGCGTCCACCTCGCGGACCCAAGATCATTCACGCATGACAGATCCTTCTGTTACGCCGATCAAAGTCTTGATCGCCGAGGACGACGAGAATGCGCGGTCGCTGATCACCGATCTCCTCACCACGCTCGGGCACACGATAGTCGCCGAGGTGTCGACGGGTCGGGAAGCGTTCGAGCGCGCAAAGGACGTCGTGCCCGACGTCGTCCTGCTCGACGTACACATGCCCGACGGCTCGGGCATCGAAGCGGCCGAGTTGATCACCCAGAGCATCCCCGGCGTTGCCGTGGTCTTGTTCAGCGGTGATCAGACGCTGACGCTGACCGATCGCGACGTGACCGCCACGGCGGCGATCGCGTTCCTGCCCAAGCCGGCGCCGCCGCGCGTTCTCGACTCCACGATCCGCCTCGCGGCGACCCGCGCCAAGGAACTTCTGGCTGCACGGAAGGACGCCGAGTCGGCGAAGCAGGCGCTCGAGAACCGGAAAACAATCGAGCGGGCCAAGGGAATTCTGATGCGCCGCACGGGCTCGTCGGAGCAAGAGGCGTATCGGATTCTCCAACGCACGAGCCAGGACCGGTCGGTGCCGATGGTGGAGATCGCGAAAGCTGTTTTGGCGAGTGAGCCGGCGGTGGCGGGGAAAGAACCGGAGAAGAAAGGCTGAAAAGAGAACCTGAGAAGCTAAACGCGCGACTGCCGAGGGCCGCGACTGCCAGACACCGCACCTGCCGAAGTGCGCGGCTGCCAAGGGGTGCAAGAACCAGAGGCGAGGACGGCGCAAGTTAGAACGGCGACGCAGGGTAACCCCGCGTCGCCGTTCGAATTTTCCTGCGCCTTCTTCGTAGTTGGGACGTGCGCCGTCTGGCAGGTGCGCCGCTCGGCAGTCGCGCCGTTAGGCAGGTGCGCCCTTCGGCAGTCGCGCGGTCCGCCGTTCTCTTCTATCTGGTTCTCACCACGGCAAACTGAACTAACGGACTTACCGGTAACCCACCCGACGCCCAATCGATCGATCCCGAAGTGCCTGCCGGCACGGTGAAGCGGATATACGCCTCTCCTCCGGCTACGATCGATAGATTCGCCGGCACCGCGTCTGAAAGCGGCACCACCGCGAGCGGGTATTTGCCGAGTGGGCGACCGTTTCCGGCATCCAGTCGCGGGAAGATGCTGCGCATGTTCCAGCTCGGCTGCAGGAAGTTGTTGTCCGTGACGCCGCTGACGTCGTCGGTGAAGACCGAGACAGCCCAGTTGCGGATCTGCGTCATGTAATTCGAGCCGAACACGCGTCGCAGATTGTCCTGGCCGTGCGACTGGCTGTTGACGAGCTGCATCCACGTGTCGCCGTCGCCCGAACCCTTGTGGTCGGCGAGGTAGCGAAGCAGTTCCCAGGTCGCGCCGCGCGTCTGGAGCTCGTCGTCGCCACCGTAAACCGACGTCGACGTTGGCTTCGCGAGGAATTCCTCGAAACGACCGATATTACCGCCCTGGAATTCGCTGAACGCGTCGGCGCCGGCGGCGATCACGGCGTTCACGTCGAGGTTCTGCCGCGGCGCCAGCTTCGTCGCCTTGAAGTAGAGCAGTTCCTCCGCGATGTGGCTCAATCCTTCGTTGAGCCACGTGTCCTCGAACGTCGGCGCGATGGTCACGTAGAGCCGCCGGCCGGCGTTGATCAGATGCTGGTATTCGTGTGCCAGCGTGCTGTTCGTGAAGTCGAGCACGTCCGCCTTCGAGCGGCTGTCGCTGAAGAGGCCGTTCGGGTCGGGTACGAGCGCGTAGTACATCTCGCTCACATTGCTCGACGGACATCCGTCGAGGTCACCGTTGGTGACCGTCGGGAACAGGTCGCGCTCATAAAAGAAGCCGGCGACGAGACCATTCGAGCCGCGTGGTGTGAGCTTGTTCACTTCCTTCGTGAACAGGATGATGATCTTGCCGTTTTTGTCGATGTCCGACGGCGTGCCGAAATTCTGGACGTCCACCGGATTGATCAGCGTGTCGAACGTCGTGGCGAACGACTGATACTCCGCGTCGGTGAACCCGCCTGTCGGATTGGTAGTGTCCGCGAGGATGTAAGTCGTCTGCCCGATCGCCGCGACCCTGGCGCCCACATTGATCGGATTGCTGCAGGGAACATCGCCGTTCGTGTTGAGCGTGATGACCTGATTCAGTGTGAGCGCGCCCGTCGGGACGGCGTTGAACCGCGCGCGATTCTTCATCCACTGCTGGGCTGCAGACATCTTCGGGCCCAGTTCGCGCTGCGCCTTGCGGCGGAGGTTCAGGTCGAATGCCGCCTGCACCGGATTGATTCGCGAGCGCGAAAACGATCCGCCGGCTGTCAGCACGTTGAAGGCGGGCGCGACGTCGGGTGTCGAAAGCGCCTGCGCATTTTGCGACGTCACGTTCACGGACGCGATCGCGGAGCTGTCGGGGTTCGCATGGAAGGCGATGAGCGCGAAGTCCGCGCCGCTCGTGCCGCCGCTCAGACAAATGCCGCTGCCAGTGACCGCGGCGTTGACCTGTCCGAGCGCCATCGCCACCGGAGTTGCGCCGGTGCAGGCTTTCGCCGATCCGCTCGTTCCCGCGGTCACGACGAAAGCGACGACGAGCGAAGTGCCGCCAACCGTCGCGTTGATCTGCACGTTTCCGGCGGAGGAGCCCAGGGTGACGTTCGTCTTCGCTTGCCCGGTCGCGTCGGTCGTTGCTGACCCGGGAGAAACTGTCGCGGAGCCGCTGGCGACGGTGAAGGTCACCGTGGCGCCGACCACCGGGCTCCCGGAGCTGTTGACCACTTTGACGATCAGCGGCGAAGGGAGGGCCTGCCCCACGAGCTGAACCTGGCCGTTGCCGCTCACGATCTGGATTTGCGATGCCCCACCGCCCGCGGGCGGCTCGGTCGAGCCGCCGCATGCCGCGGCCAGGATGGCGAGCGCGGCTACTAGCCACCGCGCGTTGCGAGCCGTGTTCATTCCTGCTCTCCCCCCCAGACCTATGTATTGGCCGAGCATCGAGTTACTAAGCCGCTGGTGCGGCCTCGGGTTCGCGCTTCGGACGTGTGTATTCTTCCATACCCAAGCCCAACAGAATCGTGCCTGCCACAAGACCAGCGGAGACGATGAACGGCAACTCCTGATAGCGGTCGAACGCGAATCCGGCCGCGATCGGAAACAGCACGCGAGCGGTCCCGCCGAAGGTCTGTTGGACCCCCATATACAGTCCCCGCTCGGAGCTCGGAATCACCCGCGATAGGAGTGCCGTCACGCAAGGAAACGTGAAAGCGGTTCCGAGCGGCAGGAGCGCAACGGCCAGCGCGAGCGGCAGATACGGTAACAAGGCCACGGCAGAGATGGGCAGCAAGCCACCCAGTTTCGCCGCCAACCCCGCCGGGTCCGCCAGCGGATGAATGAACGGCAGAGTCGCCAATCCGGTTGCCAACAGAGTCTGGCCCAGGCGCGACAGCCGTGCTTCACCGAATCGATCCACCGCCCATCCCAGAATCAACGCCCGCGTCAGCACCGAGATAACGCCGATGTAGGTGTAGAAGTAGCCGATTGTGCCCGACGTCACGCCGAACCGCGCCGCGAGGAAAAGCGCGAGAATGGCGTTCAGTCCCTGAAATGCACCGATGCCGATCGCATAGATCCAGATCAACCGCGGCGCCGGTTCGTTCGAATGGGTGATCACGCGCATGATCGCCGCGCGCGACCGCCCGGGTTTATGGACACTCGACCGGGCTTCCACCATGTCTCGCGATTCCACGAGATACTTCAGCGCGAACAGACTGTTCAGCACACACAGCGCCGCAGCCGCCAATCCGGGAGCATGCCTGCCGAAGTGCAGCATCTGCGATCCGATCACGGGACCAAGGGCGACGCCGGCATTCGTCGCCGCGGAAAGCCAGCCCAGTCCTTTGGCGCGCTGACTGGGCTCGACGGCGTCGGCGACGTACGCCTGGATAACGCCCACCGTCCCGCCACCCGATCCCTGCACGAAACGAGAAAGGAATAACAGCCACATCGAGCTCGAGTACGCAAAAATCACGTAGGCGATCGCCGACGACATCATGCCCACCACCAGCGCCGGCCGTCGCCCATACCGATCGGAGAAGCGTCCCCACGCGGGAGCGCTCAGCAGCTGCGCGACCGCGAACGACGACACGAGCAGGCCAACGACCAGCCCATTCGCTCCGAACGACTTCGCGTAGAACGGCAAGAGCGGAATGATCATCAGCGTTCCGACCATGTCGATGAACGCCGTGATCATCAGGACAACGAGCTTGCCGATATCGGTCTTGCGGTTAGCCACGTGTTCGGCGGTGGGCGGTGGGCGATGGGCGATGGGAAACGGGCGTCGAGCGTCGTACGAAGCTTAGCAGCGGATTTGCGACGTCACCGCCCACCGCCCACCGCCCACCCCCGATCCCCCTACTCACTCGCTCGTCCAAGCGCTGCCGGCGGTACCGCGCGCCCGACCACGCCAGCCAAGGCGACGATCGTCAGGGCGTACGGTATCATCTCTACGAATTGCGACGGGACTATCTGCGCGCCCTGGAGTTGAATCTGGAGGGTTTCCGCGGCCGCGAAGAAAAGACAGGCTAGTGCCGCCCGAAGAGGATCCCAGCGGCCGAAGATGGTCGCTGCCAACGCGATGAACCCTCGACCCGCGGTCATCTCGGCGCTGAACTGATGCTGGTCGAGCGCCAGATATGCTCCGCCGAGCGCCGCCAACATTCCTGACAGTGCTGCCGCAATGTAGCGGACTCGGTTGACCGGCACGCCCACCGATAGCGCCGCCTCGGGATGTTCGCCCGACGCGCGCACCCGCAGGCCGAACCGCGTGCGGTAGAGCAACCACCCCATCACCGCGACGGCGATGATGCCGAGCCAAATGAGCGGATTGCTCACCAAGGAGCTCAAACCGGTTCCCGATTGCTCGCTGCCGAATCCCGGCACCCGCGGCGAGTTCGCCGAACTATGGAACGCGAGCCGAAGGAAAAACCGTGTGGCGCCGGTGACGAGCAGGTTGATCGCGATGCCCACGACCACCTGGTCCGCCCGGAAGCGAATGGCCGTCGCCGCATAGAGAAGTGCCAGGACTGCCCCGCCGCCAATCGCGCCGAGCAGCCCGAGCCACGGGCTACCGCTGTAGTAGCTGGCGAGGGCGCCGCAGAACGCGCCGCCGAGCATGTACCCCTCGAGCCCGAGGCCAATGAGGCCCGAGCGCTCCGAGATCACGCCGCCGCTCGCGGCGAACAGATACGGGATCGCGATCCGCAGCGTTTGCGCGAGGAACGCCAGCACGATCATGCCGAACTCCGCGCAAGTCGGCGCACTTCCGGCACCGACGCCGCCACCGCGATGATCACCACGGCTTGAAGCACGTCGACGATCTGCTTCGGAACGACGGCGTTCACCGCGAGTCCGCCTTGCGACATCGTCGCGAAGACGAACGCCGCGAGGACCACGCCGATCGGATTATTCCGGCCGACGATCGCCACCGCGATGCCCAGGAAACCAGCGCCTGACGCAAAGGACTCCTCGTAGTAATGCTTGTAGCCGAGCACGTAGTTCAATCCGCCAATCCCGGCCAGCGCTCCCGAGAGTGCCATCGTCCGCCACCAGACCCCGCCGACGTTCACTCCGCCGTATTCCGCCGCCGCCGGTTGCAACCCTGTCGCGCGCAGCTCGAATCCGCGTCGCGTCCGAAAGAGAAACCACCACACGGCCGCCGCGGTGACGAACGCGAGCAGCAGTACCACATTGGCCGCCGACCCGTGAAACGGGGCGATCATGCTCGACAATCGCGGCAATGCGCCGGCGTGGATCTCGGCCGTGTGCAGCGTTCCCTCGACCTTGAGGTGCGCCGCGGTCAGATAGTTGAGCAGCGCCAGCACGATGAAGTTGAGCATGATCGTCGTGATCACTTCATGCGCGCCGAATCGCGCTTTGAGCGCTCCCGGAATTGCGCCGACGACCGCGCCGCCGGCCGCCGCGGCCACGAGATAGATCGGCAGCGTCGCCAGCGCCGGAAGTCCCATCGGCAGTACCAAACCGGCGAGCGCTGCGAGAAAGCCTCCGGCGGCGAGCTGGCTTTCCGCGCCGATGTTGAACAGCCCGGCGCGCAGGCCGACCGCGACGGCGAGGCCGGTGAACGTGAGCGTTGTCGCCTTGTAGAGCACCTGACCGAAGCCGTAGGCGTTCCCCCACGTTCCGTCGATCAGGATGCGATACACGCTTCCGGGATTCTGGCCGAAGCTGAGGATCAGGATGTCGCCGACGACCGCGGCGACGAGAAGCGCGACGAACGCCGGCAGCACCGCTTCTTCGAGGGTGCGTCTCACGCCGCGTGCTCCGCGCCCGTCATGTAGGGGCCGAGCACCTCTTCGCTCGCGTCGCGTCGCGCGAGGATCGTCGCGAACTTGCCGCCATACATCACGGCGATGCGATCGGAGAGCGCCAAGACCTCGGCGAGGTCGGCGCTGACGAGCAGGATCGCCTTGCCGGCGTCGCGCGCTTCGCGCAACCGCGCGTGAATGAATTCGATCGCCCCGACGTCGACGCCGCGCGTCGGTTGCGCGGCAAGCAGCACCTGAAACGACCGGCTCATCTCGCGGGCGATCACGATCTTCTGCTGGTTTCCTCCGGAGAGCGATCGCGCCGTTACGCCCGGCACGGCCGGACGAATGTCGAACGCTTCGATCTGCCGGCGGGCGTTGTCGACGATGGCGTCATTGTCGAGCCGCGGGCCGTTCGTGAATCGGTGCTGCTGACCGAGAATGAGATTCTCGGCGATCGTATAGTCGAGAACGAGGCCGCGGGCGTGGCGATCCTCGGGGATATGCGAGAGGCCGGCGTCGCCGCGCGACTTTACAGGGAGGACCGTGACGTCCACGCCCCCAATGCGAATCGCGCCGGATCGGACCGGTCGAAGGCCGGCCAATGCGTCGAGCAGTTCCGTCTGGCCGTTACCCTCGACGCCCGCGACGCCGAGTATTTCGCCGGGTGCGATCGCGAAGCTCACGCCGCTCACCGCGCCCGCGCGGCGCGGACCATCGACGACGAGATCGCGCACCTCGAGGAGCGGCGCCGAGGTGATCGCCGCGCGCGGCGACGTCTCTGCGTAGTGCATCGCGAGCTGGACGTCGCGGCCGACCATCGCTTTTGCGATCGCGGCCGGTGTCGTCTTGCTCGTCGTGAGCTGTGCGATCGTCTGACCCTGACGCATCACGGTGATCGTGTCGGAGATCTCCATCACCTCGTCGAGCTTGTGCGTGATGAGCACGATCGTCTCGCCGCGCTCGCGCATCCCGCGCAGTACTTGCCACAACTCGTCGATCTCCGGCGGCGACAGCACGGCGGTCGGCTCGTCGAGAATGAGGATCTTCGCGCCTCGATAGAGTGTCTTGAGGATTTCCACGCGTTGCGCTTCACCCACCGACAGTTCGGCGACTTTGCGTTCAGGATGAACGGCGAGGCCGGTGCGTTTGCTCAGCTCGGAGACCTCGCGCACGACGCGGTCGCGGTCGAGCTGTCCGCCCGTCGTCGGTTCGCGGCCGAGCATCATGTTCTCGGCGACGGTGAGGGTGGGCACGAGCATGAAATGCTGATGCACCATTCCGACGCCGGCGTCGATCGCCGCGGCGGTCGTCCATCCCGTCACGTCGCGGCCGTTCACTTCCATGGTTCCCGAATCCGGCGAGTACATGCCGCCAAGAATTCGCATCAGCGTCGATTTGCCGGCGCCGTTCTCGCCGACGAGCGCGTGAATCTCGCCGCGTGCAACCTGGATCGACGCGCCGCGATTCGCGTGAACGGGACCGAAAGATTTGTGAATGTCGTCGAGGCGGATCGCGATCGTTGGCGAGGCGGACGATTCCACGCTGCTCATCTCGTGCTTGGCACGGGAATCTTCCCCGCGATGATGTCCGCTTTCAGCTGCTCGACGCGCACGCGCGCGGCGTCCGGGATCAGCCCACGATTGTTGTTGTCGTACACGTATCCGACGCCGTTCTGCGCCAGCCCGTACGTGTAGATGCCGCCCGAAAAGTTGTGATCCCGCACACGCTTCACCATGTCGAACACGGCGACGTCGATGCCTTTCACCATCGACGTGAGCACGCGACCCGGCGCCTCGCTGTACTGATCGGCGTCGACGCCGATCGCGTACTTGCCCGTTTGCCGGGCGGCCTCGAACACGCCGAGCCCCGTGGAACCCGACGCGTGATAGATCACGTCCACGCCTTGCTGGTACTGGCTGAGCGCCAGCTCCTTGCCTTTGCCCGGGTTCCGAAACGCGATCGGCGTGACGCCGGCGTACTGTGAGATCACGCTGCAGCTTGCACACACGGCCTTCACACCCGCTTTGTATCCTGCCTCGAACTTCTGAATGAGCGGAACGTCCATGCCGCCCACGAAGCCCACCTTCTTCGATTGCGACACCAAGGCGGCGAGCGCGCCGACGAGAAACGATCCTTCCTCTTCCTTGAACTTGAGCGCGGCGACGTTCGGCGGCGGCGGGATCGGATTACCCGCTTTGTCCGTTGCGATCGCGTAGTCGACCACCGCGAAGTTGACGTCCGGATACTCCTTCGCCAATTGCGTGACGTCGTCGGTGAAGATGAAGCCGACGCCGATCACGAGGTTCATGTGCTCCGCGGCGAGCAGTCTCAGGCCGGACTCGCGGTCGGACTCTTCACCCGGCTCGATCAGCCGGATGTGCGCGCCGAGCTCCTTCTCGGCGCGCATGGCGCCCGTGTACGCCCCGTCGTTGAACGACTTGTCGCCGAGTCCTCCGACGTCGAGCACAATGCCGACGTCGACGCCGCGGTCGCCGACCGTCTGCCCGCCCCCCCCTCCTGCTGCCTGCGCCGAGCCGGATGGGCGCACGAAGAGAAGCGCGACGTGCACCACGAGGAGCACGCCAACGACGATCGTCAGCTTTCGCATGCGGAACAATCGTCGCCGAAAGAGGGTGGAGCAAGGGGATTAGCTTTCGCTCCGATGACCGAGCGTGTCCGCACTCGTTTTCTCGTCGTCGGCAGTGGCGTCGCCGGGCTGCACACCGCATGGCGCGCCTCGGAGCACGGCGACGTCATGCTGCTCACCAAGCGGTCGTTGTTCGACAGCGCGACCGCGTACGCCCAGGGCGGCATCGCCGCGGCGCTGGGCGCCGGTGATTCGCCGGCGCTGCACCGGCAGGACACGCTCGCCGCCGGCGCCGCGCTCTGCGATGCGGCCGCCGTGCAGGTCCTCGTCGAAGAAGGACCGGCACGTGTTCGGGAATTGCAAACCGCCGGCGCCGACTTCGATCTCGATCCGAAGGGCCGGCTGTCGCTGGGACGCGAAGCGGCGCACTCGAAGAACCGCATCGTCCACGCGCACGGGGACCAGACCGGCGCCGAGGTCGCGCGAACGCTCGTCGCCCGCGTGCGCGAGACGAAGCGCATTCGAGTTCTCGAAAAAGCGCGCGTCCTCGACCTGATCGTTCGCCGCGGCACGTGCTACGGCGTGCGCGCGAGCATCGCCGGCAGGGCGACGGAGATCATCGCCGACGCAACGGTGATGGCCACCGGCGGCTGCGGCCAGATCTATCGCTACACCACCAATCCAGTCGTCGCCACGGGCGACGGCTTCGCCATCGCGCACCGCGCCGGCGTCACGCTCGCCGACATGGAGTTCGTGCAGTTCCATCCCACGGCGCTGGACACGCCCGAGAACCCGCTCGCGCTCATCTCGGAAGCGGTGCGCGGCGAAGGGGCGATCCTCGTCAATTCGCGCGGCGTGCGCTTCATGAAAGGACGCCATCGACTCGCCGAGCTCGCGCCGCGCGACGTCGTGGCGCGCGCGATTTTCCGCGAGCAGAAGAGAGGTCCGGTGTTTCTCGACGCGCGAAAGCTCGGCGACCGATTCGTCGAACGGTTTCCGGGCATTCTCGCTCTCTGCAAAGCGCGCGGCATCGATCCGCGATCGGATCTCATTCCGGTCACGCCGGCGGCGCACTACATGATGGGCGGCGTCGTCACCGATCTCCGCGGCCGCGCGAGCGTCGCGCGGCTGTACGCCGTCGGCGAGCTTGCGCGCACCGGCGTGCACGGCGCCAACCGGCTCGCGTCGAACTCCCTCCTCGAGGGACTCGTGTTCGCCGAACGGGTGGCGCGCGAACTGGCATTCAGCGACCCGATCGGCAAACCTCCCGTCGTCGCCAAATGGCGCGTTCCCCCATTGGCCGATCGTGGCGCCGCCCAAGTTGCCGCCGACGCGATCCGCGCCGTGATGTGGGACGACGCGGGCATCGCGCGAACCGCGCGCGGTCTTCGCGCGGCCCTGGAGCAACTCGAAGACATTGGGCACCGTCTTCCGGCCGGCGCGACGGAGGAGATCAACATGCTCGAGACCGCCCGACTGGTCGCCGAGGCTGCGCTGCTGAGAAAGGAATCGCGCGGCGGGCACTACCGGGCGGATTTTCCCCGGGCGAAGCGAACTTGGTCGGGCCGACACATCGAACTTTGAGCGGCAAAACCGTCCGCCTAGACAGTGCGGACCCCCGCCGCCATTCTCGACACTCGTCCGAACCCGGGGTCCTCATGTCACGCACGTCGCTTCTTCTCGCTTGCAGCCTACTCAGCGTCGCCGCCTGCGCGCCGGACAGCGCGCCGGTCCGCGAGCTCGCGCCGGGCGCGGCGAACGCCATCACCTTTGGCAGCGTCGACGCGAACAATACGTACTCCAACGTCGGCGCCCTGGTGGTTCAGCGTGTGAGCGACGGCCAGATCTTTCCGATCTGCACCGGCACCCTCATCGCGCCAACCGTCTTCCTGACCGCCGGCCACTGCACGGCGTACGCCGAGACGCTCTCGCCGGGCGCGTACGTCGTCGGCGCGAGCTTCGCCAACTTGATTGCGTGGGGCGACCTCACACCCTCGCACCCAAAATTCGCCGCCGCCACGTCCGTCGTCACCGATCCGGACTACAACCAAGCCCAAAGCGATCCCGCCGATCTCGGAGTGCTGATTCTTGCGACACGCGATACCCGCGGTATCACACCGGCAACGCTGCCCACGGTCGGACTCCTCGACCAGCTCTCCGCCAAGGGATTGCTGAAGAGCGCCAAGTTCATTGCCGTCGGATATGGCCTGCAGGAGCGCAGCACCGGGGGCGGAACCCCGACATTCGCCGACCTGAACCCGGAGCCGCGACAGTTCGCGCTCTCGACGTTCAACTCGCTCGGACCGGGCTACCTGCGGCTGTCACAGAATCCATCGACGGGAAATGGCGGAACGTGTTTCGGCGACTCGGGTGGTCCGAACTTTCTCCCCGTCAACAACGCGCTGGTGCTTGCGGCCGCGACCGTAACGGGCGACTCGAACTGCCGGTCGAC
>Ga0207674_10000948_pt1 | contig 37868 bp, 32 predicted proteins | sample KBSCornC72_FD_184303 | JGI IMG/M metagenome (GOLD analysis project Ga0207674, IMG submission 184303) | Corn rhizosphere microbial communities from Kellogg Biological Station, Michigan, USA - KBS Corn C7-2 (SPAdes) (version 2) | ecosystem: Host-associated > Plants > Roots > Rhizosphere > Soil ... | reverse complement strand
TCCACCTCGACCCACATGGGTGTGTGGTCGCTGGTCTTGTCCCAACCGCGCGGGCTGCGGTCGACGCCGCCGGCTTTGAGCTTCTTGGCGAGCGATGGGCTCAGCAGCGCGTGATCGATGCGGATGCCGGCGTCGCGCTCAAACGAGTTACGCCAATAGTGCCAGAACGTATAGATGCGCTCGTCAGGGTATAGGTGGCGGATCGCGTCGGTCCAGCCCTGTGCCACCAGCTCGCGATATTTCTCCCGCGCCGCCGGAGCGAACAGCGCGTCCTTCGCCCAGCGCTCGGGCTTGTACACGTCTAGCTCCGTCGGAATGACGTTATAGTCGCCGATGAGAACCGCCGGCAGCTTGCTGTCGAGCAGGTCCTGCGCATGCTCCTTCAATCGGTCGAGCCAGGCGAGCTTGTAGTCGAACTTGGGTCCAGGCCACGGATTGCCGTTTGGCGCATACATGTTGCCGATGAGGATGCCGCACACCGCAGCCTCGATGTAGCGGCTCTGCTCGAGGTTGGGATCGCTGGGCAATGCGCGGCGCGTTTCGACCGGCGTACCGACCTTCGACAGAAGCGCGACGCCGTTCCAGCTGCGCTGCCCGTGCCAGATGGCCTCATAGCCAAGCGCGGCGATCGCTTCGTGTGGAAAAGCCTCGTCGGTGCACTTCAATTCCTGCAGCCCGGCCACGTCGGGCTGGAACTCCTCGAGCCAGCGCGCAAGCACGCTGAACCGCGAATTGATTCCGTTGATGTTGTAGCTCGCGATCCTCAGTCGTCTCTTTTTCGCCATCCGTGTGGAACCCCTTAGCCGCCGATGTGTTCTGCCGCAGTTGCTTCGGATCCACGAATTGTGTCTCCGGGGCGGACGCGGGCATCAGTCCTCGCATCGGCTCCGTTGATGACGCGAATCAAGAGGATCGGAAGCACGGAAGCCCCGCCAGGTGATGAGCCTGACGGGGCTTCTTTTGTGAGCTGGGCCGATTGCGTCGAGTCCCACAGGTTTATCCACCGATTCGCCCACCGTTTTCTGAGCGGACACGTGATTCAGCACTGGAACAATAAGCGAGCTGATGTATTGTTGTTTCGTGCTTCAAAACCCGAAAGGGAATTGAAGCATGGAACCCCGGCAACTTCGGTTGCCGGGGTTTACTCGTTTATGGGCCCCCTGATGCGGTCACGCTGAATTTGTTTGAGGGTCCATTTCTCCACTGCGCCGGCATTCCCGACGATGAATGCTGAAAAAAGTTCAGCATGACGGATTAGAGCGCCGCCGGCTCAGCCTCCGCCAGCGTCAGCTTCTTCGACCGATCCGTCAGCGGATATTTGTTTCCGTTCGCGCAGTTGAACAGCAGCACGCGCTCGTCGCTACCTATGAGCCCTTCAGCCAGCGCCTTCCGCCACGCCGCAAGCACCGCGCCGCCTTCCGGACAGAGCAGAAATCCGTCGTCGCGTGCCGCGTCGTCGACCGCCTGGAGGATTGCCTCGTCGGAGACGGCTATACCCGCGCCCCCGCTCTCCCGCACCGCGCGCAAGATCAGGAAGTCGCCGATCGCCCTGGGCACCCGAATTCCCGTCGCGACGGTCGCCGCATTCTCCCATCGCTCAGCGAATTCATCGCCTCGCTCGAACGCCCGGACGATCGGCGCGCAGCCTTCGGCCTGCACCGCATACATGCGCGGCCGCTTCGAGCCGATCAGCCCCATCGCTTCCAGCTCGTCGAACGCCTTCCACATGCCGATGAGGCCAGTGCCGCCGCCGGTCGGGTAGAAGATTGCTCCGGGCAGCTCCCAGCCGAGCTGCTCGGCAAGCTCAAAGCCCATCACTTTCTTGCCCTCGAGGCGGTAGGGCTCCTTCAGGGTCGAGCAGTCGAACCAAAGCCCCTGCGCGGCGCCCTTCCCGACCAATGCGCCGCATTCGTCGATCTGCCCGTCGGCGACATAGACACGTGCGCCATAGGCCGCGGTCTCCGTCACATTGATCTCCGGCGTCTCGGCCGGGCAGATGACGATCGTCTCGATCCCCGAACGCGCGCCGTAAGCGGCGAGCGCCGCGCCTGCATTGCCGTTGGTGGGCATGGCGATGCGCTCGATCCCGAACTGCTTTGCCATCGTTACCGCCATAGCCAAGCCACGCGCCTTGAACGAGCCGGTCGGAAGCCGCCCCTCGTCCTTCATCAGCAGGTTCGGCCCGCCCGTCTTTGCCAGCGGAATGATCGGCGTTTCGCTCTCGCCGAGGCCGACCGGCTCGCCATCGTGCGGCAGTAACTCACGCCATTTCCACATGCCGGGCCCACGCGCCGCCAGCGCATCGCGCGTCAGCGTCCTCTTCGCAGCTTCGAGGTCATAGCGCACCAGCAGCGGCTTTCCAGCGCGGCTGAGATTGTGAATCTTCCCAGCTTCGTAGCGCTCGCCGGTGAGCGAGCATTCGAGATGCGTGACGTTCACTGACAGTCCCGGTGGTCTTCGGGATGCTCGCGCTCGACCTGCAGGGTGCAATGCTCGATCTTGAAGCTTCGGTGGAGCACCGAACGCGCGGAGCAGATCAGGTCGTCGGGCGAGCCCTCCGGCAAGACCAGATGGGCAGTCAGCGCCGTTTCGGTGGTGCTGAGCGGCCAGATGTGCAGGTCGTGCACGCTTTCAACGCCCTCCAGAGATGCGAGCGCCGCCTCGACTGCGTCGGGATCGATCCCGCTCGGGACGCCGGCGAGCGACATCCATACCGATTCCTTGAGCAGCCCGATGCTTCCCCAGAGTATCACGACCGCAACCGCGAGGCTCATCACAGGATCGACCCAGCGCTGGCCGGTCCACAGGATCACCAGACCGGAGAAGACGACCGCGGCCGATACCAGCGCATCCGACACCATGTGGAGGAAGGCGCCCTGGATATTGATGTCATGCTCGCGCCCGCGGGTGAACATGAGCGCTGTTGCACCGTTCACCAGGATCCCAATGGCGGCGACAATCACGACCACCATCCCTTCGGTCGAGGAAGGATGGAACAGGCGGCGGATTGCTTCGGCGCCGATCGCTCCGACGGCGATTAGCAGGAATAGCGAGTTGATCAGCGCCGACAGGATCGACGCCTTCTTGAGCCCGTAGGTGAAGCGCGGCGTCGCGGAAGTTCGCGCCATCGTCGCCCCGGCCCAGGCGACGATCAGGCCAAGCACGTCCGACAGGTTGTGTCCGGCATCGGCGACCAGCGCCATGGAGTTCGCATAGAAGCCGTAGAAGGTCTCGATGAGGACGAAGGCGGTGTTGAGGCCGATGCCCACGGCAAAGGCCATGCCGAAGTTCGCCGGCGCATGGCTGTGGCCATGGCCGTGCACATGGGCGTGACCGTGCTCATGGCTATGGCTGTGGCCGGCGTCCATCGGTCTGACCTAGCCGAGCAGTTCGCCGCTCGGCAAACCTCTATTCGCCGTTTGTGAACGCCATTTCATGCGGCGCTCACCATGCGACAATATATCATTGGCCTAAGGCGCGTGCTCATCTCCAGCAGGGGCCGTCCATTGCGTCGCACGATTCTTCCCGCCGCCGTCATCGTCGCTTTCGCAAGCTCCCCCGCCATTGCGCAGGACCAGAACGGAAGCCCATCCGCCCCTGCGGCCGCCACGCTAGCTCCAGCGAAGAAACCGGACATCGTCATCACCGGACGCCGTCTCGACAGCGCGCGGGACTCGATCAGCCCGTCGCTCGGCGCGAGCGAATATACTTTCGACAAGGCGGCGCTCGAAAAGCAGCCTGGCGGCACCAACCTGACGCTCAACAAGTCATTGCTTCAGGCGCCGGGTGTCGTGCAGGACAGCTATGGCGTAATCCACGTCCGTAACGAGCATGCGAACCTGCAGTACCGGCTAAACGGCGTCATCGTGCCGGAGAGCATCAGCGGCTTCGGCACGACCTTCGATCCACGGATTGCGAGCTCGATCCAGCTCATCACCGGAACACTTCCGGCACAATATGGCTATCGAACCGCCGGAGTCGTGAACTTCAAAACCCAGTCGGGCCTGCTCGGAAATGGCGGCGAGCTGGGGATCTATGGCGGAAGCTTCGGCTGGCTGGAGCCGAGCGCGATGGTCCAAGGCTCGTCGGGTAATCTCAGCTACTTCCTCTCCGGCAGCTACCTTCGCAACGACCTCGGCATCGAGAACCCACTGCCGACGCGCAGCGCCATCCACGACCGTACGACGCAGTACCGCCCGTTCGCCTACGTCTCCGACATTCTCTCGGACACCAGCCGGATTGCGATCTTCGGCGGAAGCTTCATCGGCCACTTCCAGATCCCCGACGTGACCGGCGTCGGCGGCGACTTCACCGTCAACGGCCGCTCGAGCTACGATGCGGCCAAGCTCGACCAGAACCAGCGCGAGATCACGCATTACGGCGTCGCCGCCTATCAATATGCCGGCGACAAGCTCAATTTTCAGATCGCGCCGTTCGTCCGCTATTCGCAGACCCTGTTCACCCCTGATCCCAACCAGGGCGACATCATCTTCAACGGCTTCTCCGATCGCGCGCGGCTATCGAGCCTCGCGGCGGGTGTCCAAGCGGACGGAAGCGAACAGCTTGGTAGCGCCCATACTTTGCGCTTCGGAGTCTTCTTCCAAAATGAGCACACCACGTCTGAAGTGGATTCCAGCGTTCTTCCAGTCGACGACGAGGGCGTCCAGACCAGCGACCTTCCCTTCGCGATCATCGATCGCGGCCGCAAGACCGGGCAGCTCTACGGCGCCTATCTGCAGGACGAATGGAAGCTTACCCCGAAGCTGACACTCAACTATGGCGCGCGCTACGACGTCATTCACGCCTACACGCACGAATCCCAGCTTAGCCCGCGCGCCAACCTCGTCTGGAATCCGACGCCGCTCACCACCTTCCACATCGGCTACGCGCGGACCTTCACGCCGCCGCCGCAGGAACTGATCGCTCCGGCATCTCTGTCCCTTTACGCCGGGACCACCAAGGCGCCCGAGATTACTGCGGACGATCCGGTCAAGGCGGAACGCGAGCATTATTTCGACGGCGGAGTCGAGCAGCGCTTCAACGGCGGCTTCAAACTCGCGCTTGATGCCTATTACAAGATCAAGCGCAACCTGCTCGACGAAGGCCAGTTCGGCTCAGCAGTCATCCTGTCGCCGTTCAATTATGCCAAGGGCTATGCCTGGGGCGTCGAGCTCAGCGGCAACTACACTCACGGTCCGCTCGACCTCTACGCCAACGTCGCGCGCGGCCAGGAAAAGGGCAAGGACATCATCTCCAGCCAATATTTCTTCGAACCCGACGAGCTGGCCTACATCAAAGACCATTACATCTACACCGATCACTCGCAGAAATGGACCGCCTCAGGCGGCGCGAGCTACACGATCCACGACGGCCCCGGCACCTTGGTACCCACCGCCGACTTCATTTACGCTTCGGGCCTTCGCACCGACGACCCCAATCCAGTGACGCAGATTCCCAACGGCGGCACGCTTCCGAGCTATTTCGTGATGAACGCCGGACTTGCCCAGAACTTCGACGGCCCGGGCGCGCTCAAGGGGCTGACGATCCGTGCCGACGTTCTCAACCTGTTCGACAAGAAATATGAGATCCGCGACGGCTCGGGTGTCGGCGTCGGAGCACCGCAATGGGGTGAGCGGCGCGGCTTCTTCCTCGGCGTTTCCAAGAAGTTCTAGCCGATTTTGCATGGATTGGCGGGCGCCAGAGGCGCTCGCTGTGGCCGGCGCACATCGGTCCATCGAACATTACAGCCGGTTCGTCGGCTGTTCATCTTGCGATAATATATCATTCGCTCTACCGCCCCCGAACTTTCCAAGAGGGGCCGCTAAATGAATCGCACGATCCTGCTCGCCACAGCTGCTGCCATCATTCCAATGGCTCCGGCAGTCGCCCAGCAGACGCCCGCGACAAACCTTGCGACGATCACCGACGCCGGCACCAGCGCCGGCGGAGGGGACTCGGCCCAACCCACTCCCGGCAGCGCCAAGGCAGCCCACCCGGACACCGACCAGGCGATCGTCGTCACCGGTGTGCGACGTGCGGCCGGAGACGTGCTCGGCGGCGTGTCGGTCGTCGACAAGGAACAGCTGATGCACGATGCAAGGCCGAGCATCGGTGAAACGCTCCAGAGCCAGCCCGGAGTCACCGCCTCCAGCTTTGGTCCGACGGCATCGCGTCCGATCCTTCGCGGGCTTCAGGGCGAACGGGTGCGCGTGCTCGTCGATGGGATCGGCAGCCTCGATCTGTCCTCGTCCGATCCCGACCATGCCGTTCCGATCAATCCGCTGACGGCGGAGCGCATCGAAGTGCTGCGCGGTCCCTCGGCTTTGCTCTTCGGCTCGTCGGCAATCGGCGGCGTGGTCAACGTCATCGACAGGCGCATCCCCCGCACCGTTCCGGGCAGGGCTGTCGCGGTAGACGCGCTGGCCAATTACAGCAGCGCTGCCAATGAGCGCTCGGGCAACCTATCGGTCGACGTGCCGTTCGGTGGCCATTTCGTTGCGCACGCCGATGGAGCTTATTCCAAGTTCGACGACCTCCACGTCGGCGGTCATTTGCTTTCGCCCGACCTGCGCGAACAGGCGCTCGCCAGTCCCGATCCCGACGTCCGGGCGCTTGCCGATCTCAAGGACAAGCTGCCCAACACCTCGGGCCGGCTCGCCGACCTCGCCGGAGGCCTTGCTTATGTCGACGGCGACCTCAATGTCGGCCTCTCGGTCACTCACCACACGTTCCGCTATGGCGTGCCGATCCGCTTCTCGCTCGACCCGGCGGTCGAGGCGGAGGAGCCGACGCTTGTAGGCCGGCAGACGCGGGCCGACGCGCGCGTCAATGTTCCGCTAGGGGACGGGCTGTTCAGGCTTTTCGAGTTCCGCGGCGGGATTGGCCGATATCATCACGATGAGCTCGAGGAGACCGGCGAGATCGGCTCAAGCTTCCGGACCCGCGCAGGTGAGATGCGCGCGGACGTCGTCCAGAATGAGCGCGGCGGTTGGGGCGGTACGAGCGGACTCCAATTCTATCGCCAGCGGGTGTTCCTGAGTGGCGAAGAGAAATATCTGCCCGACAGCACCAACCGGCAGCTCGGCTTCTTCACGCTCCAGTCTCTCGTCCTCGGCAAAGTCCGCCTCGAAGGGGGCGCACGGGTCGAGTTCGCGAGGCTGCATTCGGATGAAGACGAAGTCATTGCCGAGCATGGCGAAGAAGTCGGCGCCGATACGGAGATCGGCTTGCTCCCGATTTCGCGCAGTTTCACCCCGCTCTCAGGCTCGCTCGGCGCGAACTATGAGTTTGCCAATGGTTGGCGCGCCGGCCTTTCGCTGTCGCACAGCGAACGCGCGCCCTCCATCGACGAGCTGTTCTCGCAAGGTCCGCATGGAGGCAGCCAGCAGTTCCTGATCGGCAACCCCGATCTCAAGAAAGAGATCAGCAACGGGGTCGAGCTCAGCGTCCACCGCACCACCGGTCCGCTGCACGTCCAAGGCAGCGTCTATTACAGCCGGTTCAAGAACTTCATCTATCTCGCGCCCACGACCGGGACCGATCCGGATGGCTTGCCCATTTACGATTACCGGCAAGGGCGAGCGAATTATTATGGCTTCGAACTTGGCGGCGACGCCAAGTTCGGTAAGGCGCTGGGCATCGACTGGGGAGGCGAGATCGTCGCTGACGCGGTTCGCGCGTCAATCAAGAACTTTGGACCGGCACCGCAGATTCCGCCGTTCCGCTTGCTTGGCGCCTTAACGGGCGCGCGCGGCCAGGTGGACGGCCGTCTCGAGGTCGAACGCGTGTCGGCGCAGCACCGTACGGCACCCAATGAGACGGACACCGCAGGCTATACCTTGGTGAATGCGTCGCTCGACTATCATCCGTTCGCTGCAAAGCCGGAACTAACGCTCTCGCTGCAGGGCAACAATTTATTCGACGTGGTGGCTCGCCGCCACACGAGCTTCCTCAAGGACTACGCCCCGCTGGCGGGCCGCGATATTCGGCTGAGCGCGCGCATCAGCTTCTAAAATCAAACGGCCCGGCAGATTGACGCCTGCCGGGCCGCCGAGGGTCGGAACCTCGCTAGCGACGCGAAGCAGCGAGGCCTCCTCTTTGCGTACCTAACGAAAGTTAAGGCTTGGTGCAATGAAAAGAGGCGGTCCGGCGAAGGGGAGCCGAACCGCCTCTGGATGCGCGCCTGGGGAGCGAAGCGCGCGGGGCAAATCAAACTTTTAGATGTCGATCCCGGCAGCGATTGCCTCGAGCTTGCGGACCCGTTCGCGAAGGTCCGCGATCTCGATCCGGCCGCTGGCCGGCGGAAGTCCACGGTCGCCGACCGACTGCGTCAGCTCCATCTTTTTGAGCTCGAGCCAGCCATTCCAGGCCTTGAGTCCTGCCCAGCTCGCAGCGCCCATTCCAGCAAGGACGCTCGCAGCCAGCACTGCCATCGTGATCGGGTCCATCACTTCTCCTCCTGCCGGAGCGCTTCGATTTCGCGCGCCAGCTCTTCATTCTGGCTGTTGATGTGGTGATCGATCGCCATTAGCCGGCGGTCGGTTTCGTCGAGGTCGTTGACCATCGCGTGGACGGTGGGCTTGCGCCGGGACACTTCTTCCATGCGCTCGAAGTCGCTCTTCCGCCGCTCGCCGGTCATCGACCTCTTCTTCTGTACCGCAAGAAAAATGCCGACGATTGCGTAGACGATCAGCGCGGTCGTGAAATCGACCGGGGTGAATAGCGGGATCGCCACCCAGGCGATGCGGATGAAGGTCGGGTCAATGCCCCACTTGGCGCCGAGCGTCGAGCAGACGCCGGCGATCTTCGCATCGTGGCGGTCGAGCGAGTAAGGATAAACTTTCCGTGCCATCGTCATTTTCCCCTTCCTTCCCTTAATTCGTGCGCGCCTTCAGCGCCGCTTTCATTGCGATGAGCTCGGCGTCGATCTTCTCGTCGGCGCGCAGCTGATCGATCTCATCTTCGAGGCTAGTGATCCCAAGCGCTTCGGCGCGGCCTTCGGCAAAGTCGGCGCGGCGCTCGAGTATCTCGAACTTGGCGAATGCGTCAGCCGTTCGGCTGCCGTGCATGATCTCGCGTGCCTTGGCCCGTGCGACCGCGCTTTCGAACCGCGCCGCGATCGCGTTCTGCCGGGCGCGGGCTTCGCGCAGCTTGCCCTGGAGCTTGGCGATATCGGTTTCGTAGCCCTTCAGCACCTGCTCCATCTGGCTGAGCTCGTCGCGCAGACCGTCGGCCATTTCCGCGGCCCTCTGCCGTTCGACCAGCGCTGCCTTAGCGAGGTCTTCCCGTTCCTTGCTCAGCGCCAGCTCGGCTTTGCCGGTCCAATCCGCCGACAGCTCGTCGAGCCTGCTCACCGCGCGCCGCATCTCCTTGATGTCGGCGATCGAGCGGGCGGCCGTGGCGCGGATCTCGACCAAAGTCTCTTCCATCTCGAGGATGATCATTCGGATCATCCGCGCCGGGTCTTCCGCCCGGTCGAGAAGCTCGGTCATGTTCGCCGCGAAAATGTCGCGAGCGCGGCTGAACACTGGACCGCTGAGCCAGCCGGCCACCGGAGCGAACCGCGAGGAGGCGGTTTCGGTCTCCTTGACCAGCACCGGCGTGCGGACCGGGACCTTGGCTTCGAGGATCTCAAGTTCAGGCATTGACGCGGACCTGGAGCGGGTTGGCATTGGCTGAAGCCGGACCGACCGCTGCGCCGACTGCGACCGTGCTCATGACGAGCGCTGCGGCCATTGCGACGAGGGTGCGGGTGAATTGCGACTGCGACGACATTGTGTGTCTCCTTTTTTGGTCCGCCGTTTGATTGCGAGCCGACGAACACTACTAATCAAGGAGCGTGCCAATCCCAGAAAACTGCGAAAAACTGTCCGGCTGGCCTGCCACCGGTGGATTTTCCCAACCAAGAGTTGGTGGCGAATCCCAAGCATCGGTTGGGAACATTCGCCACGCGCGGCGCGTCGAGTCCTCACGTCAAATGAGGAGTGTGTCGTTATGATCGGGAAGCTGTTCGGCGCGTGGCTGGGCGGGAAGGTCGCCGGCGAGAACCAAGGGGCCAAGGGCGCGATCCTTGGTTACGGAGCAGCGGCGCTCGCCAAGCGAAGCGTCCCCACGCTCGCTGCAGTGGCGCTCGGCGGTTGGGCGTTCAAGAAGTGGCGCGAGAAGCGGCGCGACCGTGCGTCCTATCCATCGACGGCCGTGCCGCGGGCTCCGGCGTCCGAAACAAGGTCGCCGTCCTGAGGCGACCTTACTCGGAGCCGGCGCCCTCTTCGCCCGCATCCTCAGGCGCATTCTCGAAATAAGGCTCGACTGTGCCGTTGAGCTTGATCGTCATCGGCTGGCCATAGCGGTCGCGGCTCTTGCCCGCGGGAACCCGGATCCAGCCTTCGGAGATCGAATATTCGATGACGTTGGTTTTTTCCTGGCCGTTGAACTTGATGCCAACGCCGCGGCTCAGGAGCTCCTCGTCATAATAGTCGCTCCGCGGGTCGAGCGAGAGGCGGTCGGGCGGGGTATCGGTCTGCTTGTCGGCCATGCGCGCGCCTTTGCCGTTCCCGACCGTCAGCGTCAACGCGCGACCGATATTGGGATCCAGTTGCATCGCCGAGCGGCACAGCTGGCATGGGCAGCCGTTCGGCGGAAATTCGGCTTGGGATCCAATAACCTCGCACCTTTTGCCCTTGCTTGCTCGGCAGCCTGACCGCGACTAACGCTCGCGCCAACGATGAGTGACAAGGATCCCGCACCGCTCAAGCCCAACCGGCCCAAGCTCGCGCTGCACGTGCCCGAGCCGCCGTTCCGGCCGGGCGACACGCCCGACTTCTCGTCGGTCGACATTCCCGCTGCCGGCAGCGCGCCGCGTCCCGACACTAGCGCCGCCGCGGACGACACGCACCCGCTCACCACGCACCTCGTGCGTGTGCTCGGCGAGGACCACAAGGCGGTTGGCCCATGGGATCCGAAGCTAGACGCCGACACGCTGCGCAAGATGCTGAGGGACATGGTCACAGTGCGTGTCTTCGACGACCGGATGTATCGCGCTCAGCGGCAGGGGAAGACCAGCTTCTACATGAAGTCCACCGGCGAGGAGGCGATCGCAGTCGCGGCCGCTGCCGCACTGAGCCAGGAGGACATGCACTTCCCCACCTACCGCCAGCAAGGGCTGCTGATCTCGCGCGGCTATCCGCTGGTGGACATGATGTGCCAAATCTATTCGAACAAAGGCGACAAGCTGCTTGGGCGCCAGCTGCCGGTCATGTATTCCGACAAGGCGCACGGCTTCTTCTCCATCTCGGGTAACCTCGAAACCCAATTCCCGCAGGCGGTCGGCTGGGCGATGGCGAGCGCGATCAAGGGCGACAGCCGCATCGCCATGGGCTGGACCGGCGAAGGCGCGACAGCGGAAGGCGACTTCCACGCCGCGCTGACCTTCGCCACCGTCTACAACGCCCCGGTGATCCTCGCGATCGTCAACAATCAGTGGGCGATCTCGAGCTTCTCGGGGATAGCCGGCGGCGAGAAAGCAACCTTCGCACAGCGCGCGAAGGGCTATGGCATCGCCGGCCTGCGCGTCGACGGGAATGACGCACTGGCCGTCTATGCAGCAGTGAACTGGGCTGCCGAGCGCGCGCGCTCGAACAATGGCCCGACCCTGGTCGAGTTCTTCACCTACCGCGCCGAAGGCCATTCCACCTCAGACGATCCGTCCGGCTACCGGCCGAGCAATGAAGCGAAAGCCTGGCCGCTGGGCGACCCGATCGAGCGGCTGAAGGCACATCTCGTTGCGCTTGGCGAATGGGATGATGAACGCCACGCGGCAATGCAGGAGGAGCTGTCCGCCGAAGTTCGCGGAGCCCAGCGCGAAGCGGAGAAGAAGGGCACGCTTCATTCCGCCAGCATCGACTTCCCGCAGGACGTCAGGACGATGTTCAGTGACGTCTATGAGGAGATGCCCTGGCATTTGAAGGAGCAGCAGCAGGAGATGGTCGACGAGCTGGAGGCGAAGCGCCGATGGCCGTCATGAACATGATCCAGGCGCTCAACAGCGCCCACGACGTGATGATGGAACGCGACGAGAATGTCGTCGTGATGGGCGAGGACGTGGGCTATTTCGGCGGAGTCTTTCGGGTCACCGAAGGACTGCAGAAGAAGTACGGCAGCACCCGTGTGTTCGACACTCCGATTGCCGAGAACGGCATCGTTGCCACCGCCATCGGCATGGCGGCCTACGGCCTCAGGCCCGTCGCCGAAATCCAGTTCGCCGATTACATCTATCCTGCCTACGACCAGATCGTGTCCGAAGCGGCGCGCCTGCGCTACCGGACTGCGGGCGAGTGGAATGTCCCGATGGTCATCCGCTCGCCCTATGGAGGCGGCATCTTCGGCGGACAGACGCACAGCCAGTCAACCGAGGCTTTGTTCGCCCATGTCGCGGGCGTGAAGACCGTCATTCCTTCGACACCATATGACGCCAAGGGCCTGCTGATCGCCGCGATCGAGGACAATGATCCAGTTCTCTTCTTCGAGCCCAAGCGCATCTACAACGGCCCCTTCGACGGCTTCTTCGACCGGCCGCTCACCCCTTGGGCGAAGCATGCAGCGGCCGAGGTACCGGAGGGCTATTACAAGATCCCGATCGGCCAAGCCGCGGTTGTGCGCGAAGGTGAAGACGTGACCATCCTCGCCTACGGCACGATGGTGCACGTGACCTTGGCGACGGTACGCGAGCTCGGCATCGACGCGGAAGTGATTGATCTGCGCACCATCGTTCCACTCGATATCGAGACGATCGAACGGTCGGTGCAGAAGACCGGCCGCTGTGTCGTCGTTCACGAGGCGACCCGAACCAACGGCTTCGGGGCGGAATTGAGCGCGCTGGTGCAGGAGCGCTGTTTCTTCCACCTTGAAGCGCCGGTCCAGCGGGCGACCGGGTTCGACACGCCTTACCCGCATTCGCTGGAATGGGCTTATTTCCCCGGCCCGGTGCGGATCGGTACGGCGATCAGGAAGGCAATGGAGGTCTGACGCAAATGGCGCGTTTCGAATTCAGGCTTCCCGACATCGGCGAAGGCATTGCCGAAGCGGAGATCGTCGCGTGGCATGTCAAGGTCGGCGACACGATCGACGAGGACCAGCAGATCGCGGACATGATGACTGACAAGGCGACGGTCGAGATGGAAAGCCCGGTCGCTGGCAAGGTGCTAGAGCTTGCCGGCGAGGTCGGCGAGCAGATTCCGATCGGTTCCGTCCTCGCCGTAATCGAGACCGAAGGCGCTGACCGTGCGGCTGAGACGGTCGAGGACAGCAAGGAGGAGCGCCCGCTCGCCGACGGCGCGGTCCAAGCGACGCCCGAACAGGCGAAGGAGAACCCGATCGTCGCTGCCAACGTCAAAGCCGAGAAGCCGAAGCCTCAGCCGGCACCGCGAGTGGAGCCTGAAGTCGCCGACAAGGAACCGCAAAAAGGCCACGTCCTCGCCTCCCCTGCTGTGCGAGCCCGAGCGCGCGATCTCGGTATCGACCTTGCCCAGGTGAAGACGACTTCGGATCGGATCCGGCATTCCGATCTCGACGCATATCTCCTCTACAACGGCGGCGCCGTGTCCGGACGTGCCGCAGCCCCGCGCCAGGATGAGGTAATCAAGGTCGTAGGCCTTCGCCGCAAGATCGCTGAGAATATGCAGGAGGCGAAGCGCCGCATCCCGCATTTCACTCTGGTCGAGGAATATGACGTCACTGCGCTTGAAGAAACGCGCGCGATGATGAACCGCGATCGCGGCTCCAACCCAAAGCTGACGCTGCTGCCCTTTCTGATCACAGCCATGGCGCGTGCTCTGCCCGAATGGCCGATGCTCAACGCGACTTACGACGATGATGCGAACGTCATCACCCGCCACGGTGCGCTACACCTCGGCATGGCCACCCAGACGCCCAACGGCCTGATGGTTCCCGTTATTCGCGATGCACAGAACAAGAGCGTCTGGGACCTTGCCGGCGAGATCATCCGCCTCGCTGAGGCGGCCCGCTCTGGGAAAGCGGCGCGCGAGGAGCTGAGCGGCTCCAGCATCACTTTATCGTCGCTTGGACCCATGGGCGGCATTACTTCGACGCCGGTCATTAACCGGCCTGAAGTTGCGATCATCGCCGTTAACAAGGTCGAGGAGAAGCTCGTTCCGCTCGATGGCGAGATCGAGGTCCGCAAGCGCATGAACCTGTCGCTTAGCTGCGACCACCGGGTCGTAGACGGCTGGGACGCTGCGAACTTCATGCAGGCGCTCAAGGGCTACATCGAGAACCCGCTCAGGCTCCTGTCGGCCTAGCTCACCAGCCGATGGACACCGCGCCGACGAGCGCGTGACGCCCGCCTCCGTCGGCGTTACTGCCGACGTAAGTCAGGCTGAGCTTCGCCGGCCCGCGCGTTGCTTCGCCGCCGAAGTTCCAGTCCAATTTGCCGCCGCGCTCGACCTCGTCGAAGGCGCCGCGCTCGTAGCCGAGGCCGGCCTTCACCGTCAGCGGCGTGCCGCGAACTTCATAAGCGGTTTGCAAGGACGCATAGCTGTTGTCGCGCCGGCGCCCGCTGTCATCGCGCAGGCCGCGTTGGCGCGGCGCGTAGCTGAAGCCGAGGATTGCGGAAGCTGGGCCGCGCGTAAGCGTCACAGCCGCCGTAGCTTCCGAATAATTGTCGCCGCCTGCCGACGGGTAGGAATAGCGCGTTGCGGAGAGGTCGAAGCTGATCCATTTGTTGAACTCGCGTTCGTAGCCCGCCGTCACGTCGACTTCGGAACTTGAAGGCCTGCCAATTCGCTCGAGCGTCGACCCCCAGACGGTCACGTAGAGACCCGACCCATGTTCGAGTGTCAGCGATGCCTGGAGCGCCGGGTTGCGCTCGGAGAGCGACACGCCGCGATAGCGATAATCGCTGACGACTCCGATCTCTCCGGAAAGATCGGCCGCGGACGCGGACGACGTCCACAGCAGCGCGGCGGCCGCCGCGGACCAAATTCGTATCTCGATCACGCAGCGGCCGACGAAAGCCCGTCCCTCCCCAGCAGCGGCGCGATCTCGCCTAAGGGCACTGCCCGCGAGAAATAATGCCCCTGCATCTCGCTGCAGCCGGCGATTTGCAGGAATGCGCGCTGGTCGGCGGTTTCCACGCCTTCCGCCGATACGGTAAGTCCCATTGCGCGCCCCAGCGCCACCACGGCAGTCACGATTGCGGCAGAGTCCGAAGCCTCGCCCAGATGCTGGACGAAGCTGCCGTCGATCTTGATCTTGTCGACTTCGAACTTGCGCAAGTAACTGAGCGACGAATAGCCGGTGCCGAAATCATCGAGCACGATCTTGAAGCCGGCGGTGCGGAGCCTGGCGAGGATCGCGCGCACCGAATCGTCATCGTCGAGCAGCACCCGCTCAGTGACTTCGAGCTGGATGGCGGATGGATCGGCGTGAGTTTCGCGGATGATCTGCATCACGCAATCGTAAAAGTCTGGCGCATGAAGTTGGACCGGCGACAAGTTCACTGCGACGAATAACCCTGGCCAATCGCGCGAGGCCAGTGACGCCTGGCGCAACACCCACTGCCCAAGTTGAACGATCAGCCCGGTTTCCTCCGCGACCGAAACGAACTGATCCGGCGCGATCAGGCCGCGCCGCGGATGCTGCCAGCGAAGCAGCGCTTCGAGGCCAACGACCTTGCCATTGCTCCCGACGAGCGGCTGATAATGGAGGCACAAGCCCTTGGACGTCGCGACAGCGTCGCGCAGCTCTTCCTCGGTCGTGCCGCGCAGCTTGACGCTCTCGTCCATCTCCGGGCTGAACAGGCGATAGGAGTTTCGGCCGCCATCCTTGGCGCGATACAAGGCGATGTCGGCCTTGCGGACCAGATCGAGCGGATCGCCGCCGCAATCGTGCGACATGGCAATACCGATGCTGACCCCAACATGGGCCTGGGCTTCGAAGATGTCGAACGGCCGGCGAATGTCCTCGAGGATCCGCTCGGCCAGTTGGTGGATGATCGGCAAGGACGCGCCTTCGACAAGGATTGCGAATTCGTCGCCGCCGAAACGCGCAATCGTGTCGCTTTCGCGGGTGAGTGCCGACAAGCGTTTGCCGAGCTGCTGAATCAATGCGTCCCCTGCCTGGTGCCCAAGCGTGTCATTGACGTTCTTGAAACGGTCGAGGTCGAGCAAGAGCACTGCCGCGTGCGTGTCGCGCCGGTGGAGTGCCAATGCGAGATGATCTTCGAAGAGAGCGCGGTTAGCGAGGCCAGTTAGCGCGTCGTGGAATGCGAGATGCTGGGCTTCCGCCCTGCTCGCTTCGAGCTCCATGCGGCTGCGCTTTACGCGCAGGAGCAGCAGGCCGATCAGAAGGCCGACGACGAGGAGAGTCGCTAGGAGAACCGGGAGCATTTGGCTTTCGACCTGTTGCCCCGGCTTGAAAGCATCCCATGTCACATAGCCGACGATCCGTCCCTTCGAAGTCCGGATTGCGACGGATGCCGTGCGCGGTTCGGTCCGGCTAAACCGGGGTTTATCGACGACGTAGAGTTTTGCGATCCGCTTTAGGAAACTCCCGTCCAAATAGCGTATGGCGATGTGCAGATATTCCGAGTGCGGCGCTTGGCGGATATTGCCAGTTTCCGAGATGATCGGCTTGACGCTGACCAGCGCAGGCCGCCCACCGACGAGTGCAACTTCCGACGCTCCGACCGTCTTGCCAATGGAACCGTCGGGAAGCAGCCGCCCTTCCAACAATCGCTCGCGAAGTAGAGCTGCGAGGTTGAGCGCTGGAATTGCGATGCGCTGGAAGGACGCAGGAGCCGCCCTCCGGCCATTCTGCATCGCATAAATCGGCGCATTGCGCTCATCGAGCAGATAGGCTTCATCGATCTGGTAATAAGTGTGGAACCAGACCCCGAGGTTATTGTCGAGCCACTCGAGGTCGAGCGGCCGCTCGCGGGTCCGTGTCACTGCGTCGTCCCAATAGGTTGACGCCTCCTGATCGACAGTGACTGACTTGAGGGTCTGTTCAATCGCGACATTCACGCGCTCGGTCTGGCGGTTGAGCGCCAGCGCGTCCGTTCTACGCGTTGAAACATCCAGCACACTGCCCACGATTGCAGCGAGCACGATCAGAATCACGGCGGTCGGCAGCGCGACCGCGCGAACAAAGGCGTGACCGCCTCCAGATCTGACCAATTGCCCGCCCCTAGACATGGCGACGGGTTTAGATCCGACCTCTTATCGCCCGCTTAAGCAAGCAGCGGGAATTTCATCCATTTTGAAACGAATTTGCTATTTCCGGCCGAGCTCGCGCCAGCTCTTCTCGTGAATTTCGATGCCATGTTTCTTCGCGGAGCGCTTGATCCGGCGCCACGCCTCGTCGCGCTCGGAATCACTCACCCCCTCGACCTGATTGAAACGCGCCATTGCGTTGCGCACATGGTCTGCGTCGGTAAGCGGCTCTTTGCGCTCCTTGGGGAAGGCGAAATCGCTCTCATCCAGTTCTTTAAGATCGTCAGCGTCGAGTTTGCTCATGTGACTTCTCCTCGGCACACAAAACGCGCTGAATTTCGATAGGCTTCATGAAATTGAGCCCCGACGCTGCTGGGGAGGGGCAGGCATGAGCGCCGGGGCTCGCCGGCGGCGGTGCCGCCGGAGGTTCTTATCGGAATACGGGCGTCGCACCCGAGGCGGTTCGGCGGTCGCCGGCGCTAGCCAGCTTCGCGCCGAGCTCCGCGATGCGCCGCTCGCCGCTCGCGAGTGCCTCGGCGGACGTGTGCACCGAATAGCGGCCGAGGTGCAGCTCGTGCGGGTGGGGAACCGCCGAGCCGAGCACGAACACAGCGTCCGTGTCGCCTGCTGCAGTCAGTTCCAACGGTGCACCGCCGCCTTCGAATACAACCATTTCGCCGGCGCTCATGCGCTCGCCAGCGTCGAGCGTGCCTTGCGCAATCGCCAGCCAGGTGACGCTGTGACCGCTCGGCGGCTGATAGGACCAGGTCTCGCCGGGTTTCAGCGTCACCAGCAGGTAATTGATGCCCGCCGGCGCGTGCACCGAACTTTCGAGGCCCTCATGCGCACCGACGATGACGGTCGCGGGGCCGAGGTGCTTCATCGCCGGGGCTTCAAGATACTGGCTCTCCGACGGGCCGTTCTCCAGCTCCGGCGGCAGAGCGATCCACAGCTGAAAGCCCTGGAACCTCCGCGAGGAACCCGGCGACAGCTCCTTGCCGTGCCACATGCCGCCACCGGCCCGCGACCATTCAACACCGCCGTAGGCGATCGTGCCTTCGCCCGCATCCGGATCGTCGAAGCGAACATCGCCTTTGGTGAATACGGTCACGGTGGCAATGCCCGAATGGGGATGGATTGGCATGTTCATCTGCCCGGCCTCGGTTTCGAACAGATCGAGAAAGACGAACGGCTTCACCATCTCACCCAAGTCCGATGGGCTCATCAGCCGAGTGATCGGTCCGTGCGTGCTGCCGCGCGTCCGGTGGACGATGCGGCGTTTGGTTTGAACCAGTGCGTCAGTCATGGGATGCTCCCCGCACCTGCCGCGCATCGAGGCTCAGCCGCCCGCCGCCGAACGCCGCGACCTGCAACAGGCCGCCGGCTATCGCCATATTTTTGAAGAAGTGGATCATTTGGTTCTGGTCGGCAAGGGCGGAGTGGAAGATCGTCGCCGTCGCCAGCGCAAACAATGCAAGCAAGGTCGCCGACACTCGGACGCGGTAGCCAAGGATGAGCGCAAGTCCGCCACCCACTTCGATCAACGCGGCGACGGCGAGCCCGACCGGCGCCAGCGGCAATCCTGCGGCCCTCATGTAGCCTATCGTGATGGCAGGCTGGGCGATTTTCCCAAGGCCCGACATCACGAAGATGGCGGCGAGCAAAATGCGGCCGACGAGCGCGACGACGTCAGGCGAGACGAGCGAACGGGAGGTCGTGCCGCGTTCGACGGCACCGATCGAAATAGCCATAGTCGATTCCTCTCTGGTTGAGCCTCAGGCGGCGAGACGGACCGTTTCGCCGAGAGCCTGGTTGATCGATTCTTCCCGCTGAACCGGGCTAACGTTGAGGCCTTCGGCGACGACGAACTCGGGTTCGATGCCGATGAAGTTGAAGACGCCGCGCAGGTAGGTCTCGAGATGCTCGAGCGCGGCCGCTGGCGAGGCCTGGCCGTAGAAACCGCCGCGGGTCACAGCGACGATCACGCGCTTGCCCTTAGCGAGGCCCTCCGGACCATTTTCTCCGTAGCGGAAGGTGCGGCCGGCAATGACGATGCGGTCGATCCACGACTTGAGCTGCGTCGGCAGGGTAAAATTATACATCGGCGCGCCAATCACGACGACGTCGGCGGCCAGGAACTCGTCGAGCACCGACGTGTCGGCGAACTGATCGAGCGTGAGATGCGCAAGCGGCTCGGCGGCGAGATCGCGGTAGACGACCTCTTCCCCCCAATTGGCGCCCTTCACCTGGTCGACGATGGAGCGGGTGATTGCGCGGCTGGCGCTGCCTTCGCCGTTGATGCTGGCGTCGATATGCAGGATGGTCACTATTGCCTCCTTGGTATGGATTTGTTACCGAGGCACCCTAAATAACCACCATCGAATCGCCCGCAAGAACGCACTTTTTTGTGGTGGACGAACAAATTTGTGGGACAGGAACACCCGCGTTGCGCGGGCACAGAAAGGTAACCGATGAAGGACCCGACTAATCCCGTCTGCCGGACGATCAGCACCTTGCTATCGCGTATCGGCGACAAATGGACGGTGCTTGTTGTTTCGACGCTGGCGAACGGGAGCAAGCGCTTCAACGAGCTGAGGCGGGAGATCCCGTCGGTGTCGCAGCGGATGCTGACGCTAACTTTGCGTAACCTCGAGCGCGACGGGTTGGTCAGCCGCACAGTGACGCCATCGATCCCGCCGCGGGTCGACTATGAGCTCACCGATCTCGGGCGTTCGCTGGTCGCTCCGCTCCACGCCCTGGAACTGTGGGCGCTGGAGCATGTCGAGGACATCCACTCGGCCCATACGCGGTTCGACGCCGAACAGGACGCAAGAGCCCAGGCGGCTTAGCTTTCGCGCTTGAAGGCGCTAGGGGCAGCCGCATGCTCAAGCCTGTCACGACCGACATTGAAGCGCTGCAGATCCTCGAAGAGCGGCTGCGCTGGCTGTCGGCCTGGACCATCCACCACGCAAACCACATCCGCGGGAACTCCGACGGGCTGAAGGTTGGCGGCCATCAGGCAAGCTGCGCCTCGATGACCGCAATCATGGCAGCGCTCTACTTTCATGCGCTCCGCCCCAACGATCGCGTTGCGGTGAAGCCGCACGCCGGGCCGGTGCTCCATGCGATCCATTACCTGCTCGGGAGCCAGACGCGCGAGGCGCTGGAGAATTTCCGAGGCTTCGACGGCGCTCAGAGCTACCCCAGCCGGACCAAGGATAAGATCCCTGTCGACTTTTCCACCGGCTCGGTCGGCCTCGGAGTCGCGATCACCCTCTTCGCCAGCCTGATCCAGGACTATCTCGGCGCGCACGGCCGGCTCGAAAACGAGGACCGCGGCCGCTTCGTCGCGCTGATCGGCGATGCCGAGCTCGACGAAGGCAACATCTACGAAGCGATCATCGAGGGCGCGAAGCATGACGTCCGCAACCTGTGGTGGATCGTCGATTATAACCGCCAGAGCCTGGACGCGACGACCGCCGACCGGATGTTCGGCCGCTTCGACGAGATTTTCGCAAGCTGCGGCTGGCGGGTCGAAACTCTGAAATATGGCAAACTGTTGGAAACTGCATTTCGCGAGGACTGCGGCGACGCACTCCGGCGCTGGATCGATCAGGCGAGCAACGCCGATTATGCGGCGCTGACCTACCTCGGCGGCAAGGCATGGCGCGAACGGCTCCTCGCCGAAGCGCCAGAGACCAGGTCAATCGTCGAGCGCCGCGACGATGCCGAGCTGCAGCGACTGATGACCAACCTCGCAGGGCATGACCTCGAGACCATGATCGAGGCGTTCGACCGCTGCGACGACGATGTCCCAACGCTGTTCATTGCCTACACGATCAAGGGCTTCGGCCTGCCCTTCGCCGGCCACAAGGACAATCACGCCGGCCTCATGAACCCGACCCAGATGGCCGCCCTGCGCGAGAGCATGGGCGTGCGCGAGGGGCATGAGTGGGAACCTCTGGAAAGTGTCGGCGACAATGCGCGGCCTGGCGTGGAAGCGGTCCTGGAGCGCTCGCGCATCGCTCGTGAGAAGCGTGCCCGCAGTTTCGGCACCGTCAGCGTTCCAGCGATCCCGACGCCCGCCGGCGAAGAGCAATCGACCCAGGCTGCGTTCGGCCGAATTCTGCTCGACCTCGCCAAGGCCGGAGGCGAGCTTGCCGACAGGATCGTCACCACCTCGCCCGACGTCACCGTCTCGACCAACCTTGGCGCTTGGGTGAATCAGCGTGGCCTCTTCCGCCGCAGCGAGCTGCACGACGTATTTGCTGAAGCAAAGATTGCATCTGCGCAAAAATGGGGCGGCGGCAACAAAGGCCAGCACATCGAGCTCGGCATTGCGGAAAGCAATCTGTTCCTGATGCTCGCCGCAGCCGGCCTGTCCGGCGACCTGTTCGGGACGCGGCTCTTCCCGATTGGAACGCTTTACGATCCGTTCATCGCCCGAGGCCTCGATAGCCTCAACTACGCCTGCTACCAGGACGCGCGCTTCCTTCTCGTCGCCACTCCGAGCGGAATTACGCTCGGCCCCGAAGGCGGCGCGCACCAGTCGATCAACCCGCCTCTGATTGCTTTGGGCCAGCCGGGCCTGCGCCATTACGAGCCCACCTTCGCCGATGAGCTCGCGGCGATGATGGAGGAGGCCTTTCACCTGATCGATGATCCAATGGGCGAGAGCATCTATCTGCGTCTGTCGACCCGCAATATTCGCCAGGTTGAGCGGACCGACGACAGCTGGCGTCAAGGCGCGCTCAAGGGCGGCTACTGGCTGCGCGAACCAGGTCGCAATGCCGAGGCAGCAATCGTCGCAATGGGCGCAGTCATGCCCGAGGCACTCGCTGCATGGGACGAGCTCAAGGACGACGTTTCTGGTCTCGGCCTGCTCGCAGTCACCTCGCCTGACCTGCTCCACCGCGGCTGGACCGCCGCGCAGGCCGCCCGCTGGCAAGGCGAACGCAAGGCGAGCCATGTCGAGCAATTGCTTTCGCGGCTCTCCCCGACCGCCGGCCTCGCTACCCTCGCCGACGCTGCGCCTGCCTCGCTGTCGTGGCTCGGGGGCGTGCTCGGGCAGCGTGTCGCGCCTCTGGGCGTCGAGAAGTTCGGGCAGACCGGCAGCCTCGCCGAACTGTACGCCGCCTACCGTCTCGGCGGCGACGCCATTACCGAAGCGGTTGCCGAGCTACTCTTGCCTCAATAGGGAGCGGCCATGGCCGGGCGGTATTTCGACGAGTGGCAGGTCGGCGACCGCGTGTCGCACTCGATTACGCGCACGGTCACCGAAACCGATAATCTGCTGATTTCGACACTCACCCATAACCCGCAGCCGATGCACCTCGATCATGAGGTTGCGGCGAGGTCCGAGTTCAAGCAGCCGATCGTCAATTCGGTCTTCACGTTCGGATTGATGATTGGCGTAAGTGTCGGCGACACCACGCTCGGTACGCTTGTCGCCAACCTCGGCTACGATAAGGTCGTTTTTCCCAATCCCGTGTTCATCGGCGACACCTTGCGCAGCGAAAGCGAGTGCATCGCCGTCCGCGAGAGCAAGTCGCGGCCCAACGCAGGCATTGTCACCTGGGCGCACCGCAGCTTCAACAACCGCGACGAGCTGGTGTGCGAGTGCACGCGCACCGCGCTGCTGCTCAAGAAGCCCGCATGAGCGAGCCCCGCTCCTGGCTCTTCGTTCCCGCCGACAGCGAGAAGAAGATCGCCAAAGCGCTCGAAAGCGAGGCCGACGCGATCATCTTCGACCTCGAGGACAGTGTCGCCCCGGCGCAGAAGGCGGCGGCCCGCGACATCCTCAAGCAGCTGCCGAGGCGATCGAACGGTCCTGAATGGTGGGTCCGCATCAACCCGCCCGGGTCGGAGTTCCACAAGGACGATCTGACGCTGATCGGCAGCGCCTACGTCCACGGCATCGTCCTGCCCAAGGCCGAGAGCGGCGCCGATGTGATTCAGCTCGCCCACCGCACCGGCAACATCCCAATCCATGCGATTGTCACCGAGAGTGCAGCGAGCCTTTTCGCCCTGCTATCCTATCGCGCGCCGAACACCCCGCTAGTAGCGATGAGCTGGGGCGCGGAGGACCTCTCGGCTGCGCTCGGCGCGTCGTCCAAATATGACGCGGACGGGGGTCTGAGCTTCACCTATAAGCTCGCCCGCTCCCTGTGCCTCGCCGGCGCCGCGGCAGCCGGCGTTCAGCCGGTCGACGGCGTCTTTGCCGACTTCAAGGACGATCAAGGCCTTCGCGCCGAAGCCGAGGCTGCGCGCCGCGAGGGCTTCACTGGCAAGCTCGCTATCCATCCGGCGCAGGTTCCGGTCATCAACGCTGCCTTCACGCCGTCAGCTGACGACATCCGCCACGCTCAAGAGATCGTCGCCGCGTTCGAGGCACATCCCGACGCCGGGGTGCTTTCCGTAGGCGGCAGAATGGTCGATCGACCCCACCTAACCCAGGCGAGGCGCGTTTTGGAACGAGCACGATAGGAGATCATGATGGCGACGACGGCAGAACCCGCGAGCACTTCCGAACTCATCAACAAGCCGACCGTTGCCAAAGGCTGGGGCACGGACGCGCCCGATCAACCGCTTCGCCCGATGGAGGTCGAGCGGCGAGCGCTTCGACCTGATGATGTCGCAATCCGTATTACCTATGCGGGAATCTGCCATTCCGACCTCCACCAGTGCCGGAATGATTGGGCGGGCACGGTCTATCCGATCGTTCCCGGCCACGAAATTGTCGGCGTCGTCACCGCGATCGGCAACGAAGTGACCCGCCATCGCGTCGGCGACACCGTGGCCGTGGGCTGCATGGTCGACAGCTGCATGGAGTGCGACCAGTGCCTGGAGGGTTGGGAGGTCTTTTGCCGCAAGGGGTGCGTCCAGACCTACAACAGCGCCGACTATCACGACGGCACGATCAGCAAAGGCGGCTACACCGATCACATCATCGTTCGCGACCATTTCGTGCTGAAGGTTCCGGACGGCATGGATGTCAGCCGCATTGCGCCTTTGCTGTGCGCCGGGATCACGACCTACTCGCCGCTGCGGCAATATAATGTCGGGCCGAATACGAAGATGGCCGTGGTCGGTCTCGGCGGGCTTGGTCATATGGGTGTGAAGCTTGGCGCCGCCCTTGGCGCGCACGTCACGATGATCACCACTACTCCAAGCAAGGGCGAGGATGCTCGAGAGCTGGGCGCGCACGACGTGATCATCTCGACGGATGCGGAGCAGATGCAGGCGGCCGCGACCCGGTTCGATTTCATCCTCAATACGATCCCTGTGAGCCACGAAATCGACGGCTACCTTCAGCTTCTCGGCCGCTCCGGACGCATGGTGATCGTCGGTGCGCTGACACCGATGCCGGGCTTCGTTGGCGCAAGCCTCATCTGGTGGAACCGCGCCGTTGGCGGCTCCGCAATCGGCGGTATCCCCGAGACGCAGGAAATGCTCGATTTCTGCGCCGCCAAGCAAATCTACCCAGAGGTCGAGTTCATTGAGATGAATCAGGTCAACGAGGCCTACGAGCGTCTGCTCAAGAACGACGTCCGCTATCGCTTCGTTATCGACATGAGCCGAGGTTTATGAGTTCAAACGTTCATCCCGTCCCTCAAGGTTTCAATGCGCGGATCGGCCCGCGCGAACTGCAGGAACTGCACGATCTCGCGGATGCCGATCCCGACCGGTTTTGGCTGGACCAGGCGCGGCGGCTGACCTGGAACAAATTCCCGACCAAGGCCGGCGACTGGTCCTACCGGGAAGATGACTTTCACATCCGCTGGTACGAGGACGGCGAGCTCAACCTCTCGGTGAACTGCCTCGATCGCCACCTCGCCGGACACGGTGATCGCACAGCAATCCTCTTTGAGGCCGACGAGCCCGGACAGGGCCACAGCCTCACCTATCGCGAATTGTACGAAGAGACCTGCCGCTTCGCGGACCTGCTGAAGCAGCGCGGAATCAAGCGCGGCGACCGCGTGATGATCTACATGCCGATGATTCCCGAAGCCGCAGCGGCGATGCTCGCCTGCGCGCGGATCGGCGCGGTTCATTCTGTCGTGTTCGGCGGCTTCTCGCCCGAAAGCCTCGCCGGCCGCATCGCCGACTGCGACGCCTGCGCGGTGATCACCGCCGACGAGGGCGTTCGCGGCGGCAAGAAGATCCCGCTCAAACGCAACGTCGATACTGCCCTTCAGGCGCGCGACGTCCCGACAGTGATCGTCGTTGCCCGCACCGGCGCCGACGTGCCGATGAAGGACGGCCGCGACATCCGCTATTCGGATGTGCGCGAAAGCCTGGCCACCGACTGCGAGCCCGAGATCATGAAGGCGGAAGATCCGCTGTTCATCCTCTACACCTCGGGCTCCACCGGTCAGCCCAAGGGCGTCGTGCATACGACTGGGGGTTATGCCGTTTGGGCGGCCACCACGTTCGACTGGGTGTTCGACTATCGTGAGGATGATATCTTCTGGTGCACCGCCGACATCGGCTGGATCACCGGCCACTCATACGTCGTCTATGGCCCGCTCGCGATGCGCGCGACGAGCGTCATGTTCGACGGAGTCCCCAATTATCCTGACTTCAGCCGCTTCTGGGAAACGGTCGACCGCCTGGGTGTCACCATCTTCTATACCGCGCCTACCGCGATCCGGGCGTTGGCGCGTGAGGGTGACGAGCCGGTGAAGCGCCACAACCGCTCCTCGTTGCGCCTGCTTGGAACCGTCGGCGAGCCGATCAACCCCGAGGCGTGGGAATGGTATTGGCGTGTGGTCGGCGACGAGCGTTGCCCGGTTGTCGACACTTGGTGGCAGACGGAGACCGGCGGGATCCTGATTTCGCCATTCCCAGGCGCGACGGAAATGAAACCGGGTAGCGCGACCAAGCCACTACCGGGTGTGAAACCACTTCTCGTCGATGCTGAGCATAATGTCCTGGAAGGCGCTGCAAGCGGCAATCTGTGCATCTCGGCTTCATGGCCGGGCCAGATGCGCACGGTGTGGAATGACCATGGCCGCTTCTTCGAAACCTACTTCAAGGCCTATCCGGACCTCTACTTCACCGGCGACGGCTGCCGCCGCGATGAGGACGGCTATTACTGGATCACCGGCCGCGTCGACGACGTAATCAACGTTTCCGGCCATCGCATCGGTACCGCGGAAGTCGAGAGTTCGCTGGTCTCGCACCCCAAGGTCGCCGAAGCAGCGGTCGTCGCCTATCCACATGAGATCAAGGGCCAGGCGATCTACGCCTTCGTGACCCTCAACGCCGGCGAAGAGGGCAGCGACGATCTGCGCAAAGAGCTGGTGCAGGAGGTCCGACACGATATCGGCGCTCTCGCAGCGCCGGAGAAGATCCACTTCACTCCGGCGCTCCCAAAAACCCGCTCGGGCAAGATCATGCGCCGCATCCTGCGCAAGATCGCGGAAGGCGCGACCGACGGCTTCGGCGACACATCGACGCTCGCCGACCCAAGCATCGTTGATTCGTTGGTCGCAGGCCGCCGATGAGGTTGGCCGCAGCAGCTCTGCTTGCGCTGTCTGCAACAGCGTCAGCCGCGCCCGAGAAGCCCAAGCTCGACATGATGGCCTTCTTCACCGGCAAGACCCACGCCGACAACGTGATCAAGATCGCGCTCCACGCCCCGCACAAGCTGATCGTCGACAGCATCGGCGGGCGCAACAAGGAAGGCGAGTTCGTCCTCATCGAAACTGTGCGTGAGGAAGGCAAGCCGGAGCGCAAGCGCAGCTGGGTCATGCACCCGGTCGGTCCCGACCATTTCAGCGGTGTCCTCACCGACGCGGTTGGGCCTGTCGACATCGTTGTATCAGGACCATCGGCAACCATCCGCTACACGATGAAGGAGCGCAATTTGAAGGTCGTCCAACAGCTCCAGCTTCAGGCGGACGGCAAAAGCCTCGCCAATCACGTCGTCGCCAGGAAGTTCGGCCTGACTTTCGCCAAGGTCGACGGAACTGTCCGCAAGCTGGACTGAGCCTGCGGCGCTGCTATCCCTCAGGGCAAGGGGAGAGGCTCATGGCAACGGCAGCCGAAACACATCATCACAAGCCCTGGTCGATGGCGCGTGTCATCATTGCGTCGTCGGCGGGCACCGCGTTCGAATGGTACGACTTTTTCATCTTCGGCAGCCTTGCGCCAGTCATATCCAAAGTCTTCTTCGCTGGCCTTGAGCCTACCCAGGCGCTGATCGCAGCCTTGGCGCTGTTCGCTGCCGGATTCGCATTCCGGCCGTTGGGAGCGCTGATCTTCGGCGTCGTCGGCGACAAGCTTGGCCGTAAGGGCGCATTCCTGGTCACCGTGAGCCTGATGGGCGCAGCAACCTTCCTCATCGGTTTGCTGCCGACCTATGCGCAGTCCGGAACCCTTGGACCAGTCCTGCTTGTCATCCTGCGCATCCTCCAGGGCATCGCACTTGGCGGTGAATATGGCGGCGCAGCGATCTACGTGGCCGAACATGCTCCCAACGACAAGCGCGGTGCTTCGACCGGCTGGATCCAGGCCTCGGCTTCCTTCGGCCTGCTCGCCGCTTTGCTGGTGATCGTCGCAACACGCACGGCCGTGGGCGAGGACTCCTTCGCCGCCTGGGGCTGGCGCATTCCATTCCTGGTCTCGGCAGTGCTGCTCGTGATTTCGGTCTGGATGCGCGCCAAACTCGCCGAAAGCCCCGAATTCGCGAGGATCCGCGAGAAAGGCGACATTGCCAAGGCGCCGCTTCGCGAAGCATTCGGCAGCAAGAAGAACCTGAAACGCGTCCTCATCGCTTTCTTCGGGATCATGTGCGCCCAGGGCGCGGTCTGGTACTTCACCTTTTTCTACATGCAGGTCTTCCTCGAGAGGTCCCTCGGCCTGCCGAGCCAGACCAAGGACCTGCTGCTGATCGTCATGACCGTCGTCAGCGCGCCGCTCTATGTCTATTTCGGCTGGCTCAGCGACCGCGTCGGGCGCAAGCCGGTGATGGTCGGCGGAATGCTGCTCGCACTAGTCATGTACTTCCCCGCCTCGCATTGGATCGCCGACGCGGCCAACCCGCGTTTGGTAGAGGCACAGCGCAATACGCCGATCTTCGTCGACACAGATCCAGCGACCTGCTCGGTTCAGTTCGATCCCGTCGGCACCGCAAAATTCGTCAGCGCCTGCGACATTGCCAAATCGACGCTCGTCACCAGGGGCATCAGCTTCACGACGCGCGGCTCGGCCGACGGACACACTTCAGTCGTCGTCGGCACCGAGCGCGTGCCGATTGCCGGGGGCGAAGGGCTCAGCGGTCCCGAGCTCAAAACGCTCAAGGCGAAAACAGCGGATGTGATCGGAGCCGAGCTGCACGAGGCCGGCTATCCCAAATCAGCGGACCCCGCTCACGCGAACATGACCTTGCTGATCATCATCCTGCTCGCCTTCGTCGTCGCCGCGACCGCGCTCTACGGTCCGCAGGCTTCGGCATTGGTCGAGATGTTCCCGACGCGCGTACGCTACACCGCTATGTCGTTCCCCTACCATGTCGGCACCGGCTGGGTCGGCGGCTTCCTCCCAGTCACCAGTTTCGCGCTCGTTGCGATCACCGGCAATATCTACACCGGTCTTTGGTACTCGGTGGTGTTCACCGGAATTTCGGTAGTCGTGTCGCTGCTGTTCCTCAAGGAAACCGCCGGGCGGCGCCTCCAGGAAGTCTAGCGCCTCACGGGCACCAGTGAATGTCGATCGGCTGCTCGACCTCGGCGAGCACGCGGCCGATCGGAAGCTTCGAGCTCTGCCCGTCGGCAATGGCCTGCTCGAGGATCTTGCGCTTTTCATCGCCAGTGATGGTGATCACGACCGTTCGCGCGGCCAGAATTGATGCGCGCGTCAGGGTTACCCGCGCAACCGGAGCTTCAGGAGGCAGCGGGTCGGGCATCACCCCGATGGCACGGCGCGCCTTCGGAGCGTCCAGCGCGTCCTGGAGGTCGGGCCCCGCAAAGATCGATGCCGTATGTCCATCTTTCCCCATGCCGAGCCAGACAAGGTCGGGCGGCCAGGACAGGTCCTGCAGCCGAGCGTCGGCGGAATTTCCGGCGAGCCGGTAATCTGCGATATCCGCTGCGATCGGGATCACCCGCGCCCCTGCGGGGAGAAAGGCCTTCGCGATTGCACGGACGTTGCTGCGCTCATCCTCCATCGGCACGAGCCGGTCGTCCGTCGGAATGATCGTCACTTTCTTCCACGGCAGCTTCTGCGCTACCAGCTTGGAGAAGATCGCCGGTCCAGTTGAGCCGCCCGGCACTGCGATCAGCGACGTGCCGCGCGCGTCGACTGCGCTTTCGACGATGAACCCGACATCGCCCGCCACCGCATCGGCAAGTTCGTCCAGGCTGTCATACTCCCACCATTCCGCTTCGATCATGCGAATCCCTTTTGATTATCGGGGCGCTCGTTGCGCGTATCCGAACCATCCTGCAACCGCCTGTCCGCTTCGATTCAGCGCTGGGCGAAAACGGAGCCGCTCATGCGCGAGGTTGCAGATGGTGGAATCTATCACCTGCACCCCGGTCCCGCGGTCGACCAAGCATTCGCTGACATAGCCGCGTGCATCGACGCGCAGCCGTAGGAACACAGTCGCTCCGCGCGGCCATTCGTCGAGCAAGGTGAGCGGAAAATCGCGTCCGCTGAGCACCGGTGTCGCAAGGTGCGGCGGCTCGGCGACCCCGCCATCACCGCCCCCTCCAGTCCCTGTCCCACCCGCGCCGCTCCCGGTCCCGGTCCCAGCTCCACCAGCGCCGGTGCCCGGGCCGGGCACGTTGGACGCGCCCTGCGTTGGCGCAGTGCCCTGTCGCGGAGTCTCAGCAGCGGCGATTTGTTGCACCGGCGGCATTACGATTTTCGGCTTCGGTGCAACGACGGGCGTCGCTTCGCTCTTGATGTTCTTTGGCGCCGATCCGCCTTCTTTCTCTTTCGGCCTGGCTTGTTTTTGCTGCTGCACAGGCGGCGGCGGTGGAACTGGAGGGTTCACGTTGAACACACGGAAAACCGGTTGGGTGTCACCCAGACTGATCTTCCCGGACATGTTCAGGAACGCGATGAGAAGCGCCGCGTGGATAGCAGCGACGGCTGCAATCGCGCCGCCGCGTGCCCGCGGGCTGATGTCGGAGCGATAGGCCACGCTCCGTCAACGCGGACACCGGCGACTGCGTTGCGAAAACAACTGTTCTATTAGCGGCTGGAACTCGCCTTGCGGCCGCCGCCGTGACTTGCTTTTCCGCCCTTGCTGGCGATTTCGCGCTGCTTTGCGGGATCCATGGCCGCGAAGCCGCGCTTCGAACCGCCACTCCTTGTCGGTGCCATCTGTCGTCTCCCTATTTAACGGCATCTTGGAAACGCTGTTTGAAGCGCGCGGTTCACGAATCTGATCGAGGTTAGCGAACTGCTGTTGGAACCCCCAATTGGCATGAAGCTATGTCCGCGCGGCAGGATCTTCAGCCACATTCCTAAATGCTCCGCTGCTGGCGAGGCGATGTTCATTCAATATGGCTGCGGAAGCTGCCACGCTTTGAAAAACATGCGCGAGGCCACCGGATTGGTTGGCCCGCCGCTCGACGGTCTTCGTGTGATCGTCGGCGGGCACCTCGCCAACAATCCGGACAATATGCAGAGGTGGATCCGCGATCAGCAGCATGCCTCGCCGGATACGGCCATGCCCGATCTCAATTCGGCGAGCGCGATGCGTGCGACATCACCGCCTTCCTCTACACCCGTGCGAAATAGCTCAGGCGGCGTCCGAATATTCTTCCCAGTCGGACGGCGCGACGCGGATGAGCTCAGTCCCGCATCTCTTGCACCGGCTCCGCCACCGCCCCTTCACAACGTGCGCGAGCCGCCCGGACCGGTGATGTCCAAAGATGCGGCACAGCAAACGAGCGATCACAGGCCGGCTCCCTTAACTCAACATGCCGGGCGGCTGGCATTTTCTCATTAGCGGAGGTTAGGGACAACGGTGTTTACAGCGGATGACTGCCCATCCGCTGGGAACGAGGCAGATCAGCGCAGTCTAAGGCCAATCCACAAGGTGCGCGGCGTTGCCCGCTCCACCGCATCGTCTCCTCCGATGCCAGCAATCACCAGCGCATTGGTGATGTTCTCCTCTCGGAGGACGAGCTGCAGCTGCCGCCCGAGCGGCCAGGACGCAAAAGCATCGAGTGTGGTCGCATCCTTGAGCACGCGCGTGTTGAGGTCGTCCTCATATTGCGCTCCGACGCGCCGCAGGACGAGTTGGACGCCTTTGCCATCCTTCTCCCAGCTCGCGGACAATGTTGCTGCGAGCTTCGGTGTCTGCGCCGGCCGCAGACCGTTGAGAAATGCAGCCGCGCCGCTCGTATTCATTCGCCCATGGGTAAAGCTCGCCCCAGCGCGCAGAGCCCAGGGCCCGCGGTTCCATTCCGCCGACGCTTCAACCCCGCGCACCTTCACCGCGTCGACATTTTGGCGCTTGCGAAAGCTCCCACCCGCGGCGACGAAGCCGACCCCGGGAAAGGCGCCCGGTCCCTGCCCAAGCGTCACATTCGCGATTGCATCGTGCAGCCTATTGACGAAGCCGGTGACCGACAGCCGCACCGGGCCACGCACGAACTCAACGCCGGCTTCGGTACCCGCAAGCCGCTCGGGATCGAGGTTCGGGTTGGCAGCAGTCGCGTCGAGTCCTGCGCGGAAAGGCCGGAACAGTTCGTTGAGCGTCGGCATGCGCCACCCGAGATAGGCGGCCGAGCGTAGGCTGAAGCCGCCGCCAATCGGCGCCCGAACCCCGCCGCGCGCGGTCGGCAACCACCCGTTTCTCGTCGCGTCCTGTTCGTCGCGCGTCACCGCGCCGGTGGCGATCGTCTGCTCGAACAGATGGCCGTCGCTCACCTGCCACCGGTCCAGCCGCACGCCCCCGCTGAGCGTCGCACCGCCGAGCTCGGCGGAAAGTTCGGCGAACGCGCCGCTCGTCCAAGTCTCGCCGCCTGCCCGCCGCCACCGCGTCGGCTGGCCTGCAACATAATTGGCCAGCTCCCTTGCCTCTCCGTTCGTCCGCCGGGCATCGCCGCCGAGCCGAAGCTCGATCCCCTGGGGCATCGGCGGCCGCACCTCAATACTTCCGCCGAGCCCGTGCGACGGCACCGAATCCTGTAGCAAGACGCGCATTGCCGTGGTCCGTCCGGCGTTCAGCGCCGCAGTGCTGCTCCGAAGATTGCGCCACTGCCAGTAGCCGAGCGCGCTCCATTGCCAATCGCCCCGCCCAAGCAACCGCAGCGAGGCGTCGGCGCCGTTCGTTCGATCACTGCTGAAGTCCGTGCCACGCGTCCGCCAATCGTGGAATCCCGACAGACTCGCCTGCAGCTCGGTCGAGCCGCCAATCGGCGCCACCCAACGACCGCGCCCACTCCACTGGCGGTAAGGCGCCCGTTCGTCCGCTGGTCCGCGCGTCCCTTCTGTGATCGGGATGAAACCGTCGCTGCGCGCTCCGCGGGCCGAAAGAGTGAGCACGCCGCCGCCTACCGCTATTCCAATGCGTCCCCGCGCCTCGAGCGAGGCCCTGCTGCCGGCGTCGATCTCACTCACTGTCCCGGTGTCAGCGCGGCTCGTCATCTCGATCGTTCCAGCGAGCGCTCCTGGTCCGTTCGAGACGCTGCCGCCACCGCGGACCACGCGGATCTCCGACAAGTTCTCCGGGTCATAAGCCGGCCAGTTCACCCACCCGCCGAACGGGTCGCTTTGCGGGACCCCATCGAGAACGAGCAGTGCCCGGCTCGACGCGTTGCCGCCGAGCGCTCGCAAAGTGACGCCCTGGCTGGTCGGGTGGCCGCTGCGGGAATCCGAGCGGCGGAACAGCTGCACGCCCGGGACATCCTTCAGCAGCTGGTCGAGTTCATGGCTCGGCGCCTGCTCGATCCGGCGGGTGCCGATACGCTCGACAGCATAGACCCGCTCGCCCCTGGCTTCGGGAAGCGCCTTGCCGGTGATGATGATGGCCGGGGGCGGTGGCGGAAGCGCGTCGACCACGCGCGTCCCTAGAGTATGTCGTAGAGCGTCGCTGCGACGGTAAGGACACAAGTCGCGGCGATAGCCAGGAGCGCCCGTGGCGCCCACCACGGCCACCACGGCCACGACAGCTTCTTCGTCTCATGCGGGGTCGCCATGCCGGTACAAGCACTGCAGCACTGCTGCGGTTCCGTCGAGCAAATCCAACGCAGGGAAGGCACTAGCGCACTGAAATATGATCATGGTTAAATTTTTATTGATGCTGAATCGGTAAATTGCTCTAAAACAACCCACTCTCTTCGAGGCGACTCGAAGCATCTCCAACCGGGAAGGGGCGCCCGGGTGAGTTCGGACGACGAGAAAAAATTGTGCGGCTGGGCGCGGGGGCATGCCATCAGGCTCGCCACCTGCTCGATTCTGTTCGCGCTCCCGACAAGCGCTTCCGCTCAATCCAGCCCACCGGTAGTGCCGCCGACGCGCGAAGAAGTAACACGGCCGGTCGCTCCGCCGCCGCCGCCGCAAAGCCGGCTCGAAGTTTCGGGGGGCATTGAGCGAGCACCCTGTGCGCTCGACGGTCCCGAGTTCCGCTCGATCCATTTCGTGCTGCGCGGCGCTGAGTTTGACGGTCTGCAGGGGCTCACCCGCGCCGACCTCGTTTCGACCTATGCTCCGTTCATTGGCCGCGACGTTCCGATATCGACCGTATGCGAAATCCGCGATCGTGCCGCAACGATTCTGCGCGATGCCGGCTATATCGCCGCAGTTCAGGTTCCTGAGCAGCGCATCGAGGGCGGGATCGTCCGCTTTCAAGTGCTAATGGCGCACCTGACCCAAGTGCGGGTCCGCGGCGAAGCGACTGGCGCTGAAACGGCCTTGGCAGCCTATCTCGGGCGGCTGATTAGGCAGCCATTATTCAACCGCTACGAGGCCGAGCGCTATCTGCTGCTAGCGAGCGATCTTCCCGGCTACACGGTCCGGCTCACGCTCCGTCCCGCCGGCACTGGGCCCGGCGAGGTGATCGGGGACGTCACCGTCCAGCGCCTGCCTGCCTACGTCGATTTCATCGCGCAGAACGGCGGCTCGCACACGCTCGGCCGCTGGGGCGGGTTGCTACGCGGCCAGCTGTTCGGCCTCACCGGCCTCGGCGACCGCACTTCGCTGTCGGTCTACAGCACCTCCGACTTCGAAGAGCAGCAGACGGTCCAGCTCGCCCACGAAATGCGGCTCGGCCCGGAAGGCATAAGCCTTGCCGGCGCTTTCACCTATGCCTGGGCACGGCCTGCGGTTCCCAACACCGACATCCTGGCCAAGACGCTGCTTGCGACAGCCGAGCTCGGCTATCCGTTCGTGCGCCGCCAGTCGCAAACGATCCGCGGATCGGTAGGCATGGACCTGGTCAATCAGGATGTGTGGCTCGACGATCTGAAGCTGAGCCGCGACCGCCTGCGCGTCGCCTTCCTGCGGCTCGGCATCGATATGGTGCCCACCAATATAGGTGCCGGCTTTTCCTCCGCCGAGCCGCCCTGGCGCGTCACCAGCCTGTTCGAGTTGAGGCAGGGATTGCACGCGCTCGGCGCGACTCATGATTGCGGACCGCTGGGCGCCAATTGTCTCAGCCAAAATGAAATTGCGCCGAGCCGCCTCTCCGGCAAGTCCGATGCGACGGTGCTGCGCTACACCGGCTATGGCGAGGCGCGGCTCATTCCGAAGTTCGCGATCGCGCTCGGCATCCGTGCCCAATATGCGTGGAAGCCGCTGATGAGCTTCGAACAATTCTCGGCCGGCAATTACACCGTCGGCCGCGGCTACGACCCTGGCGCGCTGCTCGGCGACCGCGGCTGGGGCACGCAGGCCGAGATCCGCTACGGCAGCCGCATTCCCGTGAGCGCCCGGAAGCCCGCGATCGAAGGCTATGGGTTCTGGGATCATGCCAAGGTCGGCCACGAGGACAGCGTCATCGTCGCCGGGCATGAGGATCTGAATTCGGTCGGCACCGGGCTGCGCGTCAACTGGGAGCGCTTCGCCCTGGATACCGCCTTTGCAATTCCGCTCAACCGCGTCGGACCGCTCAACAAGCGTCCCGGTACGCGGCTGCTCGTCTCACTCACGACCCGTCTGTGGCCATGGAAGTACTGAGGTCATGTCACACGCTGCGTACCGCCCGTATCGCCTGAAACGGCAAAGGCTCCTCATCTCCTGCGCGACGCTGGCGATTACCGTAGCACTGACTCCGCAACGGGCCTGGGCTCAGGCCTTCCAGGGTACCCCGTCGACCGTGTCCGGCACGGTCAGCTACAACCGTTCTACGCCCGGCAGCGAGACAGTGACGATCGGCAGCGGTACGGCGACGATTAATTGGGCGCCGAGCGACGCCCAGGGTACTAGCCACATCGATTTTCTGCCCAACGGCAGCAGCGCCACCTATCAAGGAGCCTCCGGTCTAAGCGACTTCACTGTCCTCAACCGCATCGTCCCGACCGACGCAACGCGCACGATCGAGCTCAATGGCACCGTGCTGAGCAAGCTGGACGGCGGCGCCACCGGCGGCAAAATCTGGTTCTACAGCCCCGGCGGAATCCTGGTAGGATCGAACGCCGTGATCGATGTCGGCGGCCTGCTGCTCAGCACCGTCGACCTGCCCAACGGCTTCACCACCAGCACCAGCGGCTTCGTTGCCAATTTTTCGAAGACGCAGGATCTCGCCGGGTCAATCCAGATCCTTAGCGGCGCGCAGATCAATGCCCGCAGCAGCTATGTCGCGCTCGTCGCTCCACGGATCGAGCAGGGCGGCAACGTCCAGCTCAACGGCTCAGTCGCTTATGCTGCGGCCGAGCAGGGCACGCTCACTCTGAACCAGGGCTGGTTCGACATCTCGGTACCCTTCGGCGGAGGCACGTCGGACGCCAACGGCATCGTCCATACCGGCACCACCGGCGGGTCCGCCAATGCGACCGCGACCGACAATCACAATATCTACATTGCCGCGATTCCGAAGAACCAGGCGCTGACTATGCTGCTCGACGGGTCGATTGGCTTCGCTCCGCCGGCAGCTGGCGCCACGGTCGAGAATGGTCAAATCTATTTGACCTCCGGCTTCGGCACGACCGCCGGGCAAACAGGGCTCACCATAGGGTCGCAAGGCGGAGCGAATTTCACGTCCACCATCACCGCGGACATGGACGGACCAATCGCGGTTCAGGCGACAAGCGGCGACGTCAATTTCTCCGGCGATGTCTATCTTTACGACGATCTTTCAACCGGCAGCGGCTCCGTCTCTCTACTCGCGAGCAACGAGCACAAGATCATCGTGGGCGGCGACATGTTCCTCGCGTCAGGCGACGCGATCGACATCAAGGCGCTGAGCGGGGGAAGCATCAGCGCCACGGGCTACCTCGAGGCCTCGGCCGACGGTGCGGTGACGGTGAACGACGGCGACGGCACAGGCACGATCAGTGCAGACACTTTTTGGGTGTTCGCCTCGGGGCTCGCACTGCCGGCGTCGCTGGACATCAACAATCTGTTCCTTGGGATGAGTGGCGATTTTGCCATCGCCGATCTTGCGGTGCCCGGGTCCATGCAGATCAGCGCCGACGGCAGTCTCACCACCACGGGCACGCTGACGGCTGGAACTTCGCTCGCGCTTTATTCTGGCAGCGAGCTCTCGGTGCAGAACGCGACCGTTACGCAATCTGGCGGCAGCGCGCTCTTCTATACGCCCGGCACTGCGAATTTCTTCGGCACCGTCAACGCTGTGAACATTTTCGTCCAATCGGGGGACATCAACGTCGCAACCGGCGCGTCTCTTGGTGTGGCAGGCGTGACTCAGACGGTCGGGTTCAGCGCGCTGAACGACCTCGGCATGTACATCGGCGACGGCCTCACCGTCCCCGCAACCGCCTACACGCTCAACGAAGAGGGCGACATCCACGCGCATACGGTGACGGTAAGCGCTTATTCGGCGAGCGACGCTGGGCCGCCCGACATCACCATTGGCGACCTCCAGATTGAAGGAAGCCAGACGCCTGGCGGCGGAGTCACGAACATCATCGTCCAATCGGCCAACGACATCCGCGTCCTCGGCGACCTGGAATGGGTTAATGCCGGCACGTCCGACACGCTGACTCTCGGCGCGAGCAACGCGGTAGAGGTGAACACCGACACGGGCAGTATCGTCCTGACCAACGCTGCCGGCGGTCTGGCCGGGAGCTTGATACTCAACGCGCCGGATATTTGGATCACCAGCGGCGCGATCCTCACCAAGCTCGAGGCGGATCAAAATTACGCCGGGCGCGACATGGAGCTCAAAAGCAACGGTGGCACTTCGAACCCGCTCGGCTTCGTCGGTGCCGGCGGGATTACTGCGCTCCTGATCGACAGCTTCTTCGTCCAGAACAGCGGCACCGCAAACGATATGGGCGGGATCACCGTAGGAGACCGCGGGCTATTCATCTACAATAGCAATTCAGGCGCCACGCCAGCCGCCGTCGACGTGACAATTTACGCCCGGCAGCTGAAGTCAGACGGCACCAGCGTCACCGGCAGCGCATTTGCCGCTGCCGGTACGATCGGTCCGTTCACGACCGGCTCGGCGATAAATGAGTGTCCGATCGGCAGCACGAACTGCAGTCCGCCTCC
>Ga0207674_10000943_pt1 | contig 37968 bp, 24 predicted proteins | sample KBSCornC72_FD_184303 | JGI IMG/M metagenome (GOLD analysis project Ga0207674, IMG submission 184303) | Corn rhizosphere microbial communities from Kellogg Biological Station, Michigan, USA - KBS Corn C7-2 (SPAdes) (version 2) | ecosystem: Host-associated > Plants > Roots > Rhizosphere > Soil ... | reverse complement strand
CGCTGATTGATATCCAACGCGCCATCGGGGTTGCCTACTGGCGAGTACGGGACGCGGAAGATCCCAACTCGAATAACTTCTACGACCTCGACTCCGGCTATTTCTCGAGGCGGCAATGATCGCGATCGGCTTTGAATTGGTCGCGACCGCGTTGCTGCTGGAGCTGGGCGATGCCGCGCCGCCGCCGCCTGAGAAGACGCCCGCCGAGCCCGGCGTCTGGCGGTACTTCCGGCGTCATCCGCGGGAAGGGGGTGGCGAACCCCGCGAGGGATGAGCGGTAAAATCCCACGGGGCGGGCGCGGTGCCCGCCCCTTTTTCATGCGCCGAACCAGCGACCGGGTTCTACAAAACGCCCCGCGACTGCCCCAAAACCGAACACCTCCGCGCACACAGATTGACACAGAAACCCCTCGCCAGACACACAAAAACGGTGTATAGTCGCAAGGGTTGCAAGAGTGTCGGAAACACGAAAAGCCCTTGTTTTCCCGGTGTTTTCGCTGATTTCGGGCGTCTAACTTGATTCGTTCGGGACCAAGAGGTCGCAGGTTCAAATCCTGTCACCCCGATTGTAAACGCCCGTAAGTCTTGGACTTGCGGGCGTTAGCATTTCCCAGGCGTAGTGCGGTATCCCGATATATATCGAAATGCGCAATTGTCGAAATCGCAGTTAATGGCGTCAATTCCAATTAGTGCGGTTTTGCCCAAGCGGATTGATAGGGCGCTTCCACCGCCTCTATGCACTCATCGCGGCCTCAAAACCGACAAAGCCGTGACCTGGGCACTGAGCGTAGGCGGCTCAATGGCAGCTCGGGGCCCGGTCGCGATGCGTACCCAAAACCCAAGTGCGACGAAGGCGAATACCGAACCGAACGACGCCTCGATTGCCAGCCAACCTGCGCGGCCCCTCTACGTCGCGTCAACCGTCGACGTATTGCAGGGACCGCCTTCGGCCCCCACCATGTGCCACGCTATTTCAACGTTGCCAGCCATTCGAGCAAATCGGCGGCCTGCTGCGGTTCGAGGTTCTCGAGGATGCCGGCGGGCATGATCGACAGCGTCAGTGGCTTGAGCGTCTTGGCCTGCGACGCCGGGACGTGCGTGAGCTGGAGTGTCGCGTCTTTGATCACGATCTCGTCCGGCGAGCGGCTGACGACGAAGCCGGTGAGGAGATCGCCGTCGACGGTCTCAATGCTGTAGGGCGCGAACCCTTCCGCGATCACCTTCGACGGCTCGACGATCTGTTCGAGCAACTGGGCCTTGGTGTACTTGGTGGCGATGTGATCGAGGTTCGGGCCGAACTCGCGCCCGGTTACGCCCGGCGCGACGTGGCACGCGGCGCACTGGGCGACGTTCTGGAACACGTCGCGTCCGCGTGCGACGTCGCCGGACATGGCCAGCAGTTTCACGCGGTCGAAACCGAGCCCCAGCTTGGCCGTTTGCGCGGTGTCGCGGCCGGTGAAATGTTCGAAGAGGTCTTGCACCGCCGGCAGTGAACTGGCCAGGCCGCGCTCGATGGCGGTCTGGCGAACGCCCGGAGAGAGCTTGCCCGATTCGATCGCCGCGACCAGCGCCAAACCGCCGCTGGTCGAGCTCGTCAGCGCTTCGAGAGAAGCCGCCGTCCCCGCACCGTTGCCGAGCGCGGCGACTGCGGCTTCCTGGTCAGCCCTGAGCTTGGATGCCGCCGCCGAATCGCGCTTCAGTGAATCGATCCACTCCGCCAGAAGCGCCACCGCGCGGTCGTCGACGAGGTCCGATCCGATGTGCGGCATTCGCCCGCTGCCGGTTTTTGACACGCGATAGAGCAACACCGATCGGCTCGGATCGCCGGGATGAATGATCCGCGGGTCGTCGATGCCGAACGCGCCGAGCATCGGCGGCTGGTTGAAGGCGTGGGTCTGTTGGAGCGTCTTTTCGCGGCGCAGGTCGATCAGGGCCGAGCCGCCGCCCCCTTCGCGGTGGCAGGGGGAGCAGTTGACGTTCAGGTAGGACCGCGCGCGGTCGCTGATGTTGCTGGCGGCGTCGTACGGATCGACCAGCCGCCGCGCGGCGTCGCTGGGCGCGTCCGGCTTCGGCTTACTGTTCGCCGGGATCAACCCCGCGTCCACGAGCGTCTTGAGCTGATCGCCGACGTTGAGCTGCGGGTGGTTGTACGCCAGCGTGAAACCGGACCACGCCGTGTGGCAGGTCAGGCACTGCGCGCGGCTTTGAAAGTGCCAGGTCTGCTCGCGCTTGCCGCCCGGTAATGACGCGTCCGCAATGGTCAGGTGCCGCTGGTCCCCGCGGTCACCGACGAGGTCCGCGTCCGTCCCGTCATCGCGCCAGCGGTACGTGTAGGCCATCCACTGCTTACCGTTGAAGTGCAGCAGTTGCGTTTCGATGTTCCGGCGCGAGTCGGGGACGCCGCGCGTCATCTCCAGTGACAGGGTGCGAACGAGGACGGTGTCTTTCGGGAAGCTCAGCGCGGGCCGGCCGTAGACGTCGGCGGTGAACCACGTCACCGCCCGTGTGCCGGGCACCGCGAGAAACCGCGTTGCGGTCGCGCCGTCCAGCCACTGCGGGGCGTTGATGCTAAATGGCACGACGCCCACCGCCGGTTGCTGTTTCGCGACGTCGGTGAAGAGGCCCGATTCCTTCAGCGTTTTGGGGAATCTCTGCGGCTCATGCGCGGCGGGGTTCTCGGCCAAGGCGAACAATCCACCCCCCTCGTAATCGACGACGTACAACTCGCCCGCCGGGTCTTCGCCGAATGCGACAATCCGCGCGTCCGACTGCGCGATCGTGCGGTGCGGCTCGAGCTTGTCCCCGGCGACCAATTTCGCCGCCCAGACGCGGCGCGTCTCCCAATCGCCGAACACGTAATGTCCGACCAGTTCCGGAAAGCGCTTCCCGCGATACACGAACCCGCCCGTGATCGACGACGATTCCGCGTGCGACAGCGACAGTGCCGGCGGCGTGATCGGCGTCGGCCCGCGCTTGCCCGCCAGGTAGATCGGGTTGGGGCCTTCCATAATGCTCCAGCCGTAGTTACCGCCGGGCGCGGCACAATAGATCGACTCCCACAGTTCCCATCCGACGTCCGCCACCCACATCCGCCCCGTCGCGCGATCGAAGCTGAACCGCCAGGGGTTGCGCAGGCCGTAGCACCACACTTCGCCTCGAGCGCCATCGAGCTTGACGAACGGGTTATCCGCGGGGATCGAATACGGCTTGTCGCCGTCGGGATGATCCACATCGATCCGCATGATCCCCGCGCGCAGGTCGCTGATGTCCTGGCCGGTGTGATAGAGGTCCGGCGGGTTCGGGTCCGCCTGGTCGCCCGCGGAGACGTAGAGATAGCCATCCCTCCCGAATTTCACGCACCCGCCGTTGTGCCCGCCAGCCTGCCACTGGATGAATTGCTTCTCACTGCCCGGGACGATCCGGCCCGTCTTCTCGTCGATCGTGAACCGCGACACGCGCGTCCCCACCGGATCGCTGGGCCGTTTCTGAAACGACAGTGCGTAGCAGAGGAAGACGTAGTGATTCTCGGAAAAGCGCGGGTGAAACGCGACGCCGTAGAGTGAATCGAATCCGGTCGCTCCTTTCACACTCCGCCAGTTCGTCACCGCGTTTCGAAGGTCGACGACGAGGTCCGCCTTCTCCACGTCGTTCGCCACCGCGGGGAAGGACCAAAGTTTGCCGGACTGCTCCGCGACGAAGACGCGATCGCCCTGAAAGGCCATGTCCACGGGACTGGCGAACTTCAGCTTCGAATAAGCACGCTGCAATTCAAACGCCGGCGGCGCTTCGGGCGATCCGCTGATCCCGCCCGCCCAAACCGTGCGATTCCCCGCCGGCGCGTCGTCAGCGACCGCCGCCCGCCCGACGATCAGAGAAAGGACGATGGCCAGCGCGAACCCACTCCCGCGCGTAATCGTACTCCAGTATTCGACGGCGCTATTCATAATGATTCTCTGCGCTCTTTGCGTCTTTGCGGCCGTAATCGTTTCACTTCGAAAACTCTCGCTCCCTCATCGCCGACAGCATGAACGCCCACTCGTCCGCCGTCTGCCGCTGTCGCTGCTCGCGCGTCGAGCCGATGCCGTGGCCGGCGTCGTAATCCACGCGGAACAGCACCGGCCGACCGCTGCTCGTCGCCGCCTGAAGTCGCGCCGTCATCTTCGCCGACATCCACGGTTCGACGCGCGGGTCATTGATCCCGTGCAGCAGCAGTACCGCCGGGTATTTCGTGCCATCCACGACGTGGTTGTAGGCGCTCATCGCCAGCAGGGCGTCAAACCCTTCCTTCGTCGCGACCGACCCGAACTCCGGGATGTTCGGCACGCCGTTGGTCGTCGTTTCCATCCGAAGCATGTCGAGACAGCCGACGTGAAACGCCGCCGCCGCGAACAGGTCCGGTCGCTCCGTGACCGCCCGCCCGATGAGGATGCCCCCCGCGCTCCCGCCCGCGCCGGCCAGTTTCGCCGGCGAGGTGTAGCGCTGCTTCACCAGGTACTCGCAGCAGGCGATGAAATCCTTCCACGTGTTGTGCTTGGTCGCCTTCTGCCCCGCGAGGTGCCATTCCTTCCCGAACTCCCCGCCACCGCGCACGTGGGCGTGCGCAATCACGCCGCCTCGTTCGAGCCACGCCAGGTCGATCGGGTTGAAGTGGACGGACCCGATCATGCCGTACGCGCCGTAGCCGGAAACGAGCGTCGGGTGCGAGCCGTCGAGCGTCAGCCCCTTCTTGTGGATGATCGACAACGGCACCTTCACGCCGTCGTGGCTGGTGACCATCACCTCGTGCGATTCGTACCCTTCGACGTCGTCGAACTTCCCGCGCGGGTGCAGGCCGGTGTCGGTGAAGGCTCGCGTTTTCGGATCGAACGCGTACAGTTTGCCGCCGCGCGTCCACGACGCGGTGCCGGCGAGGATTCCGTCAATGTCCGTGTCGATCAATGACGGGAAAACCGACGTCGCACCGTCCGGCGCGTTAATCCGTTCGACCTTCGCGTCGGCATCGAATGCCAGCCGCCCGAGCCGATTTACCCCGCCGTCCAGCAGTTCCACGTAGAGCGCGTCCCGCGCGACGCCGAGTGATTGGATCACCGCCGACGTCGCCGGCACCACGGTCGGCGCGGCGGCAAAGTCCGGCGCGCCGAGCGACACCCGCACCACCCGATACCGCGGCGCCTTCGACGCCGTCAGCAGGTAAATGTCGTCCCCGCGCACGGCGAAGTCGCTCACCTCGTCCGTCACGTCACAGACGCGCCGCCATTCGATCGGCCCCTTCGTCAATGATGCGAGTGGCGCGGCGTAGACCGTCAACTCGTTCTGATCCCCGTGCTTGATCTTCCCGATGACGTATCGCGAGCCGCGGAAAATCACCACGCTCGGAAAATCCGTGTCCGCCATCGGTACGTCCGACGACGAATCCATCGAGAAGATCGTCGGATCTTTGTCCGGGTCCGTCCCCAGCTTGTGGAGCAAGGCCCGCGACCGCTTGTAGACTTCGGTCGCCGGCGCGTCCGCCGGCAGTTGCGGTCGGCGCGAGTAAACGAACCCGCTTCCATCCGGCAACCAGTACGGCGGCGTGTACTCGGCCTCCATCCGGTCGATCGTGTCCGGCAGATCGTTCCCGCTCGCCACCTCGATCACGTGCAGCGTCGTCTGCTCCGAACCCGCGGCCGCGATGCCGTACGCCACGTAACGCCCGTCGTCCGAGGCGCTCGTAAAGTTCAGCGCCGCGTGTTTGCTGCCACTCGCAAAACGCTCCGGATCGACCAATAACCGCTCGGCCCCGGTCTTGCCGTCGCGGACGTAAAGCTTGTCGAGGTTCTCCCCCGCCAGCCGCTTCAAGTAATGCAAATCACCGTTCGCCCATCGTCGGACCACGTGAAGCTGATACGGGGCCCCCGCGTCGAGTTCGCGGATGCGCTGGTAAAGTCGATCGCGCCCGGGGATCGCACGCAAATACTGCTGCGCGTACTCCGCCTGCCCCTTGATCCACGCCTGAACCTCCGGGTCGTCCAGCCGCTCCATGTAGCGATACGGATCGACGACCTTTACGCCGTGGTAGACGTCGGTGACCGGCCGCACTGGCGCGACCGGCGGCCCGTCCGCGCCGCGCGCAACCACCGCCACCGCGCCGATCGTCGCCAGGATCAATCCGCCAAGCACCGTTTTCGTCATGGGCCGCTGAGTCTACCCCGCGGACTGCGCCCCCCGCAAATCGCCCGGCAATCATCGGGAAAAGTTGTGATTTCCACGGGTTCTGGTAATTCAAACCCAGCGTGGCCCACCGACCCACCCAATTCGACGAAGACCTCGCCAATCTCGTGGACGCGTTCCGCGGCAACAACCCCGCGCGCTTCTATATGATCCTCATGAATTCGGCCGTCCTCTTCACGGTCACGCAGACCGACAACCTCTGGAACCGCATGGGGGACGAGGACGAGTTGCAGTCGGTGGTCTACCTGCACTTCCTCAAAGGGTGGGATCGCATCCGAACCCTCGCCCTGTCGGGTGGCGGCGGCGCGGTCGCGGGCTACCTGGTCGAGATCATCCGCAACGCCGTCCGCGACGCCCTCCGCAAGCAGGAGCGCCGCGAGCGAATGGAGCGCTCGCTGGTGCGCGGCCTCGACGATCGCGGCAATGAGGCCGAGGCCGTCGAAGACCGCAGCGGCTCGGTGATCGACCGTGTCATCGCGCGCGAGGAGGTCGCGCAGCTCCAGTCGGCCGAGTCCGACCCGGAGCAGGTGCGCTTCGGCGCGGTCTACAAGCTCAAGATGATGATGCGGTGCGCGGTGGACGAGTTCGACCGCCACCGACTGTCGCCCGCCGAGGCCGCCTGGCGGCCGGACGACGACCCCGACCACCCGCACCCGCGCCCCGCCGGCCGCGTCGCCGGTTGGCTGGCGCGCCTCCGCCGCTGGGATCAAACTGGCAACCGCTTCAAGCCGACGTCCCGAAAGATCGTGCGCATGCTCGGCATGGTCACCGGCCGCGCCAGCGAAGCGGCCCTGAAGGACAAGGCTAATGTCTTCGACCAGTGGTTCCGCCGGGCGAAAGTAAAGCTGGCGGCCAGGCTCAAAGATCATGTAAACTGATGCTTTATCGAAAGTTACACGCAATCCTGGCGCGATTGTCAGAGTCATCTGCCTACCGGCGTTGGACTTCCCAACAGGCACACAGCACCGGGAGATCCACGCCAATGACCCCTCGTTTCACCCCAGCAGGTGTCGCATGACTCGCAGCAAGGACCTTTTGTCGGAGCGCGTCGCCCAATGGGCGGCCGAGCGGGACGAAAACTCTGTCGGCGAGCACGCCTTGCGGGGATGGGCGTTACGCGAAGCGTTGGAACGTCGCGGGGCGAGTAGTTCGCCGCACCTGGTGGAGATCATCGACCGCCACGCCGGTACGATTTCGACCCATTCGATCCCGCAATTGGTCGATCACGCGATGCGGGCCTGGACGCAGTTGCTGAATGACCTCGACCGGGAAGAGAACAACCTCGAACACGTCCGGCGGCAAACGCGGGACGTGTTTTTTTGTCTGCTCGAAACCCTGCTCGTCCTCGACGAGTTTGGGGAGTCGATCGAACCCGAGCTGGCCGACCGAGTCTTCAACGCCGTCATCAACGACCTGTACGTCTTCGAACCTCTTGCCGACGTCGCCGCCGAGGTCGCGCGCCCCGGCAGACTCGGCGCCGGACTGACGGACCTTTTTTGCGGGGGCGTGTCGCGGATGTTCGACGCCGCGCCATCCACGGCTCGGCAGGATGCGCCCGCGACGGTGAGCGTCGACGAATTCGTCTCAATTGACGCGCTGCTCCGCCAAGCCGCCGCCGGCAAGCCGCTGACGCCGGCCGCCATCGCGAGTCGACTCACCGAGATCGACTGGTGCTACCTTCGCTGGATTGCCCAGCGGATCAAACTGCAACTCAACGTCGCCACCCGCGAATTGCGGCTCGACGTCTTCGAAGGCGACTTTGCGGCCAAGCCCGCCCGCAGTCTCGCACTGGACGGCTGGGAGTTTCGCCTCGGGGCGCTCGGCTCAACCATCATTCGCGCCGGCGGCGCGATCCTCCGCCTCCCCGAACGCCTGAGCGCACCGCTGAACCTGCAAGTACGCCAGTCCGCGAAATCAGAATGGCTCGACCTCTACGCCCGCACCCCGCCGGCGCGGGAAGCTTAATGTCATGTTGGGCGCGGCGAAACATCTGGCTTTGAAGCTGGAGGCCAGATCCTTCGCAAGGTCAGGATGACCGTTTTCGTTTGACGGGGTTCGACCCGAACCTTCCTACTTCAACACCGACCGCTTAATCCCGTTCAACTCCACGATCGTCCGCACCGCCGTTTTGCCCGGCCGAAGGCGCGAATCCGGATCGCACGCCCACGTCACGGGGAACTCCGCGATCCGCGCCCCCGCCTGCTTCGCCCGCAGGATGATCTCCAGGTCGAACAGGAAGCCGTCCGTCTGGCACTGCGTGTAAAGCGACCGCCCCAGGTCGCCCTGATAGAGCTTAAAGCCGCACTGCGTGTCCGTCAGGTGATACGGCAGGCCCAAATACGCATCGACGGCCGACCGAAAGACGCGCGACAGAACGCGCCTGTGAAACGGCTGCGGGTTGACGATCACCGAATCGCTCCGCTTGCGCGACGCGTGCGCGATCTCGCACGTCCCGGCCCGAAGCGGCGTCAGCCCCCGCATCGCCTGCTCGTAGGGAATACAGACGCCCGAATCCGCGAACATCACGAACCGCCCGGTCGATACCTGCATCCCCGCCCGTACGGCCGCCCCCTTGCCGTGGTTGGTCTCCTGAGTCACGACCTTGAGCGTCACGCCCGGCGGCACCGTGCACGACTTTGCCGTCTCAGCCGTGCCGTCGCGACTTCCGTCATCCGAGACGATCACCTCGCCGGCGATCTTTTCGCCAGTTAGGAAATCGCTTGCCGCCTTGACGTCGCGCACGATCTTGTGCGATTCGTTGTACGCCGGGATGACGATCGACAACTCGACCGGAAATGGTTCGGGCATGCGTTTAAGCCGTGGCTGCGGCTCGTGACTTCGGATGCCCGAGCAGCAAACGATACCCGTGGAATACCGCGAAGATCAGCAACGACAGCGCGCTGTACCGGTGAATCCGCAGCAGCACGATCTGCCCATCCGACCCGAACCACGACATCATGCCCAGCATCGCCGACAGGATCGTCGATAGCCCCGCCAGCACCGTCAGCCAGAACGCGATCTTCTCCCCCGGGTAAAACCGTCCCGCCGCGTCGCGGGCGAACGACGATTGTTCCGCCCAGAGCACCGCCAGGACGGTGAGTGTCACCGCGAACACGCCCGCCGCCGACATGTGCAGCACCAGCATCCAGTGGTGCATCCGCTCTCCGACGAGGATCATTCCGAAGCTGGAGACGGCCTGGATCGCCACCGCCAGGAGGAACAGCGCGTACAGCAGGCGCTCGATGCGGAGGAGCCGGCGAACCTCCAGCGACCGCCGCGACGGGCGGAACAGCGCCGCGTCGATCAGCGGCAGTGCGATCGCGATCAGGATTCCAATGGTCGTCAGCGTGCGGAGCATGGGGATCGCCTCGTCGAGTTACTCGTATGCGTTTTCCGAAAGAACTACGCCTTGGCCGTCGCCGTCGCACCGTTACGCCGCGCCAGGGAGCCGATCGCGCGGCCGGCGTACGCGATCAGCACCAGCGCCAGGATCACCGAGCACGCGTATCCCGTCGCGATCAGGATCGGCCGCAGGGGATACGTCGCCGCGAACGCCGCCAGCGCCTCGCTGCGATCCCCGCGCAGGTCGGTCATCGACGCCGTCGAGATCGCCCCGGCGTACAACGCGGCGGACGAGATTTTGGAGTCGAAGATCGGCGTCCCGGACGCATGGCAATCCGTGCACCCGCGCGCCCCCAGCGCCTGCTGCGCGCCCCGGACGTCATGCGCCAGCGCCCACGAATAGGGCGCCGCGTCCTTGCTTTCGAACGACGCCACCTTGCCGCCGCCCGCCCGCTTGAACGCCTTACCGCCCGTGACGAACACCGGTTCGCCGGTCTGCCACGCAGGTGTCGTAGTCGCTTGCGTCGTCGCGGGCGTGGTCGTCGCCGCGGCCTTCGCCACCGGCGCCTTCAACTCCGCGATCGCGTCCAGCGCCTTGCCGATTTCGTCTTCCGTCAGCGGCTTGAGCGCCTGCCCGTCCAGTTGCGGCCTGGGGCCGAAGATCTTCCGCAACGCGGCCGACGTGTTCAGCAAGTCCGGCGCGATCGGCGTAATGTCGTTCCCGTTCAGCCGGCCCCAGAACGTCGGATAGAGCACCTTGAACGGCGAGATCTTCCCCGTCCGCTCGTCCCGCAAAAACACCGGCGCCTGAATCTCCGGCGACGCCTGATCGTTGCGGTTGTAACTCTCCACGCCCAGCTTGTGCGCCATCGACGTCAGCACCGTCGTCGCCTCTTCCGACGGGTACGGCCCCGAGTGGCACGCCGTGCACGAGAGCTTGTCAAAGTGTAACGTCGGCAGCCCCTTGTGAACCGGCCGCGGCGCGGCGTTCCGCCCACCCAGCGCGCTGCCCGTCTCGTGCTCGCCTGTGCCGTAGTGACACCCCTGGCACGTCAGCGACGCGATATTGGCGTCCTTGCGATCGTCCGATTCCTTCTCGTACCCGCGCGTCACCATGTGATCCAGGCCGTGCTTGTGGCAGTCGACGCAGAGCATGCCTTTGACGAGGTGAATGTCGCGGTCGTGCCGCCACCGCTGTGACAGGCCGCCCGTCTCGTTCCGCCCGTTGTCGAGAGACGTGTGGCAGAAGTAGCACCGCTCGTTCGGCACCCGCCGCGACACGTTGAACAGGATCTGCCCGGCGTTGTTAAACCGGCTCAGGTCGTACTCGAACGGCGGCTCCTTCGGCCCGTCGGCGTTCGGGTCCTTCGGGTCCGGCGGCGTCCACGTGTCCTTCATCTTCTCCCGCCCCTTTTCCGCCAGCCCGACCCCCGCCGCCACCAGCGTCGCATACTTAAAGTTCTGTTTCTTGTAAATCTGCTCGTAACGTGCATTTCCGTCGTAATTGTTGTCAACAATGTGGCAAATCAGGCAATCATTCTGCAACACCCCCGTCACGCCAAACCGCTGATCCTTCGACGTTTCGAGAATTCCCCCGCCCGGCAAGTGACGCCCAAAGGCGTACGCGAACTTCCAATCGTTGAACCCGATCTCGTCCGGCCGCCACGTTCCCGCCCAGTCCCGGTACGACAGCGGGATCGCCGTCCGCGTGTTGCTCTGCGGCGGCTCCTTCGGGTCCTCGCGCACGCCGTCGTCGGTCAAAATCCACGGCTCGCCCGGCCTCCCGGGGCCGACGCTGGGATCGCCTGCATCAAAGTGCCACCCCTTCGAGATCGTCGGGTAATCGTGACACTTTCCACACGTCGTGGCGATCGATGCCAACTTCACTGCCGGCGGATTCTTGTCTTTGGATTCCGTCCCCGGCCTGGGCGGCGTGATTGGGATGTCCTGTTCGTCGCGCAGCGGGATGCGGTGCACGAACGGCGTGCGACTGTCCACGTGCGGCCGCTTTTTCGTCTCCGCCTTCTGCTGTGCCAAGGCGCGTGGCGAGGGACACAGGAGGCATCCGGCCAGGCCAAGCACGATCCCGACGAGTGCGCGGTTGGGTCGTTTCATAGCTGGGGCCGATTGTGCTGGAAAACCCCCGACCCGGCAAGCGCGCCGGAACGCGACCCACCCAGGCCCCTAAAGTCCACGCATGCGCAGGAGCTTGGTCCACAGGTCCTCCCGCACGTAGATCCAGAGCACGACGCCGGGCCGAAGGCCGAACGACGACGCGACATACTTTGGCTTCGCCCCCTCGCCGGACAACTGCTCCCCCTCGTCGCCATTGCCAATCACCACGTCCGGCGCGCCCAGGTCCTTCGGCACCGCCGGCCAATACCCGACGTTCGGATAACGCCGCAGGTAAAACGGGATCGGCCAGCAGTCCGCCGTGACGACTTTCACCACCAATCGATCGCCCGAAGGCGCAATCGCCGCGAGTTCGGCGATGCGTTTCGTCAGGTTGACGATGTCCGGCGACGTGTGTGCGTAGACGTACGGGTTGTACCGGCTCGCCGCGAAGTAGTTTCGATGTTTCGGGTCGGCGAAGTTGTTCGTCGCCCGATCCGCCTCCCAGGCCAGATGCCCCGCGCCCACGAGCAACAATGCCGCGCACAACACCTTCCCGATCGTCGTCGGCACCCAGTGTACGATCTGCCCCCCCGCAAACCCCGCCAGCATGATCATCCCGTGCAGGAATCCGAGCAAACACCAAGGCGTCTTATACGGAATGATCGAAAACCCAATGACCAGGAACAGCGTATAAAATCCAACAAACCGGACGAACGGCGGAAACGCCGCGAATCCGTGTCCGATCACGTGTACCCCGCCGACCCCGCGCATCTCGCCGCTCGCCGCGTGATGCACCGTCGGATGCCGCCGCGCCAGCGCCAGCACGAATCCCACAACCGCCAGCCCCACAATGAACGCCTCGGTCCACACCGGCCCGCCCTTGATCCGCCACCAGAGCAGGATCTTCAGGTAATAGTTCCACGGGTGATCGTGTACGCCACCGGACGCCCGCTGCGAGTAATGAAAGTACGTCATCACCGCATCGACCGGCCCGCGCCAGCTCGTGAAAAACCCCGAGAAGAACAGCACGAACACGACGACGAATGCCGCCGCCCCCACCGCCAGCGCCCGCGGCCGAAAGTGCAACCCGTGCTGCAGCCCCTTAAACGCCAGCCGCCACACCGTTGCCGCGGTCACCGCGCTGGCCGCCGCCGCGATCAGCGCCAGCACCCACGTCTCCTTGGTCGCGTAGGTCAGGCCCAGAAACGCCCCGCATGCCGCCGCCCATGCCAACCGGTTCGACCGCCGATACCGCCACCCGCACGCGATCGCGCCGAACATGAAAAAGACGAGCGGCACCTCGTGAATGTAGTACCGGCTGTAATACACGAACGCCGGCGACACCGCCGTAAACAGCGCCGCCCAGAGCACCCCCGCGCGCCCGATCCCGTCCCCCACCAGCGGCAACAGCAGGATCAAGCCCACGCCGAAGATCACGGGCACGATCCGATACGTCACCTCCGTCGTCGCCGCGAAATCCTTCGCCCCCGAAACCCACGCCACGGGCAGCGTGAAGTAGAACAGCGTCGGCCCGTGGTACTCGTTCGGGTCGTAGTCGAACTTCCCCGAGTTCCACAACTGGTTGAACTTGACCGCGTTCACCCCCTCGTCGTTGTGCATCGGCCGCTGCGCCAGGTTCGGCAACCGCAGCACCAGCGCCAACCCGACGATCAGCAGCAGGACGAACGCATAAGCGGAACGTGACCGGTTGATCATGGTGGTGGTTACTTCGGGACCTTCCCGTGTACTTCCACTTCGATGTAGTGATTCTGCGCGTCGCTCGTGCTCCCCTTGCTGTAACACCGCACGTAGCGCGCTTTCAGCCCCTTCACTTCGACCAGCTTCCCCTCCGCCATTTCGAAGTACTCGTTGTCTTTCCCAACCCCCAGTCCCGCCGAATTATCCTGATCGTTATTAAAGACCGTCCGCACGTTCTCGATGAAATCCGGATCGTCGCTCACCTGCACCACCACGTCCCGATACACCCGCGCCTCCGCGTGGTAATGCCAAAGGACGATCGCGTAGATCTCGCACGGTCGTTGCAGGTCGATCTGCACCCACTGCAATCCCGCCCCAAGCTCCACCCAGTTCCCGTCCGTCCCCTCTTTCATCCCGTCCGTGATCATCTCCGGTTTGCCGACCACCGGATTGTCGTCACTCATCTTCACCGGCTTCTTCAGAGACAACAGTTCGGTCCCCTTAGGCACCATCAGCGGCGGCCGCGGCTTGCCCGTCGGCTTTTCCACCGTCGTCCCCGGCGGCAGGTTCTTCGGCGTCCCGGCGAACAGCGGCTTGGGCAGATCCAGCTTCAACTCCACCGCGTCCGACTTCGCCGCCGGCCCGTCCGCGCGCAATAACCCGCACAGCCCGCACGCCACGAACACGCCACACATCCATCGCCTCGCGCTCATACGCACCTACTTACCACGTTCCCCGCGCCCGATCGAGCATCGCCCCGGCCGGCGCGGCCGCGGCGCCGGGATTTTCTTGCAAATCCGCCCATCCGTGCTTAATTCTAACGTCTTCCCGCATCGTGGGTTTGTCGTCGTCCGCACACCGCGCCCGCCGGGGCGTACTGGGAGAGGGCCATGTCGCAGCGTTTTATCGAGGGTCTGGAAACCCGTCGTCTGTTGTCCAATTCACTCCTCAACGGGACGCTCACCGTCACCGGGGGCAACAACGCCGACAACGTCGCCTTCACCATCAGCGGCGCTAACCTCCAGGTGAAGGAGAACAACGCCGTCAAGAATTATGTCCTCTCCGCCGTCAAGATGATCAAGGTGACCGGACTGGGTGGCAACGACGTCGTCAACGTCGCGTCCAACATCAACATCCGCACCGCCGTCGACGGCGGCGCGGGGGACGACAAGATCACCGGCGGCCTGGCGACCGACACCTTGATCGGTGGCGACGGCAACGATTCCATCGACGGCGGCGCCGGGGACGGTAACGACGTCATCGACGGCGGTAACGGTAACGACACGCTCCTCGGCCGCTCCGGAAACGACAAGATCACCGGCGGCGCGGGCGCCGACAACATCAACGCCGGCATCGGCAACGACACCGTCCTCGCCGGCGACGGCAACGACACCGTCATCGGCGACGAGGGCCAGGACTCCATCGACGGCGGCACGGGCAACGACAACATCAACGCCGGCAAGGGCAACGACACCATCGACGGCGGACTCGGCACCGACATCATGATCGGCGGCGACGGCGTCGACCTCGTCACTTACGCCTCCCACGCCACCCGCGTCGACCTCTCCCTCGACGGCGTCGCCAACGACGGCTCGGCCGGTGAAAAGGAAAACCTCGGCAACGACATCGAAAACCTCACCGGCGGCTCGGCCGGCGACGTCATCAACGGCAACGACAACAACAACGTCCTCGACGGCGGCGTCGGCAACGCCAACGACACCGTCAGCGGCAAGGGCGGCGACGATCTCGTCATCGGCGGCGACGGCAACGACTGGCTCGTCGGACGCGACGGCAACGACACCCTCAAGGGCGGATCCGGCAACGATTCCCTCGACGGCGGGAACGGCGACGACTCCCTCCTCGGCGGCATCGGCAACGACACCATCCGCGGCGGCGACGGCGACGATCTCCTCACCGGCGAGGCCGGCAACGATTCGCTCGACGGCGGCGCGGGCGACGATCAGCTCGTCGGCGACCAGGACATCGTCTCCGTCAACGACGGACGCGACACCCTCGACGGCGGCGACGGCAACGATCTCCTCGACGGCAGCGGCAACGCCGACACCCTTATTGGCGGCGACGGCGAGGACGTCGCCGACTACTCCCTCCGCACCACCCACGTCAGCCTGACCCTCGACGGCCTGGCCAACGACGGCGCCGCCAACGAACACGATCTGATCGACGATTCGGTCGAAGATTTGACCGGCGGCGCCGGTAACGACACGCTCGTCGGCAACGACAACGCCAACTACCTCACCGGCAACGACGGTGACGACAACCTCGACGGCGGCGAGGGCGACGACACGCTCGACGGCGGCCTGGGCAGTGACGACCTCGTCGGTGGCGGCGGTACGGACTACGTCGACTATTCCCTCCGCACCGAAGATCTCACCCTCTCCCTCGACGACGCGGCCGACGACGGCGACCTCGCCTCCGGCGAAGCCGACTTCATCCACGCCGACGTCGAGATCGTCGCCGGCGGCAGCGGCAACGACATCATCACCGGCAACGAGCTCGACAACACCTTCATCGGCAACGAGGGCAACGACACCCTCGACGGCGCCGGTGGCAACGACACCCTTTTCGGCGACGACGGCGACGACGTCCTCCTCGGCGGCGCCGACGACGACACCCTCCAGGGGGGCGCGGGCGACGACGTTTTCTCCGGCGGCGACGGCATCGACACCGCCGACTATTCCGACCACGACACCGACGCACCCGTCGACGGCCGCGTCGTCCAGATCTCCATCGACGACGTCGCAGACGACGGCACGTATCAGGACGGCGTTGCCACCGAGAACGACAACGTCCTCTCCGACATCGAGAACGTCATCGGCTCCAACGGCGCGGACGTCATCACCGGCTCCGACGCCGACAACGTCATCGACGGCCGCGGTGGCGACGACACCATCTACGGGCAGGGGGGTAACGACACCCTTTACGGCGGCGCGGGCAACGACTTCCTCGCCGGCAAGGAAGGCGACGACGTCCTCTTCGGCGGTGACGGCACCGACGCCCCGCCGGACGGGGGCTCGGGCGCGGACACCGAGGACCGCGATTCCCTCGACGGCGGCGCCGGTAACGATCAGCTCGACGGCGAAACCGGTAACGACACCCTCACCGGCGGTGACGACGACGATTCCCTCTTCGGCGGCACCGGCGACGACGACCTCGACGGCGGCAACGGCAACGATCAACTCAGTGGCGAAGAAGGCAGCGACGTCCTCTCCGGCGGCGCCGGTGGCGACAACCTCGACGGCGGCGACGGCGACGACGAACTGTCCGGGGGGCTTGACGACGACACCCTCGTCGGTGACGCCGGCCTCGACACCCTCCGCGGCAACGAGGGCAACGACACCCTGTTCGGCGGCACCGAGGACGACCAACTCGACGGCGGCGCCGGCAACGACTTCCTCAGCGGCGAAGAGGACAACGACACCCTCACCGGTGGCGCCGGTAACGACATCATGGACGGCGACGACGGCGACGACTCCTTCGTCAACGCCGACGGCGAAGCCGACAACCTCGACGGCGGCGCGGGTGACGACACCCAGCAGCTTGATCCCCTCGACGCCTCCGTCAACATCGAACACACCACCGCCGCCCCGATGACGATGCTGAGCGTCAACAACGACGGCACCGTCGCCGCCGTCCACGCCCAAACTCATGACACCACAACGACGACGCTAACCTCCAACGACGTCGGCGCCCCCACGATGCTCGCCGTCACGACGACACCCATCGCGGGCATCATGATGAAATGACCAAAGACACGCCGGGGCGTAGCGCCGGAAGCGCCAGCGCCCAAAGCGCCGCCCCGGATTCGTTGACGTACCAGGAGACGCTACCGCGCTTTCACCCGCGCCTTCGCCGCACTCGCAAAAAGTTTCACCGCAAACGGCAAATCATGAATCACATACCGCCGGAACAACCGCCCCGGCTCCTGTCCCATCCGATGGATCCACTCCAGCCCCACCCGCTGTAGCCACCGCGGGGCGCGCCGGATCTCCCCCGCCACAAAGCTGAAGCTCACCCCCACGCCCAGAAACCAAACGGTCGGAAACATCCCGCGCAACTGTTCGATCAAGCGCTCCTGCTTCGGAAACCCGAGCCCCACGAACACGATATCCGGCCGACTCTCCCGCAACCGATCCTCGATCGACTGCATTTCCGCCGAGACCTTTTCAAACCCGAACGGCGGACAATGCGTCCCCGCGACCCGCAACCCCGGATTAAGCCGCACCAGTTCCCGCGCCGCGCCCTCCGCCGTACCGGGATTGCCGCCCAGCAGGAAAACAGACCTCCCCGCCCGCGCCGCCGCCGCGGACAACGTAAAAATCAACTCCGACCCCGCCACGCGCTCGGGTAGGGGCGTCCCCTGCAGCCGCGCCGCCCACAGCAGCGGCATCCCGTCCGCCAGTACCAGCTCCGCCTCGCCATACATGGGCCGCAACTCCGGCCGCTCATGGCACAGGCGAAGTTGATCCAGGTTCGCCGTAATCACCCACCCCCCGACCCCCCGGGACGAACTGGCCACGATACGCCCGATCGCCTCCCGCTCCGAAACCGGGTCGATCGGCACGCCCGTCAGCATGATCCGGGCCGGTAGCGGCGGCAAGTCTGTCGGCTGCATCGTGGAAGGGGCGGTCGTGTGCGTCGTTGTCTTGAAACCTCTTCGAACGCCCACAAACTTGTTCCGTGGGCCTCGCGCCCCACGCTCGCGCGGCGCATCTTAGCCAATTTCCCACCTCCCGCCACGCGCGCCCGTTGGACACGCTCCTTACCTGACGGTAAAATCCGCAGCCGTCGTACAGACTGTACCCGTAGCTCAATTGGATAGAGCGTCGGCCTCCGAAGCCGAAGGTTAGAGGTTCGACCCCTCTCGGGTACGTTTTTCCAGCCGCGAAAGCGGGGGGCCGCCTCATCCGGCTTTCGAGGCCGGGAAAATCGACCGCGCCCGCGATTTTTTCCGCCACGCGCTTCCCCCACATCTGGTATAGTTCTGTGACGAAGGTCTCTGACCCAATCTCGGTCTGCGCGCGGGCGGGTGCCCCGGTACGCGATACGAGACGGTCGGCCGAATAAAGGATGGAGAGTCACATGTTCCGCTTTGCCGCTCGTGAGGACAACCGGGCCTCGAATAAGAACGTCCGATCGCAATTCGCTCTATCTGCGATAGTTGCGATATTCGTTGCGTTCGCCACCCAGGCGGCGCGCGCAACGATCTCACTCACCCCCGACGCCATCACCGCCGGTTTCAAGCTCACCACCTTTGCCACCGGCTTCCCCCAGGGAACCTCCGAAAACGTCGGGCCCCTCGGCATCGCCTTCCCCACTACTGGTGGTGTACTGGTCTCCGACGCGCCGGGTAACGTGCGCCTCTTCCCGGTCGACGTCGACGGGCAAGCCGCCGCCAGCGCGCCCGTCGGGCAGAACTACCAGCTCAGTAACGCCACCGGTCTCGTTTCGGTCGGCAGCAAGATCTACATGTCGCGCCAGAGCCTGGGCGACCTCGTCGAGGTCAACGCCGACGGCACCTTCAAACAGAACATCGTCAACGGCATGCCCTTCGCCACCGGCGTCATCGCCAACCCGGTCAACGGTCACGTTTTCGTCACCACACTCGGCGTCGGGCACGTTTACGAGGTCGACCCCGTCGCCAAGACCAAGACCGTCTTCACCAACGTCAACGCCGACGGCCTGACCATCTCCCCCGACGGCAGCACCGTCTACGCCGTCGGAACCAACGGCCACATCTACGGCTACAGCACCACCACCAAGGCGCAGGTCTTCGACTCCGGCTTCATCGACGGCGACGTTGACGGCGCGGCGCTGGGCGCCGGCAAACTCGCGGGCAAGCTGTTCGCCAACACCAACGACGGCACCATCGTCCAGGTCGACATGTCCACCAAGGCGCAGTTCCTCGTCGCCAAGAACCTCGTCAACGACGGCAGCTCGCGCGGCGACTTCGTCACGATTGACCCCAACGGCACCCTGCTCCTCACCCAGAGCAGCAGCATCGTCCGCCTCAGCTTCGAGGGGGGTGGGTTCGTCACCACGCCGCTGCCCGCCGGCGTGTGGGCCGGTGGTCTGACCGCGCTGGGCGGCGTCTTCTACGGCCGTCGTCGCAACGCCGCCAACGCCAACGCGAAATAACGAGGTGCCATGTCCGCCGCCGCCGCCCACGACGGTGATGTTGCGGTGCAGCAGTCGCCGCCCGCCGTCCTGAAAATCCTCGCCGAAGACGGCACCCGACGCGAAATGCCACTCGTCTCCGGCGAGATCCTGGTCGGCCGCGCCGTTGATTCGCAGCTCGTGCTCGAGAGCACGACGGTCTCGCGGCACCATGCACGACTGTTGCGCGACCCGTACGGCCGCTGGCAGGTCCACGACCTCGACAGCCGCAACGGCACCCTGATCAACGGGCGCGCCGTCAAGGAGCAGACGCTTCGCAGCGGCGACCGCATCCAGATCGGCAGCTTCGCCCTGATGCTCGAGATTCCGGCGCCGCCCGCACCCGGTGGCGACGACGTCAAAGGCGCGGAAAGACCACGTTCGGACTCGGCCCGCGCCGCGCGGCTCGGGCACGCGATCATCGCCGAGCACCCGAGCTTGCGGTTCTCCGACGAGGCGGGGCGACTGAGCACCCTCAACGACCTCGAGCCGCCGCGCGTCTCCGCCGCCCACCTCACCGCGCTGAACCAGCTCACCCGGCAACTCCTCGAAACCGCCGACCCCGAAGAGCGCGCGCTCATGCTCTGCCGCACGATGGCCGGTCCGCAATTCCATGGCGACTGGGCGGTCACGCTCAGCCTCCCGCTGGGCCCCGGGCCCGACGAGATCGGCCAGCCGCGGATGCTCTGCGAGCCGCAGCACGCGTCGCCGCCCCGGCAGGCGTTGCACGTCTCGCGAACACTGCTCCGCGCCGTGACGCGCCAGGACGACGCGGTCATGGCGAGCAACGTCGGCTCGGGCGGTGGCCTGGTGAACGCCGCGGGCGCGGGGGGCGTCGAAATGTCGATCGCGCCGGGCGTCATGTCGATGGCGGCCGTCGCCTGCCCGATCGAGCGGCACGGGGCGCAGGCGATCGACCTCCTCTACGTCACGCTCCCGCCCCAGTACGGCACGGGCGAGTGGCTCGCGCTCTGCTCGCTGGCGGCCAAGCAGTACCAGCAGGCCGAGGGGGCGTGGGCGGCGCGCACCCGGGATGCCGCGCACGCCGCGTTCGCGCGCGAGTTGGAACAGGCGCGGCAGATCCAGTTGCGACTCATTCCCAAAGCGGCGGCGCTGGCGAAGCTCCGTGAGAAGGGGCTGGACGTGGCGGTCGGGTTTTCGCCAAGCCGGTTCGTCGGCGGCGACTACGCCGACGCCGTTGCGATGGCCGACGGCCGCGTGCTGCTGGTTCTGGCGGACGTTTGCGGTCACGGGTTGGCCGCGGCGCTGCTCACGTCGGTGGTGCACACGCTCGTCCACGCCGCCGTGCGCCGGGCCGCGACCGTCGCCGAGGTCGTCCAGGGGCTCAACCAGCACCTGTGTGAGACGCTGCCCGGCGACTCGTTCGTCACCCTCGTCGCGGTCGCGCTGAATCCGTCCGACGGGTCGATGGAATACCTTAACGCCGGCCATCCGCCGCCGTTCGCGGTCGCCGCCGACGGCGCCGTGCGCCAATTGCCCGCGGGCCAGAACCTCCCCCTGGGCATCGACGCCGCCGCGCCCGAGGGACCGACCGCCGAGCGACTTCACGACGGGGAACTGCTCGTCGTCTACAGCGACGGCCTCAACGAACAGACCGCCGCCGCCGGTGGTTCAATGCTCGGCATCGCCGCCCTCAAGGAAGAAGTCTGCCGCCTCTCCCGAACCGACGACGCCGCCTCCGACCCCATCGCCCGAGCCCTGACGCACTTCCTCGCCGCCCACCGCGGCGACCGCTCCCCCGACGACGACCAGTCGTTCCTTTTGCTCCGGCGCGTTTGACCCCCCACCCCGTCCCCAGGGCTCGGGCACTTCAGTGCCCCGGTTCCGCGTGCCGTGAGAGGGGGCGGCTTGAGGATCTTCCGCAGATTACTCACTTCGCCGCAGGCCGGCGGCGCGACCGCGCGTACGCCCACCCCAGTGGCCCCCACAAGGCGTACGCCAGGCAGCCGACTCCGAGGATGTACCGATGCGCCACCACCAGCAACAGCACCAGGATCACCACCACGATCAACCGCGCCAGCGATTTGCGCCCCTTCATGTAGCGGTTGATGATGTGCGGGTAGCGGATGTTCGAGACCATCAACAACCCCGACGCCAGCACGACCACCGGCAGCACGTAAATGAGCGTGTTGCTCAGGGCGTCCGCGAGGCGCATGTAGCTCCCGTGCCACGGGTTGTCGGCCAGGTCCTGTTGCATCAGGATCAGCGCCGCCACCGCCCCCGCCGCCCCGGGGCTGGGCAGGCCCAGGAAGCTGAAATGGTGCTGTTCGCCGTGTTCGTTGGAGACGTTGAAGCGCGCCAGTCGCATCGCCGCGCACGACATGTAGAGGGCGCCCAGCGCCCAGATGAGGCGCGTCATCGCGGGGATGGCGGTGGGGTGATAGAACTTGAAGAGTTCCAGCGCGATGAAGGCGGGGGCCGCGCCGAAGGAGATGACGTCGGCGAGGGAATCGAGCTGGCCGCCGAAATCGGTGGTGTGGCGGGTGAAGCGTGCGAGGCGCCCGTCGAGGCCGTCGAAGATCATGGCAACGAATACGAGGTAGGCGGCGGCGAGGAAGTTGTACTTGGTGAACCAGTCGGTGAGCGGGTCGGGACTGGAGTTGACGGGCGTTTTATCGAGACCGGCGACGTAAATGGCGGCGAAGCCGCAGATGGCGTTGCCGAGCGTGGCCATGGAGGGGAGGAAGTAGACGGAGCGGACGTAGGCGCGGCGGCCGTGGCGCCGTAACCGGCGACGGCGGTGCTCGCGGGAGCGGTGAATGGTCGGACGCGGACCTTTTTGCGGCGGTGGGAAGGGGTCGCGTTCGAGGGGGGCGTCCATTTGGGGGGGATGTCAAAAGTCAAATGTCAAAAGTGGACGCAATCCTCAGTCCAGCGGGATTGGCTCCGCCGTGGTCTTGGCCGACTTGCGGGTCATTAGCGTCGCCTTGGGCGGGTGTGCGATCGGACGGTTGACGGTCGCCAGCACGTCCAGGCCGCCGCGCACCTTGGCGCCTTCCTTCGTCAGCACCTGCGGCTCCAGCCGCTTCGGGAGATACAACTCGGTGCGCGACCCGAACTTGATCATGCCGAACCGCTCCCCGCGCTCCAGGCGGTCACCCACGCGGGCGGTGCAGATGATCCGCCGGGCGATCAGGCCGACGATCTGCTTTACCGCGCACACCGGTTGGTCCGTGCCCGGCTCGTTCAGGACGATCGTGTTGGACTCGTTGTCGGACGAGGCCTGCGAGTGCGACATGGCGTTGATGAACTTCCCCGGCTTGTACGTGACGTCCGCCACCGTCCCGTCGCACGGCGAGCGGTTCACGTGCACGTTGAAGACCGACAGGAAGATGCCGATCCGCACCGCCGGTTCGCCACCCAGCAGGTCGCACGATTCGAGTTCGGTAACGTCCGACACCAACCCGTCGGCGGGCGAAACCATCGCCTTGGTGTCGGTCGTGATTTCCCGATCCGGGTCGCGGAAGAACGCGAACAGCCAGACGAGCACCGGAATGACCAGCAGCGAGAGGGCCGGATGAATGAACGAAACACCAAAGCCCAGCACCACCAGCACGATCGTGCCGACGAGCATTTCCCGTTGTCCGTGCGGAGTCAGACGCATGGGTCCGAAGGTAGACCGGTGGGGTGGGGATGTCAACGCAGGATCGGCCGGTCGGCGGTTGCCAGCGGCCGGCCGCCCGATCCTTGCGTGCCGCGATTACCGTCGCCGTCCGCTAGGCGATCGTGCGCCGGTGGCGTCGGCCGATGAGGGCGACCGCCGCCATGCCGATCGCGCCGATGGCGCCCGGTTCCGGGACCACCGCTCGATAGACGCCCGTAGCGCCGTCGCTGAACGCGAGCGTGACGGCGAACTGATTCCCGTCCAGGGAGTTCTTGTCGAAGTTGTAACTCTGGACGTGCTTGCCGTCGACGACGTCGCCGACCGACAGGATGCGGGTGATCGCGCCGTCGTCCCACGCGTAGATGCCGCGCGGCTCGGCTGTGCTGGACGCGTCGAAAAGAATCATGCCGTTATCGATCGCCGCCGTGCCGAAAGGCACCAGGGGCGCGGACGTGCCAGGGACGAGCGTGTCTTGCCCGGCAATCTCGCGAATCGTCCCGTCAACGTCGGCGTAGAGGGTATCGCTATGGTTGAAGTAAAAGACCGTATTCTGGCCGTCGAAGTCAACGAGGTAGAGTTGGTCACCGGGCGTATGAACGAGGTCGCCAAACGTCCCGCCGCCGGGTTTAGCCGTGTTCGTATCGACCACCGTTGTGACCGCCCCGCCGCCCACGGCGCTCGCGCGGTAGATCCCCTGGCCCGTAACGATGCTGCTGGAGGCGGTTACGAACTGGATGCCGTCGAACGCCACGGTGCCGTTCTTGACGATCGCCGGCCCGACCGCGCTGAAGAACGCGCCCGCAAAGCCGGGGACGGGGGTAAACCGATCGGCGATCGTGTGGAACGAGCCGTTGGCGACGGTGTAGACCCCTTGCCCGCGATTGGTGCCGGCGTTGAACGCGACCGTCGCGCCGTCCGCCGACGGGACGAACGCGCCGCCGAGTCGGGCGTCCGCGCCGCCGTCGGTCGAGGGGAACATGGTGTTCGAGTCGGCGACCGTCGTCAGGACGCCGTTCTGGGCGCGGAAGACGCCCTGAAATGTCCCGTCCGTGGCGAACGAGGTGAAGACCGAAGCGGCGCCGTCCTGCGTAAAGCCGTTCAGCAGGCCCAACGTACCGGTCCCGTTCGGGAGCGCCGTGCCGCGATCGGCCACGCGGCTGACTGACGAGCCGTCACTGACGAACAGCCCGTGGTACGGGAAATCGCGGCTGGTCGAGAACGCGATGTGTCCGGAATCGATCGCCGGAGAGAATTCGAAGAAAAACGGCGGGGGCGGAGTGACCGACCCCGGCAGGGCGGCATTTTGGTCGATGACCTTCGTGAAGGCGAACGGTGCGTCGGCGTGAGTCGTGCCGGCGGCCAGGACGAATGCGAACAAGAACCCCGCGGCCGAAGCCGCCCGCGCGCAAAGCTGCCTATCCATGATGAGACTCCGTTTAGTTGTAAAACCGACCCGCTTCGGACGTCCTTTGGGACCAACGACACGCGTCAGATGTTCTGGTTAGCCCCACGCCCCCGATTCCGTTTTCTTTTTCTGATCCGTGCAACCTCTACCTCCTTTCTTTAACGCGCTAGGGGTTGCCGCGTCAAGAAAGAACCGCCCCAGCCCACGACTTGCGCGCGGCTCACCGGCGGACTGCCGCGCGATGGTTCATCGCCGAAACTCAATCGTGCGGATCAGGCCAGACGGCTGGCGCACGTGGAGTGTGTGAATGCCGGGCGCGAGATCTGTCAGGTCGTAATAGGATTTGTGGGTGAGCACGACCGGCAGGACGGCATATCGCGCGCCGAGCTGAGTTCCGGAGAGCATGATGCCGAGCGAGCCGTCCGGATTCGTGATGAGGGGACCGAAGTCAACGGAGTAGCCCGAGTCGGACACCATGACACTGACGCGCAGCGTGGTCCGCCCGTTCTCGGTTCGGATGCGGGCGGAAAGCTCACGATCGACGATGGTAAATGGGAGCGTGTCCAGCCCGAGGTCGTCGAAGTGTTCGAAGAGGTCGGCGGCGTCGTCGGTGTCGACCGAGATCTGGCGGGTGTCATCGCCCGCGCCACCGGCGAGGGTGTCGCGGCCGGGGCCGCCGTTGACGGTGTCGTTGCCGTCCCCGCGCCCGCCATTGAGGGTATCGACGCCACTGCCACCGGAGAGGGAATCGTCGCCGCGTCCGCCGTCGAGCAAGTCGTTGGCGGCCGAGCCGGAGAGCGTGTCGTTTCCGCGTCCACCGATGAGAGTGGAGGGGATGTTTTTGGGGCCGACAACGATGAGGTCGTCACCGTCGTTGCCGTAGGCGATGATTTGTTTCACATGGCGATACGCGAAGGTTGAGAGAACGTAGTCCTGCCCGTCAATGGTCTGGACGACGTCGAGAAGTGTGTCGTGACGGACGAAGGAGAAGTGATTGTCGGTTTCGTCGCCGGTGACGGTGAGGACGCCGTTTTTCAGGAAGGCGGAGACTTGCGGCCCGACGTCGAAGGGGACGTCGGCGAAGGTGGTCGTTCCGTTTCCGAGGACAAAGCGGTAGTGACCTTCCTGAAGGGGGCCGCCGTGATTGGTGAGGACGGATTCGAGGGGGAGATGAACCACCTGAATAGCGGGCGTGTTGGGGCCGCCGTTGGTGGGGGGCTGGATGTTGGCTTGGAAAACGTAATGGGTGCCGTCGGCGTCGCCACCGACGCTGGAGCGTTGGGTCTGCACGGTGTAACCGGTGGTGGGGAAGACATAGGTGACGCGGGCGGTGGTGGCGCCGCGATCGATGGCCATCTTGACGTAATAATGGATGACCACCGGCGAGAGGTCGGGAATGATAGGGCCGGGATCGTTAGTGACGATGGGGCTGCTTGACAACATCTGCCGCGATTCGAGGGGTTGGATCATGGTTCCGCCCGTTTGAGTGAGTGACGATGAGGCCGCTATAGAATAATGGCCGGGTTGGGGAACGGGGGACAAAACCCGCCCGCGACTGCCGAATCGCGGCGGCGGCGCGTAAAGATGGGAAGGATGTGGGCTTGGGTTGTGGAGATTATTCGAAGAGCGTGTTGTCGTCGCCGCTTCGTTTGAGCCGTCTTGTTGAAAAGGGGGGGGTGGCGGGAGCCGCCGCGGGTGAGGTGGGAATACTACGGGTGAGTGACGCGGCGAAGGTGAATTGGCCGGCCTCGACGGCGGGGGCGGCGTGACCGGCGATGTCGCGGACCTGGCGGCTGCGGAGGATGACGTGGTAATCGCCGGCGTCGTTGGCGTTCCAATGCCCGCCGGGGCCGCGGACGGTGTAGGTCGCGTACTGGCCGTCGGCGCCGGGGAAGGTGTCGAGTCCGACGAACTCCGCGAGGCGTGAATACCCGTTCGGACCGGTGACGCGCACGTCGGTGGAATCGAGCGTCGCGGGATTGATTCCGCCGGCGGCGGTGAATTTGACGTCGAAGGTCAGGTGGCGTTTGCCCATCGCGGCGCTCAGGGCGAAATCGGGGATCGGATCGAGGGTCGCCGCGGGGCCCCGCGTGCCGGCCGCCGCGCCCGGCGCGCCACCGGCGAAGCGGGCGAGGTAGACGGTGCCGCTGTCGGTGACGAAGTCGGGGTAATACGTGCCCGCCGCGACGATCGCCCCGCCGGGCGCCTGGGCGATCGTCACCGCGCCGATGACCTGGCCGCGCGGCGCGACCCGCAGCGGCGCGCTGACGCCGGCGAAGCCGTAGGTCGGGTCGGGCTCGCCGTCGGCGGCGACGCGCGTGACGGAGATCTCGCGTCCCTCAATGCCGCCGACGGCGACCGTGTTGTTGCCCGTGTTGATCACGTTCCCGGCGCGGGCGACGCCGGTGTCCGTCGGGCCGGTGACGAACGGATCGGGGTCGAGCATCAGCGCGTGATTGCCGGTGAAGAGGTAGGCGTACGAGGCGGGATCGGCGTCTTCGCCGGCGATCGTGACGACAGGTGTTTCGTCGGGCCGAACGACGCCGGACACGTAGGTGCTGCCCCCGCCGAAGCGGGATTCGGAGAGGAACGGGAGGGCGATGCCGTTGTTGGCGGTCGCGCCACCGGTCGGCCCGAAGAGGACGCCATATGGCGCGTCCATGGCGCCGCTGTCGGCCAGGACCGCGCCGACGACGGCGATGTTGCCGTGGGGGTCGAAGAGGATGGCCATGGGCGCCATCGCGCCCGGCGTGCCGACCGAACCCGCGGCGACGGCCTCGCCGTGATTTCCGAAACTGGTGTCGCGCGTGCCGTCGGCGTTGAGCCGGGTGACGGCGTAGTTGTACGCCGGCTGATTGACGGTGGCCTGATCCTTAAGATACGCCAGCACGATCTTGCCGTCGGGTTGGCGGGCGACGACGTTACCCGAGTCGGGGATCGTCGTGGTGACGGGAACGCCGCCGTGGAAGGTGGCGTCGACGGTGCCATCGGCGTTAAAGCGCGCGAGGTGGGCGGTGGTCTGGCCGGCGGTCGCGGTGCGGCCGAACAGGTAAAACTTGTCGTCGGGCTGGAGGAACAGGTTGCTCGCCTGAAAACCAGGCGCCGGGTCGTGGAAGGTGGCGTCGGGCGCGCCGTCGGCGGTCAGGCGACGAACGTGGGACTCGACCAGCGGCGGGGAATCCGGGTCGGTGAGGCCGAGGACGAGGGTCTTGCCCGTGCTCTGCACGGCGAGGTCCGTGAAGGCGTCGAGACCCGCGACGACGGTGTAGCCGCGTCGTCCGAACGACGTATCGACGTCGCCGGCGCTGAGGAGCGTGCGCGGTTCGAGCGGTTCGACGTTCACCGATTGGCGGGGGGTATGCGGGGACACGGCGGGCCTCCTTTGAAGTGCACGCACAGTAAAGCAGGAGTGCCGGCCGGCGGGAAGTGAGAAAATGTGCGACGACGACGACGACGACAGTTTCCCGCTGCTGCCTGCGCGACTCCTTCCGTTCGAAAGTCGTCGCAAGCGTCAGGAGCGTTACGGGAATTCCGCGTCGTCAAACAGGTCGTTGTCGTCGCGGGGGGCATTGACGAGCCCGGTAGAAAACACCCGCGGCGGCGGGGCCGTGGCGACCGCGGGCGCGGCGCCGGCCGGTCGGGCCGTGGCGCCGCCCGCGGTGTATTGCACGCGGGTGAGCGTGCCGGTGGTCGTGCCCTGGCCGCGGGCGAGGTAGTAGAGCGCGCCGTCGGCGTCGTTGACCGCCAGGGCGACGGGCGTGTCGATGTCGGAGGCGAAGGGGGCGACGTCGAGCGTGGTCGGGTCGAGCCGGCGGATCCAGCCGCTGGTCAGGTCGGCGAAGAAGTAGTCGCCGGCGTAATTGCGCGGGAACGTGCGACCGCCGGCGGGGGCGTAGAACGCCGAGCCGACGATGGCGTTGCCGGTCGTTGGCGAATTGCCGTGCGCGTACGAGAAAACCGGCCCGCGGATGCGGCGGCGGGTCGTCGGGCCTTCGGTGGTGGGCCAGCCGTAGTTGGAATCGGCGACGCCGTCGTCGATCTCCTCGAACGTGTGCTCGCCGACGTCGTTGATGAACATGCGTCCGGCGCCGGCCTGGAAGGCGAAGCTGAACGGATTGCGCAGGCCGATCGCCCAGATCGCCTTGTTGGTCCCTTTCGCGTGCTTGAGCGGATTGTCGGCCGGGATCGAGCCGTCGGGGTTGATGCGGAGGATCTTGCCGAGGAGGTTGGTCGTATCCTGCGCGTTGGCGCCGTTGTTGTTCTCGCCGGTGCCGACGTAGAGCTTGCCGTCGGGGCCGAAGTTGATCGGGCCGCCGTTGTGGTTGGTCGCGCTACTGAGCGGCGTGATGTCGAGGAGGATTTGCTCGGAATGCCTGGCGGCGACGTCGCCGGCGACGGTGAAGCGCGACAGCCGATTGTGTACGCCCGCGCCGCGGTGGCCGGGGACGGTGTAATAGACGTAGACGAAGTGGTTGGCGGCGAAATTGGGATCGAACGCGATACCGAGCAGCCCGCGCTCACCGGCGGAATCGACCGTGAGCGACACGAAGGGCGTGGGGAGCAGCGCGCCGTTCGTGACGACGCGGACCTCACCGGTCTGCTGGGTGATAAACAAGCGGCCATCGGGCGCGAACGCCATGGCCGTCGGCGTTTGCAGGCCGGTGGCGAGTTGGGTTTCGGTAAAACCGACGGGCAGGGCCGCGAGGAGCGTGCGGGCTTCTAACTCTTCCGATCGGAACATGGACGCACTCTAAATCGCGATCCGGGCGGGTGGAAGCGCGCCGGCGGTGCGGAGCTTGCGCGTCATCGGCTCATGTCGAACTTCAATCGCTTGAACAACTCGCTCGACGCCGCGTCGACCGTCCCGTATTTGCCTTGAGAGATCTCGGCGGCGAGGCGGTTGGCGATGTTGGCCATGGCGTAGGCGTGTTTGACGATGTCGGCGCCGCCGGGGAGTTGGACGACTTTCCAACCGTCTTGCGTCCGAACGAGGTCGAACGACGGTTGCGGGCGGTGCGCGGCGCTGAGCGCGGCGCGATCGCCGGTGATACGAACGTCGAGCGTGGGGAGCTGGCGAAGCAGGTTGGCCAGTGGCGATGGCGCGAGTTTGCCCTCTGCGGCGGCGCCGAAGTGGGCGACGGCGGCCTGGTCGAGTGCGTGAAGGGCGTCGGCCTCTTCGATCAGGGCGTCGAGTTGGGCGGTGGCGTCGGCGTCTGCGGCGACGAGCGCTTTGGCGGCCTTCGCGTCGGCGCGGATGACGGCGTTAAGGAAGAGCCTGGCGGCGCCCTTCGGGGTGGAGGCGTCGTCGGTGAGGACGCCGCGCGGGTCGTCCGTGGCGAGCGGCGCGACCGGCAGTGGCGAAAGGTGGCCGTCGGCGTCGGCGCGGCGCTCGACCAGCGTGCGGCGGTCCATCACGCTCATGCCGGCGGGCCAGGTGATGTGGTAGCGGTCGGCGGTGTTGGCCGGGCCCTTAAGCGCGTAACGGGTGACCGTGGCCTGCCAGCGCTGAAGTTCGTACCCGTCGGGGAGCAGCCTTCGCGCGATGATGGTGGTCGGCAACGGGACGCCGCTGACCGGTTTGAAATCTGCCGCCGTGATCTCGTCGATGACCGACGCCGGTGGCTGATTGTCTCGTCGCCGGTATGCGAGCAGTGCGTAGTCTCTTGCGGGATCGAAGACCCATTCGAGCGTTTGACCGACGGCGTTGGTGTGGGAAAGGCTGACGTGACCCGCGGCATCGGTGGAGACGGCCATGGCGGCGAGCGCTTCGGGCGTGATCCACGCGCCTTCCGTGTCGGGCTTGTTGGCGGGGCCCTCGAAACCGTTGCGGAGGCCCAGCGCGGTGGCGAACGAATCCCACCGTGGGGGAACTTTGTAAGGTTCGATCGACGCGTTAGTTTCGCGGTCGCGATAGATCAGTTGCTCGTACCCGTCAGACGTGAAGGTTTCGATGACCCGAACGATCGGGGCGATGCGGTTCGCCCGTTGTGCCGCGAGCAGTTCGTCCGAGGGGACCGTTTCGCGGCGCGCGGCGCCGTTGAGGAAGGAGAAGCGCATGGTCGATCGCTCAGTGCCGGTGCGGAGGCGAAGGGTGACGTTGGGGGTGGGGCCGGCGCGGGCCGGAAGGCTTTGGCCGGCGGGGGCGGTGGGCGGGCGTGGGGAGAAGCTTTCTTCGACGTCCACGTCGGCGTCGATCGACTGGATCGCCGCAAGGCGATTGGCGATGGCAGCGCGGATGGCCGCTTCCCCGTCGGCGACAAGTGCGCGGGTGATTGGCTTGCTGCTTGCCTGCCTGGGGCGCGGCGGCGACGGCGATTGCGACGAACGTGCGATTACTGCGAACGCGACGCCGACGGTGACGAGGGCCAGGACGAGTGCCGCGAGAACCCCCGCGGCTTTGACGGAGAAACCGCGCGAGGCGACGCCGGCTAGCGACGCGGCGGTCGGAGTGGTGGCGCTCCCGGCGACGGCGGCGCTGGCGGCAGAAGTGGCGACCGTCATGGGGGCGGCGTGCGTGACGTTGGCGTCCAGCAGTGCGGCGGTGACGGCGGTGAAGCCCGTGGCCAGCCCCGTGTGGCCGCACAGGCCGCGCAGCTCGTCGAGCGCGCGGGCGACGCGTTTCTTGGCGGCCTCTTCGGAAATGCCCATGGCCGCGCCGACCTCCTTCAGGGGCTTCTGCTCGTAGAAGCGAAGGAGGATCGCCTGGCGGTCCTGCCGGCGCAGGCGGGCGACCGTCCGCTCGAGGAGGGGGGCGAGGTCGTTCCACGTTTCATCCGGACGGTACGCGGATTGCTCGCTCATGATGGCGGCCTCGGTCTCGTGGCGTCGCCGCCTGCGCTCGCGGCGGAGCGCGTCGATCGCGGCGAAGCGCGTGGCCTTGAACAGCCACGAGGCGAGGGCGGCCTCGTAGCGAATCGTCGCCGCGCGCCTCGCCAGGGCGATAAACACGGCCTGCGTCACGTCTTCGGCGAGCGCGGCGTTGCGAACCATGCGGAGGGCGGCCGAATAGACCCAGTCGGCGTGCCGCCGCACCAGCGTGCGGAACGCGTCTTGCGAACCGTCGTCGGCGTACTGGCGCAGGAGAGTCACGTCGTCCATAGTGAGTGGCTGGCCTCGCCCATTAGCCGTCGCCCGACGACGCGGGGGGACGAAATCGTGACGGAATGATCGCTACTTCGCCCTCGGCAGATTCTCGATCACCCAGTCGATCACGTGGCCCGCTTCGACTTCGCGGTCGACGCCGTTGAAGAAGTGGTCGGCGTTGAGCCAGACGCGCCTGGCGTAATCGGGGGCGGCCTTTTGCAGGGCGTCGGCCATGAGGCGCGGGACGAGCTGGTCGCGGGTGACGTTGATCAGCAGCAGGGGGCGCGGGGCGATCAGGGCGACGTGGTAGTACGGGTCGAACGCCTTCGTGTTGGCGATCAGGGCTTCGGGCGCGCCGCCGGGGATCAGTCCGGCGAAGTTGCCGCCGCCGACCAGGGAGGCCACCGCCTTGATGCGTGGGTCGTGGGCCGCGAACGTAATGCCGGTGATCGCGCCCCAGGAGATGCCGACGTAGGCGATGCGGGTTTGGTCCACGTCCTTGCGCGTCGTGAGGTAATCGATGGCGCGGGAGTAGTCGCCGAGGTACTGGAAGAAGCGCATGTCGAAGAAGTTCATCTTCGGCGCTTCCTTCCCCTTGCGGTCGCCGCGGTCGGGGGCGTCGATCGTCAACACGACCATCCCCTTGGCGACCGCGAGCTTGCCGATCGCGACAATGTAATTGGTGTTCTTGTTCCCGCCCGTGCCGTACTGCAGCAGCATGGCCGGGTACGGGGCTTTGAAGTCGGCCTTGCGCGGGACGTAGAGGTTGGCCGGTACGCGGCTGCCGGCCTTGATGCCATTGAACTCGACTCGGTAAAGGGTGTAGTCTTCCGCGGTGTCGACGACCTTTTCAGTGGTAGCGAGCGGCGCGTCGTGGGCGGTGGGGTAGGGGCAGGTGGGGGGCGCGGGCTTGGGCTGGGCGCGGAGGGAGAGGGTAATCGACGTTAGCAGGAGAGCGACCGCGGCCAAACGACGGCGATGAATCATTGACACCTCGCCTGGCGATTCTAGCCGCGAAATGGATTGCGGGAAACGAGAATCCGCCCCGCCGTCGCGCCGCCGGACCGCCGGACACGATCTGGGAAGGCCCTGACGGCCTCTGGGCGGAACGTGACCGCCCCGCTCGCCAAGCCACCGCTCGGCTGGCCTGACCCGCCGCTCTTGCTGTCTGGTTCGCGGCGTGCTCGCCGGTTTGACTAATTTGCCGCTCGGATGACCATCCAGTGGCTCGTTTGCGTTGTTTTTCTCAGTCGCTCGCGAAAAACGCGGTTCCCGCTTAAGCGGGGCGGCGTTTCGGCCCGAAAGTGGTGCAGTGGTCGCAATGATCGGACGTTTGCCGCAGTACGGGCACGTGTTGACGAACGCGAACGTCTGGTCGCACGATGGGAAGTGGATCGTGTACGACGTGCGGTCGCGGGCGGATGGGTCGATCTTCGACGGCGATCGGATTGAGCGGGTGAATGTGGGGACGGGGGAGGTGCAGGTTTTGTATCGGGCGGAGCACGGGGCGAAGTGCGGGGTGGCGACTTGCAGTCCGGTGGACGAGCGGGTGGTGTTTATTTTGGGGCCGGAGCGGCCGACGGCGGATTGGGAATATGGGCCCGCACATCGGCAGGGGGTGGTTTGGTCGGACGGGCGGGTGGTGCGGTTGGACGCGCGGGATCTGGCGGCGCCATATACGCCGGGGGCGCTGCGCGGGGGAAGTCATGTGCACGTGTTTTCGGCGGACGGGGAGTGGGTTAGTTTTACTTACAACGATGCGGTGGTGCATTCGGAGCAGCGGAATGTGGGGGTGAGCGTTTTCGGGCGGGCGGTGACGCCGCGGGGGCGACATGCGCGGAATCATGACGGGAGCGCGTTTTCGGTGCTGGTGACGCAGACGACGGCGCAGCCGCGGGCGGGGTCGGATGAGATTCGGCGGGCGTTTGAGGATGCTTGGGTGGGGGATCGTGGCTATGTGCGGGCGGACGGGATGCGACAGCGGCGGGCGATCGCGTTTCAGGGGGAAGTTATCACGGGGCAGGGGGAGGGGATTTCGGAATTGTTCGTCGCGCATTTGCCGGAGGATTTGACGGTCGCGGGCGACGGCTTGCTGGAGGGGACTGCGGAGCGGTTGCCGGCGCCGCCGAGCGGCGTGGTTTGTCGGCGGTTGACGCGGACGGAGGGGCGGGTGTTTCCCGGGTTGGTGGGGTCGCCGCGGCATTGGGTGCGGAGTTCACCGGACGGGTCGGCGATCGCGTGCTTGATGAAGGATGAGGCGGGCGTGGTGCAGATGTTTTTGGTGTCGCCGCGGGATGGGGAGGTGCGGCAGTTGACGCGGAATGCGGCGTCGATCGGGTCGGCGTTCACGTGGAGTCCGGACGGACGGCGGATCGCGCACGTGATGGACGGGAGTGTGTGCGTGACGGACGTGGCGAGCGGGCGGACCCAGCGCGTGACGGAGCGCGAGCGGGACGGGGGGCCGGGGGCGGAGGCGTGTGTCTTTTCGCCGGACGGGGAGAGGGTGGCGTTTACGCGGGTGACGGGGGGATGGAATCAGGTGTTTGTGGTGGAGGTGGGATGAAGAGGGTTGAACCACGGATGTGCGAAGGCACGAAGGGAGAATTCAATGCGTTTGAAGTGGATTCGATTAAGTGAGTTGGCCGCATTCGGGGCAGCGGGATGGGGTGGCGCGGCAGTCGTAGCCACAGGTGGGGCAGTGGCCGTCTGCGGCGCGTCGGGGCGCGACGAACGTCCGCCAGAGTTTGGGGGCGCGCAGTACGGAATAGATCGGTAGAAGAAGAGAAAGCGGAAAGACGAACCAGGCGGGGGCACCGATCTTGTATGGTGGTTGCCATCGTGTCGTCGTGATGCCGCGATTGAGTGGTTGGTGAGTCCACCAGTAGAAGCCGAGGCGATTGAGCAAGGACCGGGGCGGTGTCGGCGGGTAGGGCGGCGGTGGCGGGCCGGCGATGTAGAGCGGGATGGCGGGGCCGTTGTGCATGTGGGAGCTTACGCCGATCCTTTCACGCAATTGGAATTCCAATTGGCCGTGCTCACCGCGGAGGCCGGAGGCGATCCAGATGTCGTGGTTCAGCGGAGATGATCGTCCTATTTTGAAACCGTCGCTTGCAAAGCTTTTGACGGCGGCGAGAGCCAGGGCGGCGGACAGGGTGATAGCGGTTAGGATGAGGACTGCTATGAGGTTTCGCAGTGGGGATTTCACTAGAGGTATTGTACTGGATTAAATCTGCACGGGCGGGGCGCCCGTGATACGGGTTGTTGGACGGGCGGGGAGCTTTGGTTAGGGGTTGCGGTGGAGTTGCAGGATTCGGCGGATGCATTCGGAGCGGAAGGTTTCGTCGTCTGGGAAGCCTTGCGGGCGGGTGGGGTGGCCGAGGGGGATCTGGGTGCTGATGTCGTCGAGCCAAGTTAAGGCATCGGCGGCGGCGGGGGATTGGGTGTTTGCGCGCGCGAGGTTGTAGAGGGTGGTGGCGAAGCGGAGATCGTCGGCGCCTTCGCGGCAGCGGGGGAGGTGGATGGTGGGGAGGAGGCCGTCCTTGGTCCAGTGGATCATGGCGGTGTCGGGCTCGCGGCCGTCGAGGTCGAAGAACTGGTAACCGTGTAATGCCAGCAGATGCCATTGCATGCGGCCCTTGATGCCCTTGCGCATCTCGGCCCACTGGTAGGCGCCGAAGCTGAAGCGGGTGCGGCCCTGGTTGTAGATGTAGAGTCGTTTGTTGAACTCCTTGGCTTTGTCGAGGTCGATCTGGGTGTGGAGGTTTAAGCTTGACCAGTTGAGGGTTTTGAAGATCTCCTGGACGGTGAGGTCGAAGGGGTCGGACTTGTTCCACTCGACGGAGTAGGAGCCGCCGATGTCTACGAAGGGGGCGTACCGGCGGTAGAGCTTCATGAGGGCGAGCTGCTCGCGGGCGGGTTCGAGGACGCGGGGTTCGTCGGTGAACTCGTAGGCGATGGGGAGCCAGTTGTTGGCGGCGGCGTGATCGCGGACGGCGGACCAGACGAGATTGAGAAGCTCGCCGAAGGGTTTGCCGGTCTTCTTCTCCCAGGCGTAACCGGTTTCGCCGACGACATAACTGTCGTGAAGGCCACTGACCATGCCCGGGCCGCCGTAAGCGTTGAGTTCCTTGCCGAAGCCGGCCTGTCGGGCGAGCGTCATGAAGCGATCGACGGCGGTGAAGTCGAGGCGGGGTTTGCCTTGTTCGTCGAGGCCGGTGAAGCGGACGGCAGGGCCGCCGGAGAAGGAGTTCATGCCGGCGTCGCGCATGGCGCGGAAGAGTTGCCGCCAGGCGTCGTCGCCGCGGGATTGGAGGATTTGCGGGGGGACGCCGACGCCGAAGAAGCCCATGGCGTAGTCGGGTTCGTCGAGCTTGAAGGGGAGGACGTCGACGGAGAGGGGAACGGTCACGTCCAAGCCGGTGGCGGTGAGGTGGACGGTGGTGGTGTACTCTCCGGGCGTGGCGTCGGCGGGGACGGCGCAGGTGATCCAGAATTGGCGGGTGAGATCTTTGGTGAGGCGGAGGTCGGCGCCGGGGAGGGGGCGGAGGGTGTCGGGGCCGATGGTGTAGGCGATGTCGTTGAAGCCGCGGTGGGCGGCGTGGTGGACGTAGCGGAGGTCGATGTTGCTGGCGGGGATGGTTGCGCCAGTGGGGGATTTGAGATCGTCGGCGGTGAGTTGGACGGGGCCGTTGAAATCTTTCAGGGGGCGGATGGCGAAGGTGAGGGAGATGCGCTGGCCGAGGGCGGCGGGGCGATGAGGCGTAGTGGTGGCGTCGCCGGGTGAGTCGGTGAAGGTGAGGTCGGCATCGAGCGAGGGGTAGCCGAGCCAGTAGCCTTTCTCCTTGGCGTCGGTGGGGATGTCGAGGGGTTTGGGCTTGGGGCCGAGGAAGACAGCGCGGGATTCGAATTCTTCGCGGTTGCGGGATTCGACGGTGGCGAGCCACTTTTCGGTGTCTTCCTTGATCGAGTCGGGGTAGATGACGATGGCGGCGACCTTGCAGGATTGGCCGGCGTCGGCGGTGAACCTGAGCGAGATGCGGCCGTCCTGGGCGGTGCAGGTGAGGCGGCGGGGCTCGAAGAGGTGGTGGACGTAGAGGTCCCAGAGGTTGTCGGTGGGCTTGGGTTCGAGTTTTTCGAAGCGGAAGAGGTAATCGGTGGGGCCGGCGTCGCCGCGAGACTCTTCGAAGGCGGTGACGTTGTTGGCGAGGATGGCGCGTTTGCGGTAGGTGGCGGCCTCGCCGCCCCAGTAGCCGAGATCGTCGTAAACGACCCAAACGTAGTATTTGCCGGATTTCTCGGGGACGTCGGCGACGAAGGTGAAGCCGTCCATGGCGATGCAGTCGCCGTAGAGTCGGGTGGGGAAGGTGTCGTCACGGGCGAAGCCGTCGGAGCCGGCGTGGTCGAGGCCGGCGGTATTACCATTTTTGCCATGGACGGTGGTGGGGCCGATGGGGGTGAAGCCGGGGAAGACGGTTTGATCGGTCGGGCCGAGGTCGAAGGCGAGGATTCCGGCGGGGCGGGATTCTTTCGTGAGGCGGAGGTGGTCGAGGTAGAGGAAGCGAGGCTGTTTGTCCGCGGATTTGAAGCCGAGGTCGAGGCGGATGATCTGGGTGGGATCGATGTTGGACTTGATGTCGTGGTTGCGACTGCCGGCCTCGCCGCGGTAGAGGCCGTTGACGGGGATGGAGAGGGTGTTGGGGCCGGGGCGGAGGTTGAAGCTTGCGTTGTGGCGGTTCCAGTAGGAGCCGCCGGACTTTTGCCACGCTTCGTCGGCGATGAGGAGGGAGCCGGAGACGGGGGCGTCGCCTTCGACGAAGACGTCGAGCTCGAGGGCGTCGAAGCCGGACCAGTCGCGGGGGAGGCGGAAGGAGTTGAGGTATTCGCTCGCCGAGATGCGGAGGGCGTGCTGGCCGTGGGTGGCGTGCTCGTTGGAGACGGAGGCGGACTTTTGCTTGAAGTCGAAGAGCTTGAGGTCGGCGGGGGATTCGAAGTCTACGAGGGTTTTGGTTTGCTGGGCGGCGGTCAATCCGGGGAACAGGAGGACGAGGGCAAATAGGAGCACGAGGCGCGCTGTGTTCATGCCATGCTATACCCGCGGGTGTGGTTGAAGGTTGGTGTAGGGCAGACAAGAATGTCTGCCCCACCAATCATGGGGAACTGTTCATTCTGTTGGACGCACCTCGACGTGGTAGAAGCCGCGGACGACTTCGTCGTCAAGCATCAGTTCGATCATCCAGCGGAGGTTGGGGATGGTGTCGGGGGGCCAGGGGCGGACGGGGTGGATTTCGATGGGTTCGTCGGTGGTGGAGCGGACGGT
>Ga0207674_10000941_pt1 | contig 37987 bp, 28 predicted proteins | sample KBSCornC72_FD_184303 | JGI IMG/M metagenome (GOLD analysis project Ga0207674, IMG submission 184303) | Corn rhizosphere microbial communities from Kellogg Biological Station, Michigan, USA - KBS Corn C7-2 (SPAdes) (version 2) | ecosystem: Host-associated > Plants > Roots > Rhizosphere > Soil ... | reverse complement strand
GCCCGTAGCTCAGCTGGATAGAGCGGCAGCCTCCGGAGCTGTAGGTCGGGAGTTCGAATCTCTCCGGGCGCGCCATCCTAATTCTCTTCCCTTCATTGGATTACGCCCTCCGACCCGTTTCCGGGTGCTGAAAAGTTGGGAGCAATTGGGAGCAAAACTCCTTGCACTTTGGCCGCGATCTGCCGCTGCGCTTCAGGAATCGGTTGAACGTACACTCCCAAGGTTAGATTTGGATCTATATGCCCTAGCTGATTCTGCAAGGCCTTGACCAATTCTGACGAGCCGGAACAACTCGCGGATGGACTGCTGGAAGTCAGTCAGCAGATTCAATGAGATAAATGGTGGGCTATAGGATTCGAAGTTGACGAAGCACTTCACGCAGAGCGGTTGATTAGGACGTGCTTTGTGGTTTGTGGCAACGATGAAGTTCTACGTCGGCAAACTATCTGCTCGGAACCAGTTCAGTCGTTGCGAGGATATAGGTGGTCACCTTGTTGAGTTTGATATTTGAATGAGAAGAAACGAGAACCACCGAGCCATCGGCACCACTCGCTGTTTTCACGTTCTGCATCAAAACTCGCTTTCCAGAGATGACCGATGCGGGGGCGGCCGCGTTCGTCCCACTGTCCTGCTGAGTCGACAACCTCTGGGCCGGATTCGGTGGATCCGTGGTGTCGACGGTAGGATCGGTCCCGCCCCAATTCCGCCTGTCGCCCGGCGGCACATAGGAGATGTTCGGAGGAGCCATCGGCTCCGGCGGATAATACCACGCCGTCAAGTAGACCTTAAGTTTCGCTCCGCCATTTTTCCACTGTGCCGAATCCATGCGAATCGCAAGCCGCGATGGCGAATCATGTGATTTCGCCACCGACTCGATTACCTCGCCTGAGAGAACCGCGCCGCGGGGGACTACCCCACCGGCGATCATCGTCGCCATCATTAACCGCCCTTCCACCTTGGTTCCCACAGCGGTCTTTCCTGCTTCTACACTCTGCCGCAGGAGGACCGGCAGCTCGCATGCCATACAACCCGGAGCGGCGCTCGTCTCGTTAGTTAGTACCGAGCCTCTTGCCTTTGCTGCCGGCTGACCGTTGGGAGTTTGTGCGAACAGAACCGCTGAGCCGAGGAGAATGGCCCATGCCGCAAGATCTGCAGCTTTAATCTGGCAGAACATCAGTCCTCCTTGTGAGCCAACCAAACGCAAGAGCTTCGTGCACGAGAGTATACTGCGCCTGTCAATTCCAGTTGTCGCGTGCTGCACTCCACACACGGATGTTAACGTCAAGCTATCGCGATCGAGGTGGTTTCAGCCGAGTCACACGTTTTTCTCGCAAACTCGACGGCGCCCTAACTGATCAAAGGAAAATGATCCGAATGGGCATAAGTCAACTTCTCCAGGGAAGCCCAAATTCCGGTGGGCTGGAGTCTCGAGAAAACGTCTCGTCTCCGGTCGAGGCAGAAGTTTTTTCTTGACATGCCTTTTGATAGAACTCATTGAGTTCCGGAGGGCCTGCTTGACCGGAACCTGGGCTCGTGACACACTTCACTGGTGGGCGATTCCCTTGCATCGTGAAGAAATTCCGCTCGTCTACCGCGTCGTTGTTTCTGTTTGTTTTATTTTCCAATGTGCGGCCCTCAGCTCAGGTAAGTCAACAAATTCAAGATTTGAATGCCGCAGCATCAGCAAACGCGCCGATTACGATGTACGAAACTGCTCCGAACACTGCGGTAATCGTAGTTCACGTGTTTGCAGACGAGAAACCCGTTAAACTCGACCGCTCCGCTCGGATCGATCTTACAAATGTTGCCAATCATCTCGGGGTATTCATAACTGCCCCGGCACACGAGCAGGCTGTTTTCACTAATGTAGTCCGAGGCAGGTACAGCCTTGCAGTGAACGCAGTGGGATATCTAAGCGCGCACCAGGAAATTAGCGTTCTCAGCCCATTGACCCAAGAAATTAGCGTTGTGCTCAAGCGTGATCCTTATGCAGTCACTTTAAGGGAAGCCCTAGGTCCCATGTCGGACAAGGCGAAGAAGGAGGCAAAAAAAGCTGTATCTCTTTTGAAGGCCGATCGCTTATCCGAGGCGCGCAAACATTTGGAAAATGCCTATAAGCTGGCCCCTTCCAATGCAGACGTGAACTTCCTCCTTGGATACATGTACTTCGCGGAAAAGGATTATGGGACTGCAGGAACCTACTTGGGCGCGGCCGCCAGGATCAGTCCGAACTCTTCCCCCACGCTCAGCCTGCTCGGCAGAACGCAATTCTTAAGCAAGAACTATCCTGCGGCTCGATCAGCCCTGGAACAGGCGATTCTCGCCGACGATGAAGATTGGCTGCCACACAACTTATTGGCGATTATGTACCTGGACGAGAAGGAATTCCGGAAGGCTCGCGATGAGGCGCAAATTGCGGTCGCAAAGGCCACGAAGTATGGAAAACGCGCTTCCGGTCTTGCCGCACTCACCCTTGGTCAGGCCCAAATTGGACTTGGGAAGAAGGATGAAGCTATTCAAGCCTTGGAAACTGTCCTAAAGAACTCGCCTGAGAATCCTATGCTGTCTGAAATCCGCACTATGATTAGCAACCTTCAGAAAGGCGATTCCACCACCGCTGCGAATGAAGGTTCCACAAATTCACGGATCCGAAATTTGGACCCTGATCTCCTTGCGGCTTTGCCCAAACCGCCCCTCTCGATGCAGACTTGGCGCCCTCCCGATATTGACGACGTGAAGCCGACCCTTGCGCCGGGCGTAGCCTGTCCCATTAATCTGGTGCTTGCAGGAGCAGGCCAACGCGCAGAGGAGTTGGTTCAGAACGTCACCCGCCTCAGCGCAGACGAGTTTCTGTTTCACAAGTCTCTCGACGGTGCTGGCCTCTCAACTTCTACGGAAACAAGAAAATACGAGTATGTCGCTGCGATTTTTCCCGAAGCGGGGCGCGTTCGGATTGACGAATATCGCGCTGATCCCGCTCCACAGGGTGGTTATCCCGACGGCATCGCGAGTGCAGGCTTCATTATGCTGGCGCTCGTTTTTCATCCGCAAATGCAGGGCGACTTCGACTACGATTGCGAGGGGCAAGGCAAGTGGCGCGGACAGCCCAGCTGGCTTGTTCATTTCCGCCAGCGTCACGGCCTTCCAAGTCGCATGCAAAGCTACTTTGTCGACGGCAAGACTTACCTCGTCGACTTGAAAGGCAGAGCATGGATCTCTGCCGACAGTTTTCAAATCGAGCATATTGAGGCCGACATCGCCAGCCCGATTCACGAGATCCAGTTGCTTAGCGAACATCAAATCGTGGAATACGGCCCCATACCCTTTGCGAAGAAAAACATGATGCTGTGGCTGCCGACAAGTGCCGAAATCTACCTCGATTTTCGTAAGCATCATTACTACCGGCGCCACAGTTTCGAACACTTCATGGTTTTTGATGTCGGGACATCGCAAGAGGACAACCGCCAGCCCGACACGTCAAAGTTCGCACCCACGTCGACAAAAGAAAAAGGACTGCCTAACTAGGTTGCCGACCAGTAATGCTTCCTGTTCCGCTACAGCGCGCAAGCAGGTTGTTGAAACTCTTTGATAATTTCCCCTCACAAACCATTTCGAAATGTCCCCTTAAACTGAGATCTCCAGCCAAGGAGGTCTGGTTGAAGAGGACGGCCATGAGCACCCATGAGTTGGAGCGAGTGGAGCTGTAGGTCGGGAGTTCGAATCTCTCCGGGCGCGCCATCCTAACTCTCTTTCCCTTGGAATTCGCCCTCCGGCTCTTTTCCGGGTGCTGAAAAGTTGGGTGCATTGGGCAGCAAAACTCCTTGCACGTTCGCCGCGATCTGCCGCGGGGAAACTCGCGCAAAAAGGCCAGACAGCCTCTCGGCGTCCTACATCTTTACTTCGGTGAAATCACGATTGCATCTGAAAACCCAACAATTCAGGCCAAAGCATTAGCAGCGCATAGCGAAGCCCTAAACCCAATCAAAGCGCAACGAGGACGCTGGAAAGCGATCCAACTAGAAAATATTCCGCAAAGTCCCGGCCCTTCTCGAACTCCGGCGAAGGCGATCGCCTGACGATCGAGTATTTGAGCCATGCTTAAGTAGAAGTTACGACCGTCGCGTGTGACTAGCCGGGAGGCCGTTCGAGAAGTCCTGAAGGTAGAGAACTTAAGTAACAGTGAGCGTTGATGGCGACCTTCTACTTTCAGGTTCGCGACACTACGATGGATGGAGCGGAAACGGTGGTTGAGGTAGCGCCGAATTCTGCTCCCACGCAAACGGATGAGTTCCGCAACCGCACAAGCTACATTCCGCCCTTATCGGACGTTCATACTTGCGGAAAATGTCCGCTTTCGTCTCAAACTTTCGGCACACGTCCTGTTTGGATCTCTAGTGCTGATCCAGTCTTTGTACCTGGTGATGTGCTACATCACTTTTGATTTTTTTGGTGCGCTGGCCAGTCCGTTCTTCTCCTGGCTGCGTACCGGTGCAGCGATTGCGCATTTCGCTTACTTACCGCTCTTTGTTGGCGCCTTGCTGGCAATCGACCTGGGGCTGGCGCACCTGAAGAAGGAAGACACCAGCCGACTCATTGCTGGGCTACTAGGAGCCCAGGTGCTAGCGGGCCTCTTGTTGTTTCTATGTCATGGGGCAAAAGAGTACTTCGTGTGGCCGCTTCTGTTCGGACCGCGTGAGCATATTCCCGGCACGGTTGAAACTCAAGTCTATTGGGAGTCTCTCGCATGCCTCATTCCGCTTGGGTGGATCTGTACGGTGCATATTGTCGGTACGCTCAGCCGGCAACCTCGCGAGCCAATCGTCAGCAGGACATCCCTGAGTCCGTTCGTGATTGCTGGAGTAGGAACTTGTCTCTTGTATCAGGTTGCGGCACGGATGCGTATGAGTGGAACGGGGGAGGCATTTTCGTTTGCCAACCTCACATTTAGTCTCGCGGCGCAGTTGTCCCTTTTTATCGCCGCTTTTTTGGTGAGTAACGGTATTCGCGTATGTGCCAGTCTGTTACCCAATCCTAGAGTGGGACAATTCATTCTTCACTGTATTGGAGCATGGCTTGCGATCGCACTGGTGCTGAGAAAGATTGTCTTTGGCCTTCTGGCGTTTTCGAGTCGACTTGCAGATTGGTACGCGATGGCCTTTGCTCTGGCAGTGGTGCTGTTCGTCGGCTCCATAATTCTAGAGATTCGTTCCAGACGGTGGAAAAACGCTGCCGCCAGTCTTCCAAACGCCCGCCGCTCGTGGACTGTACCCCTGATGACCGTTCTAGCCGCCTTGGGATGTTTTGTCTGCTCCGAGCAGGTAGCGGCGTTTGATTGGGCGCACGAACTTGGCAGTTTGGCATTCATAATCATGTGGGTGTTGCTTCTGCGGTGCTGCGTCCTGCCATTCAGGAGAGACGCAAGAGCGGGCTTAGCGCTCTTAACACTGCTGGCCGTTGTTGATCTTGGAGGTCTGGCAGGAATCCGAACCTCGCTCCAGCGCCCCAATGTCACAACGCTGATCGAGCAGTCCTGCGTATCCGATCCATCGTTGTTTGTTATCTATACGCTCTTCAAACCGGCATTGCGGGACGAAAAGTATGCAGCCTGGTACGCGTTCCTTACGGACCACGCCAGTATTCGCAACCCCATTCCGGCGCCTACCGTTCCGTTGACAGCAAACCTGCAAGCCACGAAGGGCTACAAACCCAATATCTTTATCTTTGTTATCGACGCATTGCGCCAAGACTACGTCTCCGCATACAATCCCGGCGTCACTTTTACGCCACACATGCAGGAGTTCGCTAAGGATAGCGTTGTATTTCGAAATGCCTATTCTTTTTACGCCGGCACTGCGCTCGCGGATCCCGAGATCTTCTCAGGCTTTCAACAGATAAGCAAAACCTTTCCTTATCCACTGACACAAGAAAACAATCTGCAGCCAATGCTTGACGTAGACAACTATGACTGCTACGTCAGCTTCAACAGCATTGTGCGTTCACTGTATGCACGGTTCCCACAAGTGACGCGCCTGAAGGTAGATCAGTCGGACCAGCTGGATTTTGGCCCTATCGCGAACGAACTTCAAGAAGACATAGCGACTCGAAAAGATCGCAGCCGCCCAATCTTTGTATTTGCCCAACCCACGAATGTGCACACATTGTTTTTGGCGTGGCATGGTGGGAAAGCCGAGGTCACTCCGCATCCTGGTTTCAATGACAAATACGCTTCCGCAGTCGAGCGGGTCGACCGGACGTTTGGCAACTTCCTCGCGTTTTTGAAACAACAGGGTCTTTATGACGACAGTATCATCATGATCAGCGCCGATCATGGCGAGAGCCTTGGAGAGATGGGACGAACCTCACACGTGGCCAACATCACGCCAGAGGTGATTCGAGTTCCGCTGATGATTCATCTCCCTCAGTCGCTGCGCTCCGCCATGGTCTGGAGTGCTGACGACGTGGTAACGCTGCGTGACATCACGCCTACGCTCTACTATCTGCTCGGACACCGTCCTCTCAAGACGGATCCGATGATAGGCAGGCCCTTGTTCACATTGACTGCCGCGGAGCAGAAACGGGAACCTGTCGATCACTACCTCTTGATGTCCAGCTACCAGGCTGTGTTTGGGATCCTCTCGGCCGATCAGAAGAAGCTGTTCATGACCGATGCTGTCCTGCACCGCAATTCGTTCTTCGATCTGAGTGCCGACCCCTTAGCTTTCAAAAACCGCGTTACTGCTGACATTGTTAAGCAATACCAACCTGTGCTCCGGCAAGATCTCGAGAACATCGACAAGTTCTACAATGTCTCGGAGCAGCAGCTTTCGCACTGACATTGGTCTCATTTTTGGATTTTGCCTTCTCCCACGCCCACCATCCTATAGGCCGCTCGGAATTCTTGTGTCGCCGAAGTTTGGTCCGACCCTAAAACTCCCCCCGGTTAACCACTCCTCAGGGAAAAGTGTCACCTCTGTGTCCGGTACGGAGTGTCACCTATGTGTCAGGCAGGTCATGATCTTTCCTTCATTGCATTGGGCAACGAAGCACGATGCGGATGAACGAAATCATCTCCCGGCAACCCTGCGGGCGAGGCATTACCCTCGGATTGAAACATTGCCATTTGTTTCGATGATTCAGGCGTTGCGAGTCTCATGCCCCCGATTTTCAGCGTCCGGCACTGTTCCACTGAGTCTTCGCGGGAATTTTTTTGTGAGAGTAACTTTCCAAGAAAGTCTCGGATACTGGCTTACCACTGTCGTATTCTCCTGGGCGAGAGTTGGCCCCCGAGGAGACCTACTTTGAAGGCGGAGTTGCCCCCTTCAAAACCAGGGACTCGTCGTTTTTCTTGTGTAGCTCGCGGCTCTTCGCCAATTCCGCATCTGCTTCTGATTTCTTTCCTAGTGCCTGATAGGCACGCGCGAGCTGAAAGTGTGCGTCGGATTGTGAAGGATCAGCCTTGATCGCATGCTGGAAGGCTTCGACGGCGCCGGCGTAGTTCTTCCGCTGAATGTAGAGCTTCCCAAGGTCCAGATATGCGATCCTTAGTTTGTCCGAATTGTGAGTAGCCTTCAATAACAGCCCTTCTGCCACGTCAAGGGTGCCTTCTTCAAGCGCCATGTCCCCTAAATAGGCCTGCGCTTGAGCATGCTTTGGGTTTAAGGCCAGCTCAGCCTCAAACTCCGGCTTCGCCTCGTCAAACCTTCGCAGCTCCCAGTAAAGGTATCCAAGGCCGAAATGGACCTCAGGCAGCTTGGGATCGAGCTGGGAGGCGGCCTTGAATTCACCAACAGCCTCCTCGGTTCGATGCAAGCCATCAAGAGCCTCCCCCATCAAGATATGGGCAGCGGGGGAGTCGGGATTCTGCTGCAGGATTGCACGGAACTGCTCCTGGGCACAGTCGTAGTTCTTGGACTTGAGGCAGCTTTGGGCTAAAACGTTCCGCAGTTCCGTGTTCCCAGGATCCGACTCGCTGATCGGTTTCAGCACGTTGATGGCTTCAGGAAATCGGCCAGCGCCGTAATAGGCCATGCCAAGAAGGGTGCCCGCCTGCAGACTCTGTGGATCAGCCTCCGCGGCAGTCTTCAATGGAGAGATCGCAGCTTCAAAGCGGCCTGCCTTGAACTCCGCCAGCCCCAGGTTGAGTTGCAGGCCGGGAAGCTTTGGGTTGAGCGAGGCGGCTTTGCGGTATGCACTAATCCCTTCAGCATACTTCCCTTGACGCGCGAGGTCGAGTCCGAGGCTGGCGAAAGCAGCGGAATCGCTCGGATTGGCTTTCGTGACCGCCCGCCAGACTTCCGCCGCTTCGGCAAACTTTCCTTCGGCCTCAAGTCGCTGGGCGGCATCGGGACCGAAGGGCTGCGGGACCGCAGCGGCATGGGTTACAAGAACGATTGCGATAGCCGTGACCAGCCAGGGCAAAGTATTTCGTGCCCGGTCGCTGTCCGTTTGCCTTGGCGTTTGCAAGAAGAAGTCCCTACTAGAGTTTACAGCGCGCTTTCGAAACTACAGAGTCTCTCAGCTCTCTGAGTCTAGGCGGATGCAGGGTTGCAACCCGGCACGACGACGCAATCAGGACACGTCGAAAGGCCGCCGCAGGTCCCTATTCGTTAGAACGAATCACGTTCTATCGATGATAAACAACTCAGCACCCAGGCCCTAGAAACCGAAAGCTAGAACTTGCCTTCAACCAGTGACCCATCCAACGGGAGTCATAGTGCCAGTATGGCCCTACTTCGTGGGCGCTTCGATTGCAGCCAAAACGTAGGTAGTCATTTTGTACAACTTGATATTGTCATGCTGCGAGACAAGCTCGATGCCATCATCAGGGACAGGCTCCATTGACACATTCTTCATGGAGACGGGTCGGCTCGCTATCGTCGCAATCTGCGGCACAGCCTCTTTAATCGCTTCAGAGTTGTTGGCCGATGGTGCAGACATAGGGGAAGAACCCGACTGGTTCGGACCATTCAGAGTGCGGGAGTCTGGATCCGGAGATTCAATTGGCGAACCCTGGGCTGACTCGGTGGTCAGAGGGTAGTACAACGGCATCAGGTAGGCCCTCATCATGCAAGCGGAGCTATCCTTCCACTTGGCTGACTCCATGCGAATTCCCAGGCGGGACGGGTCTTTCCCGCTCTTCCGCACCGACTGGAAAATTACACCAGAAACGACCGCATCCCGAGGAATGAGGGTGCCATGGAACTGCGTGGCAACCGCGAGTTTCCCTTTCACTTTGGTCCCAACTGGTGTCTTCCCCGCCTCGACGGTCTGCTGTAGCACTATGGGAAACTCACGCAATACGCCCGAAGAAGAAGCACGGCGACTCTGCTGGGCAATCAAAGCAGCGGAGCAGAATCCAACGATCGCAGCGTAGCCGACCAACCTTCGACTGAACATTGTCTGAACTCCATTCAAGCAAAAAAGACCGCTCGCACCTGATTGGATGCGAGCAGCCGGATGATTGAGGTTGTCAAACCAGTCATCCCGCTCGCACTGTGGCGAGCGGGACTAGGCGCTTGGTTAGAAGTAAACCTTCCCTGACAGCTGGACAATTCTCGCCGGGTACGCCGACGTGAACTGACCGAAACGGCTGTCGCCCAGGCCAGTAGAGACGCCTTGGAACTGGGTGTGGTTGAAGGTGTTGAAGGTTTCTAGGCGAAGCTGGAACCCGCTCGCCTCTGTGATGGCGAACGTCTTGAAAACAGAGAGGTTCCAGTTGTCGCGGCCCGGTCCGCGCAGGGCGTTGTGGCCGAGATTGCCCCAGACGCCAGGTGCGGTTGCGGTAAAGGCCGTGGGATCGAAGTACTGGATCTTCTCGTTGCCCGGAAGCACCTTATGCATGTAGCTGATCTTTCCGGTCAGGTCAGGCCGATTGCCATTCCCAACGACAACGCTACTACCCCCGTTGACGTTGATGGGCAAGCCGGACTCGATGGTGACGATACCAGAAACCTGCCACCCACCGAGCGTGGACTTCAGCATTCGGCTCGAGCTGTTGCGCAGTACTGGAATGCTATAGATAAAGTTGGCGGAGAAATTGTGGGTCCGATCGAAGAGGCTCGGCCCAAGATCATACCGCCAGCCCACATACGGGTTGGTCACGGCGTTCAAGTCCTGACCGCTGCCACCCGTGGATGGATCGATGGAGCGTGAGAGCGTGTAGTAGGCGCGAAGTTGCAGGTCCCTAGTGGCTTGCGAGTTCAAGTCAACCTGCAGGGAGTTGTAGTGTCCGGTTGCCTCGTTCTGGGCCAGGCTAAGGCTTCTGAACCCCTTGTATGGCAAGCTGGACGCCGACTGCCATTGAAGGCTGCTTCCGGGAGCGTCTATAACTGCGAGATCGCTCAGCGAAGGCAGGTTAGTTTCGCGATAGTCGTTCAGATGGCGGTTCATGTTGCCGACATAAGAGACCGACAGAACCGTCTTCGGACCAAATGAGTGCTGAACGCCAGCGCTGTATTGGGTACTAGCGGTCGGTTTGTAGTTATTGAGGGCCAATCCAGTGATATTCGCTGCATTGATAGGAAGTGGAGGCGCGGTACCGGTCGCAAGCTTTATGTTCGGATTCTGGAGCTCCACGGCGTTGGTGCCAACGTTCAGACTGAACGGGATGTTCGGGCCGGCATTGTACATGTCGTTGCCTTGAATCCGTTCGTACATGATGGAGAACCCGCCGCGCACCACCGTCTTGCCACTACCGGTCAGGTCATAGGCAAATCCGAACCGCGGACCAAACGTGGCCCAGTGATTGTTGACCAGCCCCTTCGGTACGCCGCCCTTCCCTTCAAGGCCGATGCCATTGAGATACAAGGGAACGCCCGCCAAGACCGAGTTCGGGCTGGTGCCGAGTCCCGGACTGGCAGGATCGATCGTGCCATTCGGCAACATAATCGCTGCCTTAGAAGGGTCATACAGGGACGGATAGAAGTTCCCCATAAGATTGTTGACTTCGTACGCGTGAGGTATTCCATCCCAACGCAGGCCAAGGTTCAGGGTCAGCCTGTTCGTGGCGCGCCAGTCGTCTTGAACGTAAGCGCCCCAGGAAACGTTAGGCCAAGTGCGTACGTCTTGCACGGCAAGCTCACTATAACTGTTGGCGGTCCCAAGCAGGAAATCGGCGAAGGCATTGCCAGTGAAACCGTTTTGAGTTGAGCCGCTGTCACCTGCAAAGCCGAATGCGCCTTGGGTCGTTCCGAAGAGTTGCTGCTTCTTCTTGTAGAGCGACCAGCTTCCACCAAACTTGAGTTGGTGTGCGCCTTTAGTCCAGGAGAGGTCGTCACGGACCTGGTAACCATTGGCGGCGTTAACCCACGGCCAACTTGAGATCTCGAAATTCGCCCCATAGGGGTTTCCCAGATCAATGTTGGGAATGCGAGTCATCGGATTCGGGCCCGTGAACAGGCGCGAATTGGTCGCGTCGTAGGAACTGGGGAGAGCCAGGCTCTTCATGCCCGTAGCGGCATAAGGAATGATGTTGATCCGGTTGCCGTTGTAGTTGAAGGCAACTTCGTTGAGAACGGTCGGGGTAATGGTGTGAGTGGCATGAATCACGTAGCTATAGGCTGGATTGTTGAACGTGTCTCCAACCGTAGGCAAATTATCACCACTCCACTGGGCCGTGTTATAACCCTGGGCGATTTGCTCGGCGATGAAGTGACCGAACACGGAGAATTTGTCGTTGAAGTGGTGGTCGATGCGGACGATCTCCTCCTTCAAATTCGTGGGGGTATTGGCGCCGCCCACGAAATTCCCGACACCGTTCGCGATATTGGTGGTCGGTGCCGGCAAGAAGCCCGTGCCGAGCAGCGCAGTCGCGTTCGGGTTAATCATGCAGGATGGGATCACGTTACCAGGGAAATTCCCTCCTTGCACAACACCGGCCGGCGCGACTCCGCCGCAGCCAGCAAACAAAACAGCGGGAGCCACTTGGGCAGCGGTGGGAACCCGAAGCGGAGCGGCAACCGAACTAAAATTCCCGCCGTAGGTTGCGGTATCGGGAACTGTCTGGTTGCTTGACCCGCCGTCGATGTATCTGCGCCACTCCATGTTATAGAAAAAGAAGGTCTTGTTCTTGATCACCGGGCCGCCGATGTTGAACCCGAAGATGTTCATGCGCAATTCTTGTTTCTTGTTGGGAGCCGGGAAAAAGAAGTTGCGAGCATCGAAGGCGTCATTGCGGTTGTTTTCCCACGCCGAGCCATGGAACTTGTTGCTGCCAGATTTGATCACCATGGTGACCGTTCCGGCAGAAGACAGGCCGTAGTCGGCGCTGTAGTTGGAAGTCAATTGGCGGAACTCAGCCATCGACTCACTGGAGGGGGCAGTGGTTACGCAGCCTCCGCAACCGCGGTCGTAGTTCTCACCGCCGTCCACCATGAACACATTGTGAGCAGTACGCTGTCCATTGAAGCTGACGCTGGTGTCACCGCCGACCGGTACGTCCTTGTAGTTGGTGATGTCGTTGGAGGCACCTGGAGCCAAAGCAGCAAGCTGGAACAGACTGGTGCCGTTGACGGCGAGATTCTCGAGCTGCTTGCCGGTGATCAGGTTGCTCTGTTCGCCAGTTTCAGTCTGGACGCGAACGGAAGCCGCTTCAACTGTGACGCTCTCGGTCGCGGCGCCCACCTGCATCGCAAAGTCCGCGCGAGCGCGGTCGCCAACCTGAAGCAATAGGCCTTTCTGCTCCGCGATCTTGAGCCCGGAGGCTTCAACCTTCACGTCGTAATGTCCGATGTGAAGACCTGGGAGGACGTACTGACCGTCCTGACTTGTGGTAATGGTGCGGGCTACGCCTGTTTCGGTGTTGGTAGCGGTGACCCTGGCATTGGCAACTACGGCGCCAGTTGGATCGGTAACCGTTCCGACAAGTGTTGCTTCCTGGGCAAATGCCTGCAGGGAGGCAAACAGTAGGGCAATGGCTGCCAACGCGATAAACCGCCAACTAACACGCGCTGTCAGCATCCGCAGCCCCGAAGGGGTGGACGAAAGCTTCATGGCATTCTCCAAAAGGGATTGCGCTGCACACAACTTGGTTTTAAAGTTGTTGTGAGTTCGCGGCCAACAGCTTGGGATGAATGTGCATACGTTGTCAAGCATAAAAATCGTTTCTATAACGAGACTAGATCGATTTAGTTGACCGGTAAAGTTCCATAAGTTGTAACAGCAATTGCCTTTTCTGGTTCCCCGGGCCATACTTCGGTGCATTCATGGCATTCCGAAAAAACGTAAGCAATGGTCACGGGAATTTGCTCCGATCTTCAAATTCTGAAGTGGCCAGACCAGCGAGTTTGAGAGATTTGGCCGATTACCTGGGACTTGCGCCGGCGACTATCTCCTTGGTCATGAACCGGGCGCCGGTGGCGAATACCATCCCCGCCGACACCAGAAACCGTATTTTCGACGCAGCCCGCAAACTTGGGTACCGCCCCAATTTCTTTGCCCGGTGCCTACGGTCCCAGCGTAGCTTCACGATTGGAGTGCTGACTCCAGAGGTCAGCGAAGGCTATAACGCTACCGTGCTCAGCGGGATTGAGGACCACCTGCTTCGAGAAGGCTACTTCTATTTTGTGGCCAGCCATCGTTTTCAGCCTGACCTGATCGAGGAATACCCCGACCTGCTCCAATATCGTTCGGTCGATGGAATCATCGTGCTGACAGCTCCCTGGCATCGCGAACTTTCGATACCCGTGGTGACAATTTCGTGCCACCACCACGTAAAAGGCGTTACCCGCATCATCCTCGATCATCGCAGAGCTGCTGAACTTGCGCTCCAGCATTTGTGGGGACTCGGCCACTCTGATATTGCCATCATTAAGGGCCAGTCGTTCACCCCGGACAGCGAAGTTCGCTGGAAAATGATCGCCGAGATAGCCGCGCATGCGGGGCGGCCGATTTCTTCGAAACTGGTCGTTCAGCTCGAGGACAATCTGGCCTCTCCCGATCTCGGATACCACGCCGCCAAGAAGCTGTTCGCTTCCGGCCGTCCCTTTACTGCAATCTTCGCCTTTAATGATCTTGCAGCCATTGGCTCCATGCGCGCCGTCCATGAGCACGGGCTGCGGGTTCCACACGATGTCTCCATCGTTGGCTTTGACGACATCGACAGCGCCGCCTATCAGAACCCTCCCCTCACCACGGTTCGTCAACCGTTAAAGGAAATGGGCAGGATGGCTGCCCAGACCGTGCTCAGCCGAATCGGAATGGCACGCAGCGAGGGCCAGGAAATCATTGTGGAGCCGGAACTGGTGGTTCGCGCCACCACGGCGCCCGCCAAGCCGCTACGTTCCTCTTAAAAACCCGTCGGCGTTTTTCCATTGATCAGCTGCGCCACTTCAACTGGGTTGGACCAGCCATGGGGTGGCGGAACTCGTTCCCCGAGCGCTTGGCTTCCAAGTGAGCAGCTTTCAGGGCAAAGTACCACTTCGCTGGACGATCAGCGTCGTCGATCAACATGAGATGGGGATTGTGCTTGAGCCCTTCACTCTGCAATTCCATCGTGCGACGATCCTGCTCGACAAATTTTGCAAACACAAATTTCAGCAAGGCAGGACCGAAGGGGAGCCAGCGAAAGATGTTCCAGCACGCGACCACGTCAATACGACAACGATCTCGCACGATCGGAGTCACCGTAGTCAGCGATGAGAACCAGTACTTCCCTGCCTGAATCGTCTCCAGCCGAAGGTTCGGCAACACAAAGTCGATGGTTGTCGAAATCGACTCCGCGTCGGCGTACATGCGCAGCAGCTTATAAGGAGCGCTGTTCGAACTGGGTGTGTGCGCGCTCATGCGAAACCCGCAGGGGATCGGTTCAAACTGCTTCCGCTTTTCATGAATGCTGTGGCGCGACCGCCACCACCACGCCTGATGCACGAAAGGCCCGTGGGCGGGATCCATCAACCCGATGATCCCATGATCTACGCTGCAGGGCAGGTCGGCCGTGAGATAGGCGATCTTATATTTGCCGGAAAACTTCGGGACATCGGGCACGGCAAACGGTGGATCGTCGCGCTTGGTAAATCCAGCACCAGCGGGGCTGGAATCTGGAATGAACACCCAAACAAAACTGTCGTGCTCTTCGCAGGCAAAATTTCCGGCGAAAATACGCTCGACTTTGAGGTTCTGATCGGCGGTGAGCGATGGGATCAGCTTACATTGACCGGTGTGAACATCAAATTTCCATCCGTGGTATCCGCATTCCACCTGATGTCCATCGAATTGCCCGCAGCTGAGCGGCATGCCGCGGTGGGGGCAGGTGTCCTGCAAGGCAAACACCTGGCCCTCCCCATCACGCCCGATCACGAGCGGCGTTCCGAGAAGCATAGCCTTCTGCAAAGCGCCTCTCCCCAGCTGATCCGAAGGTAGGGCCCGGTACCAGAATCCCGTGAGCATCAACGAATCTGGCGCTTCGCGCCTGAGCATTTCCGCAGAAGACATGGAAGCGCCAGCCTAACACAGAGGCTTTGAGGGGTCCTCGCTGCGGCCCTCTCGCTTTGCGCCCTCGTCACTCCGATTCTTCCCATCGGAAATATGAATGCTGCCTGATTGCCGACGTTGTATTGTGATTACAGCAAAGCCTGCGCACTCTCAACGGATACTCAAACCAAATCATGAAACTTGGTGGATTTCTGTTGCTGTTGTCCGGATGGGGCATCGTAATCGCAGCTCTCACACTCTTGCACGGTCACAGGGTCGCTCCCTTTATCTATGCGGGTTTCGCAGTCGAGATCCTGGGGCTCGTCCTGGTGTTCCGTGGACATCTTCCCGCGGCGGTGAAATAGAGTGATGGATTCCTCAGCACAGCTCCTCACCTTTGGGCTTTGCCTCGTATTCGTTGTCCTGGTTCCCTTCACCATAGCCGGGTTGGCGTTGATGAACGCCGGCCTTGGTCGCTCGCGCAGCGCTTCCCATTCGATGACCACGGCCCTGTGCGTAATGGGAACGGCCATGTTGACTTATTTCGTCTTTGGATCGGCGGTTCAGGGAGCCTCCAAACCGCCGCTTTGGAACGGATGGGGCGGCACCCTGGCTTCCCAAAGCTTTTTCTTTCACGGGGTATCCTGGAACCAGCCGGCGGCTCTCCAGGTTTTATTGCCAATGCTAGGCGTTTCCCTGGCTTCCGTTGTACCGTTAGGCGCCGTTTCCGACCGGTTGCGATTGGGAGCTGCATGCGCTTCAACCGTACTGCTCGCTGGCTTAATCGACCCCTTATTCTTGCGGGTGATGACAAAGTTTGCGGCGTTTAAAGACGCCGGCGGATCGGGCTTTATTCATGCCGTGGGCGGCTTGACGGCACTTTCAATCGTCTGGATTCTTGGTCCCCGCCAAGGCAAATATGCGCACGGTGGAATGCCGGCCGCCATCCCTGCCCACAACCAAGTCTTTGTCTTATTCGGGTGCATGCTCAGTTGGATTGGATGGCTCGGCCTAAACTCGGCCGGAGGAATGATGCGCGCTGGGGTGCACCCTGAACAGTCGATTCTGATTGTGGTGAACACCACCTTCGCCGCGGCCGCCGCCGCGCTCGCGGCTGCCGCAACCACCCGTGTTCGTTTCCGCCGGCCCGATGCTTCTCTGGTCGGCAACGGGTGGATGGCCGGTCTGGTGGCAAGCAGCGCCGGTTGCTCCAGTTTGAAGCCAGCCACGGCCATCCTCACGGGAATCGTCGCAGGTGTTCTCGTCGTCCTCTCGGTTGAGTGGTTCGAGCTTCATCTCAAGGTGGACGATCCTTGCGGCTCAGTCTCGGTGCACGCGGTGTGCGGAATCTGGGGACTCGTCGCTGCGGGAATCTTTGCCGAAAGCGCGGGACAATTTACCGCACAGATCGTTGCCATCGCCACGCTCGTTGGCTTTATCTTTCCCCTGGCCTATGGACTGAATTATCTGCTCAACCTCTTCCTCGTGTATCGCGTGTCAGCCGATGGCGAGCGCCAGGGACTCGATCTCCACGAACTCGGCGCCGACGCGTACCCCGAATTCGTAGTGCACGCGGATGAGTTCTTGCAGCGGTGACGAGAGGCCTGAGCCAGTCGACGAGTTCGATGTCCGAACTTCAGCTCTCTTCGACCAGATAAGCAATCTGGTGCTTGTAAATAAAGAGGTTCGGCTTACCCTGCCTTGTCAGTCGAAGCATGTTGCGGTCGTAGTACTCGATCCAGCCGCGTAGGGTCTCTCCGCTCACCAGTTTGAGAGAGATCGGCGTCTGCTTTTCCGCCAACCGCTTGAGATATGCTGCTTCTTCGTTCGTGGACTCGGGAGGCGGAGCCTTCTTCTTCTGCGCTTGCTCGGGAAATGGCATGACTGAATTCTACGCCTAGAAGGAAACCTTCACTCCCAACTCCACCGATCGTGGTGCGCCGCTTGCGCTCATGTTCGGGCCGAGTGTTGCACGATTGGTGCGCCCGTTCGCGCCCGATGCGTTTCCGCCAACGGTGTTCTGCGGCTGCACGGCGGTCGCTCCCAGGGCAACGCTGCCCGCGCCGTAACTCAAAAACCCGCTCTGCGTATAACCCGGCAAGTCGAAGTTGGCGAAGTTAAATAGGTTATAGAGCGACACGCTGGGCGCAATCCTGATCCGCTCTCCCAGGGGATGCTCCCACCCGATCCGCACGTCAAATGTCTTGTACCAGCCAAGGCCGGCAATATTCTGAGTTGCTACAGCCAAGGGCTCGAGCGTTCCTCCCATCAGCTGCAACTCCTGAAGCGAAAACACTCCCGCACTGATGAGGGCATTGCCTGCCGGCGTCTGCGGTGTGGCACTGGTTGCCGAATTGAGATTGTAGGTGGAAATGAACCGCTGCAGTCCCGAAGCACCAATCGAGCGCATGAACGACCCGACATTTGAGCCCGGAATAATATCTCCGGTGCTGCCATCGCCGTTCCGGTCGCTTCTCAGGACTTCCGCTCCTCCGGCATTCTGCTGGAACCGAAGGGTGACGGGCAGAGGACTTGCAAAACGGCTGAGGAAACCCAGCTGAAGAGAGTGCGTCAGATCAAAGAAGGCCGCCACCGAGACCTGATGGGTGCGATCGAGCGCGCTCGGACCGGTGAATCGCGTGGGATTCGCGTAGTCGGTCGCTAGCATCGCATTGGTATCGTCTTGCCCCTGGTTCGAGTAGTGAGAATGCAAGTAGGATAGCCGGAAGCTCGCCCGCTGCACCCCGCGCCCGAAGTTCGTGATTTCCTGATTCAGGCTGAGAAGCGTTCCGCTATAAACTGATCGTCCTTCGGGGATATCGACGACATTGACCCCCAGATTCGGGTGAACCCCGGGGAATGCACAGAACAGACACGGAGCTCCGCCCGTCACCTGCGCCGGACCGCCGATGCCGCTCGCTCCATAGGCGGCAAGCGCACCCGAGAAACCAAGCTTTCCCACCATGCAGCTCACCTGGTTCGTGCCAGGTGCACACCCGTTGCTGATCTGTGCATTGTCACGGGCAGAGAGAGCGTTTGAGAGACTGAACGTGTCGGCCGCCCCTCCCCGGTTCGTATCAATGCCGAGGAGCGTGCGGGTCGCAACCTGCCGAACGTAGTCGGCTGTGAACACCAGTCCAGGCCTCAATTCATGGCGCAGCCCAACATTGGCCTGCACCGTGCGAGGAGTCTGGTAATTCGGCGCCATCAGACTCAACCCGTTTAGCATGGGGCTTGCAAAGGCCCCTGGATTCCCGATGAAACTGGGATTCGCCGTGACCGAGCTGAGCGCCGACTGATATGCCTGCTGCAGAGCCAAGGCCAGGGGCGCGGCCGTGCCCATCGATTCCCCGCACCAGCTTTTTCCCGAGGCTGCATCGAACGGCGAAACTGTCCCGTCCGCGTTGACGATACCGCCCGGGACGATTCCGGCCACGGTCGGCCACTGAATTCTCCCCGGGCCCCCTCCAATGCACGCCGGAACCGTTGCCAGGTACGTACCCTGTTGCAAGCGCAGGGCGCGGTCGGAGTAGGCATTGAGGAGAGACGATTGGTCATAGAACATCCCAATGCCTGCCCGAATCGTCGTCGTGCCATTCGAACTCGTGTCCCACGCAACCCCAAGGTGAGGAGAAAAATTGTAGTTAGGCTGGCGGACCCGGTTCCCGAGTTTCGGCTGCCAAAGGTTGAGCGCTGCGATCGGGCCCACATCGCTGTTATTAGGCAACGTGTCGCGAACCCATCTGACGCCATAGGTCAACGCCAGGTTGGGGGTAAGCTTCCAGGTATCACCGCCGTAGAGGGACAGCTGATTATCTTTCAGTCCTCCGCCTGGCAACCCGAAAGCGCTCTTTTCCGATTGGAAGCCTTGTCCATTGCCCAGATAAGCCCACAGCACCGGATAGGCAGCGGGATCGGTGGCTAGTCCGCTTGATCCACCTAGGCCGGCCGGCAGCGGGACTCCGCTCTGGTCCGACAGTACCGGCGCTGTGGCATAGAGCGGCGCGAATCGACCAACCGAGATACGGTCAAACCCAGCACCAAAATGCCACTCGTGATTGCCGGAACCCCGGCTGCCGTCATAACGAAACTGCAAGTCGGATTGATGGTTCTGCTGATTGGAAAACGGGCTGCTCCCAACGCAGATCAGCGCACCCGAAGCGCATTGGCTAGTCGATCCACCCCCAATATTGAAATCAAAAGGAAGCACCGCGGTGACTCCGGGTGGAATGACGTCCGAGGTTGTGTTCTTGAACCTCAGGTATTCAAAGCGCAACGCATGAACAAATCCACCGGAAGCAAACTCCAGACCGGCGCTGTGCGAGGGTGTGGTCGAGTCCGCCAGAATCGACTGCAAGCTCGGACCGGAGGAAAACGGGGCCATCACGCTGTTCTGGTCATACGCGAAACGGTAAAACGCACGCGTTCGCTCCGACCACTTGTAATCGAGCCGTCCCGTCCCGTTGATTCCGCGGGACGGTTGGCTGATCGTCCTCGACGCTGGGTTGAGCAACGTAAAGGGTCCCGCCGGCAAGACTATATTCTGAAGGTCCTGGCGGCCACGCTCGAAAGCGGCGAAGAAAAACAACTTCTCTGGGACCAGGGCTCCGCCCACGCTTCCTCCATACTGCTGGCGGCCCCAATCATGGCTCCGCCCTCCGGGCAGGCTGGCAGAGAGAATATCCCCGTTGCCATAAGATCCGAACAGGTTGCCGTGCAGGTCGTTTCCCCCCGCGCGTGAGACCACGTTGATCGCTCCCGGAGCATACAACTGCCGGGTTATCGGAGCGAGCAACCCTCCGAATTGGAACTCCTGCACTGCGCTTGCGGGAAGGTTCTGGGTCACCCCACCGTTCACGCGATCCGTGAGGCTCAGACCATCCGCCTCAACCGGAGTAGCGTTCCCCAAGCCGTTGAACAGCGAAATAGAGGAGTAGGCGTTCTTATTAGGTGCCAGCGTCCCAGCATTCTGGTTTTGCACTCCAGGCTCGAGTTGCAGACGATCAAGGAAGATACTGCTGCGCAAGGGATAGTTCTGCAGTTCCTGCGCAGAAACGACGCCCGGCAAGGGTTCTGGCCCGAGTGCGAGATCGACGGTGGCGAGGGCGCCGGCCTTAACCGTCACCAGCGCGGTGGTGGTGATAAAGCTGCGGATTTCGGCGCGAACAGTGTAGTCACTGGCAGCAAGCTCGCCAGAAGCAAAGGCACCGGCAGCATCGGTTCTCAAGGCCACCGTTTTGCCGGTGTTGTGATCGGTGATGAGAATCCTGGCCCCGCTGATCGGTCCGCCTCGGGTGGAGGTGACAGTACCCTTGATCTTTCCGGTTTCGGTCTCGTCGTCCTGGGCAAGTAGGCCTGAAACGACGCTGCATGCAAGCAAGATAGCAAGTAGGGTGTGAAGGAAAAACTGCCCCCCGTGGCTCATTCTTTGTGACGCCATTTTCATGCGCGAGCTTTCTGATTCACCTGGGTTTTTAAAATTTGAGTAGTCTGACAATTGTCACTGTGCTTACAACAAATTGCAAACCAACTAGTGCGACTTCGACGTGTAATAGCCTGTGCGATGGCGGGTCTTGTAGTCGGACGCACCCCCCACTCCAATTAACTTGACCTCGATGTGGCGATAGTCCGAGTCGGCAAGCCGCGGCGCCGGGTAATAAGCGAGCAAATACTGTGTCCGCAATTCGTCGCTGATGGTTCGAAACGCCTCGTCCAGCTGGGGCAGAGTGGTCGCATAAAAGTACTTGCCCCCGGTGTCTTCCGAGAGCTGAATCAGCGCGTGTTCGCCTCCGGTATCGCGCCCCGCGCTGGCTTCGATGGGGACGACGATGATGCTATAAACGACAGCCTCGGAAATCTGCGCGGCGCGCAAAGCTTCGCGATAGTCGGTTTGACTGACTGTGTCCCCGCCATCGGTAATCAACACCAGCACCTTTCTCCCCTGCCGTTCCTCGAGCGACTGCGAAGCTACAAAGATCGAATCGTAGAGGGCCGTCGCCGAGCCCATGCGTATACGTTCGATTCCGCGGTCGATCACCTTCATCTCGGAGGTAAACGGAACGATCTCGTCCGCAACTTCGCTAATTCCATAAATGGCCATGGCATCCTGCGGACGCAAGATAGCGTGGGCAAAACGCCTGGCGGAGTTGATTTCAAGGGGAAGGTCTTTTCGCGTGCTCAGGCTGGTATCGATTTCGAGCGCAATCGATAACGGCAGCTCGGATTCCCTGCTGAAGATCGAGATCTTCTGAGGATGCCCGTCTTCGAAAAGCTGGAAGTTGCCTTGGGCCAAACTACCGACCGGGGCGCCCCGCTGATCGGTCACTGTGACATAGACATTCACCAGCTTGACATTCACCCGAAAGGTGCTGTCATCCTCGCTCCCCGCATCGCCCGGAGGGGACTTCGCAGTAGTAGCCTTACCGGTTCCCGCGCCCGGCGGACGGGGCACGGTGCTCGAAGTCTGGGCACGGCACACCACGGCCAGCACCAGTAACGTAAAAAAGGTCCTCATGTGAGAGCTACTCACTTGGATGCGGGACTCCCGCGTTTTGTGCCGGCTGTAAGTTCTTCTGGGAATGGTTCGCCGTCGGCCCACACGACTCCGTCTTCAAAGTATTCCTTCTTCCAGATGGGGACAGTGCGTTTCAGGGTATCGATCAGCCATCGACACGCGTCGAAGGCGGCGGCGCGATGAGCCGAAAATACCGCAATCAGTACGCTACTCTCACCGATTTCAATCCGTCCCAGGCGATGGACAATAGCCACGTTCCGGATCGCGAAGCTCTGCGAGGCTTGAGTTGCGAGTTCCTGCAGTTGCTTGAACGCCATCTCCTCATAGGCTTCATAGTCGAGGTAAAGGGTACGCCGCCCGCGGCTCGAATTACGCACAATGCCATCGAAAATGACGATTGCTCCATCCTCTGGTCTCTCCATGCGAGGCACAATGTCATGGGGAACAATTCGCTCATGGACCAGCCGGACATAGGCGTCGCGATCGACACCGCCGCTCACCGGCGGCAAAAGCCCAACCTCATCTCCGGGCGAAAGCTTCCGATCGGCAGCAGAGTATTCCTGGTTCACGGAAATGGCCACAGACGCAAGAAGCTCCCGCTTCCCCGCGAGTCGTTCTTGGTAGTGGCCGAGAACATCTCCCGCGGTCGCCCGATCGGGCACACTGAGCTCCTCTGAGCTGCGCCCGGTTAGGTCCTTCAGAATGCCAAACAGTAAAACCCGAATCTGCATGGGAGATCGTTGGCTACAGTTTACCGTGTAGAGTACGCGCCAAGCGAGATCCAGGAGTTCTGCTCTCGGCCCTCGGGAAAGCGCGAGACACGAAGGTAGACGGAGGGCGCCGCAGAAGTCCAGGCGTGAGGAGCAAAAAAAATCAGGCCCGCCCGCAGGCTGGCCTGACTTTCAGAGTTGAGGCTTTATTTGAACTTGTTCGGTTTGTCCTGGTCGTGCCCATGATCCGCCGGCGGTTTACCTTTTTCCGGGTGTGACTCAGGTTGGCCTGATTCCCGTTGTGGCGGAGGACTTGACTCATGACGGGCTTGAGGCTGGGGCCGATTATCCTCACGCGGTGCAGGCTGCGGCCGAACTTCCCGCTGCGCGGCTGGCGCCTGCTCTCTGCTCTGAGCCGGAGTTGAATCCTGGCGTACGTTATCGGGAGCGTTTCGGTAATTCGGGCGGGACGCTTCCGGGCTGTGATTGCCGTTGTCAGGCGGCTGCGGACGCGGGTTCGGAGTATTTGAACGCTGTTGGTCTGGCTGCCCGTTCACCTGCGGTGGTTGTGGCCGTCCCTGCGATGGATCAGGCCGATTCTGCATCTGGTCCGGCCGCCCTTGCGACTGATCGGGTCCGCCTGGCCGGGGAACGTTCCGCATCGGCCGATTGTTGTCCGGCATGCTCTGGCGATTGTTGTCCGGCATGCTCTGGCGATTGTTGTCCGGCATGCTCTGGCGATTGTTGTCCGCAGGCGGACGATTCATGTCCGGTGCGTTCGGCCGTGATACTGGGGCGGCATTGTCAGGAGCATTATTCTGCCCGTTTGGACGGTTCGACGGCGAGTTTTGCTCCCCGTGCGAATTGCTCCCGTTACCAACATACACGCCGCGGCTATTCTGGTGTATATCGCCTTGCGAGCCAGGGTTCTGTGGCGCACCCGGGCGAGGAACGTTTGGACGGTTCATGTCAGGATTATTTCCCCGGTCCATGTTGGGATTGCCGTGATTGGCGCCGTTCATGGGTGGGATCGCACCACGGTTGGTCGGATTTGAACCGCCATTGTTCGGGCCCTGTGGACGTTCTGCCTGCATTGCAGGATTTCCGAAGCCTGGCGTCGTGCCACGAGCGCCCCGCTCGAGCGGTTTCGCCTGATCACGCGGAGCCACCTCGACCGTCCTGATGGGAGGCGGCGCCGTCTGCCGCGACATTCCCTGCACGGGGGCTGCGCGATTGATCACGACCGGTTGCCGCGTGGCCACCACCGGCCGAGTCATCACCTGCTGCGGCGGCTGATAGCGTACCGGTTTGGCAGAACCGAACACGCTCTGTCGTTGCGGTTGGATGTTCGACACAACCCCACCCGAAACCGGTGCCCGTTGCATCTCCCGAGCATCGACTCGAATGACGTTGTCATGCACCGGCCGCGCGTTCACGAAGGTCTGCTGATTGACCACCGTGATGCCGCGCCCCTGGCGCTGATTGACGTAAGTCACGTTCGTCACCTTGTTGACGGTCACGTTGTTATACACATTCGTGACTTGGACGTTGGTCACGCGCGTGTTCGAAATGTTTACGTTCTGCACATAGCGCGGGCTGGTGCGATACCACGGCACATAAACTTCGCCTGGCGCCAGAGGGAATCATTTTACACCATCGCCAATGCCTACGTTAACGTGGAATCCGCTTCCGTCGACGAATGCAACCAGGGCGGGCGAGTACACCGGGCGCACTGCGACTGGTCCGGGAACCCAGCACCATCCACCCCCGAGGTATGCCCAACGACCATAGTGGAACGGGGCAAATCCCCAAGGCTCGTCTTCAACCCACGTCCAACCCCAAGGCGAGATGTAGACCCAGTGTCCATAACGGTACGGCGCCCAGCCATAAGGAACACTGACGGGACTCCAGACGTACCCATAAGTCGGTTCATAGCGCCAACGGCCGTATTCGTCGAGGTCTTCGTACCCGGTGACTTCTGGTGAAACATATTGCGCGCTCTGAATCCGGTCATAACGACGGTCGCGATCCAGGCACCAACGCGAGAAGTCATCCTGTTGTCCGATTTCACCCACGTCATAGCGCAATTGATCGGCGCCGGCGAAGGTTCCCTGCTGCCCATCGATGAGACGGTAAGAACTGCCGCCACCGGTGACTTCCGCCGATCCATGCCACACCATGGCCGTGGTCTGATCGCCGTTCTCATTGACATCAATTCGGTATTCGCCCGGTTGGGTTACATTGAAGACAAGGTTTGGAGTATCCACTTCGAAGGTGTCATCGCTTCCCACCTGGCGGACACGGAAGAACAGGGTGCCCATCGAAAGCCGAAGCTGCGTCACGCTGCTATCGAGGTCGGAAAGAGTAACGCTCGTCTCAGAACCGAGGCGGATCGATGTCGACCCAATTTGCACTTCAGCCCGCGAGTTGCGGTCGGCCCAAAGATTGTCGCCGGTAGCCAGGGGCCGGTTGGGAACCGCGTCGAGCCAGTCCCCTTCTCCTCCCGCCTGAAACGACACCGAGCCGTTGGCGTAGCTCACACGGCCGGCGCGCCCCGGGGGGTCTTGATTATCGTCGCGGTCCTGCGCGAGAGCGGAAGGCAGAGTCAAAAACAGCAACAAGATGGCTGCAGGCACTGCAAGAAATCCTGTGCGTCGGTTCATGGTAATTTCCTCACTGCGGCTTCCCTAGCCGCTGAAACTCTTTTCATATTTCATATTGATTAAACCCGCCTGATCTCGACAAGTTCCATACGGTCAAGTGGGTAATCTCGTCCGGCTAGGAACCTAGGGGTATGTCACTGAAAATGGACCAGTTAGATAATAGCGGGGCCGAGTTTCCACAGGAAGGGCTAGAACTGAAGAGTAGCAGAGAATTTTAGCCCATCTTCGTCCGGCGAGTTAGAGTTTGAAAAGCATGAAGCGCAACTTTCTGGCCGGATTGCTGGCGCTCTTGGTTGGGCTCCCGCTCGGCTGGATTCTTACGATGATGGCGACGCCGCTGCTTTGGCGGCTGGAGCCCATCTTGAAGATGGAACTGGCGGGTCACTCGGGGCCGTCGGATTGGGTCTTCTATCTCGGTTGGGGAATTGTGGTGCCGTCACTTTTCCTTCTGTTCAGGGAAGTAGGTCAGCGACGCCAGTAAGAGCTAATTTCAAAAAAAAAGCACGCCTGCTGGCGTGCCTTCAAAATGTCTATCTCTCTTAGTTAACCGTTTGTTCCGCGAGCACTTTTTCACGCTCTTCGGCGTCGTGCTCTTCTTCACCGACCGAAGTCGGTAGCGCAAGATCTAGTACCTCACGAATGGTCTTCACATAGTGCACTTGCAGGTTCTCCAGTTGTTCAGGCGTGAGATCCTCGTCAACGTTCATTTTGTTTTCTGCGGGAAGGATTACGTCATGCACTCCCGCGCGCTTGGCAGCGAGAACCTTTTCTTTGATTCCGCCCACCGGCAAGACATTGCCGCTCAGCGTGATTTCACCAGTCATCGCGGTCAGCGGTCTCACCGCCGTGTCTTTCAGCAGAGAAACTAAAGCCGTCGCCATGGTCACGCCAGCCGAGGGACCATCCTTCGGTATCGCGCCCGCAGGAACGTGAATGTGAATGTCGTGATCCGCAAAGAAATTCTCAGCAATTCCGAGCCCGGCCGAGTTTGACCGCACCCAGGTGAGAGCAGCTTGCATCGATTCCTGCATAACCTGGCCAATCTGGCCGGTCATGGTGAATCCTCCCTTGCCCTTCATCACATTGGCCTCGACAAAGAGCACATCGCCGCCAGTTGGAGTCCAGGCCAAACCCACGGACACTCCGGCGCGCTTGGTGCGCTCGGCAATCTCGCCTTCGCTGCGCACTTTGATTCCGCCCAAGAATTCTTGAATGATCTCCGGCGTAACCACCAGCTTCTCGTTCTTGCCCTCCGCGATGCGGCGAGCCTGTTTGCGGCAGATGGTGCCGATATTGCGCTCGAGATTGCGCACGCCGGCTTCGCGTGTGTAGTGCCGAATCAAATAACTCATCGACTCCTGCGGAAACTCAATCGATTCGGGAGCAATTCCGTTCTCCTCGATCTGCCGCGGAACGAGATATTGGAATGCGATGTGGACCTTTTCTTCTTCCGTGTAGCCCTGCAGTTCAATGATTTCCATGCGGTCACGCAGCGGCTCGGGAATGGGATCGAGCATGTTCGCCGTCGTGATGAACAACACCTTCGACAAATCGAAGGGCACATCGAGGTAGTTGTCTCGAAACGTGGAGTTCTGCTCTGGATCAAGTGCTTCAAGCAGCGCCGACCCGGGATCTCCGCGGAAGTCGCGACCAACTTTGTCGATTTCATCGAGCATGAAAACCGGGTCCTTGGTCTCAGCCCGGCGAATGCCCTGAATGATTTGTCCGGGAAGAGCTCCGATGTAGGTGCGACGGTGGCCGCGAATTTCCGCCTCGTCATGCACCCCGCCGAGCGAAATACGAACAAACTTGCGTCCAAGCGCACGCGCGATGGAGCGGCCAAGCGAAGTCTTGCCAACCCCTGGCGGCCCGACAAAGCAAAGGATTGGCCCTTTCATCGTCGGCTTCAAGCGGCGGACCGAGAGGTAATCCAGGATCCGGTCCTTCACCTTCTGCAAGTCGTAGTGATCGGTGTCGAGAATCTCCTTCGCCTTTGGGATGTCGACCTCGCCGCCCGAGGTCTTTGCCCACGGCAGCACGGCCAGCCACTCGATGTAGTTGCGCGTCACACCGTAGTCAGCCGCCATCGGCGACATGCGTGAGAGTCGACCAAGTTCTTTGAGCGCCTCTTTCTTTACCTCGTCCGGCATGCCGGCGTTTTCAATCTTCTGCCGGAGCTCTTCGGTGTCGCGTTGGCCTTCGTCCTGCTCGCCAAGCTCTTTCTGGATTGCCTTCATCTGCTCGCGCAAGTAGTACTCGCGTTGGCTCTGCTGGACTCGATCCTGTACTTCGGACTGGATCTTGTTGCGCAGCTGCTGGACTTCGAGTTCCTTCGCCAGGTGCTGGTTGACTTTCTCCAGACGTACACGAACGTCGGAGGTTTCAAGCGTATCCTGCTTGTCCGCGGTAGAAAGCGATGGCAGAGAAGAGGCGATGAAATCCACCAAGCGGCCCGGCTCTTCAATGTTCATGGCCACCGTCGACAGCTCGTCAGACAGCGTCGGGGAACCGGCAACAATCTGCTGGAACAGCGTAAGCACGTTGCGCTGCAGCGCTTCGACTTCCGAGGTTTTCGGCGGAATCGCCTCCGGAACGGTCTCCACTCTCGCCATCATGTAGGGGGTGAGTTGGGAAAACTCGGTAAGCCTTACGCGCTCCAAACCCTCGGCAAACACAAACAGGCTTTGGTTCGGCATCTTCACAACTTTGTGCACTACTGCCAGGCTCCCGACGGTGTAAAGATCCGTGGGCTGGGGGGAATCCACCCGCGCCTCGCGCTGCGCCGCCACGACGATAGTCTTGTCTTCCCCCAACGAATTGATCAGCTGCACCGAGCTTTCACGGCCGACCGTCAGCGGCAAGACCGCATGGGGGAAAAGCACGGTATCGCGCACGGGTAAAACTGGAAGCGATCTGTTATCAGCGGGCATTCTGTTCTCACAGGGCAGCTACAAGGCTGCAATTTGCTCAAAGTTTAACTTGAGTGTAACGTACTCAAGTTTGATGCATTGCGCACTCCCGACGATTCAACTCACACCGCTAGAGTAGTTTCCGAAAGCATTTGGATTCTAAACCTGGCGGGCGAGTTTGCGGAAAACGAAGCTTGCAGGGGAAGGCTCATTGGTAACATCGCGCCCCGGGGCTTCCCCGGAACTGGGAATCGGCGTCGCGATGCCATTTCTTCGCTCAGTTCCCGAGAAGTGTGCCGATCAATTTCGCCTTGGAGGGGGCGCCTTGTCGTTTGCGAGCCGCTTGCCTTCGTGTAACTTGCTGTGCTTCATGATGAACGGATTGCTTTGCCGGGCCGGGGTGCCCTTGAAACGTTGTTCCCGGAGGGACTTTGAAGCTCAACCGATACTTGGCCAAGAGCACGATCGTTGCCGCCCTCGGCGGCCTGCTGTTCGGGTTCGATACCGTCGTTATTTCTGGGACGACGAGCGGGCTCACGACTACGTACCATCTGTCGCCTTGGCTTAAGGGCTTCACGGTCTCTGCCGCCCTGTGGGGAACAGTGGTGGGTTCCTTGCTCGCTGGACTTCCCGGCGATAAGTACGGGAGGCGCGACAGCCTGCGAGGAATGGCCGTGCTCTACCTGGTCTCGGCCCTGGGCTGCGCCGGAGCTTGGAGTTGGACCGCGCTGGTTGTTTTTCGTTTTGTCTGCGGCTTGGCCATCGGCGGATCTTCGGTTCTCGGGCCCATGTACATCGCGGAAATCGCTCCCGCGTCTTGGCGCGGCAGGCTGGTCGGCTTCTTCCAGTTCAACATTGTTTTCGGGATTCTGGTGGCCTACCTGTCCAACTACCTGATCGGTCAGCTGAACCTCGGCAATGAGGAGTGGCGTTGGGATCTGGGGGTCACCGCAATTCCAGCCGCCTTCTTCTTCGTGATGCTGTTCTTCATTCCCCGCAGCCCGCGCTGGCTGGTCAAAAAGCAGCGCACCTTGGAAGCTCGCGAAGTGCTGAAGGCGACGGGAGAGCCGAACTATGACCGGCAACTTCAGGAGATCGCGGCCTCAATTGATGCCGAGCACGGCCATGCCGACGAGCCACTGTTCTCGGCCAAGTATAAGTTCCCAATTTTTCTGGCGGTTTCGATCGCCTTTTTCAACCAGTTTTCCGGAATCAACGCGATTCTCTACTACTTGAATGACATTTTTGCCGGCGCCGGATTTAGCAAGGTCTCCTCTAGCCAGCAAGCCGTGCTCGTGGGCCTTACGAATTTGATCTTCACTGTGCTCGCCATGTCTGTGATCGACAAGTTCGGGCGGAAGAAGTTACTGCTCATTGGCGCGGTCGGAACTTCGGCCTGCCTCGCCGGAGTGGCGAGCGTTTTTGCCAGTGGACGGCGGCCGGAATTGCTTATCTGGCTCCTGGTAATCTACATCGCTTTCTTCGCGTTTTCCCAAGGGGCGGTCATCTGGGTTTATATCAGCGAAGTGTTCCCCAATCGCGTTCGTGCCCGGGGCCAAAGCCTTGGCAGCTTCACTCACTGGATCTGCGCCGCCTTGATTTCGCTGGGTTTTCCCGAGGTGGCGAAATGGTCGAAACCACTGCCCTTCGTTTTCTTCGGAGTGATCACCGCGATTCAGTTCCTGGTGGTTCTGCTCGCCTACCCGGAGACCAAGGGTGTGTCTCTTGAGGAAATTCAGAAGGAGATGTCGGTGGCGTAGCGTGAGAGCCCACTTCGGGCCGAAGATGCGGCTCAAAGTGGGCCCATGAAAACTTTCCCTTAGGCGACTGCTTCCTGTTGAGGAGTGGAACCTACGCGCTTGGCGGAACCAAGGAACTTCACCAACTCCGCGTTGACCTCTTCTGCATGCGTCCACAAGACGCAGTGTGGGCCGTCTTTGATTGTGACCAGGCGTGCACCCTTGATCATGCTCGCGGTGCGCTTTCCCGCCGACGAGTGCGGCACGATGCGATCTGCGTCCCCATGGATCACAAGTGTCGGGACATCAATTTTGGCCACGTCCTGGCGAAAATCTTCGTGCCAGGTATCCACGCATGCGAAACTCGCCGTGGGCGAGGCACTTGCAGCAACATTCCAGCTGGCCTGAATCGCCTGTTCACTGACGCGCTTCCCCAGGAAAACGTCGGCATTGTAGAAATTCTTGAAGAACTCGGTGAAGAACGCGTAACGATCCAGGGCAACGGCCTTCTTGATTCCTTCAAATAGGGCGCCATCTACGCCTTCGGGATTGTCCGCAGTCTTTAGCAGGTACGGCGGAACGCCCCCGATGAGGACCGCCTTGCTTACGGCCTTCGAGCCATAAATTCCTATGTATCGCGCCACTTCACCTCCGCCCATCGAGAAACCCACCAGCGCGAAGTTTCGCAAGCTCAAATGTGAAATGAGCTGGTGCAGGTCCTCGGCAAAGCTGTCGTAGTTGTATCCGCTCGTTGGCTGGCTAGATTTGCCAAATCCCCTACGATCGTAGGTGATGACCCGGTGCCCAGCCTCGAGCAGAGCTGAAGTTTGTTTCTCCCAAGATGTACCGCTGAGTGGATACCCGTGGATCAGAACAACCGGATCGCCCGAACCGTGATCCTCGTAATACAGCTGGATTTCTGTCGAGTTCTCTTTCCCTACTGTGATCGATGGCATGGAGAGCTCCTTTCTTGAATGCTGAAATGCTGAGTGGCTGGTGCACAAAGATCAACTGGTAGATGGAGGCGGTTCGCAATGGATTCAGGGAAAATTTCCACAACCGGGGCGGTGGCTCGCGCCACTCAGGATTATGCCGCCGGATAAATCCCCAGCACCTTCACCATATCCGCCACTGCCCTGAGCTGCAGCAAAGCCCCGCGCGCGAGTTTGTCATCTCCTCGCAGGACGTCTGCATAGAACACATACTCCCAGGGGCGGCCGCGCATGGGGCGGGATTCGATCTTGCTGAGACTGATGTCGCGATCGGCGAAGACGCGCAAAGCTTTGTAGAGGGCGCCGGGTACGTTCTTCAGTCCAAACACAATCGACGTCTTGCTGGCTGCGTGCAGAATGCGCCTCTGTTTCCCCCGCCGCAGCAGGAAAAAGCGCGTGAAGTTGCGCTTGTCATCTTCGATTCCGGCGGCGAGAATGCGGGCTTTGTAGACGGCCGCGGCGTGTTTGCTGGCGATTCCCGCGGCGTCTTGCGCTCGGGTCTCAACCACGTGCTTCACGCTCCCGGCGGTGTCGTAAAAAGGTATCGGCTGAATCTGCGGGTTCTTCTTGAAGAAATCCCGGCACTGATCAAGTGCGACCGGATGGGACAAGGCCCGTTTCAAATCAGACTTTTTTACGCCTTTTGGGCAGATCAGGTTGTGGATGATGCGTAGGTGAAATTCACGTTGAATAAAAACCTCGCGGGCCAGAAGCAGATCGGCATGCTCGGTGACGGTCCCAGCCAGTGTGTTCTCGATCGGAATCACAGCCATCGGAACATTGCCGGCCTCAAGATGATCGAACACCTCAACCGATCGCGCGCAAGGCAGCAGCGTACAACCCGGCACCATGCGACGCGCAGCCTCGTGGCTGAATGACCCAGGCTCTCCCTGTATGGCAACTTTCATTCGAGCAAGTTAGCTGGATGGAGGCGGTGAATGCAAATCCTTTTCCAGTAGCAACGCGTCCACTCCATTCGAGTAATAGCGAGGAATGCTTTGGATCACGTGATATCCGTGGCGCTTGTAGAACGAAAGCGCGGAAAGGTTATCCACAGCAGTTTCTAGTCGGACGAGCGCACAGTTCCACAGCCGCAGTTGCTTTTCCGCCAATCGCAAAAGAGCCGAACCGACCTTGTTCCGGCGCGCTTCGGCGACCACGTCAATGGTGATAATGTGTCCGATCGCGCGAGAGCGTTCGCCTACGAGAAAGCCGAGAACGCTAGCTCCCTCCCTCGATCCAGGAATCTTCGGGCCTTCCGCCTCCTGCCTCTCCTCCGCCACGAACGTAAACGCCTGCCTCCGCTGAATGTAAGACTTTAGCTCGAAAGCTGAATACGAGATTCCCGGATCGAAGCAGGATTGATCAATTCTCAGCAATGTCGTGAAATCCTCAGGCCGGTAATTTCGAATGGTGAAATGCACAGAAATCTTGCCACCCAAGCTGAAGTGTAGAGACAGAACTGCAAGTTGTGCAAAGACTTACAGCAGCTCTGCAAAATTCTCAAAAAGTTGAATGAATATCTTGCGAGTACAGCACCCCAAGTCGTACCATTCGCATCTGAGGGGTTTGTGGTGCGTCTCATCGTCATAGCCGCGCTGTGCGCCACGATTGTCGACGTGCTGTGGTTTTTCATCTTCACGCGATATAACCGCCGCAAGGGCGCCGTGGTGCTGCGCTGGGTCGAAGCGGCCTGCTCCTCGCGCGGACGCCTGCTTCAAAGCCAGTGGTTGACCCGAAGCTGCCTCCAGGCTCATTTGAGCTTTGCCTCGCATTGGTTTGAAAACGCAAGAGTTACGGTCAGGCTTCTGCCCCGCCCCCTGCTGGTCCAATGGCTGCTTTGCCTGTGGCGGCGGCAACGCGAAACCGTAACCTTTGAAGCCGATTTGGACGATTCCCCGGGTTTCAATCTAGAGATATCTCGCCACCGCTGGCTGACCCAGAAACCCAAGGAAATCTCCAACAGCACTCGTAACTGGACAATTTCCCGACCGGGCCCGGTAGTGCTTACGACTCGAACCGAGTGGGCTGACGAACTCACGCCTCTCGTCAACACCCTGATGACCAGCCGTGGCCACAATCTCTTGACGGTTCGGTTCCGTCAGGAGTCCCCGAATCTGACCGCTACGATTCCGCTCGACGCATTGTCAGGTGAAGAAACCACCGCTTCATTCCTGAGCGTACTCCGTGATCTGGCGGCGGGATCGTCAGCTTCTCGGCACTAGGGGAGCGGCTACTCTGCCCTCGTTTCAAACCTGTAACCCACGCCTCGCACGGTGAGCAAATGTTTCGGACGCGAGGGGTTATCTTCCAAATATCTCCGCAGGCGAACGATGAAATTGTCGATGGCCCGGGTGTCTGTATCTTCCCTCAACCCCCATACTTCTTCCAGAATGGATTTACGGGAAACTACCCTCCCGCGATTGCGAATCAAGTGGCGCAGCAACTCGGATTCCATCAAGGTGAGGTGAGTCGTGGTCCTTCCGTCGCGCAATTCCAGATTGCCGAAATCGATCGTGCGCCCTGCAAAGGAAAACGTACCGAACTCGTTTTCTGCAGAGGGATGTCCATCCGCAGGACCAGAGGACGCGGCCCCTGCGGGCACAGCCACCGCCTGACGCATCCATTCGCCGCGACGCAGCAAGCCTTGCAGGCGGGCCAATAGAATCGGGAGTTCGAAGGGTTTGGCCAAGTAATCGTCAGCCCCGGAAGCAAATCCCTTCAACACGTCTTCCGGACGCCCGCGGGCGGTCAACATCAAGATCGGAATGAAGTTTTTGGCGGCGCGGAGTTCAGCAGCCACCGCAAATCCATCTTTGCCCGGAAGCATGACATCCAGAACCATTGCGTCAAATGGTTCGTTTTCCTGTAAAAGGATGCTGATCGCGGCCTCGCCATCGCGTGCAACCCGGGCAGAGTGGCCCTCGGCTTGGAGATTGAACTGCAACCCATCAGCCAGGTGCGCCTCGTCTTCTACGATGAGTACGCGGCTCATGCGTGGCTCCTTGGCAGTTCCAGAGTTATGGTGGTGCCGCGCCCTTCCCCGGCGCTCTCGGCGAACACGCGCCCCCCGTGCCGTTTGGCGATGGTGCGCACCAGGAACAAGCCCAACCCCGTGCCCCGCACCCGCGGAACGGCCCGCCGGGGAACCCGGTAAAAACGCTTAAAAATGCTCTTCAGTTCACCCGGCGGTATTCCGACTCCCCGGTCCTCGACACTCAACCTAAGCTGACGGGAGTCCACCGCATTCAGGCGCACCGCAACATCCACCTGGGGACCGGAGTATTTCACCGCATTATCGAGAATGTTCGATATCGCCGTTTGAAGCTCTTCAGGATCGCCGCTGACTTCAGAGCCATCGCCGGTGACCGTGGATTCGAAACGAAGAGTTTCCGGTTGAAGATGGTAACTGGTGCGAGCACGATCGACGCACTGAGAGACCAAACCTGCGAAATCCAACCTGACGCGTTCGCGTTTGTGGGCGCCTGCACGCCCCGCTTTGAGGACTTGCTCGACGGTGTTCATCAGCCGGTCAGCATCATCGAGCATCAGCCGATAGAACTCACGGCGTTGCGCCTCTGCAACCTCGCGTCGTTCAAGTGTCTGCAGGTAAAGACGAATGGAGGCGATGGGGGTCTTCAATTCATGGGTCACAGCATTGATGAAGCTGTCGTGCTGCTCGTTCTTGCGAATCTCGCGGACCAGAAAGCTGGTATTCAGAACCAATCCGGTCGCGATGGCCCCGAAGAACAAGACTCCCAACAGAACTTTTACGTCCTGCTGCCAGTTCAGAATGATCCAGCCGAAGCCAACCGCCACCGAGGCAGCGGCCAGCAACACACCTAAGGTCAAGAAGAAGGCGATCTTCGCGCCCCGGCTGATGCGCATCCAGAAATTGTAGCGCGTAGACGGAAAATAGAAGCGGGCTCCGGCTGGCCTGCTACTGTTGGCCAACGGAGCCCGCTTGCCTGAGGAGCGCGGACAAAACTCTTTCCGACAGCAATATCCTTCCCGGAGCAGCTACACCGAAACCGGTTCGGGTTCGACATTCACCAGCTTCTCGCGGTCATGCTCATTCAGCTCAGATAGCTTGACGCGATAGACGTGACGCGCGAGTCCCAATTTCTTCAATGCCCAGATGCCATACCAGTTCAAGTCGATCTCGTACCACTTCAAACCGTGACGAGCGGAAACCGGATGTGCATGATGATTGTTATGCCATCCTTCCCCGAAAGTGAAGATGGCTACCCACCAGCTGTTGGTGGAGAGGTCGCGAGTGACAAAACGGCGTGAACCCCAGGTGTGAGTGGCAGAGTTGACGAGCCAGGTTGCGTGAAGGCCAATCACGGTGCGGAAGAAAAGCCCCCACATCAGGAATGGCAGGCCCCCGATTGCGAACAGGGCCACGCCCACGGCAACTACCGGCACATAGTGATACTTGGTCAACCAGATGTGAAACTTTGACTTGGCCAGGTCGGGCACGTACCGCGTGAGCGTCTTTGTGTCCTGATGAAGGCTCTTGCCCATGAGAATCCATCCCATGTGAGCCCACCACTTGCCGTCGATGGGCGAATGCGGATCGCCATCTTTATCGGAGAATTGGTGATGAATGCGATGCGTCGCCACCCAGAAGATTGGCCCGCCTTCAAGCGCCATAGCGCCACAGGTGGTTAGAAAATATTCCACCCACCTCGGCGTCTTATACCCGCGATGGGTGAGCAGCCGGTGGTAGCCCATTCCGATGCCCAAGCTTCCTGATACCCACCACAGAAATACGGAAACCCAAAACGCTTTCCAGGTAAAAAAGAAAAGTGCCGCGAGTGCACCGGCATGAAACGCAAACATGAACCCTGCCGTGACCCAGTTGATCTTGTCGTCGTGCCGAGTGCGTTCCAGGGCCTCAATCTGAAGTTTCATCCCCCACAAGCCTTTCCTCGAGCTGCGTCCTTTCAGGGACGCGTCTTTTTAAGCTAGCAGCGAGACCGGAGGTGGTGGGTAATAATTGTGTAATAGGGACGTGCTGGCATTACTAACGTAAGCACGGGTGGAAGCTGGCGGTTGGAGGCGCTCAAAATTTCACCGGGCGAACACAAATGTCCGCCTGATCTCAGAGCGTCTGCTCGGGATAGGTCACGGCCGAATGCGGCCAGTCGCGCAAGAGATCGTCGGTCAGTTTGAGCCAGCGGTCGAATGGTGCATCCCACAATTCGAGGTTCGATTCCGTGTGCGGTTTTTGCCCCTCAGGAGGTTCGGGCGAGCAGCTTTGAATTTTCTGATCCATGTTCTCACCTGGGTACTTAAACACTCAGATGAGTTCAGAGTCTCACGCGATTCCAGAAAAGCGCTAGCGGGTGAATTGCCGATTACTTTGGTACCCCGCCTTGCCCAAGAACACGCCTAAATCGTATTTTTGTTCCCGGATTCAAGGTCACTCCCGAAACAAGTTCCTGGTGTTAGTAGATTCTGTTTTTGGGAATGCGAAACATTCAAACTGAACGAGCACTGCGCAAAGCCCTATTTCTCAACCGACTGAGCACCCCTCAATCGGGAAAAGAGAGGGAACTCAGGAATGCCCTTGACATCGTCAACAACGGGTCTAGCATAGAGATATCACCTCCGATCCACTTCAGGATCGAATGGGCCGGCAGTCAGGAAATGTTCACCGCTTCCTGGAGGCTGGCCCGTTTAAGTTTCATTCAAATACCGGACAGCTTTGAGAGATTCGCCAGCATGTGGATTGCTTTGGCGGCGGCTCGGAACCCCTTCGATCGCAGGGAGGGAGAAGGTTCTGTTACTCGCGGATGAATGCCCGGTGCGGGGTCGTCAGCTCACCACCCACTCCCGCATCCTTCTTGCCAGAGACTCTGGAACTTCGGCATCGAGTTCGACCGTGCCATCGCGATATTCGCGAGCATAGATTCGAGCGCGGGCCTCGAGCAGGGCAAGCGTCTTGCCTTCTTTTTGAGGAATGTGCAGACGAATGCGGCTGGGGGCATCTTCCGCCAGCACTTGATCGATCCGGTCAAGCAGAGTTGTGAGGCCGATTCCCTTCACCGCGGAGACATGAACCGTCTCAGGGTCGTCGCGCAAGCTGTCCCGCTGTTTCGAGGGCAGCAGGTCGACCTTGTTTTTCACGTGCAGCGTCAGCTTATTGGCCACTTCGAGTTCCTTCAAAACCTCGGCGACTTGGGCATCCTGCTCCGCCGACAAAGGGCCGCTCGCATCGGAGACATGCAGGATCAGCGCCGCCCTTTGCACTTCTTCCAAGGTGGCCCGAAACGAAGATACCAAGGTGTGAGGCAGATTGCGGATGAACCCGACCGTATCCGAAAGCAGAATCTTGCGCTTCGACGGTAAGACCACCGATCGCAGCGTAGGGTCGAGTGTGGCAAACATGCGCGGAGATTCGAGCACGGTCGCATTGGTCAGCGCATTGAACAACGTGGATTTCCCTGCGTTGGTATATCCCACGAGCGCGACGGTCGCCACCGGCACGGACTCGCGGCGCTGGCGCTGCTGGGTGCGAATCCGCCGCACATTTTCGATCTGCTGGTGCAGATGACGGATGCGCCGGTTGATTTTGCGGCGATCCGTCTCCAACTGGGTTTCGCCCGGCCCCCTGGTTCCGATGCCACCGCCGAGCTGCGACATTTCAATACCCCGCCCGGCAAGTCGGGGAAGCATATATTCCAGTTGCGCAAGTTCGACTTGCAATTGGCCTTCGCGGGTGCGCGCATGGGTCGCAAAAATATCGAGAATGAGCTGCGTGCGGTCGATCACTCGAGCGTTCACCACCCGTTCGATATTGCGCTGCTGAGAAGCCGTGAGGTCATGGTCAAAGAGCAGCAAGTCGGCATCGGCGGAGGCGGCCGCGCCAGCGATTTCCTCTAGCTTGCCCTTGCCAATGAGTGTCGCAGGATCTGGTTTGTCGCGATGCTGCAGGATCTGTCCGACAATTTCCGCACCCGCGCTGATTGCGAGATCGTGCAGCTCTTCGAGCGATTCTTCGGCACTGAACTTTGGCTGGGAACTCGGACGCGAAGGTGCGGCAG
>Ga0207674_10000939_pt1 | contig 37993 bp, 33 predicted proteins | sample KBSCornC72_FD_184303 | JGI IMG/M metagenome (GOLD analysis project Ga0207674, IMG submission 184303) | Corn rhizosphere microbial communities from Kellogg Biological Station, Michigan, USA - KBS Corn C7-2 (SPAdes) (version 2) | ecosystem: Host-associated > Plants > Roots > Rhizosphere > Soil ... | reverse complement strand
ACTGCATGGGGACGGTGTACGTGCAGATGGGGCGATTCGACGAAGCTGAGCGATTGGAACGGAAGGCGCTGAAGATTCGACAGGAGCAGAGGGATCCGTTGGGCGTCGGACTGAGCTGGATGCACCTGGCAATGCTTTCGCTCGGTAAGCACGAGAATGCAGATGGCGAGATGTATGCGGAATTGGCGGTAGAGCGACTGGTTCCTGAGAACGGCGAGAGCGGTGCGACGGACGAGCAGAAGATGACGGCGCTGACTCATCTGTCGCTGGCGCGATGCGCTGCACGCGATTGCAGGGACGCGATGTCGCCGCTGAAGAGGGCCTTGACGATCGCGGAGGCAAGCTATGCAGAGAAGAGCTTTCCGGTTTCGTACGTTCGGTTTCTCGAGGGCTATGTGGATTGGAAGCGCGGGGATGATCGCGCGGCCGCGAAGTTGATGAAGAGCGGTACGGAGGGAATAGAGGCGCAGCTTGGGTGGGCCCATCCAACGTTTGCTTCGGCGATGCGGCAGTATGAAGGATTTCTGACTGCGACGCGGAGGACTGCCGAGGCGGCGGAAGTACGCGAGAAGATGGAACGGTTCGCGGGCACGGCAACGATGGCAAGCGCCGCGGGTGCAGGAGTGCTGCCGCGGTAAGCGGGGCGCCTCTTGACGAGGTGCTCAGCTTACCGCAGATTTCAGGGCTTATTCGTAGCGTAGAGCGGACATGGGACTTACCTTTGTGGCGCGGCGGGCGGGGATGAAGATGGCGACCAGCGCGGCGAGGACGAGGACCATGGCGGCTCCGGCGAGGGCGAGCGGATCAGAGGCGTGGACGGAGAAGAGCAGGCCGCTCATCAAGCGTGTGAGGGCGAGGGAGAGCACGACCCCAACGACGAGTCCGATGGCGATAGTGGTCATACCGCTGCGCATGATCATGCCGAGAACCTGGCCGCGGTTTGCGCCTAGCGCCATGCGCACACCGATTTCGGTTTTGCGTTGTGCAACGCCGTAGGATGTGACGCCGTAGATTCCGATGGCAGCGAGCAGGAGAGCGAGTCCTGCAAAGCCGGCGAGAAGCGTGAGAGCAAGGCGGCGACGCTGGAGAGACTCTCCCATGACCTCGTTCATGGTGCGAACACGGTAGATGGGAAGGTCAGGATCAATGGACGCGACTTCACGCTGAATGGTCGGCACAAGGCTCAAAGGATTGGTAGAGGTGCGGACTGCGAGAGTCATGCCATTAGCGGACGTCTGATTTTCAGGGACATAGACTTCCACACGTGAGCGCGCTTCCAGGTTGCGGTTGTGAACGTGGTCAACGACGCCGACCACTGTTAACCATGCGGGATTTGGCTGCCCGCCACCGAAGTGGATTCGCTTGCCAATGGGATCCTGGTTGGGCCAATAAGTATTGGCGAGGCTCTCGTCGACGATGGCGACACCCGGAGTGCCATCGGTGTCGCGGGCCTCGAAGTAGCGTCCGCGCAACAGCGGGATGCTCATGGCCTTGAAGTAGTCGGGGGTAGCGGTACGGCGATCGGCTTCGGGCGTTCTGTTTTCAAGCGGGACGGATTGCGTGTCGATCGTGGTGGTTCCCGATCCTCCCTGCCCACTCAGCGGCAAGCCAGAGGTAGCGCCTGCGTATTGCACTCCGGGCAGATGCTGTACGCGTTCAAGAAGCGAGGAGTAGAAGGCGCGAATCTGTTCAGGCTTGCTGTAGGTGGCGTCGGGCAGTGAGATGCGCATGGTGAGGACGTTATCGGGGCGGAAGCCGGGATCGACTTTGAGGATCTGTTCGAAGCTGCGGATGAGAAGGCCGGCTCCGGCGACGAGAAGCAGGGAGAATGCGGTTTCGCAGATTACGAGTATGTTGCGCAGACGCCTGGGGCGTTTGCCTTCGGTGTTGCGGCCGCTCTTAAGAACGTCGAAGTTGCGCTTTCGGCTTGCATGCAATGCAGGTGCGAGGCCGAAGAGAACGCCGGTGAGGATCGAGACTGCAGCGGTAAGGGCGAGAGCTCTCACGTCAATTGATGTGTGGACCGCGCGGGGCAGAGTTTTCTCGGCGAGGTTCACGAGGCCACGAAGGATCAGGGGAGTGATCGCGAGTCCGATAAGGCCGCCGGCAAGTGCGAGGGCAATGCTCTCCGTGATGAGTTGGCGACCAAGACGACTGCCGGAAGCGCCGAGGGCGAGGCGGGTTTCCATCTCCTGCTGGCGCTCGGTGGATCGCGTGAGCATGAGGTTGGCGATGTTGGCGCAGGCGATGAGAAGGACAAGGCCAACGGCTGCCATGAGGACCATGAGGGAGGGCTTGACGTCGCCAACGGTTTCTTCAAGGAGCGGGTGAAGGATGATTCCGAAATTGAATTTGTTGTAGGGGTAGGAGGCGTGCTGCTCGATCATGGTGCGGGAGACACGATCCATGTCGGACTGAACCTGGGCAAGCGAGAGACCAGGCTTGATGCGTCCGAGGACTTCGAGACCGTGACCGCCGCGGCTGTTCTCGCTGAGGTCGTCGGGTGAGAAGGCGAGGGGCCCCCAGATTTCGGCTTCGCTGGGATATGCGAATCCGTCGGGCATGATGCCGACGACGGAGTAGGGAGCGCCATCGATGCGGATGGTGGTGCCGACGATATTGGGATTGGCAGCGAAGACGCGACGCCAGATGGCGTGGCTCAGGATGACTTCATGATCGCGGCCGGGCTGTGCTTCTTCAGCAAGGAAGTTGCGGCCGAACTGTGGCTGGACACCGAGCATGCCGAAGAGATTTGGCGTGACAGCGGCGCCGACGACGCGCTGCGGACTGCCCTTGATGCCGAGGTTGAACGAGCCTCCGCTGATGGCGGCAAGATCGGTGAAGCTGTGGTTGAGTTGCTGGAGGTCGCGGAGCTCGGGTGCGGAAACCCAGTTCTGGTCATTGGGCGCGCCGATTCCCGTGAAGCGGGTCCAAACCTTGATGAGGCCCTCGGGCTGGTTATACGGAAGTGGGCGCAGCAGGACTGCGTCGAGCACGCTGAAGATGGCGGCGTTGGCGCCGATGCCGAGGGCCATGGTGAGGAGAATGATGGCCGTGAAGCCCGGCCGCTTTGCCATCTGGCGGACTGCGAAGCGCAGGTCCTGGAAAAGAATGCTCATGAGGGTGACCTCCGTAATTTTTGCCTGGGGGCAGGCCCTAACGGTTGCTGCTTCATGCAGAGTACGCATTGAGGAAGCGAGCAGTTCTCAAGCCAGTTGGCTTTGCCCCTAAACGGCTGAAATGGTTGCGGGTTGGTTATTGCAAAGCGAGGGGTGGTGTTCGGGTTTGGAGGGCCTTGCTCGGAAATGAACGGTGGTCTTCACCGGTCAGTTGCCGGAGGGCTCGTCTACGTTATCGATGACGACAACTTCGATGGGGTCTTTGGCAGCGACGAGCTTGAGGCCGAGCTGCTCGTGAATGAGAGTGAGGAGTGAAGGGCCGTTGGGATCGCGCACTGCTGCCGCGGCGGACTTGAGGGTGATGTCGTAGACGCCAGGGATGCCGGTGCGATCGAGGACGGGCAGGTCGATGCCGCGGAGTTCGGTGAGTTGCTGCGCGAAATCGGGCATGGAGGTGTTGGTGAAGACGAAGCTTCCGTCGACGACGCGGGGGAAGGTCTCGCGTGGGTATGAGGCGGGGAGTTTGCCGGCTTTGTCGGGCGGCAGCCTGGGTCCGCCTTTGGCGACGACGAGTTCGTATACGGAGGTCTGTTTCTGCGTACGGTGGAGTTTGAGATTGAAGCGGGTGGCGAGGAGTTCCCGGAGCATGAGTCGAAGAGTGTTTTCGGACGCGGGGACAGCGACGCGGGCGCGAACGTCGTAACGGTGATTGTGGAGAGCGCCGGGATTTGCGAGCTGGTTGTGCTGAAGGCTGTAAGCCCACTGGATCATTTCGTCGAGATCGATGTTGCGGAGGATGAGGCTGTCAGGTGCGGGCTGGATTTGAGAGCGGGTACTTCCCTCACCGCCTGGTGCGTCCGCGACGGCGGGACGGATGGAGGCCACCTCAAACGCAATGCTGGGAGGAGCGGAGGATTGGCCTGAGGTGAACGGGGCGGTAAGGATCAAGGCCAGCGAAGCAGCTAAAGGGAGCCGACTCAACATGGGAGCCATGGTAGCGCGGAATTGAGTCCTTGTTCAGGGCTGCCGGAAAGTTCACGACTTACCGCAACTTATTCCCTCTGCAGTTGTTCAAATGTACAGCAGCCGGCAAAGGAGCAAGGAAACGGAGCCGGTCAGGGTGCTGACGAAATCGGTCCCGGTCGGGAAGAGACTGGGACGGAAGCAAGGCCGGCAGCACGGGAGGACGTTAACAATATGAAGAGCTTAAAGTTAGGCCTTTTCGCACTGATTCTTGCTCTACCCTTTGCGGCATCCGCCAAGGCGCAAGTTGCTGTTGGAATTGGCGTTGGTCCGGCAGTGGTGGAGGGGCCCGTTGACTACGGCCCGCCAGTCTGCGATTGGGGCTATTACCCCTATTATCCGTATTCTTGTGCTCCGTATGGCTACTACGGGCCTAACTGGTTCGTAGGCGGTGTGTTTCTTGGCGCGGGCCCCTGGTACGGCTGGGGCTATGGGCATGGCTACTACGGCCATGGCTGGTACGGCGGACGCGGCTGGTACGGTGGGCGCGGCTGGTACGGCGGTCACGGTTATCGCGGCGGCTACGGCGGATATCGCGGTGGGTATGGCGGCGGGCACGGTTATGGCGGTGGACACGGCTACGGCGGTGGATACCATGGCGGATACTCTCCGCGAACCGGTGGTGGTGGATACCACGGTGGCGGTGGTGGGTTCCACGGCGGTGGAGGCTTCCACGGCGGTGGCGGTGGCGGATTCCATGGCGGTGGCGGTGGCGGATTCCACGGTGGTGGTGGTGGCCACGGCGGTGGCGGTCACCGGTAACAGATTGGCCTAAATTAGAAGTTGAGAGCCCGGGTGCTTCGGCATCCGGGCTTTCTATTTTTGGGAACCCTCTTATCTGGCGAGAGAGACGATGCGGTTGGCGATGGTCTCGGCGGCTAAGGGGTGAGCCTGGGTGAGAGCCGCGGCGGACATGGCGGCGAGGCGCTCGGGAGATGTGAGCATCTGGACGAGATGGTGGAGGACCTTGTTGTGGTCGGCGAGATCCGTTTCGCGAAGCATGACAGCGGCTCCGGCCTTGACCATTTCTTCGGCGTTGCGAGCCTGGTGATCGTCGGCTGCGGCGGCGAATGGCACAAGAAGAGCCGGCTTTCCTGCGGCGGCTAGCTCCGCGACAGTGGAGGCGCCGCTGCGCGCCATCACGAGATTGGCGTGGCCGAAACGGGCCGGCATATCGTCCAGAAATCCGCTGACCTGCCAGCGAGCGGAATCGGCTCCACTGTCGCGGTAGGCAGCTTCTGTAATCTCTGCATGACGGGCTCCGGCCTGATGAAGGATGGTGAGTCCTGGAACGGCGTCGAGCAGTGCCGGGGCAATCGCCGGAAGAGTGTTATTGAAGAGTCGAGCTCCCTGAGATCCGCCGAACACGAGCAGATGCGGGGCGTCGCTGGTTGCAGGTGGCAGCTTGAAAAATTCAGGGCGTACCGGGATGCCGGTGACCTCGGCATTGCGGAAGTAGAGGGCTGCTGCGGGAAAGTTTACTGCCGCGGCCTGAACGCGTTTTCCGACGAGGCGATTGGCGAGGCCGGGCATGGCATTGGGTTCGAAGGCCATGGTGGGGACGCCAAGCGAGAGGGCGGCGGCCATGCCCGGACCGGATGCGTATCCACCTACACCGAAGACAACGTGCGGCTTGAAATCGCGAATGAGTCTGCGACAGGCGAACAGGCTGCGCGGCAGATCGAGCATGGTTTTGATGCGGGTGGCGAGCGAGACATTGTTGAGGGGACCGACTTCGATCAGGCGGAGTTGAAAGCCGGCGGCGGGCACGAGCCGGGATTCCATGCCACGCGAGGTGCCGAGGAAGAGGACTTCGGCGGAGTGCCTTGCAACAAGTTCGCGTGCGACTGCGAGAGCGGGGATGATGTGGCCGCCCGTGCCTCCACCAGCGATGAGGACACGGATGCCTGACGCGGATTTGCCAGATGAAGGCTGGGTGTCCATGCACCTATGGTATTGCTCTTATGCGCAGGTCGATGGATCGACGAAACGATACCTGAACTTCACTGGTTAATAGGATTTCCAGATGGTCTCGAGACTGGCGAAAAGTAACCATCCCTGGCACACCTTTGTTTCATTGACACTGGACGCACGGTTTAGGAAGATCGAGACAATTCCCAATACAAGGACAAGGGCCACATGTCGACTCAGTGCAGGCTGTGCGGTTTGCATATAGCTGATGGTGTGAATTCGTGCATGATGTGCGGCAACAGAAATCTGGCTCCGGTTGCGGCGGGCGAAACAGTTGTTCCGTCGCTGGGTGCGCAGAGCACCGCTAAAGCGCCGGGACAGGCCTCGTTTTCGAAGTGGCTCTGGGCAGTGGCGATCAGCTTGATCGTGACGCCCGCGATTCGTGTGCTGGCTGTTGTGAACAGCGAACTGCCCCGGCTTAGCAGCGAGCGATTCCAGACCTATGTGCAGAGCCACCCCGGATTGTTGAATCTTGTCTATTTCGAAATTGGGATGAATATTCTGCTGGTGATCAGTGCGCTGGCCCTGAACTTTCTGTTCTACACGAGACACAAGATCTTCCCGCACTTGATGATCGGCTACGTTGCGGCGACCGTGTTGTTCAGAGTGGCGGTGGTGGCATCGGTGAACTCGATGTTTCCGGATGCGAACCTTTCAGCGAACTACCTCACGCTGGTGCGGTACCTGGTGTGGGCCGGAGCGATGATTCCCTACCTGCTGACGTCGAGCGACGTGAAGAAGCGATTTGTGAATTGAGCGCGGCTTAGTTCTCAGAGAAGCCGCACATGCCGCCACCGCAGCACTGGCCCGAACCGCAAGAAGACGGGGCCGGCTGCTGGCTGGCGCCCTTGGTGATGGCGCCGGCTCCGCCACTGATGAGGCGCTTGACGTGGCCACCGCACTCAGGACATTGCTCGACGGCAAGGTCGCTCATCTTCTGACGCTTTTCGAAGTGGCAGGAACACTCTTCGCATAAATATTCGTAGGCCGGCATGGAAGTCCTCTGTCGTTATTGTAGTCAATCCTGAAATCCGGGCGCGCGGATCAGCGTCCGAGGCTTCGAGAGACGTGCTAGAATCGGCATCGATTCGGGCCGTATCCTGGGCCGCTGATCCCCTTTCAGGCAGTTGACGGTTCCCTGCACAGCGGCATTTTGCGGCTGGAGGTCGCCATGAACGTTCTCACAGCGATAGAGAGTGCGCCCGCACAGGCCGCGGAGACGGAGTGGGGCGCGGCGAAGCGGATTGCGTTCAGATTCTGCTTTGTGTATTTCGGGCTTTACTGTGTGGCGGCGCTCCTTCCGGGAGGCCTGCCGATTCCAGGTGTTGAGATTCCTGACCCATTCACCCTGTGGCCGTTCAGGCAAGTCGTCTTCTGGGTGGCAGCGCATTTGTTCGGCGCGAGCCTGCCGCTGGTCTACGCAGGCAGTGGAAGCGGTGACAAGACGTATGACTGGGTAGAGGTTTTCTGTCTGCTGATTGTGGCAGTGACATCGACGGCGATCTGGACGTGGACCGATCGCAGACGGCGGGATTATGCGGCGCTTTATAAATGGTTCCGGCTCTACATTCGGTTCAGCCTTGCAACAACCATCCTGATCTACGCGTTCGACAAGCTTGTGCCGCTGCAGATGTCGTATCCATCTCTTCGATCCCAGCTTCAGCCGTTCTCGGCGTTTTCGCCGGCTGGAATTCTCTGGAATTCAATCGGCGCTTCGCCTGCATACGAGATGTTCGCGGGAGCAGCGGAGCTGGCGGGTGGCGTGCTTCTCATGTTTCCGCAGACAGTGACGCTGGGAGCGCTTGTGTGCCTGACGGACATGATCCAGGTGTGGATGCTGAACATGACCTACGACGTGCCTGTGAAGCAGTACTCGTTTCATCTGCTGCTGATTTCAGTGTTTCTGCTGGCTCCGCAGATGGGCCGTTTGCTGGACTTCTTCGTATTCAATCGCGCGGCCGGACCAGAGTCTCGACCGCCTCTTTTCCGATCGGCGCGTGCGAACCGCATCGCAGCATGGGTGCAGGCGGGGGTGTGGATCTGGGTCTTAGCGCTGTATTCGTACCAATCAGCCGCAAGCTGGAAGAGATATGGCGGCGGCCGGCCGAGACCGCCCCTTTACGGAATCTGGGACGTTGAAGAAATGAAAATCGACGGGCGGGTGCGCCCTGCTCTATTGAGTGACAACGAACGGTGGCGGCGATTGATTTTCGACTATCCCAAGGCAGCAACAGCGCAACATGTCGAAGACTCGTTTGAAAATTTTGATGCCCAGGTTGATGCCGCCAGGGGATCGTTGACGCTGACGCGACAGGCCGATAAGAAGTGGAAGGCGGATCTGAGATTTACCCGAACCGCGGCAGACAGGGTAACGGTGAACGGCGAGATGGCCGGGCATCCGGTGGAGATGCAACTGCAGCGTGAGGATGAAAGCAAGTTCCTGCTCAAGAGCCGCGGATTTCACTGGGTGCAGCAGTACCCGGTGATTCGCTAGAGAAGCAGACGAGCCTGATTACGAGGTGATCGCGACGTCACGCGTTGGGGTTCCAGATGTCCACGTGCCACTTCCAACGGCCATCTTCTTCGCGCCAGTAGACAACGTATTTAACCTCCATCTTTGCCTGGGCCTGCCCGGGAGGCGCCACGGTGAGGACGGCACGGCCGATCTCGACGACGCCGTCGCCAGCCTGCATCACGTCCACCGAGCCGAGCTCGGCCGCGACGGCGTGGGCGCCAAGCACCATGTCGGCCCAGAACTTCTTGATTGCCGCTCGGCCGCCGATCATGGGAGCGCCGGGCGGAAGAATGCGTGCGTCGGCTGTGTAGATCTGGTCGAGGGCGTCGAAATTGCGGTGTGCGAAGACTTCATCGTTGAACAGCCGGTTGGTTTCGGCGATGCGCTGCTTGATTTCGCTGAGGCTGGGAAGCTGTGTTGTCGCCATGGCCCGCCATAGTAGCACCGGGCGACGTGGAAGTGTCACGAGATTTCTGCGCAGATTTTGCGGGCGCTGCGGCATACTGAAGTGCAATGAGCGAAGGCAAGCGACCATGGCCGGTTATCGTGATTGCCTCCCTCTACCTGCTGGTGGGGGTGGTGGGGTTTGTCGCGCATTTTCCGGAGTTGTGGGCTCGGCATCCGGATGCGTTCGCGATCGAGGCGACCGAGCTTGTAGGGGCGATCAGCGGAGTGGGGCTGCTGATGAGGCAGAAGTGGGCCCGCTGGCTGGCGTTGGCGTGGATCCTGTTTCACGTGGGTCTGAGCCTGTTTCACCCCATCGGGGAGTTGGCTGTTCACGCGGCTTTCTGCGCAATTATCGTCTGGGCGCTGTTCTGCGCGGAGACATCGCGGTGGTTTCGCGGGCCGGCCGCGGCGTGATGAAGTTTTGTTCATAGTTACGCGGCCTCGAGAACGCTTTAAACGAGCTACAACATTCCTGCATCCAAGTTTGTTGATGAAGGACCTAGAAAAGTCTTTAACTCTATCTATTTGCCTGATCTCCGTTGCCTGTCTTTCGAACCGCGGTCTTGCCCAGAGCGCAATGGATCTGCCAAATGCTCCAGTTCCCGTAGCGGCCATGGAGAGTGCGCACACGACCGCGTTGCCGGACCTCTTCGGCAACTTCGCTGCAGTGGATGATTCGGCACAGACCGAAAAGCCGAGGGTGGACAGCACGACCGGCGTGCCGCAGAGAGAAGCGACCTGGCGCAGCATGCCGGGTGACTTTCTCCACGACCAGAAGGATCTGTGGACCTTTCCAGTACGCCTGTTCAAGGGTCATTCTGTGCTTCCGACCGCAATCGTGCTGGGTGGAACCGTCGGCTTGATCTATGCGGATCCGCACATCATGCCATACTTCAGGACCCACCAAAAAAACTGGGACAAAGCAAACGACGTCTTCGATCCGATGATCACAACGGCCGAGGTAATCGCTCTTCCGGCGGGACTGCTGACTGCTGGGTACATCCGGCATGACGACCGTGAGGTAAATACGGCCCTGCTGGCGACTGAGGCGTATGGCGACAGCGTGGTCATCAATCTGGCAATCAAGGCAATAACGCGGCGTCAGCGGCCAAGCGATGTTCAGCCAGGCGGCGACTTCGGAGATACGTTCTTTAATGGGGGCAAATCGCCCTTGCACGGCAGCAGCTTCCCTTCAGGACACTCGATGGCGGTATGGTCGGTCGCGACAGTGGTGGCGGAGCGATATCGACACCGCGGAAAGCCGTGGATTCCGATCCTCTCGTACACGCTGGCGACGGCGATCAGCTTCTCGCGGATCACCGAGGCCGCGCACTTCCCTTCGGATGTGTGGATGGGAGCGTCGCTGGGGTACACGATTGCGAAATACCAGACGCTGAAGCCGCGCTAGAATCCAGCGATCGAAGTTGCCAGTCGAAGGCCAAAACTGGGACTAGGAAGCTTCGCGGCAATCCACCCGATGCATGAATCAGAGGGACACCGCAGGAGCGCGTTTTAAGTCTGCTGGGTTGCCCAACGCCGCGCAGTGACTTCTGCGGAGGCGCCTGGTGGCAACTGGATGCTGTCTTCGAGCGGTTCGCGCCAGATCCGGTTGCGCCCCATCTGGATGATGATGCGGCCGATGCCGGTGGGCGTCGTGCCGTATCGCTGCATGAGTGCGGCTCTCTCGCGCTGTTTTTCGAGGGAAAAGCCAAATTGGCGGAGGTCGGGCTCCGCGAGTTTGAAGTCCGACAGAGGCGCTGTGAGCGGCGCATGCATCCAGCGATCGATGTCATAGCGGAAGACCGCGGTCGGGTTATCGGCGTCCGCCGATTCGCCCCAGATATTGTGAGTGCGTGCGGCACAGAATGCCTTGACCTCAGCCAAAAGGGCCAGATCTCCGGGCTCTTCTCCCATGCAGCCGGCAAGAACCTCGTCTGCGACTTCGAAAATGTAGCGAGCCCAGTCGTCCACCGCCGAGAGGCTCATCGCCGTGTGAGTCTGGATGAGGTTGATGCCAATTTCGCCATTGAGCAACCGGTCATAGTTTCCATCGGCATAAATGAATTTCCGCAGTTCCTCCTCGGAATCCCAGAGTTCTTCACGGGTAAGACGGGTGAAGGATTGGAAGATTTTCTGGACGGACTCGGGTGCCCTTTCAATTTCAAGTACGAGCTGCTCGAGGAAGTGAATGATCGGAACCTTCTTGTGCCGCATGAAGCGCAGGAGAGGCCCAAAGCCTGCACCGTTGTAAACCACGGCGACCATGAGATGCAGCTTGCGCGCTTCCTGGTAATCCTGGAAAGACATGGTGTTGGTGGAACTTATGATTTCCTCGATTTCAACGGCCACGCGGCCATTGGATAGCCTGGCAAAGTCACGGGGCAGGACGCGGAAGTGCGTACCCATGTTGTAGGTGGCGCGGCTGAAGTCTGAGTTGAGCTTGGTGCCGTTGAGAAGCATGCAGGTGTAGGTGTCAATGATGTCGATGCCCGCATCAACGACGGCCGACAGCGATTTGACGTGGCGCTCGTAGGAATCGCCCGGCAGGCCGAGGATCAGTTCGGAGAGTGTCGGAAGACCGAATTCCTGATAAACGTTAGCGAGCGCGAGCATCTGATCTGTGCTGATGTTTTCGCGCTGAATCTCGCGGAGAACGTTCGGATCCATCGACTGCACGGAGAGCCACATGGACATGGACCCGTTCAGCTTGCGCAGGGCCTTCGCGATGCGCTCTTTTTTGTTCTTGCCGGTGGAGGCGAAGATGGAACGCGGCCACCCGTATTTCTGCTGGATCTTCTCGATGTGCTCGACGATCTCATAATCGCGCTCGTACATGGCGAAATTCGGGTCAGCAAACATGAGGTTGGAAGTGAAATTGGGCGCGCGCGATACCGCATCGGCGATGTAGTCCAGCTCTGCTTTCACGCGATCGAGGCTGAACTGATTGACCTTGGAGATGAGCGAGTTGCCTTCGTGACAGAAGCTGCATGAAAACGGACATCCGCGATTCGTCTCCATCATTGGGGACAGGATTCCATCGAAGAATTTGTCCATCAGCCCGGTAAGGTAGGGAGACGGGATTTCGTCGAGGTCGCGGCGGCGGGCGAGCATGGTTCCGCACATCACTTCTGAATCGCTGACCCGGTGAATGAATCCATCGATCGGGGCGCTTCTCATCTTTGTGCGATCGACACCCGTTTCGAAGGCGCGCGCGATGAGATTGCAGAAAGCTTCCTCGCCTTCGAGGTAGCTGTAGAAGTCGATTTCGGGATAGCGGCGGACGAACTTCTTGCGCGGCTCATCGTCGAGAGGGATGTTCGGACCACCCATGACGCAGATGGTCTTTGGAGAGATCTGATGGGCCATGCGAAAGAATTCGAGCCCGAGATTGAAGTTCCAGGGATAGTTGCTTAGCCCGAGGATGTCGGGAGGGTTCTCGGCGAGTGCCTGTTCGAGATCGGGGATGTACTTGAACAGGCGAATATCGATGTCATTGCCATATACCTTTTTGGCATAAGCGGCGATGAAGCCGACATTGAGCGGGAACGCGTCTGTGGCGAGAGACAACGTGGTGTATGTGAGGTCGCCGAGGTAGATCGACAATGGTCTGTTGCTTTGCGTCAGGGTGCCCATTCCATCTCCTTGGATCCAGGGGAGTAAGGTCGGAGGAAGTTGTGGACGTTGCGTTTACGTCAGCTAGGTTTGTCCGTCGAGGAAAAAGAGACTTCGAATCCGTGACGACGGGGAAGCTGAACTGGCGGCAAATCCGGGGTCCAGTGAGCGGAGCTTACCACATGCAGGATATTGCCCACATGATACTTGCGAGGCATGGAGGGAACGCCAGGGTAACTTAGAAACCGGCACCAGAGTACCAATCGCTGGTGACCGCACCCGACCTCGATTGGCAAGGTGCGGTGCTGAAAACCGCCAATTGGGGAACTTATCTAGTCGCCCGCCTGTTGAGGGGGCTGGCTGGGGGCCGGCTTTTTCGGGTTCTTCTTTGAGCTCGACTTCCGCGCTGGGGCTTTGCCAGCGGACGCTCTTTTGGCGGAAGCGGGCGCCGGAGTTCCGGCGAGGAAGGCGGCCCAGCGAAGTTCAGGCGCTGCGGGTGCGTTTTGCGCCTTGGAGATGGCCAGGTCTGCCACTTCGCGGATGATCCAATCGAAGTTGGCCTGGCCGACGGAGTGGAGGTCGGCGTCGGGCGCGGGGTTCATGAAGTCGATGGCATAGGGGATGCCATCTTCGACGGCGAACTCGACGGTGTTGAGATCGTAGCCGAGGGCACGGCATAGGATGAGCGCATCTTTTTCAACGCGGGCGAGGAGTTTGGGATCGTAGGCGGGCGGGTCCTGGACGTAGCGCTCGTGGTGCGGCTTGCGCGGGTCATAGGGCATGATGCGCACTTTGCTCTGACCGACAACATAGCAGCGGAAGTACTCGTTGAAGTTGACGGCTTTCTGGTAGAGCATGCAGAGATCGCGGGACTGGTCGTAGGCAGCGAAGAACTCGGGGCGATTGTGGATGTGGTAGACGTCGCGCCAGCCACCCCCATCGACTGGCTTCATGAATCCATGCTCGCCCACGTAGGCAAAGACGCTCTCCCAATCGAGCGGGTACTCGAGGTTGCGCATAGAGCGATCTGTTGTGCCCTCGGGGTGCTTCTTGTGGGGCAGGATCACTGTGTCTGGGACAGCCACGCCGAGTTTTTCGGCGAGCGAGTAGTTGAAGAACTTGTCGTCGGCTGACCACCAGAAGGGGTTGTTGATGATGACGGTGCCATTGAGGGCGGCGTGCTTGAGGTAGGCGCGATAGAACGGAATGTCGTGGGAGATGCGATCGACGATGACGGCGTAGGGTGCGGGCTTGTCGAGATGAACGGCGGAGGTTTCAACGAACTCGGCGTGAATGCCTTCGACGTTACGCGCGTTGATGTGTTCGACGAGAGCGCCGGGGAAGCTGTTTTCCATTCCGAACAGAACGCCGATCTTCTTCAATGCCGCACCTCCGGGGTCAAAGGGAAGGATACCAAGACGTGACCGCTTTTCCCCTCAAGTGTACGGCAGGCAAGTTAACGGACGGAGGTTGGGTTAGCAACAGGCAAGGTTGTGAAAGGGCTTGGTTTTTCACGACCGCCTTTTTTCCGTTTCATCTTCTGTTTGCCTTCGCTTCGCAAACGGATGACATGAAATCGATACGCTCGGCCCATCATGAGAGGCAACTCCGTGACATCTATGCGGACAGATCACGAGCACGTTCCAGCCGCGGGTGCTGCAGTTTGCACTGAAGATTATCTACTGAGCTGAACAAGCACTCACTGGGCCGGGCTGCGATGCAGTCCGGCCATTTTCTTTTGGATCTCAGGGTGCAGGTCGATGTTGACAGCCGGACGGAATGGGCGCATGCTCCTATAGACGTCTATAGGAGATGAGCGTGGGTTCGAGCGATAACCTGCTGGGCGCGCTGGAATTGCTTGTGCTGAAGGCCCTGGAGAGTGGTGCGATGCATGGGTGGGGAATCACGCTGCACATTCAAACTGTTTCGAACGAGGTGCTGCGGGTTGAGGAAGGCTCGTTGTATCCGGCGCTTCACCGGATGGAAAAGGCCGGGTGGGTGAAGGCCGAGTGGGGACTGAGCGAGAACAACCGGCGGGCTCGCTTCTACAAGATCACCGCGGCGGGACGAAACCAGTTGCGCTCTGAACAGGAAAAGTGGGAGAGCGTGGCACAGGCGATTGCGCTGGTGCTGCGCAGCAAGGCGCTGGCATAGGAGAGGGAGATGGGCTGGTTTTCGCGGTGGAGAGCGCGCCGAAATGACGAGCTAAGCGAGGAACTCGAGTTTCATCTGGCGATGCGCGAGCGGTGGAATGTGGATCGCGGCATGAATGGCGATGCGGCGCGGCGCAATGCGCGGCTGCGGTTTGGAAATCCGCAGGTGTGGAGAGAACGGATGCGGGAGATCGGCTGGATGACGCTGCCGCAGAGTGTGCTGCAGGATGTGAAGTACGGGCTGCGTTCAATTCGACGCAACGCGCGGTTCACGGCGGTTGCGGTAATCGCGCTGGCGATTGGGATCGGGATCAATACGACGGTCTTCACGGCGTACAAGGCATTGGTGAAACGTGGCGTTGAGGCGCGTGACGCGAGCAGCATCGTGAGTGTGACACAGGTACGGGAATCGGGGCAGCAGGAAGCGCAATTCAGCTATCCAGACTACGAAGAATACAAGCAGGCGCACACGCTAGCCGGAGTCGTCGCGACGGGACAGCAGTTTGAGCAACTGATCATGAGCGATGCGGGTGGTTCAAGCGGCGATCGCAAGGCGGCGTCGGAGTCGCTATTCAGCAAGTGGGGGCTGGTGCCGTCATCGGCGACGGCAAGCAAGGCAGAGCTGGCGAGCATCACTGCGGTGAGCGAGAACTACTTCTCCGTTCTGGGAATTGCGGCGGTGCGAGGCCGGATGTTTTCGGAGCAGGACCGAAAGCAGCTTGCCGCGGCACCCGCTGTGCTGATCAGCGAGAACTTCTGGCGGACACGGTTCGGTGGCGATCCGCAAATCATTGGCAGGGCGATTCGGCTGAATGGTGCTGCGGTGACGATCATTGGGATCACTCCTCGTGATTTTGTGGGGACCTCGATTGGCGTACCGGATTTCTGGGTTCCTCTGAGCCTGCGGCCTGTGATTCATCCAGGAGATAAATCGCTGAAGGACGTGGAGGAGTTATGCTGCAGGCTCTTCGGCCGGCTTGCGCCGGAGGCAAGCATGGATCAGGTGCAGGCGGAGATGTCGTCGATTGCGACACAGCGGTCGAAGCTGCACAAAGTCAAGGATCGAAAAGACGAGCTCAAGCGGGTTCTGGTCTCGATTGCTTCTCCTTTTCCAAGAAAGCTGGACAGCGGCCTGCGGTTCGCGATCTTTCTGATCATGCTTGCGACCGCGATGGTGCTGGTGATCGCCTGCGCCAATGTTGCCAGCCTGCAGCTGGCGCGCGCCGCTGCGCGGCAGAACGAACTGGGGGTGCGGATCTCGCTTGGAGCGAGCAGGCGGCGGTTGATCCGACAGTTGTTGACGGAGAGCGCTCTGCTGGGGCTGATTGCTGGTGTTGTGGCGCTGCTGAGCAGCTGGGCGATGTTGCGCGTCATGGCCAAGCTGGCTAAAGACACGCTGCCGGCGAATATGGGCACGTTCATTGTGAATGTGAATCCGGATGCGGCGATCTTTACGTATGTCTTTGGAATCTCAATTCTCGCGGGAGTGCTGTTCGGGCTAGCGCCCTCATTGGAGAGCACGCGTTCCGCACTGACGTCGTGGATGAAAGCGAACTCGGCGATGGCGCCCGCGCGCAATCGGCGACTGCGAGACTGGCTGACGGGCGGCCAGGTTGCTGTCTCGTTTGTTCTGCTGATCGCGGGAAGCATGATGGTGCGAAGCGCACTTCATGCGCTGACGATGACCACCGGATACGAAACGAAACACGTGGTTGATGTGACGTTGCAATTCCCCGAGGGTCCCGAGTACGACAGCGCGCGACAGAATGCGGTATTGAAGAACGTTATCGAACGGATCAACGCGAGACCCGGGATTGCCGAGATCACGACCGGAAGGCCTCCAGACGGCGGGGGGCTACGAAGTGCGGCGGTTGCGATTGACGGGGCGAAGGCCGAAGCGCACAACATGAAGGCGTTTTTGTTTTACACCTATGTGGAAGCGAATTACTTCCATGCACTTGATATCCCAATTGTGTACGGGCGCGGATTTCACGCTGGGGCGGGAACGCAGGAGCCGACGGTTGTGCTGAGCGAGACAGCGGCACAGAACTTATGGCCGGGCCAGAATCCGATTGGGCGCACGCTCGAGATGAACTCGGATGGGAATTACCACGCCAAAAACGAACTGACTCCGGACGGCCGCGCTTATCAGGTTGTTGGAGTTGCGCATGACACCCGCGGAGTCCTGCTCGATAACAGCGATGCTGCGGAGGTTTACTTGCAGATTCCCGAGAATCGGCGAAATGAGTTCCCTACCCTGGTGCGGACCTCGATTGCTCCGGGACAGCTGATGCGTGGGATCGAAGAGACGATTGCGTCGGTGGACGGCAACATCGTTGCGAACGCTTCGACGCTGGAAGACATGCTGAAGCAGACTCCACCATTCCTGGTATCAGGAATGGTGGCCCTCATTGCGGGGACAGTCGGCTTGCTGGGGCTGGTGCTATCAGCGATGGGGATCTATGGGACGTTGAGTTACATGGTTGTGCTGCGTACGCGCGAAGTGGGGATCCGCATGGCGCTTGGCGCCCGGAGGGGCGAGGTGCTGTGGTTGATGCTACGACAGAGCTCGACCCCGGTCATCTACGGGCTGATCGTGGGCGGTCTGCTCGCGATTGGCGATTTCTATCTGCTGCGGAAGGTGCTTTACGGCGTTGGACCTCTTGATGTTGTCTCCTACGGCAGCATTTCCGCGTTGTTTCTGGTGGTGGCGCTGGTGGCGTCGTTCGTTCCGGCAAGGCGCGCGACGCAGGTCGACCCGTCAGTGGCGTTGCGGTATGAGTGAGGCGTTTTAGCGTTTAGCCAAGCCGCTACACCGGCGGCTTGATCGGCACCGGACTTTTTCCGCAGATTCAATTTTGAAAACCGAATGCTCTTTTTCATCCGCTGAAAATCGCGGTTGGCAGTGAGTTGTGTCACTGCCCGCTGTGCGTGCCGGGCGTAGGTTGTGGTGTTCGGCGGATCGGGGAGGCGTTCGATGGAATATCGGGTGTTGACAGTTTCGCGGGAATTCGGAAGCGGCGGCGGACGGATTGCGCAGTCGATTGCAAAACGGCTTGCCTGGAAGCTGCTGGACAGCGCGCTGATCGAGCAGATTGCCTGCGAAGCGAAGGTGGACCTGGGCGTGGTGAGCCGTTTCGATGAACACGTGGAGGGCTGGCTAGCCAGGATCAATCGGCAGGCGATGCGGGGAGCCGCGATGGCGGCGGGAGTGGCACTGGCTGAGGAGAAGTGCTTCGACCCCGATGTGATGGCGGATCTGACGCGAAAAATTATCGAGCATGCGTACGAAACAGGAAACTGCGTGATTGTGGGACGCGGAGCACAGTGCATCCTGCAGGCCAGGGCGGATGTGTTTCACGCGTTTGTCTATACGCCGCTGCGGGTACGGATACATCGCTTGCGCACGCGGCTGGAACCGGGCGCGAATATCGAACAGCGGATCAAGGATGTGGACGCCGAGCGCGCGCACTACCTCAAGCTCCGATTCGGGAAGGACTGGAAGAATCCGCACCTCTATCACCTGATGATCTCTTCTGGTGATGATGAGGAGAAGACGGCGCGGGTGATTGAGTTTGCGATGGGGAAGGGAGAGTAGCTTTTAGCTCCTAGCTATTAGCTTCTAGCGCCCGCGCCTCCAAAGTGATTCAGAGGGCACCCGGTTTTGATTGTGTTTGGGTTTGTTGTTTCCCATCCAAGCCCAAAATCGGGCTTGGATGGGCACCTGTTGGGAAGAATCGGACGGAGTAGTTTCTTGTTTCCCAGATCTCAAAATCCAGACCTAGGGCACCTAGTTTTGGTTATTGGACTATTTTTGCGTCCCAGTCGTAGTTGAGGGCGTTGATCTCTTTGCGGAGATTCTCTACGGCTGTGTTTCTCTGCTGTTCGAGGTCGGCGGTGTGCTTGCGCGTGGACTGGAGCAGGTCTTCGGCGTGGTTGAGTTCATCGACGAATCGCCGAGCGGCTTCGTTGCCTTTGAGGGCGGTGAGGTTTTCGCGGCAGCGGGCTTCGTCCGCAGCGGCGGTTTGTTCCTGCTGCTTTGATTCGGCAATGGCCTGGTCGAGATCAGCAAGTTTGGACTGAGCGTCGAGAACGGGCTTGAGCTGCGCTTCCGCATCGGGGACGCGTTTGACCAGTTCGAGGAGGTAGGCGTTGGTGTTCTGGCTGGGGTCGATTTCGACCCTCGTGTACTCTGGGCCGCGCTCGCTCACTTCCAGCTTTTCGGTGGAGTGCGGCTTGACGGGAATGCGGAAGCGGTAGAGGTCAGGCGTGGTGTCGTCTGCTTTGACACCGTCGGAGAGGGACCAGCCGCTGGTGTGGCGCGGGTGTTCGATGAGGACGGTGCGGTCATCGTCGCCGGTGTTGTTGGCGGAGTAGGTGATGGAGGCGACGTCCATGTAGTTCTCGATGACAAGGCCTTTGCGAATCTGAAGGTGGTGCAGCGTGCGGCGGGATTTCTGGTCGGTGATCTTGACGCGGACGGCCTGGTCGGCGGCGTAGCTGAGCAGGCGGCGCTCACCGGGGTGGATGGGATCGAGGAGGCCTTCGCCGGCGAATTCCCCGCTCTCGAAGATAGAGAAGCTGCCGGAATCGAGCGTGAGTTTGGATTTGTTTTCGAGCCAGACGGCGCGGAGAGGTCGCGGGTTGTTGCGGCTCCAGAGCGTAACATGCTCGGCGGGCAGGTCCTGCTGAAGGATGGGGACCATGGCGGACTCGTTTTTATGGATAGTGACGGGCTGAGAGAGGGAGTACTCGAAGAAGTCGTCGAAAGCGGAGGTGGAGACGTCACCTTCTTTGAGTGCGTCGCTGGCGCGGTAGACGCCGCCGCCATAGCCGGAACCCACGGCGCCGTGTAGCATCGCCAGATTTCTTCCGCGAGGAGGTGGCGGAGATGCGGCAGCTTTCGCGAAAGCGCGGGGACCGCCGATCGGCGCGTCTTGAGCTGAGACTTCAACCGTTTCTGAGGTCGATCCAACACTGAGCTGAACGTCAGCTGATGTATCGCCGTTCACCGCAATGTTTCGCTGGATGTAGCGCTGAAAGCCTGGCGCAGATACCGTAAGGGTGTAACGGCCTGACGCCAGAGGGCTGAGAGTGAACTCGCCATCAGCTGAAGTGGTGCCATTGCTCGAAGCGTTTGTTCCGATCGCGGTAGCAGTGATGGTTGCATTCGCTATTGCAGCGCCACTGGCATCGGTTACGGTGCCGGAGAGTGATCCGGAGCCCATGTTCTCTGCTGCCTGATGTGTTTGCGGCGTGGTCTGCGCAGCAGTGGCGATGGCGATTTCCTGGCGGCGGGTGTAGAGAGGCTGCGAGAGCGGCTGGATGAAACTCTGAGGCGCACCGGCCACTAGGGCGAGCTGCACGTTGTCCCAGTCGGCGCCCACGGTGTTGTCAACAACGGCCCAGCCCTGGACGGTGGCGTTGCCGTTGGAGGTGCGCGGGAAGACCATGCGATAGGTGGCCTTCCAAACTGGGACTTCGCTGATGTAGCTGACACGAAGCTGGCGCGCGCCGGAGCCAAGGGCATCGAGTGTGAGATGGCGCAGGCCGGTGGCGTGGGTGGTGGAGAGGAGTTCGAGATAGCGATCGAGCTGGCCTTGCAGATTGGAATCGACGGGACGGACGCTGAGAGTTGGGGTGAGCTCGATGACGCGGACGGCACCGGAGCCGGCGATAACGGTGAGGTAGAACTTCTGCACGGAGGAGACATTTTCTCCGGTTCCGGATTTTTCGTCGCGCGTCTCGATTGACATGAGGCGACCGGAGATTGGTCCACCGGGCGCTCCGGTGACTTCGACGCGCTGGCCGCGGAGGGCGCTGAAGAGTTCTGTCGATGTCGGGTCTTCCGTCATGCCGAGAGAGAGGGTTTTGAGCTGCTCGGCGAGCGGAGTCGTGGAGTTGTAGTTGACGCCTGCGATGCGGCCTCCGCCCTCGTCCAGCACGGTAAGCGACTGAAGAACGTCGTTGAGCTGCGGCGATGTGAAGTCGATGGTGACGCGTTGATTGCCGGTGACATTGCCGGCGTGTTCGAAGTAGCCGACACCGTTTTTGTAGAGCACGACTTTGCGAACCGGCAGCGGCACCTGCGCCACCTGCGGTGGGGCCAACTGCGCCTTCGGCGCCGGCATTGGGGCCGACCGAGCCTTCGGCCCAGTATGCGATGTCGAAGTTATTGGGCTGGATTGGCCGTTGAGATTAAGGGCGCTGAAAGCAAGACAAAGAGCGGTGACCCAGAGACGCATCGATCCTCCTCGAGTCTGAGCGGGCGGCTCAGACAGGTGTACTGCTGGCACAGATGGAGACTGCGAACTTCGAAGCGCTATTGGGTTGGACCCCGGGAGGTCCGAAAAGGTTCCCAATGAGCGCCATTAATCTCGGAACGGAGCGATTCCCGAATCTTGCAGGCACTGGTGTGACAAAAGTCGCTGTCAGCCCGAATGCGGGTCTGTAGCCTGCCTTCAGATATTCAATTCACAGAGGAAGGCTTCCTAATGTTTTGTTACCAGTGTGAACAGACCTCACAGGGACTGGGGTGCCAGACGATCGGCGTTTGCGGCAAGGATGAGAACACGGCCACTTTGCAGGACCTGCTTATCCATGCAGTGAAAGGCATCAGCCAGTATGCGCACCGGGCGCGGCAGTTCGGCGCGGCAGACGCCGCTATCGATGCGTTCACGATCGAAGCGATCTTCGCGACATTGACCAACGTGAACTTCGATGAGGATCGCGTTGCAGAGCTGGTATACCGCGCAGCAGAGATTCGCGATTCGGCAAAGAAGCTGTATGAGTCGGCGGCCATTCAGGCGGGAGTGACGCCAGAGCCGCTCCACGGTTCGGCGGCATTCGAGCCGTCAGGAGACCGAGAGACTTTGCTGGGCCAGGGCCGGGGGCACCTGATTCCGGTGTCGTTTCTGAATGGGGCAAAGGAGACCAAAAATCTTGAAGAGCTAGTGATCTATGGAATCAAGGGCGTGGCGGCCTATGCGTTCCATGCGATGGCTCTGGGATCGGGTTCGCCGGCTTCCTACGCGACGATTCACGAGGTGATGAGCGCACTCACGGAGCCGCATTCGGCTGAAGAGCTTCTGGGACTGGCGATGAAAGTCGGGGAGCTGAACTATGCAGTGCTGGAGCAGCTCGACAAAGCGCATGTGGAGACATTTGGAGCGCCAACACCCACGAAGGTGCGGTTGCAGCCGAAGAAGGGCAAGGCGATCCTGGTCTCGGGACACGATCTTCACGACCTTCATCAACTCCTGTTGCAGACGGAAGGTCTGGGCATCAACATCTACACCCATGGGGAAATGCTGCCTGGACATGGGTATCCGAAGCTGAAGGCGTTCAGCCATCTGGCTGGAAATTACGGCGGAGCGTGGGTGGACCAGGCCGACGAATTCGACGAGTTTCCGGGCGCAATTCTGATGACTTCGAACTGCATTCAGAAACCGAAGGAGACATATAAGGCACGGATCTTCACCGCCGGGCCGGTGCAATGGCCGGGAGTGGAGCACATTGGTCCGGGCATGAATGGCGCGACGGACTTCTCTCCGGTAATCGAAGCAGCGCTGAGTGCTGCAGGCTACGGCGAAGATGGGACGGATGAAACGATTACGGTCGGATTCGGCCACGATGCGGTTCTGGGAGTCGCCGGAACTGTGATTGATGCCGTAAAGTCCGGCGCACTGCGACGCTTCTTCTTGATTGGCGGATGCGACGGAGCACGATCGGGCAGGAACTACTACACAGAGCTTGCCGACAAAGTGCCGCAGGATTGTGTGATTCTGACGCTGGCGTGCGGAAAATTCCGATTCAACAAGAACGATTTCGGAACTCTTGGAGGCTTGCCGCGCCTGCTGGATATGGGTCAGTGCAATGACGCATATTCCGCATTGAAGGTGGCACAGGCACTGGCGGGAGCATTCGATTGCGGTGTAAACGATCTGCCGCTCTCGCTAGTACTGAGCTGGTATGAGCAAAAGGCGGTTGCGATTCTGCTGACGCTACTTTGGCTCGGCGTGAAGAACATCCGGATCGGACCGACGCTGCCAGCATTCTTGTCGCCCGCTGTACTGGAGCTGCTTCACCAGAACTACAACCTGATGCCAACGACCACAGTGGACGCCGATCTGGCAGCGATCTTCGCTTGATCTGTCTTAAGAGGAAAGAAGGACCGGCTTGCGAGCGGGGTCTTTCTAATTTTTGCAGCGGTCGGTCAAGACTCGGACGGAGTGGCGATACGTTTGAGTTGGGCGAGGTGGTTGAGGTCGTGGCCGGCCATGGTTTCGACGATGGTCTGAAACGTCATGGCGCCGCGTTCGGGGTGGGTGACAGGCTTGGCTGATGAGGTTGGGAGAGCCTTGTTGATCAGCACAAGATTCCAGTTGCGCAGGGCGATGAAGGCAGTGAGGGCTTCCTTGGCGGGAATGCCTTTGTAGGGCGCGGCCCACTTGTCCTGATCGAAGGGCTGAAGGACGTGATGGTCTTCGGCGAGGGTCTGGCGCAGACGAAAGGCGAATGCTATTTCGCAGTCGGCGAGATGGCAGACGATTTCCGCGGGGGACCATTTGCCGGGTGCTGGTGACTCGGTGGTGCGATCGGGGCCGATCATCTGAAGCTTGTTGGCGATTTCGTGCGAAGTGCTGGCGAGGATGGTTTCGAGCGGACGACCATCGAGGAATTTCGCGTAGGGATTGAGTTCGCTCATGGGAAAAGGCAGCTTGTAGCGAGGAGACCCTCAGCTCGTGGCCTCAGCTCCCAGCATTCAGCTGTCAGTACCTTTCTACGTGGAGCGGGGCGGGGGAGCAAGTTAATGATTGGGTACAGGGCTGGATAGCGGAGTTCGTGTGGTTAGCAGCGCCAGGCACCTGTTAGCCGGGATAGCAGGCTTTCTTGTACTGGCAGAGATCCAGCCGCTTCGCAATTCCTACAGGTATTCCTGAATCATTTTTTGCCAGGTTGGCCAGTCGTGGGAATTCCAGGTGTCCCAGGTGTAGAGCTTGTGGGGAATGCCCTTGGTACTCATGATGCGGTCGAGATTCTGGTTTTGGGGCAGGCACTGGTCGTCCCAGCCTGTGGCGAGGATGTAGGTATTGCGGCGAAAGTGGTCAAAGTACCATGCATCAGCAAGATTGGGGAGATAGTGCGTGGGCTGGTTGAAGTAGCAATCCTGGTCGTAGTAGCCGCTGAGGAAGCTGGAGAGATCGAACGCACCGGACATTGTGAGCAGGCCCGTAAAGATGTTGGGGTGGCGCAGGGCGAGGTTGGTGGCGTGGTATCCGCCGAAGCTGCAGCCAAGCGAAACGAGGTGTGAGTCCCAGTTCTTTTTGCGGATGAGGGGAACAACTTCGTGGATGAGGTAATCCTCGTACTGGACGTGACGGGCGACGCGCCAGCGCGGGGGAACGTTGCGGTTGTACCAGCTCTCCATGTCGATGGAGTCGACGCAAAAGAATTGCAGTTCGCCGCGCTCAATGCGTTCACCGACAGCGCTGATCATGTTTCGATCTTCGAACTCGAAGAAGCGGCCGCCGGAAGTGGGAAAGACGAGGACGGGCAGGCCAGCATGGCCGAAGACGAGGAGTTCCATGTTGCGGTCGAGCCGGTTGGAATACCACTTGTGGTACTCGCGGTTCATGGGAAGGGGTTGGCTCCTGGGTTGGTGATTTGAGAAGCGGGTTAGCTGATACTGTAACAGGGACCGAGGGATCAACGGACCGAGGGAACAGAGGGATTGGATCTGGAATTCAACGAGGACCAGGGCGCAGAGGAGGCAGTGCTGACTCAGGCGGATGATGCTCCGCTGCACCCACGGTTGCGATTACATAAAGCCTTCAAGAGCAATCACCTGCCAGATGATCGCGATGTAATTGTTTATGTGCCGCCGGGGTATGAAGACGAGCCGGAGCGGACATATCCGGTGCTCTATTTGCATGATGGGCAGAACCTGTTTGATGGGCGGACTTCGTTTGTGAAGGATCGCACGTGGCAGGTGCGCGAGCATGCGGATGCGGCGATCGAAGCGGGCGAAGCGGAACCGCTGGTGGTGGTGGGCATCTACAACACCGGCGAACGACGGCTGGCGGAGTACACGCACGAGTACAACTGGCAGATGGGTGGAGGACAGGCTGACGCGTACGGAAAGTTAGTCACGCGCGAATTGATGCCGTGGATCGCGAGCCAGTACAGAGTGCGACAGGATCGCGAGAATACAGGGCTTGGCGGATCGTCGCTCGGGGGGCTTGTGAGTCTCTACCTGGGGCTGAGATATCCGACGGTGTTTGGGAAGCTGGCGGTGATGTCGCCGAGCGTTTGGTGGAACCACAAGAGCATTCTCGGCTATCTGAACGAGCATGCCCCGCAGATGTGGGAGCGACCCAAGATGTGGCTGGATGTGGGCGATCGCGAGGGTCAGAAGGCGGTGCGGGACGCGGAGCATCTGGCACGCAGGCTGAAGGCGAATGGGTGGAAGCCGGGTGAGTCGCTGCACTTCGAGAAGGTGGAAGGCGGGACGCACGACGAGGCGAGCTGGGCGGGGCGGGTGAGGGCGATGCTCAAATTCCTGTTCCCGAGAAGCAGCCCATAGCCCGGAGCTTGCAGCGTGCAGCTCGAAGGTCGATTGAGTGAGCTGGCTCACATCCAGATTTTGCGGGTAGGCGGAGGATACAGGTATGACAGAGATCCTCTGGAACACCAATTCGCCCCATTCTCCGCTCCGGGACCATGAGCTGGTCGAGCTTCGGCTTATGGATCTCGGTGGAACCGAAGAGCATCGTTATCTTGTTCGCGAGATCCATGCCGCGTGGTCTGCCTCCGCTCAGCAGATTGAGTGGAAGGGATTCGAGGATGCGATCTACCTGAACGAGCTAGACGCTCTCCGATCTTTTGCCGCCCGCAAGAATTTGAATTTGGGCGCCGGATTTCCGTTTACGACGACGTTGAACTAGTCCGGCACCTTGAGTCCGAACTTGCTGAGCTTGTAGGAGAGATCGCTGCGCGAGAGTTGCAAGCGGCGGGCTGCTTCCGCCTGAATGCCGCCGGAGGATTGCAGTGCCCTGGCGATCAGACTCTTCTCCACCTCTTCAAGGAGCGAGCGCAGAGAAATTGATTCAGGCAGAGCGTGGATCCAATCGGTGCTGGAGGTCGAGCCGGACGAGTGGCTGGTTGAGGTTCCGATGGGGAAATCGATCGGCGCGAGTTCGTTGCTTGATGAGAGGATCGATGCGCGCTCGATGAGATTGCGCAGTTCGCGGATGTTGCCGGGGAAGTCGTAGCGCTGGAGCTTCTCGATCGCCTCCTTCTGAATGGGACGGACTGGAACTTTGAGTTCCTGCGATGCCTGACGGCAAAACAGTTCGCAGAGGCCGGGAATGTCCGCGGCTCTTTCGCGCAGCGGGGCGAGATGAATGGGAACGACGGCGAGGCGATAGTAAAGGTCCTGGCGAAAATTTCCCTCTTTCACGCGCTCCTCGAGATTGCGGTGTGTGGCAACGACGACACGGACGTCGACGTCGCGAGGTTTGGTTGAGCCGACACGCAGAATCTTTCCTTCAGCAAGAACGCGGAGCAGCTTTGCCTGCGTGGATGGAGACATCTCTCCGGCTTCGTCTAAAAAGAGTGTGCCTTCGTGCGCCGCTTCGAAGAGGCCCAGTCGCACGCGGTCTGCGCCTGTGAATGCACCTTTCTCGTGACCGAACAGCTCGCTTTCGAGAAGTGTCTCAGTGAAGGCGGCGCAGTTGACGGCGACGAAGGGCTTTGAAGCTCGTGGACTGTTCTTGTGGATGGCTCGGGCGACGAGTTCCTTGCCGGTTCCGGTTTCTCCGGTAATGAGGACCGTGGCACTGGTAGGAGCTACGCGGGCGATCATCTGGCGCAGGGCAAGTATTGCGGGACTGATGCCGAAGATTTCGCCGCTGCCTTCGAGCCGATCGACGGTAAGGCGGAGGAGGCCGTTCTCGCGCAGGAGCTGGGTGTGTTCGCAGGCCCTGCGCGCGGTGGCTCGCACTACATCGGGCTGAAATGGCTTGGTGATGAAGTCGAATGCACCCTGACGCATGCTTTCGACGGCCAGCTCGACAGTAGCGAATGCGGTGAGAAGGACTACGGCAACAGCGGGGTCGATTTCTCTGGCGCGGGCAAGAATTTCTAGGCCCTCGCCGTCGCGCATCTTCTGGTCTGTGATGACGGCATCGAAGCGATTGGCCGTGAGATGGGCTGTGGCTTCCGCAACGCCTGCCGCTTCTGTAACGGTGTGCCGGTCCGCGGCCAGGTTGGCAGCGAGGATGCGACGCATGTTGATCTCGTCGTCGACGATGAGGATTCTGCTCAATGGACTTCTTCCCTTCTCTCTGTACTTGCGGGGAGTGAAAGAACAAAGCGGATAGCCTGCGTGTCGTTCTGGGCAAGCACGATGTCGCCGTGGTGCGCGAGTACGATGTTGCGGGCGATTCCCATGCCGAGGCCGGTACCGCCCGGCTTGGTTGTGAAGAAAGGCTCGAAGATATACGGAACGGTCGTGGCGGGGATGGGGCCATTTCCGTTTTCGATTTCGATGACGATGTGAGCATCTTTGCAGCGTCCGCGCAGAAAAACGGATCCGCCCAATGCCGATGCTTCCACTGCATTCATGGCGAGGTTTAAAAGCGCCTGCTGCAACTGGCCACTGTCGATATCGGCCCATAGCGGCGCGTCGCATTGGCAGTGAATGTGGATATTGCCTTCCGCCGCACGGGGACGGCAGATGTCGGCGACGTATCCGACGGAATCGGCAACGTCGCTAAGAGCGGCCGATGGAGCACGTGGACGCGCATATGCCAGGAAATCTGTTGTGAGCCGCTCGAGGCGAGCAGCCTCTTTTGTGGCGATATCGTACATCTCGAGGTTCTGTTGCGAACCGGGTTCGCGATTCGACGCAGTTGCGAGTGCGCTGGAGATCATGGCGACGGGGTTGCGAATCTCATGAGCGATGGCACTGGAGAAACGCCCCAGGGCAGCGAGCTTGGCTTCTTCGAGGAGTTTCGCTTCGGTCCTTTCGAGTTGGTCGAGGCTGTGGATCAGCTCCCGCTCCTTTCTGCGCAGGTGGTTAACGAGGGTCCAGACAAGGAATCCCATGATGGCGTAGATGAGGGCGACGGTTCCGGCTTCGATATAGCTGTTGGGATCGACGGGCGGATGAACGCGGAAGTAGTGCCACACCCAGAAGAAGATGAGGCCGTCACTGACGGCGACGGTGAAAGCGGTAGCGATGCGCGAAAGCCTGAAGGCCGCCTGCAGGATTGCAGGGATCATCAAGGCGAAGTACTGAATGTCGGTTTTGAAGGAGTAGGACGCGATGCCGAAAGCGATGGCGAGGTGGATGGCAATCATCGTCCAAGTCAGCCGGAGGACTGCGGCAGGATCGAGTTCTTTACGGCGGTTTAGCCAGATCAACTCGGTCAGGTTCGCGACGATCCCAATGGCGAGAAGTGAGAGCACCTGCTGATGCGGCGTGCCGAGGTACCGCGCCCACACAAACTGTGCGATGCAGAGAAAGACGAGCAGTACCAGGTTGAGCCCGGCGAATATGCGTTCCTGCTGGCGGAATGACAGAAAGTCAGGCAATTCGGGAGACTTCTGTCTTTTTCTCGGACTCATCACTGCTGCTCATTCCTGAATGATTCGTACGGAAAAAGTATGCGCTTCGGAGTGCGAACGTTCAAAGATTTTGACGACGAAGGATCGGACGTTTGAAAGTTCGAACGCGGCGTCGCGTAGACATCGTTTGTTTTCAATGGATTAGGTTTGGCATGCCCGGTGCAATTAAAGAGGCATGCCCGATACCAGGGCAGGAGGGAAAAGGGACATGCGCACACTCAAGCAATCGACGGTTTTGGCACTCGGTCTAGCACTGTTGCTGCCGGGAACACTCATGGCGACCGAATTGACCAACCAGGCAAAGACGAGAAAAGAGGCTGTAAAGCTGACGCAGCATATCGAGCGTACGAGCCATACGATCCAGAAAGAGGCGGACCGGCTGCACGCGATGAGCCGCAACGGCCAGATCTCGAACACGAGCCACAAGCACGGTCTGCAACAGATCAAGAACCACGTGAATGAGCAACTGCAGCCTGCGTTCAGCCGGCTCGCGGAGCTTAAACCGGAGCTTCCGGAGTGGCACCAGACGGCGATAGAGCGCATGCACACTTCGGCCACTAACCTGGCGCTGAACGCGGATGCGGCGATTGAAAATCGCAATCCGGATGGATCGGGACAGCTTGCCTTCGCCGATCAGGACTACAAGCGGTACGTTGCCAACATTCATGAACGGGCCACAGTGCTGGCACAGGTGGCCGATGCGACAGGGGATTACGGCACCGCGCAATTGAAAGGACACCAGGCGGGACTTGCGATCACTTCGCACGATTAACGACGGTGAATTGAAACTGCGAGCTCTGAAGATTGAACAGCGTACGTGCAACAGCCCATGCCGGCCAGATGCGGCGGAAGGCATAACCCCAGAAAAGAGGACACCAAATGAAACGGAAACTATTGTCTCTCGTGTTGATGGTGGCCGGAGCGGGTTTTCCCGCTCTGGCCACCGCCCAAATGAGTTCGCGCCAGGCGCAGCAGGATCAGGAAATTCAATCGGCGGTGAAAGCGCAACTCGAGAAGAAGGAGTTGTTCCGCGCCATAAAGGCGGAGGTCAACGAAGGCATCGTCACCATCAGCGGAGAGGTGCCGCTCTACATGGACAAGGTGAACGCAGAGAAACGCGTTCGCAAGGTCAAGAATGTGGATGGCGTGCGCAATCGCGTGGAGGTGAGCGGCCCGGGTATCGTGGATGACGAAGTACGCGAAAACCTGTCGACCAAGCTTCGCTACGATCGCGCCGGCTACGGGATCGTGTTCAACAATCTCGGTGTCGATGTGAACAACGGCGTGGTGACAATCGCGGGGAATGTTCGCGATTATCCGGACCGCGATTCAGCTCTGGCGATCGTTTCCACGACGGCCGGCGTGAAGGAGGTTGTGGACGAGATCGAAGTAGCACCAGTTTCGATAAGCGATGACCGCCTGCGGGTACGACTGGCGCGTGCTATCTATGGCGATACGTCGCTGCGGAAGTACGCGATGGATCCACAAGCGCCGATTCGCATCATTGTGGAGAACGGGCACGTGGAACTGGCGGGCATGGTGCTGAATGATATGGATCGGCAGCTGGCGTTCATGCGGGCGAATGTTGTGCCCGGGATCTTCAGCGTGACGAACAATCTTTCAGTGGCGTCAGAGCTGAAGGAATAACGAGCCGAATCGCGGCGGCCCAGTAAGGGCCGCCGCGATTTCTTTTTGTAGGAGCTTTGGATCGGGTGTACTGCGCGATTGCGCAGAGCACGACGACGGCTCTAGAGCAGCTTATGGTAGAGGCTCCAGGTTGGGTCGGGCTGCATCTTGAGATGGACGCGGTGGGTGAAGACGCGGGCCAGCACCTCGTTGTCGTACTTGCGCTGCACGGAGTCGGGATTGCGGGCGTAGAGGATGAACTCGCGAACGCCGGGGATGGTGGTGGTGGCGACGAAGATGCACTCGCGGTTTTGCTCGAGGATTTCAGAGAGGTCGTTTTCGATGCGATTGAGTTCTTCGACTTCGCCGGGATTGGGAAAGCCGGCGCGGGTGGTGTCCGTCATGGGAACAGCGAGCGAGACGTACTGGTTGTAGCCTGAAACTCCCTTGAACTTGCTGTAGGCGGAGTTGGCGCGGACATACATGGTCCGGCCGAGGTGGTCGTGGGTCTGGCGCTGGATCCAGGCCTGAGGGATCGGGAGTTGGTCAGGACTGAGGGGCGCTTTCGTGGAGAATGGCCACATGCCGCAGCGGCTCCTGTTATTGAGGTGTTAGAGATTTGGATAAGTATGCCGGATTGAGGCGGCTGGGGACAGGGTATTTGCGCAATTTGTTGTACGTCGAGCACCTCATTCCAAAACCAGGACCAGCTTGCCTGAAACGGTGTGGATCGGCGATACTTAGGTGTTGTGTCTTACGCCCCGGGGGAGGACTGTCCACCGGGACCCCGGTGCACCGCGAGTGAAGTCCGGGTGGAAACAGGCCGAGCGCCTTTGAGCGCTGGCTGCGAGACTCCCGAAAAGACCGCAACAGAGCACCGGAATTTGAAAGGACTTGTATCGCCGTGGTGATGATTCGTTTGGCGCGTGTTGGCGCCCCCAAGCAGCCCTACTATCGTGTCGTTGTGATCGAGAAAGACCGTGCTCGGAATGGCCGGTCAATCGAGGTGGTCGGCACATACAATCCCCGCACCAGCCCAGCTTCAGTTGATTTGAAGCACGAGCGCATCGCCTACTGGCGGAGCGTTGGCGCGCAGTTCTCTCCCATTGTGGCCAAGCTGGTGGAAAAGAATCCAGCCAAGGCTGCAACTGCCGAGCCGGCGGTCGCCTAGTAATTTTCCTTTCACGAAATACAGGGTGTGCGCGAGATTTTTTGGCATTGCGCACACAAACTGCTGACTTTAGGAGGGGTGTGCTGATAGTATCGGCGCACCGATCCAAGTTTGCTTCTCCTTGGATAGTTAGGTCAGAGGCAAGTTCATGACCCAAGTTGACATGGTTGCGGTAGATGATCTGGTCCGCGAAATCGCGCGGGCCTTGGTAGACGAACCCGGCGCAGTTGAAGTTGAGTCAGTCCAGCGGGACGAAAACACCGTCCTGAAGTTGAGGGTGGCTCCGGGGGATGTTGGGAAAGTAATTGGGAAGCAGGGGCGAACAGCCCGCTCGGTACGCACGATTCTGGGTGCTGTGAGTATGAAGCTGCATCATCGCTACACGCTCGACATTCTGGAAGAGGACGACGAAGAGTAGGATGCACCAACCCCTCAGGGTCAGGCATCTCGTTGAGCGCGTCTAATGGCGCCGGAGAGATGGGTGTGGCTCGCGCGCATCAAGCGCACACAAGGCCGCAAAGGTGAAGTATTCGCTGAGGTCCTCACCGATTTCCCTGAAAAATTCTCTGACAGACGAAAGCTATGGCTGCTGAAAGGCAGTTTGACGGCGGGCGCAGATGTGTCTGCCGACGCGCGCGAAGTCACACTTGTGCATCACTGGATGCATAAGGGCGGCGTCGTTCTGCATTTTGCCGGAGTCGATTCAATCTCGGCCGCGGAAGAACTGGCCGGATACGTTGTTGCGATTCCCCGAGCAGAGCGGGCGCAGCTCGACGACGATGATGTCTATATCAGCGATCTGATTGGTTGCGTGCTGGTGGATGTTGCAGGCGCAGAGCCGGTGATCGTCGGCGAGATCGAAGATGTGGATCGAAACGCGGGGCCGGTGGCGATTCTGGTGGTGAAGCCGGCTGGGCGGCAAGGCGGCGGGTCAGCAGCTCGGAGCGCCAGCGATGACGAGATTCTGATTCCTTTTGCGAAGGATTATCTGCGGCGCGTGGATGTGGCTGCGAAGCGGGTGGAGATGGCGCTGCCGGAGGGGCTGGTGGAGCTGAACGGGCCGGCGTGAGATGGCCATTAATACAGCGGCATCCCTGGTCCGGAGAGCCAATACAAAGCCAAACCTAGCAGGTTCACACCAATCAGCACACAGGACCCTACCATCAGAAGCCCGCTCCCTCTGCCCCGGAATTTTCGCGTGAGTGGGATTGTGAAGATCTCACAACACAGGCTCACAGCAAGTGAAAGTAGAAGAATGAAGGCACCGAAAGGTTCATCGAACACGTATGCCGAGTGCCACTCCCTGGGTGAAAGCACCAATGCAATCAATCCGACGATCACAGAAACCACTGCCCCGCTAAATACAATCAGCGCTTGCCGAACTTTCATCGGAATGTCAGGCTGAGGTTTTATCAACTGAACAAACCACACTGAGCCAGCCAGAATTCCGCCCAGGACGAGTGTCGCCGCCATTACCAGCAGCATCGGAATAACGAGCCGGAGGCCTTCGAACACGCGGTAGTCCCTCCAAACGAGAGTCGGTACTGATGGCGCTCGATCTACTTATTCTTATTGGAACGCCAGCGGCTTCCAGACTCCATTGTCTTTGAGCGCCAACTGCAAGGGACGCGGCGGGCCTTTAGGTGGGACTGTGACTTCGATCCAGAGTTGCTGGCCTGTCTTGACCCAGGAAGGATCGCTGGCGTGTTCGGCGATGTAGAAGTCAACGGGGATGGAGAGGCGCATCTGGTCGCAGAGCGAGCGGGGTGACGCAGAGACGCTCTGTGTCGCGGATGAGCTTTCTGACTCAGGTACGCGGATTGCGGTGAGTTTATTGTCTCTCACGGCCAAGCGGGCCTGGAACGACAGGCAGTCGGGTGCGTTGACAGTGAAATTCGGGCTGCTGGGAACGCCGTTTACGTTGCGCGGGAACTGAGCGTTTTTCGCCGAGGGCAAAGTACTACCGCAGCCATCAACGGTGAGCTGGAGGCTGAGATAGCGTCCGCGCATGATGAGGGTTGGATCGTAAGCGGCGGCGCGCGTCCAGACACGCGGGCAGGTGGCGCGCTGGTAGAGATACTTGAGCGCGACGGTGGAGACGATGAGGACCTGGATGACGAGCAGGGCGACGGAGACGCGGGCGAGTTTCATCGTGCCTCCTCGAGCGATGCGGAATTTTGTTCCATGTGGGCGAGCAGGCCGCGACGGGTTTTTTCAAGCGCCCATCCACCGGCGAGGAAGAGAACGCCGAGTCCGATGAGGCCGAGCGAGCGGCCGAATTTGTCGAACACATTGCTGAAGTAGAACCAGGCGACGCTGATGCCGAAGGCAATGACGCCGAAGTTGACGAGGCCGCGGCTGGCCTGGCGAACTCCCCACCAGATGAGGAAGACGCAGAAGCCTGCTACGAGGGCGTGAGCGATGAGATTGGGTTCAGTGCGCGTGTAAGCGCCATAGTTGTTGCCGTAATGGTAGTGCTCGGTCCAGACGCGCTCGCACCAGGGCAAGGCGATGACGAAGGCGATGGCGGCGAGCACGGGAACCGTTGATTTGCGACGATGAACAAGCGAGAAGAGGAGTGGAACGATGGCGATGATGAACCATCCCCAGACGCGCGTGTGCAGGGGCGGAAACGGGTTCATGCCGTACCAGGAGCGCCAGCTATCGAGGAGGAAGAACGTGCTGGCGACAGCGGCGATGGCGGAGACTCCAAAGAGAACTCCGCGTAGGATGCGGCGCTCGGTGTCGATGAAGAGGGTGAGATAAAGGATGGACCAGACGAAGAGGAAGCGTCCGAAGTAGACGTCGAAGCCGATGTGATTGTCGGCGGCGAGAGCCCATTCGCTGATGAGCCACGAGGGAATGAGCAGCAGCGAGAGGGTTTGCTGGGCCTGGTCGCGAAGGAGTATCCAGCCACTGAGCGCGGCAATGGCCCAGAGAAGAACAGCGGCAGGCCAGTGCTCCTGGATGTTGAAGATCTGGCCGACAAGGGCGATGCCCGCGCCAGTTGAGACCGTGCCAACTGCGTGCAGAGTGCTGGAGGTGGCGGGATATTTGTCGCGAGTGATCGCTCCGCCCACGTGGAAGATGGCGACCATGAACATCACGAGCAGAAAGCGCATGCCAGGACCAAGCTGATCCCAATGGGAGGAGACGAAGAGGATGACGCCGCTGGCCAGTAGGATGCCGCCGAGGATCAGCGCTACCCTTCCCTGCCATGCGATTCCAGCGACCTGGGCCTGTGGCTGGGGATCCCGGGATGGGAGACCGGATTCCCGCATTTTCGGCTCGAGAGTGCGCGGGGAAGACGCCAGGTTCTGTTCCGCCTCCCAGGAGCGAATGCGGGCGGCGGTGTCGTGGTCGAGGACGCCGGCGGATTGCCAACGGTTTAGAAACAAGTCGTAATCAGGCATGATCGTTGCGCACCATTAGAGCACGATTCGAATCAGACGATGTTCTGACGGCTCCAGCTTGCCAGGGAGCCGTTATGGATTCAGCTTAGTCGTAGCAGAAAAGATGAAGGTGCCCTTGCGATACAGTTTTCGAAGTGCCACAAGAATTCGAACCTCACCTTGTTCTGGTTCTTTGATTTGGCATTGTGAAGTCGATCCTGCGAAGAACGAGTGAATTCCGGGATTGAGACTCTACCCTTTTATGGCGAATCTTCCGACATCTTCGGCCACTATACTGCTGCTCCGCTGGAAAGATGGCGACCGAAAGCAATGGAGGAACTGCTGCCGCTCGTTTACGACGAGTTGCGGCGCCCTGGCGAGAGGCTACCTGCATCGCGAGCGTGCTGAGCACACGCTGCAGAGGACGGCCCCGGTGCACGAGGCGTATCTGCGGCTCATCGATCAGAATGTTGAATGGCAAAGCCGCGCGCATTTCTTCGGCATTGCGGCGCAGATGATGCGACGGATCCTTGTGGATCATGCGCGGGCGAGGGGTGCGTCGAAACGAGGCGAAGGACTGAGGGTGGAGCGACCCTGCCTCCAGGCAGTTCTATGATCGTGAGAGATGCGATTTGAGATCATCACGATCTTTCCCGGGTTCTTCGAGGGAATTTTTGAGCACGGGATCGTGCGCCGGGCACAGGCTGAAGGGCTGGTCAGCGTGGGCCTGCACGATCTGCGCGCCTTTACGCACGATCGACATCGTACGGTAGACGATCGGCCTTTCGGCGGCGGAGAGGGAATGGTGTTGAAGCCGGAGCCGCTGGCGCAGGCGCTTGGGGCTTTGGGCATTCTGCCCAAAGACAGGGGTCAGGGATCAGGAATCAGGGATCAGAACGCGGGAGAACAAGCGAACGAGAGAACGAGCGAACGTCCACTGGTGATCCTGTTGTCGGCACAGGGAAGGCCGTTTGCGCAGGCTGTGGCGCGGGAGCTGGCGAAGCTGCGGCACGTAGTGCTGATCTGCGGACGATATGAAGGCGTGGATGAGAGGATCAACGAACTCTACTGCGATATGGAGCTCTCCATTGGAGACTACGTCCTGAGCGGGGGCGAATTGGCGGCGGCGGTTGTTGTGGACACCGTGATGCGGCTTGTGCCGGGTGTGCTTGGGAACGAGGCTTCAGGAGAGTTTGAGAGCTTCGGCATTGGCGATGCAGAGATCAACGCGGATGTGGAAGGCGTGCCGCGGTCGCAGCATGGGTCGGGCGGGCTGCTGGATTATCCGCACTACACGCGACCAGCCGAGTTTGCGGGATTTCGGGCTCCGGAGGTGCTGCTGAATGGAGATCATCAGCAAATCAGGCGGTGGCGAAGAGAGCAGCAATTGCGGAAGACGCTGCGGAACCGGCCTGATCTACTGAGCGCGGCCACGCTCAGCGAAGACGATCAGAGAATGCTGGAAGCGATCAGAAAAGAAGGTGAAAAGTGAAGATCTCGACACCGCTGGAAATCGCTGCGTAGGTTGTGTTTGGAATCTGCTGGTTAGCGTGGATGCTCGCGTTTGTGCTGCCGCGATGGCGGGATGCAGGACAGGAGAAGGCGGTACGCGCGCGCGATCGTCGCGTATCGACATCGGTTTGGTGATGCTGGGATATGCATGCGAGTGGACGGCTGGACTAAGGGTAAAGATGCAGCTCAGCCAGGAGGAGCCCCGATGATTGATCGAACAAAACCTCATGGGTCGGCTCGAGATATGTTAATTTCGTCCACGAACGTGCCCCTATTCGGAGTAGCCGTCCAGGCGAACAGTTAGGCTTACATGAGGGTCTCAATTCCGTCTGGCATCCCTCGCATTCATCGTGTCGAGCGCGGAACTCAGAGCTGACCAGTGGTGTGGGGTCATAAGCCTATTTGGGGTGATCCAGATCTTCTGAGCTCCGCTGCTAATCGTGTATTCTAGGCCTTTTTGGAATGATTCGGGATCGAGCGATCCATGCTGGCCCTGCCACAAACCTACTGACACAAAGAATTTATCCGTGGGAAGACTATGGACAAGATCGCGTACGATTCTCGCGGAGACAACTGGCGACCTGTCTTCTACTCCGAAGTAGTTCCATACGACGATCTGATCGGCGCATTGCAATACGCGTGCGTATTCCAGGCCTGAGTCCCTGCCGCGCCTTTGAAGATCTTTCCAATTCACAGGCACATCAACAATGAGTTGTTTACCACCGGAGTGAGCAGCGTCTGCGACGCGTTGAAGAAATTGCTGCATCTTCGCCGATCTCCAACGCCATATAGAGGGATCGTCTCGATTAACTGTTCTGGCTGATGAGTTCCTCGGCCACGCTGATCGGCCAGTTAGATCCTGATAAGAACGAAGGCATCGATCATCGAAGCAAAAGGAGTAGTAGTCGAGTTCCGTAAGAGCAATACTGTCCAACGGATAGTTGTGAGAGAGGTAATAAACCATTTCGATGATCTGCCGACCGTAGTCACCGTCCACCAGTTCGCTGAAGCATACCTGGTCACTACTGTGCACTCCGTCGAACCTGACTGCAGCCGACTCTTTCGAATGCACGATGAGCGCAGGCGCATAGAAATCGACAATCGCCACCGTTCTGAGTCGATGCTTCCTGAAGTCATCAACGGCGGTGCCCAGAAGGTCTTCTGGGAAGCGTTTTTGCATTGCCGACCAATGGGTCTGATGCCCTTTCCATTGAAAGTGCGCCCACTCCACTCGACCGGCGGAGATGCCAACCGTATGAAGTCGATTGCGAACGGGGCTCTGTAACACCGAGGTTATGGCGTCATGCCAATCGTTCCAATCATCGAAATGGGTTGCAATCGCAATGTCGCTGATTTGATGTTTAGCCCCCGGAAGTTCAGCTGGACTGCCTCCTGATGTCTCGGATGGTTGTGCAAAGGCTGGAGTGCGCGAGGGCTCCGATCTGGGCAGCCGAGCCGCTCCAAATGCAACCAGTAACAAAATGGCTCCGGCAATAAGCCCAAAGCCGCCCCTTCGTGCCATGGTTCCAGCCGGCAGTCTCTCGATCTTTTCCCATTTCTCCGCGTGTCCCATCCACTCCTGCCATACGGAGGACAGAACGACGAAGCTGTAAAAGAAGGACAAGGGCGCGATGAGAACGATCGCAATTGGCAGATGTTTTAGAGTTCTGAAGTCCCGATCGAGCACAATGCTATACGTCGCGACCAGCCCGAAAGTGAGCAGGCCAAAATAGAGCAGAACGTTCCACACCCAATCCAGCGCGGTGATGTTTGTGAACGCCATCCGAACCAGAAACGGAAGGGCGGCGACCTGGAGGAGC
>Ga0207674_10000938_pt1 | contig 37994 bp, 37 predicted proteins | sample KBSCornC72_FD_184303 | JGI IMG/M metagenome (GOLD analysis project Ga0207674, IMG submission 184303) | Corn rhizosphere microbial communities from Kellogg Biological Station, Michigan, USA - KBS Corn C7-2 (SPAdes) (version 2) | ecosystem: Host-associated > Plants > Roots > Rhizosphere > Soil ... | reverse complement strand
GGAGATCCCCTGTTGCCGAGGCCCAAGCTATCGGCCTTCTTCTCCCCCACAACAGCACGCTTTGGGGGGCCACCCGAGCGGGGGGCAGACAACTCGTGGCCCGTCGGCCCCGCGCCGTACGCTGGACGGCATGGTCGCCCCCGGTTCTCCCGCCCTCGAGATCCTGCATCGGGTCTTCGGCTACGAGGCGTTCCGTGGGCAGCAGGCGGCCATCGTCGAGCGGGTGATCGAGGGCGGCGATGCCCTGGTCCTGATGCCGACCGGCGGGGGCAAGTCGCTGTGCTACCAGATCCCGGCCCTAGTGCGTGAAGGCACCGGGGTGGTGGTCTCGCCGCTGATCGCCCTGATGCAAGACCAGGTGGACGCGCTGTCCGCCGTCGGCGTGCGCGCCGCGTTCCTCAACTCGACGCAAGACCTCGACGAGCGCCGCCGGGTCGAGGCCGCCCTGCTCGCCGGGGAGCTCGACCTCGTCTACCTCGCTCCCGAGCGCCTCAAGCTGAGTTCGACGCTCGAGCTGCTCGACCGGTCGAAGGTCTCATTGTTCGCGATCGACGAGGCGCACTGCGTCTCGCAATGGGGACACGACTTCCGGCCCGACTACCTCGCCCTGTCGGTGCTGCACGAGCGCTGGCCGGCCGTGCCGCGCATCGCCCTCACCGCGACGGCGACCGAGCAGACGCGGCGCGAGATCGCCGCGCGCCTCGAACTGGGCGAGGCCGAGTTGTTCGTGTCGAGCTTCGACCGGCCGAACATCCAGTACCGCATCGAGCCCAAGTCGCAGCCGCTCGCCCAGCTGCTCCAACTGATCCGCACCGAGCATCCCGGCGATGCGGGCATCGTCTACTGCCTGTCGCGCGCCTCGGTCGAGAAGACGGCAGACGCCCTGGTTGCCGAAGGCATCGCGGCCCTCCCCTACCACGCGGGTCTTGACGCGGCCACGCGCGCTCGTAACCAGTCGCGGTTCCTGCGCGAAGACGGCGTCGTGATGGTGGCGACCATCGCGTTCGGCATGGGCATCGACAAGCCTGACGTGCGATTCGTCGCCCACCTCGATCTGCCCAAGAGCGTCGAGGGCTATTACCAGGAGACCGGCCGGGCAGGCCGAGATGGGCTGCCGTCGACGGCGTGGTTGGCGTACGGGCTCCAAGACGTCGTGCAGCAACGCCGCATGATCGACGAGAGCGAGGGCGACCTGGCCCATCGCCGCAAGCTCTCGGCGCACCTCGACGCCATGCTGGCGCTCTGCGAGACGATCGAGTGCCGCCGCGTGCAGTTGCTCGGCTACTTCGGCCAGCCGTCCGTCGCCTGCGGCAACTGCGACACCTGCCTGTCTCCGCCCGAGTCGTGGGACGGCACGGTTCCCGCCCAGAAACTGCTCTCGACCGTCGTGCGGCTGTGGCGCGAGCGCCACCAGCGCTTCGGCGCGGGCCACCTCATCGACATCCTGCTCGGGCGCGAGACCGAGCGGGTGCGCAGCCAGTCGCACGGAGAGCTGACCACCTTCGGCATCGGCACCGAGCTCAGCGAGCAGGAGTGGCGCGGCGTGGTCCGGCAGTTGCTCGCCCAGGGACTGCTGGGCGTGGCGGCCGACGGCTACGGCACCCTGGTGATCACGGATGCCTCCGCCTCGGTGCTCGACGGATCGCGCACCGTGCTCCTCCGCCGCGAGACCGCCAAGCCGACCCGCGCCGCCAAGTCCAAGGCCGGAGCCGAGCTGCCCGTCGAGGCGCGTCCGCTCTTCGAGCGGCTGCGCGAGTGGCGCGCGGGGGTCGCGCGCGAGCAAGGGGTGCCCGCCTACATCGTGTTCGGCGACGCGACCCTGCGCGGCATCGCACTCACGCGACCCTCGTCACTCGAACAGCTCGGCACGATCTCGGGGGTCGGCGAGAAGAAGCTCGAGAGCTACGGCGAGGGCGTGCTCGGCGTGGTCGCCGAGGAGTCGGCGGCCGCCTGAGCCTCCCGGTCGTCGCGCGCGCGCCCTGACCCCAGCGAGATCGTCGCCAGCAGCCCCAAGGCGAGAAACCCCGCCGCCGAGAACGCCGAGATCTTCGTGGCGTCGCTGAACGCCTGCTCGGCCAGCTTGCCGACGGCGGGTTGCTTGGTCACGAGGCCCGGAATGGCCCCGCCGGCACTGTCGACCACCGCGTTCACGACCGCGGTCCGAGCAGACGACGGGATCGACGACGGCAGCTTGTCAGCGAATTGCGAGCCGAGCGTGCTGAACAGGATCGTGCCGAGGATCGCGATCCCGAGCGCCGAGCCGACCTGTCGGGCGGTCGACTGTGTGCCGGAGGCGGCACCGCTCTGCTCGACCGGGACATCCGCCAGCACGACTCCGGTCAGCTGCGCCGTGGCCAGGCCGACGCCCATGCCGTAGACGAACAGGCCGGCGGCGATCGCCCACCACGGGGTGCTGGTCGAGATGACGAGTCCGATGATCACGATTCCGACGATCTCGAGCGCGATGCCGGCGCGCACCACCTGCACGGGCGCGATCCGTCCGCTGAGGGCGCCCGCGAATCCGGATGCCGCGAACGAGCCCAGCGCGAGCGCGAGCAGCACGAAGCCGGTCTGCAGGGCGTCGTAGCCGAGCACGTTCTGCAGCCACAGCGGAAGCGACAGGATCAGGCCGAACTCCCCGAGCGACACGACCATCGCGGCGATGTTCCCGTTGCGGAAAGACGAGATCCGGAACAACGAGAACGCGATCAGCGTGCTCTTTCCGATGCGCTGCCTATGCAGTCCCCACGCCACGAAGGCGACGAGCGTCACCGCCGTGATCGTGAACGCGAACGGGATCGGTGAGATGTCGAAGGTCCAGAACGACGGGGGCTTGTCCCTCAGCCACCATCCGTAGGTGCGGCCCTCGATGAGGCCGAACACCAGCGAGGCGAACAGGACGACCGAGAGGGCCGCGCCCACGACATCCACTCGCCCGGTCTGGAAGGCCTTCGACTCGCTGACGAAGACGAGTGCGCCGATGACGAGCAGGATGCCGAGTGGCGCGTTGATCCCGAAGGCCCAGCGCCACGAGAAGGAGGTGGTCAGCCAGCCGCCGAGCAGCGGACCGACCGCAGCCATCCCGCCGATGGTCGAGCCCCAGACCGCGAAGGCGATGCCGCGCTCGCGGCCGACGAAGGTGGCGTTGATCAGCGAGAGCGTGGTCGGCAGCAGCATGGCCCCGCCCACGCCCTGCACCACCCGCGCCGCGATGAGGATGTCGCCGGTCGGCGCCAGCGCGGCGGCCACGCTCGAGAGGCCGAAGAGCACCAGGCCGATCATCAGCAGGCGGCGGCGGCCGTAGCGGTCGGCCAGCGTGCCCCACACGAGCAGCAGAGCGGCGAAGACCAGCGTGTAGCTCTCCTGCACCCACTGGACCTGCGTCGACGTGATGTCGAGGTCGCGCACCACCGTGGGGATCGCCACGTTGACGATCGTGGAGTCGACGATGATGAGGGCGACGGCGATGCTGATGACCACCAGGCCGATCCAGCGACGGCGATCCGGGGTGGTCGGGGTGACTGCGGGGCTGACGGCGGTCACGGACTTCTCCCTCCCCGGCGTCGAATTAGTCAGCCGGCTGATCTTTATGACGCTAGCACTACCCTGAAGGGCATGAGTGACGGGATGCGGGACTGGCCGACCGGCCGCCTCCTGTCGACCGCATCCCGCATGGTGGAGCACGCCTGGCTGGAGGCGCTGACCGCCCTGGGTCTCAGTCACGCCGGCCTGATCGTGCTGCACCTGCTCGAGAACGGACCGTCGACCCAGGTCGACCTCGCCGCCGGAGCGCGGGTCGAGGCGCAGACCATGTCGCGCACGGTGGAGCGGCTCGAACGCGAGGGCTTCGTCGAACGGCACTCCGACGCCGCAGACCGTCGCCGTCGGCTGGTCGAGCGCACCGCGGCCGGCGCCGAGGTGTTCCGGCGCGCCCGGCGGATCGAGGCGGAGCTGTTCCCCGAGGTGCCCGACCTCCCGGCGCTGCGTGAGGCATTGCTCGGCATCATCGGCCGATCCGGCGGAGGGCGCTGGGCGGACATCCACGCCGGCGTGTCGGACGGCGGCACGGAGGCAACCGCGGAGGCGCGCGACGCGCCGGGCGGCGGTACCGTCGTCCCATGACCTTCAACGACGACGCCGACATCAGCAGTGGACAAGTCAGCAAGCGCGGTCGCAATACGGCGATCGGCGTCGGCGGCGGTGGGCTCGGCCTGATAGCGATCGTCATCATCAGCCAGTTGCTCGGGGTCGACCTCACCGGCCTGGTCGGCGGCACCGGCGGCACCACCTCGGATTCGACCGGAGCACCGTTGAGCCAGTGCACGACCGGGTCGCAGGCCAACGCCGACATCGACTGCCGGATGAAGGCGGCGTCGGCGTCGCTCGACACCTACTGGAGCGGTGAGGTCCAGGGGTACACCTCCCCCCGACCGATCGTGATCTTCGACCAGGCGACCGACACCGCATGCGGCGGCGCGACGACCGCCGTCGGCCCCTTCTACTGCCCGAACGACGAGACCATCTACATCGACACCGCGTTCTACAACGAGCTGCGCAGCCAGTTCGGCGCGAGCGGTGGTCCGCTCGCCCAGCTGTACGTCATCGCGCACGAGTGGGGCCACCACATCCAGAACATCACGGGGATCATGAAGAACCTCGACCTGCAGCAGACGGGTCCGACTTCCGACAGCGTCCGCCTCGAGCTGCAGGCCGACTGCTTCGCCGGCGCGTGGGTGGGCGCGGCGCAGAGCACGAAGGACGAGAACGGCGTGCCGTTCCTGCAGCCGGTGACCAAGTCGGAGATCGCGGATGCGCTTAACGCGGCGGCCGCGGTGGGCGACGACAACATCCAGCAGTCCACTCAGGGTCAAGTGGATCCGGAGTCGTTCACGCACGGCACGAGCGCCCAGCGCGAGAAGTGGTTCACCTCCGGGCTGAACGGCGGCCCGAACTCATGCGACACCTTCGGAGCGAGCGCCGGATCGCTCTGAGCCGCGCCCTCGTGAGCTAGGGGCGAGCCGGACGCGAGCGACCGCGACCGAACCGCACGCCCCACAGCAGGAGGCCGACGGCGATGTACGCGACTCCGATGAGGATGCCGAGCACGACGTTGCCCACGAACAGGGTGATCGCCAGGAGTGCACCGAGCACGATCAACGCGATCGTGAGGAGCTGGTCGATCGACCGCGACGAGAGCAGCAACACCGCGGCCGCGATGATCAGGACCACGATCGCCAGCTGGACGAGCAGGGTGGCGGCCCCGAGGCTGCCTCCCACCATCCACAGCAGGGCCATGATGATCATCAGAGCGCCGGCGACCACGAAGAGCCAGGGCACCCAGGCGCGAGCTCGGGCGCGGCGAAAGCCGAGCCCGAACAGGACGAAGGCGACTCCCTCGAGCAGCAGGCCGAGCAGGCCCAGCCATCCTCCGGGAGCCGAGCCCGCGGCTCCCGCGATCGAGGCGATGAGGCTGAGTGCCCCTCCGACCATGAACAGGAGTCCGGCGATCTTCCAGCGCGACCAGGTCATGGCGGAAGTGTGGCAGACCGCTCCGGCCTGAGGAACTCCACACGGCCATCCTTCAGCTTTTGTAGAATGTGGCCAACGCCCTCAGCCCGTGATGAAGGCTCTCTCGTGGGTGTGCACGACGGAAATGCGAGCCTCCGGCGGCGGGCGTACCGTGCTGAGCACGACTTCAGGAGTGCATCATGACCGACACCATCGAACGCACCACCGTTGCGGGCGCGGGCGCCGCCCCGAGCGACGCCCAACTCGTGGATTCCGCCGCGCTCGCCGAGGTGCTCTTCGCCCGTTGGGCCGACGCCCGCAAGCATTCGCGCGAGCTGCTGAAGCGCGAGGAGTTCCACCAGATCCCCGGCCTGAGCATGGCCGATCACCGCGTGCGGGTGCTCGGTCAGTTGAAGCGCCTCGTCGAGGAGGGCGTGGTGCACCGCGCGTTCCCCACCGACCTGGGCGGTGAAGAAGACCACGGCGGCAACATCGCCAGCTTCGAGGAGTTGGTGATCGGCGATCCGTCGATGCAGATCAAGTCGGGCGTGCAGTGGGGCCTGTTCGGCGCCGCGGTCATGCACCTGGGCACGCGGCGCGCGCACGAGCAGTTCCTGCCGTCGATCATGAGCCTGGCGACGCCCGGTGCGTTCGCCATGACCGAGACCGGACACGGATCGGATGTCGCGGCCATCGGCACGACGGCGACATTCGACAAGACGACCGACGAGTTCGTGATCGACACTCCCTTCCGCGCCGCCTGGAAGGACTACCTCGGCAACGCCGCCAAGGACGGCCAGGCCGCCGTGGTCTTCGCCCAGCTCATCGTCGAGGGCGTGAACCACGGCGTGCACGCCTTCTACGTGCCGATCCGCGACGGCAAGGACTTCCTGCCCGGCATCGGCGGTGATGACGACGGCCTGAAGGGCGGTCTCAACGGCATCGACAACGGCCGGCTGCACTTCACGGGCGTCCGCATCCCGCGCACCAACCTGCTCAACCGCTACGGGGATGTCGACGAGAACGGCGTCTACAGCTCGCCGATCGCCAGCCCCGGCCGCCGTTTCTTCACCATGGTCGGCACTCTCGTGCAGGGTCGCGTCTCGCTCGATGGTGCCGCGACCGTGGCAAGCAAGCTCGCCTTGACCATCGCGATCCGCTACGCGAACGAGCGGCGGCAGTTCGCCGACGGGGCTGACGCGGATGAGGTCGTACTGCTCGACTACCAGCGCCACCAGCGCCGCCTGCTGCCGCGCCTGGCCACCACCTACGCGATGTCGTTCGCGCACGACCAGCTGCTGGAGAAGTTCCACAGCGTGTTCTCGGGCGAGCACGACACCGACGAGGACCGCCAGGATCTCGAGACCCTGGCCGCGTCGCTCAAGCCCTTCAGCACCTGGTCGGCCCTGGGCACGCTCCAGGAGTGCCGCGAGGCCTGCGGGGGCGCCGGCTTCCTGGCCGAGAACCGCTTCACCCAGCTGCACGCCGACCTCGACATCTACACGACCTTCGAGGGCGACAACAACGTGCTGCTGCAGCTGGTCGCCAAGCGCCTGCTCACCGACTTCGGCCGCCGTCTCGGCAAGCCGGATGCCGCCACGATCGCCGCCTACGCCGGCCAGGCCGCGGGCGACGCCGTCAGCCGCTCGGGGCTCCGCGCCCTCGGCCAGCGCATCGCCGACTTCGGGTCCACCGCCCGTTCCGTTGGCAATGTGCGCGGCGAGGCCGCGCAGCGCCAGTTGCTCACCGATCGGGTCGAGACGATGGTGGCCGCGATCGCCGGCCGGCTGAAGAACGCCGGATCACTGAGCGCGCGCGATGCCGCCGCCCTGTTCAACGAGAATCAGAACGAGCTGATCGAGGCGGCATACGCCCACGCCGAACTGCTCGAGTGGGAGGCGTTCAGCGAGCGCCTGGCCACCATCGAGCACGCCGGCAACAAGCAGGTGCTCACCTGGTTGCGCGACCTCTTCGGCTTCACGCTGATCGAGCGGCACATGGCCTGGTACCTGATCCACGGACGACTGTCTGCCGCCCGCGCCGCGGCGATCACCGACTACATCGACGACCGGCTGCTGCCGCGGCTGCGCCCGCACGCGGTCGCGCTGACCGATGCGTTCCAGTTCGCGCCTGAGCACCTGCGCGCGCCGATCGCCACCGGTGCCGAGCGCGAGCGCCAGGACGAGGCGCGCGCCTACTACGCAGACCAAAAGACGAACGGACGCGCTCCGATCGCTGAGAAGACCCTGGCCAAGCAGAAGTCGGGCGCAGACAGCTAAGTCGCAGCGCCAGGTCGTTACAGGCGGAGCCGCGCTACTTGTTCGCGGCCTTCGTCACGGCATCCGTGTTGTTGATGCGCTCGTTGTTGGCCTTCTTGGCGTGCTTGTCGAGGCGCTTCTCTTTGAGGGTCTTGGCTGCTGCCGTCTTCGGGGTGTTCTTGCGTGCGGACTTGTCGCCCATGCGTGTTCCTCTGTTCTGTGCCGTCGGAGCCGCGGTGACCCTGTGCGCCGAGACTACGCGCCCTGGGAGCATCGATTTCGTATGTACCTAGACGTGTACGTACATGATCGGGTACATTCAAATCATGGATGCGGTGGTGCAAGCGCTCTCGGACGACAACCGTCGTGCGATCCTCGAGACCCTGCGGCAGGGGCCGGCGACCGTGAACGAGATCGCCGGCAACCTGGCGATCGCGCGTCCCGGTGTCTCGCGGCACCTCAGGATCCTGCGTGAAGCCGGGCTTGTGCAGGTGCGCAAGGACGCGCAGCGGCGCATCTACGCGATCGATCCCGATCCGCTGGCCGACCTCGACCGGTGGCTCGGCCCGTACCGCGAACTCTGGACCAACCGGATGAACGCCTTGCACACCGAGATCGCGCGCGGCCAGCGCGCACGGCGGACGCCGGACGCCGGACGACAGACGAGGAGCAACGATGAGTGACGCACTGCAGGTGAGCGTGATCCCCGAGGGAGACCGGGGCACGGTCCACCTCGAGGACCGCTTCGACACCGACATCGCCGATGTCTGGTCGGCGATCACCGACCCCGAGCGCACCGCTCGCTGGATCGCGGTGGTGACCGGCGACTTCCGGGTCGGAGGCGAGCTGCGGGGCAGTTTCACCAGCAGTTGGGAGGGGACGATGCGGGTCGAGGTCTGCGAGGCACCCCACCGGCTCCGGCTGCTCTCGGGCAGCGGCGACGAGCAGACCGTGATGGAAGCGGTGCTGACCGAAGACGGGGATGGCACGCGCGTCGTCATCGAGGAGCGCGGGCTGCCGATCGCCGACGCGCCGTACCACGCGGCGGGATGGCACGTGCACCTCGAGGATCTCGATACGGAGCTCGCTCGCGGCACCCGCGAGCCGTGGGAGCCGCGCTGGCGCGAGCTGCTCCCGGCCTACGGCATCGTCACCGCATGAGCGCCGTCACCGGATGAGAGCGAGGCCGAGCGTGGCGGCCACGACCGTCACGGGAGCCGCGATCAACCCGAGCACGACGTAGCGCGACCAGCGCAGTTCCACGCCGAGCGCGGTGAGCCGTGAATGCCAGAGCAGCGTGGCGAGGGATGCCCACGGGGTGATCAGCGGTCCGGCGTTGACGCCGATCAGCAGCGCCGCCAGGCGCAGGGGCGACGCGCCGGCGTGACCGCTCGCGACCGGCTCGAGCGCGAGATAGGCCGGCAGGTTGTCGACGGCGTTGGCGCCCAGCATTCCGCTGAGCGAAAGCCGCAGCAGCGCCCAGGCGCTGTCGCCGGATCCGGCCGCGGTCGCCAGCACCGCGGTCAAGCCGAGCGAGTGGGCGGCCTCCACCACGAGGAAGAGCCCGCACGCGAACAGCACGAGCTGCCACGGAACCAGGCCGACGCGCAGGCTCGAGCGGCGACGGATCCCGAAGGCGACCGCCAGCAGGACGGCGGCGGCGCTGGTCGGGATCCAGACCGGGATGCCGGTGACCAGCAAGGGCAGGAGCACCACGAGCACCCCCGCCGAGATCCAGAACAACACGGGATCGCTGGGCGCGGTTGCCGCCGTCGCGTCGAACCGCTGAGCGAGCTGACGACGGAACACCAGCGCGAGGAGCACGCACGGCACGACGATGGCGATCACCGCGGGCACGATGAGCAGACTCACGAATCGGGACGGGTCAGAGAACCCGAGTGCGTGCAGCGCGAGCAGGTTGGTCAGGTTCGACACGGGCAGCAGCAGCGACGCCGTGTTGGCCAGCCAGACGGTCGTCAGCGCGAAGGGCAGCGGCGGCAGTCCGTTGTGACGGGCGACCAGCACGACCACCGGGGTCAGGAGCACGGCGGTGGTGTCGAGGCTGAGGAACGCGGTGCTGATCACCGCCAGGAGCACCACGAAGAGCCAGAGCAGCCACGCGCGATCGCGCGCGGCGCGAGCGGTGCGCTCCGCCACGGCGGCGAAGACGCCGGCCTCGGCCGCCAGCTCGGCCACCACCGTGATCGCGATCGCGAACAGCACGATCGGCCAGACGCGCTCGCCGATGGCGACGGCATCCGGAAGCGGCAGGACGCCGGTCGCGATCGCGAGGCCTCCGAGCACCAGAAGAACTGCTCCGAGGATGGCGAGGCGCACCAGGCCATTCTGCGGGATGTCCCCGTGCCCCTCGTGTTCCTGCGACATGATGAGGGGAGGGCAGCGAAGCCCTCTCCCGACCCGAAGGAAGCGCCATGCCGATCGGCATCATCGTCGAAAGCGCACCGGGCGAGACGCGAGTCGCCGCGACTCCGTCCACCGTTGCACAGCTGATCCAGCTGGGGTACGAGGTGGTGGTCGAGCGGGGCGCCGGTGGCGGCTCGTCCTTTCCGGATGCGGACTACGAGGCGGCGGGCGCCCGGATCGTCACGAAGAAGGCGGCATGGTCGTCGGCGATCGTCCTGACAGTCAACGCGCCGACGGATGCCGAGCTGAAGCTGCTGGTGAAGGGCGCCGTGCTCATCTCGTGGCTCAGCCCCGCGCTGAATCCCAAGCTCGTCGACAAGCTGGTCGCCCTGCCGATCACGGCGCTCGCGGTCGACGCCGTGCCGCGCATCTCGCGGGCGCAGTCGATGGACGTGCTGTCATCCACCGCCAACATCGCCGGCTACCGCGCGATCGTCGAGGCGGCGAACGCCTTCGGGCGGTTCTTCACCGGTCAGGTGACGGCGGCGGGCAAGGTCCCGCCGGCCAAGGTGCTGGTCGCCGGGGTCGGGGTCGCGGGCCTGGCGGCGATCGGGGCGGCATCCAGCCTGGGCGCGATCGTGCGGGCGACGGATCCCCGGCCCGAGGTGGCCGACCAGGTCGCGTCGATCGGCGGCACCTACCTGCCGGTCGAGGTCGGCGAGACGATGGACTCCTCTGACGGGTACGCGAAGGCGACCAGCGAGGCGTACGACAAGCGCGCCGCCGAGCTGTATTCCGAGCAGGCGCGCGACGTCGACATCATCGTGACGACCGCCAACATCCCGGGGCGCGCGGCGCCGAAGTTGATCACGGCGGCCGACGTGGCATCCATGAAGTCGGGCAGCGTGATCGTCGATTTGGCCGCCGCGAACGGCGGCAACGTGGTGGGCACGGTGCCCGGCGAGAAGATCGTCACGCCCAACGGGGTCACGATCATCGGCTACACCGATCTGGCTCGACGGCTGCCCGCCCAGGCCTCCCAGCTCTACGGGCAGAACCTGGTGAACCTTCTGAAGCTGCTGACGCCGGGCAAAGACGGCGCGCTGGTGCTCGATCTCGACGACGTGGTGCAGCGCGCGATCACCGTCACGCGCAACGGCGAGAAGCTGTGGCCGCCGCCAGCGGTGCAGGTGTCGGCGGCGCCCGCCGCAGCAGCAGGGGCACCGGTCGCCGCCGTCACGAGCACCCGACGCGGGATCCCGCGAGCCGCGCGGATCGCTCTGACCGTCGTCGGCATCCTGGCCCTGTTCGTCATCATCGCCATCGCGCCCCCGCCGCTGCCGCAGCACATCACGGTGTTCGTGCTGGCGATCGTGATCGGCTTCTACGTGATCGGCAAGGTGCACCACGCGCTCCACACCCCGCTGATGTCTGTCACTAATGCAATCAGCGGGATCGTCGTGGTCGGAGCCCTGGTTCAGATCGCGGTCGGCGATCCGGTGACCCGCGTGCTGTCGGTCATCGCGGTGCTGCTGACCAGCATCAACATCTTCGGCGGCTTCGCCGTGACCCGCCGCATGCTGCGCATGTTCTCGAAGGGCTGATCCGTGTTCGACACTCTCGCCACGGCAACCGTGGCCATCGCCGGCGGCGCCTACATCGTCGCGGCCCTGCTGTTCATCCTCAGCCTCGGCGGACTGTCACGGCACGAGACGGCGCGCGGCGGCGTGATCTACGGCATCGTGGGCATGGCCATCGCCCTGGCCGCCACGGTGGTGCTGGTGGTCCAGCGCACCGACGGGCTCGGGATCGTGCTGCTCGTCGTGGCCGTCGCCATCGGCGGCAGCATCGGGTTGTGGCGTGCAGCTCGGGTGCAGATGACCGGGATGCCGCAGTTCATCGCCCTGCTGCACTCCTTCGTCGGGCTCGCGGCCGTGCTGATCGGGTGGAACGGCTACCTGCACGACGGGGGGATTGCGGCGAATCTGGTCGGCATCCATCACGCGGAGGTGTTCATCGGCGTCTTCATCGGGGCCGTGACCTTCACCGGATCGATCATCGCGTTCCTGAAACTCTCGGCGCGGATGCCCTCCGCCCCGCTCGTGCTGCCGGGCCGCAACGCGCTCAACCTCGGAGCCCTGGTCGTCTTCGTCGGCCTGACCGTCTGGTTCGTGATCACGCCGACGCTCGGGCTGCTCATCGCGGTCACGGTGCTGGCGCTGCTGCTCGGCCTGCACCTGGTCGCCTCGATCGGCGGCGGCGACATGCCGGTCGTGGTGTCGATGCTCAACAGCTACTCGGGGTGGGCGGCCGCGGCCAGTGGGTTCCTGCTCGACAACGATCTGCTCATCGTGACGGGGGCCCTGGTCGGCTCATCCGGTGCGTTCCTGAGCTACATCATGTGCCAGGCGATGAACCGGTCGTTCCTCTCGGTGATCGCGGGCGGCTTCGGCATCGAGGCTCCGACCAAGGGCGACGAGGAGACCGGCGAGTACCACGAGATCACCGCGACCGACACGGCGCAGCTGCTGGCGGATGCCCGCTCCGTCATCATCACGCCCGGCTTCGGTATGGCGGTGGCCCAGGCGCAGTATCCGGTGGCCGAGCTGGCGCGGATCCTGCGGGCTCGTGGCATCGAGGTGCACTTCGGCATCCATCCGGTGGCGGGGCGGCTGCCCGGTCACATGAACGTGCTGCTCGCCGAGGCGAAGGTGCCGTACGACATCGTGCTCTCGATGGACGAGATCAACGATGACTTCCCGAGCACCAGCGTCGTGCTCGTGATCGGCGCCAACGACACGGTGAACCCGGCCGCGGCCGAAGACCCCGGGTCACCGATCGCGGGGATGCCCGTGCTCAAGGTCTGGGAGGCCGACGAGGTCGTCGTGTTCAAGCGGTCGATGGCATCCGGCTATGCCGGCGTGCAGAACCCGCTGTTCTTCCGCGACAACGCGCGGATGCTGTTCGGCGACGCCAAGGACCGCGTGGAAGACATCGTGCACGAGCTGGGGCGGATGAACGCGGGGAGTTCGAGCGGATCGGCGCGCGCCTCAGCGGAGTAGAGGGCGGCTAAGCCGTCGCGGGCGTCGCCTTCGGCGTCGACGATCCGCGCTTGCGCACCTCGCGCAGCACGATCTGCTCGGGGCACACCGTCGAGAGGAAGTCGCCGACCGAGAGGGCCAGCCGGTCGCTGACCAGCGAATACAGGATGCGGTTGGCGTCGCGGCGCTCCGCGATCAGTCCGGCCTGGCGCAGCACGCTGAGGTGGCGCGAGATGGTCGGGCCCGAGGCCTTGAAACGCGCGGCGATCTCGCCGGCCGCGAGTTCGCCATCCTTGAGATCCTGCAGAATCTGCCGACGAGTCGGGTGCGCGAGAGCGGTGAAGATGTCGCTCGTCGAATCTGCCATGTTTGCAATATAGCACCGAAGCTAGATACAGTTCGGAAGGCACTGTTTAGCTACATTGCGAAATAACGAAAGAAGACACCATGCGCATCGCCATCACCGGCGGCACCGGATTCGTCGGGCGTCACTTGGCCGAGCGGCTCGACCCCGCCGACACCGTGGTGATCTCGCGGCGCACCGGCGTCGACATCGACGATGCTGATGCTCTCGCCGCCGCGTTCGCCGGCTGCGACGTCGTGGTGCACGCCGCCGGCATCAACCGCGAGATCGGCGACCAGACCTTCCAGCGCGTCCACGTCGAGGGGACCCGCACGATGATCGAGGCCGCGCGTCGCGCCGGTGTGAAGCGGATCGTGATGGTGAGCTTCCTGCGCGCCCGGCCGGACTGCGGCTCCGGCTATCACGAGACGAAGTGGGCCGCCGAGGAGTTGATCAGACGCTCGGGAATCGACCACACCATCCTGAAGGCGTCGATGATCTACGGGCACGGCGATCACATGGTCGACCACGTCACGCGGGCGGTGCGCAGCTGGCCGGTGTTCGGCACGGTTGGGTTCCGCGGGCGCACGGTTCGCCCGATCCCGGTCGCCGACTTCGTGGACGTGATGATCGCGGCAGCAGAGGGCCGCATCCCCGATCCCACCGTCGCGGTGATGGGCGCGGAGGAGCTTCTGCTGTCGGCGGCTGTGCGCCGGGTCGCGAAGGTCGCGGGGCGGCGACCGCTGTTCGTGCCGCTGCCGGTCTGGGCGATCAAGGTGCTGGCGCAGCTGACCGAGTGGACGATGATCGTGCCCCTGGTCGCGAAGGCTCAGGCCCAGATGCTGGCGGAGGGCGTGAGCGAGGTCGCGCCGCCGGCTCCTGAGGCTCCGGTTGGTATCCGGCCGTCGCATCCGTTCAGCGAGGAGAGCATCCGGGCGGCGTTGCCGAGCGCGGGGCGATTCGGCTGGGACGACCTGCGGGTGGCGCGGTGGCTCAGGACGCGCCGCGCGAGTCGCCTGCGGGGTGCGACGGCTTAGCCGCGCCCCAGGTCCTCCTCCGCCCGCCGCAGCAGCGGCGCCAGCCGGTAGGGCACGAGCTCGTTGATCGCGATCGAGGTTTCGGTGCGGTCCACGCCGTCGCAGGCGAGGATGCGCTCGTTGATCTTGAAGAGCTCGTCGGTGTCGGCGCAGACGATCCGCACGAGCAGATCGGTCGGGCCGGTCATCCCGAACGCCTGCACCACCTCCGGGATCTTCGCCAGCTCGGCGCCGATGTGCGCGAGCTTCTGCTGCGTCGCATAGACGGTGGTGAAGGCGGTGAGCGGGCGCCCGATCGCCGCCTCGTTGATGCAGCGGTCGTACGGTAGCAGCACGCCGGCCGCCTCGAGACTGGTCAGGCGCGCCTGCACCGTATTGCGCGTGACGCCGAGCCGCTGCGCCAGAGCAACGGTGGTTGATCGCGGGTCGTCGGTGAGCTCGAGCAGGAGTCGGAGGTCGGTGCGATCCAGGGTGCGCATTCTGTCTCCCAGGGGCCGAATTTCGGTCGGCATCGACCGCACATTGAGCATAATGCTCAATCCCACGGGAATCGGTTGCGCACTTCGAAAAGGCGAGCGTAGCCTCGGGAGCGGAACATCGTCGTTCTCGTGAGGGGCATCATGAAAGCCGAATTGCTCGAGGCCATTCCCGGGATCACCCCGTACGTGAGTCTGATCGACGCCGACGGGCACCGCGACAGCGCGGGCGCCTTCGCCGAGCTGGTCGCCGACATCGGCCCCGCCGAGTTGCTGGGGCTGTACCGCGACATGGTCATCATCCGCCGCATCGACACCGAGGCGACGGCCCTGCAGCGCCAGGGCGAGCTGGGATTGTGGCCGCCGCTGCTCGGACAGGAGGCGTCGCAGATCGGGTCGGCCCGCGCGCTCGCCGCCGACGACTTCGTGTTCTCCAGCTACCGCGAGAACGGCGTGGCGTGGGTGCGCGGCGTGCCGCCGACCGACCTGCTGGTGACCTGGCGCGGGGTGGCGCAGTCGGGCTGGGATCCATTCATCCACCGCATGGCGACGCCACAGGTGATCATCGGCGCGCAGACCCTGCACGCCACCGGGTACGCCCTCGGGATGCAGCTGAAGCAGAGCGACTCGGTCGCCATCACCTACTTCGGCGACGGAGCGACCAGCGAGGGCGACGTGAGTGAGGCGCTGGTGTTCGCGGCCTCGTATGCGGCTCCCGTCGTGTTCTTCTGCCAGAACAACCACTGGGCGATCTCGGAGCCGGTGCGGGTGCAGAGCCGCACCGCGCTCGTCGATCGGGCCGTCGGGTTCGGGATGCCGGGCATCCAGGTGGATGGCAACGACGTGCTGGCCGTCATGGCCGGGACCCGCTCGGCGGTCGAGCGCGCGCGGCGTGGCGAGGGGCCGACGTTCATCGAGGCCGTGACGTATCGGATGGGCCCGCACACGACGGCCGACGATCCGACCCGGTATCGCCCGGCCGACGAGCTCGCGGAGTGGGCCGCCAAGGATCCGCTGGCGCGGGTCGCCGCCTACCTGCGCTCAGCCGACGTGCTGGATGCCGCGGCTGAGGCCGAGATCACGGCCGCGGCCGACGCTGTCGCCGCCGAGCTGCGCGCCGGCTGTCTCGCGATGCCCGACCTGCCGCCGGGGGCGCTGTTCGATCACGTGTATGCCGAGCCGCATCCGCGCATCGACGAGCAGCGCGCGGCCCAGGAGGCCTACCTGAGGATGTTCCAGTGAGCGCCGCGGCGACCGCGACCGCCGCGGCCGCAACCGCCTCGACCGCGACACTGACGCTGGCGTCGGCTATCAACGCCGGCCTGCGCCGCGCGATGGAGGACGACGACCGGGTGGTCGTGATGGGCGAGGACGTCGGCAAGCTCGGCGGCGTCTACCGCGTGACACAGGGACTGCAAGAGACGTTCGGCGATCGCCGGGTGATGGACACCCCGCTGGCCGAGTCGGGCATCCTCGGCACCGCGGTCGGGCTGGCCTTCGCCGGATTCCGACCGGTGTGCGAGATCCAGTTCGACGGATTCATCTACCCGGCCTTCGACCAGATCGTCAGCCAGGTGGCGCGAATGCACTCGCGCACGCGGGGCGCGGTGAAGGTGCCGCTGACGATCCGGGTGCCGTGGGCCGGCGGGATCGGCGCGGCCGAGCATCACTCCGACTCGCCCGAGGCGCTGTTCACCCACACCTCGGGGCTGCGCGTGGTGAGCGTGAGCGATCCGGCGGATGCCTACGCCGTCATCCGCGAGGCGATCGCCAGCGACGACCCGGTGCTGTACTTCGAGCCGAAGCGCCGCTACCACGTGAAGGGCGAGGTGGAATTGGATGCCGCTCCCGGCCCGATGCGCGCGATGGACCGCGCGCGGGTGGTGGCGCCCGGCAACGATGTGACCGTCGTCGCGTACGGCGGGCTCGTGCAGACGGCGCTCGCCGCCGCGACCGCCGCGCAGTCGGAGGGCATCTCGATCGAGGTCATCGACCTGCGCTCGCTGTCGCCGATCGACTTCGACACGGTGGTCGCGTCGGTCGAGCGCACGGGGCGCCTGGTGGTCGTGCACGAGGCGTCGCAGACCGGCGGACTCGGCGCTGAACTCTGCGCGGCCGTCACCGAGCGCTGCTTCTACAGCCTCGAGCACGCGCCGGTGCGGGTGACCGGGTACGACATCCCGTTCCCGCCGGCGAAGCTCGAGAAGTTCCACCTGCCCGACATGGACCGGATTCTCGACGGCGTCGACCGCGCGCTCGACCGGCCGAACTCGCTCCAGGATCGGGGCTGGTGACGATGGCGCAGCGCGAGTTCAAACTGCCCGACCTCGGCGAGGGTCTGACCGAGTCCGAGATCGTGGCCTGGAAGGTCGCGCCCGGCGACCGCATCGAGCTGAACCAGGTGATCGCCGAGGTGGAGACCGCGAAGGCCGTTGTGGATCTGCCGTCGCCGTTCGCGGGCATCGTCGCGCGGTTGATGGTGGATGCCGGTGTCACCGTCTCGGTCGGTGAGCCGATCATCAGCGTCGAGGTATCGGGGGATGCGGCCCCGGATGCCGCGCCGCCGAACCTCGTCGGCTACGGAGCCGCGACCGAGTCGGCGTCGGCCCGGAAGCCGCGTCGCTTCGCGGACACTCCCGTTGTGTCGCCCGTTGTGTCGCAGTCGGCGACGGTGGCATCGAGCGCTGCCGCCCCGCCGCGCACCCGCGGTCGCGCGGCACCCCCTGTACGCCTGCTCGCTCGGCAACTGGGAATCCCGCTCGACAGTGTCGAAGGCACCGGCGATCGCGGACTCATCACCCGCGCCGACCTGGAGCGGGTCGCCAGCCCCGGGGCCGCGGGCTCGGCCCCGGTGGCGTCGGATGACGAGTCCACGCTGATTCCCGTCACGGGCGTGCGCAAACTCACGGCGCAGGCGATGGTCGCGAGCGCGTTCACGGCGCCGCACGTCACGGTTTTCCTGCAGGCCGACGTGACGCCCACGGTCGACCTGCTGGAGCGGTTGCGGGGCGAGGCGAGGTTCCGCGGGGCGCGGCTCACCTTCCTCACCGCGGTCGCGCGTGCCGTGTGCATCGCGCTCGTCGCGGACCCCGCGGTGAACTCGCGCTGGGAGGAGGGCGGCATCCGCCAGTTCCGCCACGTGAACCTCGGCATCGCGGCGGCGACTCCGCGCGGACTGCTGGTGCCCGTGATCCCCGCTGCCGACCGGCTCGGGTTCCGCGAGCTCGACGACGCGATCGGCGAGCTGGTGCAGACCGCGCGGGCGGGGACCACGACTCCGGCCGCCATGACCGGCGGCACCTTCACGATCACGAACGTGGGCGTCTTCGGCGTCGAGGGCGGCACGCCGATCCTCGCGGACGGCCAGGCCGGCATCCTCGCGGTGGGCGCGGTCGTCCGTCGGCCCTGGGAGTTCGAGGGCGGGATCGCGCTGCGCAGCGTCGTGACCCTGAGCCTGTCGTTCGACCATCGGGTCGTGGATGGTGCCGAGGGATCGCGGTTGCTGGCGGCGATCGCGGGATTGCTGGCGGATCCGGCACGCGCGTTCGCCTCGTAAACGGTCGGGCCGCGACCGGGCTCGGTAGTGTGAGCGATCAACGGGCCTGACCAAGGGAGTGCGATGCGGGGCGGACGGCTTCGTCGTGCAGTGATGGTGGCCGGCGTGCTCGCTGCATCCGCGGGGGCGCTCACCCTCGGCGCCTTGCAGGCCGCCGCGACTCCCGGGCTCATCACTCTCGTGTGTCCGGGCGCATGGGGCGGCGACTGCGGCCCGTCAGGCGTCGCCTTCGCCCCGGATGGCGCGACCGCCTACGTCGCGAACCAGAACGCCGACAGCGTGTCGGTCATCGACGTCGCGACCGGCGTCCAGACGACCGAGATCGCGCTGCCCCTAATCACGGCGCAGTCGCACGTCGGTCCCTATGGGATCGTCCTCAACTCCGCGGGCACGCGTGTCTACGTCGCCGACAACTACGGAAACCAGGTGTCGGTGATCGACACGGCCACCAACGCGGTGATCGACACCGTGGTACTCACGGCCTCGCCGTCGGAGTTGCTGCTGAGCGCCGACGGCTCGATTCTCTATGTCACCGAGACGGATGGCGCGGTGCACCTGTTCGACACCGCGACGAACACCCCCGACGCCATCACTCCGACCATCACGATCGGTTCCAATCCCTTCGGTCTTGCTCTCAGCCCGGACGGCTCGACGCTGCTCGTCGGCTACGCCGGTGGCGTGCGGATCGTGGATACCGCCACCAATACGGCGGGGGCGACCGTCGCCGTCGGCGCCGGCCCCGCGTTCCTCGCGTTCGCTCCCGACGGCACCCACGCCTATGTGGCGAACCAGACATTCGGAACCGTCTCGGCGATCGACGTCACGACGGCGACTGCGACCTCCACGCTGGCCATTCCGGGTGCGGTGGGCATCGCCATCACCCCCGACGGCACCGGATACGTCTCCGACTTGAACGACAACCGCATCTACATCTTCGACACCGCGACGAACCAACTTGTCGGAGCCCCCATCCCGGGCGGCAGCCATCCTCATGCCATCGCGATCAGCCCGGACGGCGCCTTGGTCTACATCGTGAACCAGGGCGGAGACGACACGGTGACCGTGCTCAACGCGACGGCGCAGCCGCTGATCACCTCGGGCACTCCCCCGAACCCGCAGGCCGGGATGCCGTACACCTTCACCATCACCGCGCGAGCCCGCCCCGCGGCGACCTTCGCCATCACCGCGGGTGCGCTGCCGGCCGGACTGGTGCTGAACTCGGCCACGGGTGCCATCATGGGCACGCCGACCACCGTCGGAACGAGCACGTTCACGGTCACCGCCAGCAACGGAGTCGGCACCGACGCGACGGCGACGTACACGATCACCACCGTGGCGGTGCTCGCGGCGACCGGGGTCGACGCGGTGCCTGCGGTAGCCGGCGGGATCTGCCTGCTCCTGCTGGGTTCATTCGTGCTCGCGACTCGCCGACGCGTCCGCCTGGACGAATGACCCCCAATCGCGTCTTTCAGGTCGGCCTGATGAGCGCCCTCCTGGCCGGCGTCTACGACGGACCGACCGAGCTGCGTGAGGTGCTGCGGCACGGCGACCTGGGCTTGGGCACGTTCAACGGACTCGACGGCGAGATGATCCTGATCGACGGGGTCTGCTTCCGAATGCGATCCGACGGATCGATCGACCGGCCCTCTCTCGACGAGCGCACGCCCTTCGCGATCGTCACCCCCTTCACCGCGTCGGCATCGGCGACAATCGATCAGCCGATGGACCGCGCCGCCGTGATCGCCCTGACCCAGACGCTCGTGCCGTCCGAGAACTACCTCTACGCCGTGCGGGTGCTGGGGTCGTTCGAGTCCGTCGTGACCCGCACGGTGGAACGCCAGACCCCGCCGTACCGCCCGATGCGGGAGGCCGTGGCCGACCAGAGCGTGCTGGAGTTCCGCTCGCTCGCGGGCACCATCGCAGGATTCCGAACCCCGCTCTACGAGCGCGGCATCGGGGTCCCCGGCGGTCACGTCCACTTCATCGACGATGAGCGCCGCCGCGGCGGGCACGTGCTGGACTTCCGGATCCTGTCGGGCACTGTCGAGGTCTGCGTCGCGACCGAGCTGGATCTGAGGCTGCCCCTCGACGACGGGTTCCGCGATGCCGACCTGGAACCGCAGGATCTCGGCGAGCAGCTGACGGCGACGGAGGGGCCGACGACCTAGTACTGGTGGCTCCGACGGGCGTCGATCCCGTGACCTCACGATTTTCAGTCGTGCGCTCTACCAACTGAGCTACAGAGCCGTGTGGCTTACGAAAGCGGCTCCCTCCGAGGAAGGAGCCGCGTCGCATTCCGCGACCCTGACGGGACTTGAACCCGCGACCTCCGCCGTGACAGGGCGGCACGCTAACCAACTGCGCTACAGGGCCATGCTGTTGAGTTGTGGTGGTGCTGTTTCGTGACCCCAACGGGATTCGAACCCGTGCTGCCGCCGTGAAAGGGCGGTGTCCTAGGCCACTAAACGATGGGGCCGTGACGGGTTAACCGCAGAGCAACCGAGGGTCAAGCATACGGGCGGCGCGCCGTTAACGCCAATCACGGCCGATCGGGGCTGCTGTCGGCCGGAACCGCCGAAACGGCCGAATCAACCGGCCTCGGCGCCTCGCGCGGGTTAGGTTCAACCCGTTGTCGAAGGTTGGTGGCCGAGCCCGGTGGGGCGGAGCCGCGCCCGAGATGATTCAAGCCTGGAACGATCCTCGGCTTGTTGCTACTGTTAATAGTGTTATCTGTGTGACTCGCGCGGCTCCGCCGCCCGAGCGCGGGATGCGGGGAGATCATGACCGGTCGGTGGGGGAGCACCCGCTCGCGCGCGACGTTGCAGACGGGACGGCGAGCCAGGATGCCGCGCGGCCGCGCGCTCGCAGCATCCATCGCCATCGCCCTGGTGCCCCTGTCGGTGCTGACCGGAGGCCTCGTGCCGCCCAGTTACGCGGCGTCGAGCGACACGCCTCCCGAGATCACCTGGGACCAGGTGGCCGCCGCTCAGGCCAGCGTCGCGGCCACGAAGAAGCTCGCCGACCAGATCAAGGCGCAGGTCGCTGCGCTCCAGGCATCGGTCGCCGCGGCGCAGGCCGAGGCCAAGGCCAAGGGCGACGCCTACGCCAAGGCGCAGGACGCCTTCGATCAGCAGCAGTACGTGGTCGAGAAGCTTCAGGGGCAGGCCGATGCCGCCCGCAAAGAGGCGGATGCCGCCAAGAAGACCGCAGGACAGTTGCTCGCCCAGTTGGCGAGGTCGGGCGGCGCCGATGGACTCACCACCAGCCTGCTGAGCAATTCGGGGCAGGCCGACCAGCTGCTGTCGAAGGTCGGATACATGGGCCAGGTGACCGACCGTTCCAACCAGATCTATGCGAAGGCCATCCGGCTGACGAAGGGTGCCCAGTCGCTCGCCGATCAGGCGGACGCCGCCAAGGTCATCCTGGCCAAGTACAAAGACGCAGCCCAGACCGCCTTCGCGGCAGCGCAGGCGGCAGCCGATGCGGCGGGCAAAGCGCTGGCCGCGGCGCAGGCGACCTTCGCCGACCTGTCCGCCAAGCTCACCGCTCTGACCAAGCAGGCGGCTGACACGCTCGCCGGGTATAACGAATTCCAGGCTGCCAAATGGGGACCGGGGACCGCTGGCCACGTCAGCGCGTCCGGGTGGGCAAACCCCGCGAACGGGTACCTCGGCGATCGGTTCGGCCAGCGCTGGTGGCCGTTCCCGCCGCACGGCTGGCGGCTGCACACCGGCCAGGACATCTCGGGCACCGGCTGCGGCACCCCGATCTACGCCGCGCACTCCGGCACGGTCACCTACGCGGGTCCGTACAGCGACCTGGGCAACTTCATCCAGCTCGACAACGGCGGCGGAATCACCACGGGCTATGGCCACATCATCAACGGCGGTATCCTGGTCCAGATCGGGCAGCACGTCGCTCCCGGTCAGCAGATCGCCAAGGTGGGGTCGACGGGGGCGTCGCTCGGCTGCCACCTCCACTTCATTGTGCGGGTCAACGGCGCATTGACCGACCCGTTGCCGTTTATGCGTGATCGGGGGATCACTCTTGGGAGCTAGTTCTGGCATCCGCCTTCGCGGTGCCCGCCGTCGCCCGGACGGCGCGGATCGCTGATGTTCGCGCGCAGACGCCCTCGGGGGGCGGCGGCTGCTGTTGCGTCCGCAATTTCCATCGCCGCGGGGCTTGCCCTGGCGATCGGTTCCGGTGCCGTGGCCAACGCGGCACCCGCCATTCACACGGTCGACTACCCCACGTGGGGCGACGTGCAGCGGGCCAAGGCCAGCCAGGCGGCCAAGCAGGCTGAGGTCTCCAAGATCCAGGGCATTCTGAAACAGTTGTCCGTTCAGGCCGACGCGCTGGGCAAGGTGGCCGAGCAGAAGGCCGAGTTGTTCAATCATGCGACTTCGGCGTTGGCGGCCGCCACCAAGAAGACCGCCAAGCTTCAGAGCCAGGCGGATGCCGCGGCGGCCAAGGCGGCCACGTCGTCAAAGCGGGCATCGGCCCTGATCGCTCAACTCGCGCAGACCGGGGGCGGCAACATCTCGCTCGGCGTGCTCTTCGGCTCGGCCAAGAACACCGATCAGCTGCTCTCGACCCTCGGGACCGCGAGTCGGTTGAGCCAGTCGTCCGCCGAGATCCTGAAGCAGGCGCAGTTCGACAAGAACGCTGCCTCGGCTCTTACCGCCAGCGCGAAGGTCGCCGAGAAGAAGCGCAAGTCGCTCGCCGCCGACGCGAAGACCGCATCGGATGCCGCTAAGACAGCCTCGGATGCGGCGCTCGCGCAGTTGGCCGAGCAGCAGGCGGCGGCGAACACCATGTATGCGCAGCTGGCCTCGCTGAAGAACACCACCGCGTCGGTGGAGCAGCAGTATCAGCTCGGGGTCGAAGAAGAGGCGCGCCAGAACGCGGTCAAGACCCCGCCGAGCGCACCCATCATCAACCCGAACCCACCGGCGCCGGTCGCGGGCGCTGTCAACGGCGCCATCGCTTATGCGGAGGCGCAGCTCGGCGAGCCGTACGCCTTCGGCGGGGCGGGTCCAGACTCGTGGGACTGCTCGGGCCTCACGATGATGTCGTACCGTTCGGTCGGGGTCTACATCGGACCGCACGGGGCGACCAGCCAGTACAACACCCTGAAGGGGGAGGGTCGCCTGGTCAACCTCAGTCAATTGCTGCCGGGTGACCTGCTGTTTTACACGAGCGGCGACGGATACATGTACCACGTGGCCATGGCGGTCGGCGGCGGTCGGATGATCGAGGCGCCACGTCCGGGCGTGCCCGTGCGCATCGTCTCGATCCGCTACGGCGATCTGATGCCCTACGTCGGGCGACCGACCGGCTGAGGGCCGGGCTTGTCGCCTCAGTCGCCTGCAGCTCGCGCGGCCGTGACACCCGCTGCGTAGAGCCAGCGAGCGGGATCGTCGAGAGCGGCGTCGAGGGATCCCGCCAGCTCGACCAGGCTGGCGGCCCACACGCCCGACGGCGGAGGCATTGCCAGGCTGCCGGCGATGATCGCGCGCCGGGCGTTCGGCTTCACGTCGAGGCTGAGGGCGTGGCCGACGACTTTGCCGCCGAGTGACGTCGCGTCGAAGCGGCCCTCGCCGGTGATGATGACATCGGCGGATGCGGCGGCTGCCGTGAGCCCCGTCAACTCGGCGATCGCGGCTGCGCCCGGTTCGATCGCGGCTCCCCAGGCGGCAAGGAAGCCGTAGCCGGTGCCGCCCGCGGCGCCCGCGCCCGGGGCGGCGGTGTCCTCCCCCGCGCGTTCTGGTTGTGACGGACTGTCCGTCACAACCAGAGTGCGCGCGAGCAGTGATGCCCATCGGGCGAGCGCGGCGTCGAGTTCAACGACCTGAGCCGCCGACGCCCCCTTCTGCGGACCGAAGACCGCGGCGGCCCCAGTCGGCCCGAGCAGCGGCGCCGTCACATCGCTGAGCAGACGCACCCCGCCCGCCGGCGGTCTCCGCAGACGGCCGGTGTCGACTCGATCCAACCGGGCCAGCGCGCCGCCTCCGTCTGCCAGCGGCACTCCTGCGGCGTCGAACAGCTCAAGGCCGAGCGCTCGGAGCGCGCCCGCGCCCCCGTCGGTCGACGCCGAGCCTCCGAGCGCCACGACGAGCGACGTCACGCCCGCGTCGAGCGCCGCGGCGATCAGCTCGCCCAGCCCGCGCGTGGTCGCGCCCAGCGGATCCGGCACCGACATCAACGGCAGTCCCGAGCTGATCGCGAGCTCGACCACTGCGGTGCCGTCCGGCAACTCGAGCCAGTGGCCTTCGACGGGTCGACCATCGGGCCCGGTCACCGGGCCAACGTCGCGCAGGCGGGCGTCCTCGACGGCGGTCGCGATGGCGTCGAGGGTCCCCTCTCCGCCGTCGGCCTGAGGCAGCAGGCGCAGCTCGTCGAGCGGGCGGACGGCACGCCACCCGCTGCCGATCGCCTCGGCGGCGGCTGCGGCATCCATCGACCCCTTGAAGGAGTCGGGAGCGATCACCACCTGCAGGCCCACGCTCTGCACCTTAGGCCTGTCAACCCCGGGGGTGGGTTCGCGCGTCGAAAGGGGGACGAGAGGAAGTTGCCATGTCCCGCACCATCGTTGTCGCCCTGGTCGCTGCGACCACCGTTCTGGCCCTCACGGCGTGCGCGCCCGGCGGCCGACCGACGGCCGCCCACTCCTCGCTGCCGGCGTCGCAGACGCACCCGAGCCACAGCTCGGCCGCCCCGAGTGCCAGCCCCTCTGCAGCTCCGGCTCCGCGGCTCTCGACCACGCCCGGTGACGAGCTTCTGACCTTCACCGGCACGGGCCACAGCACCGATGGCTCCGCGGTGGCCGTGACCTTCACCGTGCATGCCCCCGTGGCCTGGAACAGCCCGGCGGGCTCCTCCACGCTCGCCGCGCTGGCCGCGTCGCGCACCTCGATCGGCGGCATCGACGGCGCTGATCTGCGCATCAGCAGCTGGGATGCCGCGCATGGCGTCAGCCTGGCGGTCGTCGACTACTCCGCCACCATGGTCACCGGGTCATGGCACCCCGCCGAGAAGGTTGAGATGGATTTCGGCCCAGGCACATCGGAAGCCGCGGTGAACCCGACCGCGCTCGCCGTGGTCAACGGGTGGTGGACGCTCACCGGTCCCGGATCCGGACACTTCGTGGTCGCGTACCCGAACATCAGCGGGTCGACTCCCGATCCGGCGAACTGGGCCGACGCCCTGCAGATCTACGGGCTCGGCGCCGCGCAGGTGGACGGCACGTCGGCGAGCTACCAGTTCCACGACTGCCGGATCGACATCACCCCGCTCGGGCGACGGTCGCCCGGCGTCGCGAACTGGTTCAGCCCTACCCCCGACTACTGCTTCGCAGGGATCGGCGAGTAGGCACCGGTTCCGACGCGGGGCGCGCCGCGCTCAGTGCCCGGCCGGCGGCACGTATGCCTTGAGTCCCGCCTCGATCGCGGCTTCGGCCTCGGCTGCGTTGCCCCAGCCCTCGGTCTTGACCCACTTGCCGGGCTCGAGGTCCTTGTAGTGCTCGAAGAAGTGCTCGATCTCTTTGCGGGTGTACTCGGGGATGTCGTCGACATCCTTGATCCACGCCCAGCGCGGGTCCTTGGCCGGCACGGCGATCACCTTGGCGTCGCTGCCGCCGTCGTCGGTCATGTTAAAGACGCCGACCGGGCGCACCTGAACCCCGACCCCGGGGAAGAGCGGGAAGTCAAGCAGCACCAGCACGTCGACCGGGTCGCCGTCGAGGCCGAGCGTGTTTTCGAAAAAGCCGTAGTCGGTCGGGTAGACGAAGCTCGTGTACAGCACGCGGTCGAGGAACACGCGGCCCGTCTCGTGGTCGACCTCGTACTTGTTGCGGCTGCCCTTCGGGATCTCGATGATGGCGGCGTAGTCGGCCATGACGGCGTGCTCCTCGGGGTTGGCTTCGGCTCGGGTCGGATGACGCAATAACGTTAGCCGATGCCTGACCGCCCCCGACTGAGTCCCGCGATCGCCGACGTGCGGCGTGCGGTGCGGGGCGCGCTCGAGGGGCTGCCGCCCGAATCCCTTGTGCTCGTGGCGCTCAGCGGCGGCCAGGATTCGCTAGCGCTCGCCGCGGCCACGGCGTTCGAGGCGCCGAGGGCCGGACTGCGCGCGGGCGCGGTGATCGTCGACCACGGGCTGCAATCCGGGTCTGCGGATGTCGCAGCGCGCACCAAGCAGCAGGCCGAGCAACTCGGCCTCGCACCGGTCCACGTGGAGCGCGTGTCTGTTCGACGGCGCGAGGCCGGGGCGGTAGGTGGAAGCGGCGGCCCCGAGGCGGCGGCCCGCGATGCCCGCTACGCGGCCATCGAGCGCGTCGCATCGCAGCTCGGCGCGTCGGCGGTTCTGCTCGCGCACACGCTCGACGACCAGGCCGAGACCGTGCTGCTCGGGCTGGCGCGCGGCAGCGGGGCAGCGAGCCTGCAGGGCATGGCGGCGCAGCGCGGCATCTTCGTGCGCCCGCTGTTGGGCATCCGGCGCGCGACAACCGGGCAGGCCTGCAGGGACGCCGGGCTCGAGCCGTGGGTCGACCCGCAGAACGCCGATCCGGCCTTCACCCGCGTCCGCGTGCGCAACCGCGTGCTGCCGCTCCTGGAGGCCGAGCTCGGACCCGGCGTCGCCGAAGCCCTGGCCAGAACGGCCGAGCAGTTGCGCGAGGACTCCGAGGCGCTCGGCGCCTTCGCCGAGGAGGTGGCCGAGGATCTCGCCGAGCCGGAGGATGCCGGCGTCTCGCTGCCCGTCGCTGCGCTGGCGGCCAACCCGCCCGCCCTGCGGCACCGGCTGATCCGCTATGTCGCCGACGCCGAGTTCGGCGTCTCACTCACCCGCGCCCAAACGCTCGAGGTGGCCAGGCTGGTGACCGACTGGCACGGGCAGACGGGCGTCGATCTGCCCGGCATCCGGGCCTCGCGCCGGGATGGCAGACTCGTTCTGCAGGCAACCCAGGAGAGGCCATCAGATGGAACCCAGTGACGTCGAGGGCGACCTGACCGAGGTGCTCTACACCGAGGTCGAGCTTCAGGCGAGGATCGCCGAACTCTGCCGTCGCATCGAGGTGGACTACGAGGGCCGCGACCTGCTGCTGGTCGGCGTGCTGCGCGGGGCCGTGATGGTGATGGCCGACCTGGCACGCGAGCTGAACCGCGACCTCGAGATGGACTGGATGGCCGTGAGCTCGTACGGCGCGGGCACCGAGTCCAGCGGCGTGGTGCGCATCGTCAAGGACCTCGACACCGACCTGGACGGGCGCAACGTGCTGATCGTCGAGGACATCGTGGATTCGGGCCTGACCCTGTCGTGGCTGAAGGCGAACCTCGAGAGCCGCAATCCGGCATCAATCGAGATCTGCGCCCTGCTGCGCAAGCCGGACGCCGAGAAGGTGCACGTCGACGCGAAGTACGTGGGGTTCGACATCCCGAACAAGTTCGTGGTCGGCTACGGCCTCGACTATGCGGAGCGCTACCGCAACCTGCGCGCGGTCGCCGTCCTGGCCCCGCACGTTTACTCCTGAGGCGAACACACAGAGGGCGTCGAGGCGCTGCGCGGTAGCCTGACAGTCACGCTTCTGAGGGAGGATCGGGCAGCGCCCGAGCGACTATGGACTTCAAACGTATTTTCCGCGGCCCCTGGGTCTTCATCCTGCTCGGGGTCGCCGCCGTGGCGGTCGCCATGAGCCTTCTCACGGCGTCCGGATCCCGCCCCATCTCGACCGAGCAGGGCCTCGCGCTGCTCGATGGCAGCACGGTCAAGACGGCGAAGATCATCGACAGCGATCAGCGCGTCGACCTCACCCTGAGCAAGTCGTATGTCGACCCCAACGGGCAGAACCTGGGCACCGCCGTGCAGTTCAACTACGTGGCGGCCCGCAGCGCCGACGTGGTCAAGGCGGTGGATGCCAGCCCGGCCAAGTACGACGACGTGCCTCCCCAGAACAACTGGTTCCTGAGCCTCCTCGGCATCCTCGCGCCGATCCTGCTGGTCGGACTGTTCGCCTGGTTCCTGCTCTCGAGCATGCAGGGTGGCGGCAACCGCGTCATGCAGTTCGGCAAGTCGAAGGCGAAGCTGGTCTCCAAGGAGAGCCCCAAGGTGACCTTCGCCGATGTCGCGGGCGCCGATGAGGCGGTCGAGGAGCTCGAGGAGATCAAGGACTTCCTCAAAGACCCGTCGCGGTTCCAGGCGGTCGGAGCCCGCATCCCGAAGGGCGTGCTGCTGTACGGCCCTCCTGGAACCGGCAAGACCCTGCTCGCCCGCGCGGTGGCAGGAGAGGCGGGCGTGCCGTTCTACTCGATCTCGGGCTCGGACTTCGTCGAGATGTTCGTCGGCGTCGGCGCGAGCCGGGTCCGCGACCTCTTCGAGCAGGCCAAGCAGAACTCGCCGGCCATCATCTTCGTCGACGAGATCGACGCGGTCGGCCGCCACCGCGGCGCCGGCCTCGGCGGCGGGCACGACGAGCGCGAGCAGACCCTCAACCAGCTGCTCGTCGAGATGGACGGATTCGACGTCAAGACCAACGTCATCCTGATCGCCGCGACCAACCGGCCCGACATCCTCGACCCCGCGCTGCTGCGCCCCGGCCGCTTCGACCGGCAGATCGGCGTCGACGCTCCCGACCTCAAGGGTCGCGAGAAGATCCTGACCGTGCACGCCAAGGGCAAGCCCATGGCCAAGGGCGTCGACCTCGAGGTGCTGGCGCGAAAGACGCCGGGCTTCACCGGCGCCGACCTGGCCAACGTGCTCAACGAGGCCGCGCTGCTCACCGCGCGCAGCAACGCCCAGCTGATCGACAACCGCGCCCTCGATGAGGCGGTCGACCGCGTGATGGCCGGCCCGCAGCGCCGCACCCGCCTGATGAACGACAAGGAGAAGCTCATCACGGCGTACCACGAGGGCGGCCACGCGCTCGCGGCGGCCTCGATGCGCCACACCGACCCGGTCACGAAGATCACGATCCTGCCGCGCGGGCGCGCCCTCGGCTACACGATGGTGCTGCCGCTGGAAGACAAGTACTCCGTGACGCGCAACGAGCTGCTCGATCAGCTCGCCTACGCGATGGGGGGCCGGGTCGCCGAGGAGCTGGTGTTCCACGACCCGACGACCGGCGCATCCAACGACATCGAGAAGGCGACGAGCATCGCCCGCAAGATGGTCACCGAATACGGGATGAGCGCGGCCATCGGCTCGGTCAAGCTCGGCCAGTCGCAGGGCGAGGTCTTCCTCGGGCGCGACATGGGCCACCAGCGCGACTACTCGGAAGAGATCGCCGAGAAGGTCGACCTCGAGGTGCGCCAGCTGATCGAGCAGGCCCACGACGAGGCCTGGCAGGTGCTCAACGAGAACCGCGACATCCTCGACAACCTCGCCAAGGCGCTGATCGAGAAGGAGACGCTGGACCACGTGCAGCTCGCCGAGATCTTCGCCGACGTGAAGCGGCTGCCCGAGCGGCCGCAGTGGCTGTCGAGCGAGAGCCGTCCGATCAGCACGCGGCCCCCGATCGACATCGCCGCCAAGGCGCCCGTCGACGAAGGGATCGTGGATGGCGGGGTCGACTCGACCCCCTCGCGGCCCAAGCGCAGCCCTCGTCCGCGCAAGTCGCCCGGCATCGCGACCGCCTAGGAGGGCCGTGATCGACTCCGGACGCATCGAGGCGGCCGTGGCCGAACTCCTCGCCGCGATCGGAGAGGATGTCGACAGGCCCGGTCTGGCGGCGACCCCGCGACGCGTGGCGGAGGCCTACGCCGACTTCTTCGCCGGACTCGATCGCGACCCGCTCGACCCGCTGCGCGACGCCCCCGAGTTCGTCGCGGTGCCCGGGCAGCTCGGGGAGCTCGTGCTGCTGCGCGACATCGCCTTCCGCTCGGTCTGCGAGCACCATCTGCTGCCGTTCACCGGCGTCGCGCACGTCGCGTACCTGCCGGGCGAGCGGATCGTCGGGCTGGGCCGGCTGCCCGAGGTAGTCGAGATCCTGAGTTCGCGCCCGCAGTTGCAGGAGCGGCTCGGCGAGCAGATCGCCGACGCGCTGGATGCCGGCCTCAGCCCGCGCGGAGTGCTCGTGGTGCTCGACGCGCGGCACTCGTGCGTCACCGCCCGCGGCTCTCGGCAGGCGGGGAGCACGACGGTCACCGTGGCGAGCCGCGGTGCGCTCAGCGACCCGGTCGGCCGGGCCGAGGCGATGGCACTGGTCGGGGCATCGACCGCAGGGGAGCACGAGTGAGCACGTCGCCGCTTCCGCAGATCATGGGCGTGCTGAACGTCACGCCGGATTCGTTCAGCGACGGCGGCCGCTATGAGTCGGTCGATGCGGCGGTCGCGCACGCGACCGAGCTGGTCGAGCAGGGCGCCGGGATCATCGACGTGGGCGGGGAATCCACCCGTCCGGGCGCGCAGCCGGTCGACGCGAAGACCGAACGTGGGCGCGTGGTGCCGGTGGTGCGCGCTCTGGTGGCCCGCGGCATCCCGGTCAGCATCGACACGCGGCGCGCCGACACCGCGCTCGCCGCGATCGACGCGGGAGCCCAGCTCGTGAACGACGTGACCGGCGGCCTCGGTGACGAGGGCATGGCGCGGGTGATCGCCGAGACGGGCGTGCACTACGTGGTGATGCACTGGCGCGAGGGCGGGGCGGATGCGGTCCCCGAGTACCGCAACGTCGTCGCCGATGTGCGTCGCGAGCTGAAGCACCGAATCGCGAGCCTGATCGTCGAGGGGGTGCAGCCCGCGCAGATCGTGCTGGATCCCGGACTCGGCTTCGCCAAGAACGCCGAGCACAACTGGGCGCTGCTCGGGCATCTCGAGCAGCTCGGATCGCTCGGGCATGGGTTGCTGATCGGTGCGTCGCGCAAGCGCTTCCTCGGCGCACTGCTTCCCGAGGGTGCGCCGGTCGAGGATCGGGATGCTCCGACTGCCGTGATCAGCGCGCTCGCCGCGCGTGCGGGCGTCTGGGCGGTGCGGGTGCATGATGTGCCATCCACCCGCTTGGCTCTCGAGGTCTGGGCCCGGTGGAGCGGGCGGGATGAGGGGCCAGAGGAATGAACGTCGCCGATCGGATCACCCTGACGGGCCTGCGGGCATCCGCATTCCACGGCGTGCTCGCGCACGAGCGGGCGAACGGCCAGCTCTTCCTGATCGACGTGATCGTGTACCTGTCCCTGCGCGAGGCGGGCGCGAACGACGAGCTCGCCGAGACGATCGACTACGGCGAGCTGGCCGCCCGGATCGTGTCCGCCGTCGAGAAGGATCCGGTCGACCTCATCGAAACCGTCGCGGAGCGCGTGGCCGCGCTCGTGCTCGAGTACCCTCGCGCCATCATGACCGAGGTGACCGTGCACAAGCCCAGCGCCCCGATCACGGTCCCGTTCGACGACGTGAGTGTCACGATCACCCGCGGACGCACGACGTGAGCGTGATGAAGCGCCTCATCGAGCAGCCGGCGGTCATCGCCTTCGGGGCGAATCTCGGGGATCGGCAGGCCACTCTTCTGGCTGCCGCGAGGGAGCTCGCCGACGCCGACGGCGTGGAGCTCACGGCGATCTCTCCGGTCATCGAGACCCCAGCGCTGCGACCGGACGGCGTCGATCACAACGCTCCCGCGTACCTCAACGCAGTTGCTCTGGTGAATACGACCCTCACCCCCGAGGCACTGCTCGACGTGCTCACGCGGATCGAACAGGCGCACGGACGCATCCGCGCCGAGCGGTGGGGCGATCGCACCCTCGACCTCGACTTGATCGACTTCGCCGGGATGGTCAGCACGTCCGATCGGCTGATCCTGCCGCATCCTCGCGCCTTCGAGCGCGACTTCGTGCTGAAGCCCTGGCTCGCGGTCGACCCGGATGCCGTGCTGCCCGGCCACGGCCGGGTCGCAGACCTGGTTGCCGGGCTGGGCGCCGGAGCCGCGTCGTGACCCGCACCCGCCCCTCGACGCTGGTGCTGCTCGCCGTGATCGGCGCCGTCGTCGGATTCCTGCTGCAGATCGCGTTGGCGGCGGCGAGCGCCCCCAAGTTCCGTCCTGAGTTCACCTTCGGCGCCACCCTCGCCCTGATCGGGATCGTCGTGGTCGTGCTCGCCGTTCCGGTGTACCGCGCGACGCACGGAGCCCTTCGCCAGCCGATCGACTCCTTCTACGCGACGCGCGTCGTGGTGCTGGGCAAGGCATCCGGGCTCGCGGGCGCCCTGCTCTCGGGCCTGGGGTTCGGCCTGGTCGCCGAGCTGCTCATCCACTCGGCCACGACGACCACCGAGACGGTCCTGCGGGTGGTCGCCGCCCTGGGCGGAGCGGTGCTCCTGCTCGCGGGCGGCCTGATTGCGGAGTTCCTCTGCCGGGTCCCGCCGAGCGACGAGGATGACGACCATCCGGGCCCGGGGCCGGGCCCGGAGCGCGCGCACCTGTGATCCGCTCGGCGGGCGGGAGCCACAGGCTCGCGCTCGCGGGTAGCGTGGACGCGTGAGCGAGAAGATCGACGTGCCGGTGGTTCCCCGTGGCGGGCTCGACCCGGTGCCGGGCGAATGGCGGCGTGTCTCGTCGCGATATGTCTGGGTCGACCTCGTGGGCAGTGTCATCTCGGGCCTGGTGGCCACGGCGGCCGCGGCGATCCCGTTCTGGGCGACGCAGCTGGTCTGGCTGCTGGTGATCCCCGCCGTGGTGTTTCTGATCGTGCTGGTGAATGCCGCCATCACGCCTCGGCGCGTTCGCGCGATCGGCTACCGCCTGCGCGACGACGACCTGTTGGTGCGCCGCGGGATCCTGTTCCAGCGCTTCGCCGCCGTGCCCTACGGCCGCATGCAACTGGTGGACGTCAACCGCGGGCCGCTCGCCCGCGCGCTCGGTCTGGCGGAGGTCAAGCTGGTCACGGCGGCTGCCGCGAGCAACGTGACGGTTCCCGGACTGCCGATGGCGGATGCCGAGCAGTTGCGCGACCGCCTCGTCGAACTGGCCGAGAGCCGTCGGGCCGGATTGTGAGCGAGCCCGCCCCTGCTCCGGTGGCTGCGCCCGCGCCGGCAGTCGACCTGGCAGATGGCGAGTGGCACCGGCTGCATCCGGCGACGCCCCTGCTGCGCGGCGGGTTCGCCTTCGTGGCGGTCGCCGGGTTCGTGCTCGCCAACCTGCGCGAGCGCATCCTGGGGTTCTTCCTCGGCGGCGGTCCCGGCGACGGGGGCGGCGACCCGATCGATCTGATCGTGCGGCGGGGGCTCATCCCGATCGCCCTGGTGGTCGTGCTGGTGGTGCTGATCGTCATCATCACGATCTTCTGGCTGTCGTGGCGGGTGCACACCTTCCGGATCACCGACGAGCTCGTCGAGGTGCGCAGCGGCATCCTGTTCCGCACGAGCCGTCGAGGACGGTTGGACCGCATCCAGGGCATCAACGTCGGCCGACCGCTCTTCGCGCGGCTGTTCGGCGCGGCTCGGCTCGACATCAACGTGGCGGGACACGACGCGAACGTGCCGCTCGCCTACCTCTCCTCGCGCAACGCCGACGCGCTGCGCCGCCTCATCCTGGTTCGCGCGTCGGGCTCCCGGGAGGCGACGAACGCCGCGACGCTCGTGGAGCACGACGGATCGCTCGGCGGCATCGTCACCCAGCGGGCGCGCGAGTTCGTGGCCCCCGAGCTCGATCCGCAGCTGGCGCCGCGCGAATCGGTCGTGACGATGCACCCGGGACGGCTGCTGGGGTCGACCGTGCTGCACGACCGGACGGTCGTCTTCGTACTCCTGGTGATCGCGGCGGCCGTGATGGCGAGCGCCGCGCACATGTTCTTCGTGCTCTTCGGGGTGGTCCCCGTGCTTCTCGGCGTCGGCTCGCAGATCGTGCGGCGCTTCACGCGCTCGCTGCGCTACTCCATCGCGGCGACGCCCGACGGGGTGCGGGTCGGCTACGGGCTGCTCTCGACTAACAACGAGACCCTGCCGCCTGGGCGCATCCATTCCGTCGAGATCCGTCAGCCGCTGCTCTGGCGCCCCGCGGACTGGTGGGAGGTGCGCATCAACCTGGCGTCCCACTCCGATCGGCAGGAGGGCGGCAGGCGCACGAGCACCATCCTGCCCGTGGGATCGCGCGCCGAGGTGTTCCGGGTGCTCGAACTGGTGCTGCCCGACCTCGTGCGTGATGGGTCGCGCGAGCTCGTCGTCGCGGGCCTTGCCCGGGCGGCCGACGACGACGGCTACACCGGCTCGCCGCGCCGAGCGGTCGTGCTCCGATGGTTCTCGTGGCGGCGGAACGGCTTCGCGCTCGAGCCTCGCGCCGTGCTGCTGCGGCGCGGGGCGATCTGGCGGTCGTTGGTGGTGGTCCCCACCGCGCGCATGCAGAGTGTGTCGCTTCGCCAGGGACCGCTGCTCAGGATGCTGCGCCTCGCCGACGTCCACGTCCACACGGTCGCGGGGCCGATCCGGGCCACTCTCGACGATCTCGATGCCGCGGTGGCCGCGGGATTCTTCCGCGATGTCGCGGCCACCGCCGTCTCGGCGGCGCAACGCGAAAGCGTTGCGCACGTCGTTGACCACGCCAGGTGGCAGGGGATGAGCGGGTCGCATGAGTGATCGAGATCGCCAGCGCGATGGCCGGCTCGGCATCGGCGTGGTCGGGGCCGGTCGCGTCGGAGCCGTGCTCGGCGCGGCCCTGGGCGGAGCGGGCCACGCGATCGTCGGCATCGCGACGGTCTCGGAGAGCGGGCGCGATCGCGCCGACGCGCTGCTGCCGGGTGTCCCGATCCTGACCGTGCCCGAGGTCGTGGAGCGCAGCGAGCTCGTGCTGCTCGCCGTGCCCGAGACCGAACTCGAGGCGCTGGTGTCCGGCCTCGCGGCAACGGGTGCCTGGCAGCCGGGTCAGCTCGTCGCCCACACCGCGCCGGGGCTCGGCACGGGGGTGCTCGCCCCCGCGCTCGCGGCGGGCGCCATCCCGCTGGCGATCCATCCCGCCATGGACTTCACCGGCACGAGCATCGATCTCTCGCGCCTCCGTGACGCCTGGTTCGCGGTGACAGCACCGACGCCGGTGCTGCCGATCGCCCAGGCGCTCGTCGTCGAGATGGGCTCCGAGCCGATCGTCGTGGCCGAGGCCGATCGCGCGGAGTACGCGGAGGCCATCGCCACCGCCCGCAGCTTCTCGGCGGCGATCGTCGATCAGGCCACCGGGATGCTGCGCGCCATCGGCGTCGAGCGGCCGGGCGTGCTGCTCGGCCCGCTCGTGCGGTCCAGCGTCGAGAACGCCTTGGCGGCCGCCGACGCCGGGGCCGATGTGGAGCCCACCCCGCCGACTACGATCGCACCGTGAATACCGCAGCATCCGAGGCCGGCCGCGCCGAAGAGGTCCGCCCCGAAGATGGTCGCCCCGTTGTCGTCGAGACCATCGCCTTGCTGCGTGAGAAGCTCGCGGGCCGCACCGTCGCGCTGGTCCCGACCATGGGCGCTCTGCACGAGGGTCACCTCGAACTGGTCGATCGGGCCCGTCAGCTGGCCGACACCGTCGTGGTCTCGATCTTCGTCAATCCACTGCAGTTCGGTCCCCACGAGGACCTCGACAGGTACCCGCGCGACCTGAGTGCCGATTTCGAGGCGCTCACGCAGCACGGGGTCGGGTACGTGTTCGCGCCCTCCGTCGCCGAGATGTACCCGGACGGCGGCACCGAGGTCACGGTGACCGGCGGCGAGGTCGCCACCTTGTTCGAAGGACGGTCGCGTCCCGGGCACTTCGACGGAGTCCTCACCGTCGTGGCGAAGCTCCTCGGCATCGTGCGGCCCGAGCACGTGGTCTTCGGCCAGAAGGATGCGCAGCAGGTCTTCCTCGTGCAGCGCATGGTCGCCGACCTGAACTTCGCCACGCGGGTGGAGGTGGTCCCCACCGTCCGTGCAGCGGATGGACTCGCGTTGAGCAGCCGCAACCGCTACCTCAACCCCGACGAGCGCCGCGCGGCAACGGCCCTGAGCCGAGCGCTCGAGGCCGCAGCATCCGCCGCCGATCGGGGCATCGACGCCGTTCTGGCGGCGGCGCAGTCGGTCTTCATGGACGAGCGGCTCGTTAAGCTGGAGTACCTCAAGGTCGTGAACCCGCGCACCTTCCTGCCCGTCGACGACGGCTACCGCGGACCGGCGCGGGTGCTGATCGCCGCGCAGGTCGGAACGACGCGGTTGATCGACAACGACTCCCTCTACTTGAACTGAGCCAGCGCATGAGCGACCAGACCGCCGCCCCCGAGCCGACGACCGACGACATCGCCGTCGAAGACATCGCCGAGCAGAAGGCCGTCCGCCTGGCCAAGCGGGAGCGGTTGATCGCGGCCGCCGGCAGTCTCGGCGGGGGCGCATACCCGGTGTCGCTGCCGATCACGACGACGATCTCGGCAGTGCGTTCCGAGTACGGCGAGCTGGTCGCCGACGACACCACGGGCGTGAACGTCGGTCTCGCGGGCCGCGTCGTGTTCTTCCGCAACACCGGCAAGCTCTGCTTCGCCACCCTTCAGGCGGGCGATGGTGAGCGCATCCAGGCCATGGTGTCGCTGGCCGAGGTGGGCGAGGAATCCCTCGAGCGCTGGAAGGAGTACGTCGACCTGGGCGACCACGTCTTCGTCAGCGGCGAGGTGATCTCGTCGCGGCGGGGCGAGCTGAGCATCCTGGTGAAGGACTGGCAGATCGCGGCCAAGGCGATCCTGCCACTGCCCAACTTGTACACCGAGCTGAGCGATGAGACGCGGGTTCGGCAGCGCTACCTCGACCTCATCACGCGCGAGCAGGCCCGCGTCACCGTGCGAGCCCGCGCCGCAGCCGTGGCCTCGCTGCGCGCGACCTTCGCGTCGCACGATTACCTCGAGGTCGAGACGCCGATGCTGCAGACCATCCACGGGGGTGCGTCGGCGCGCCCGTTCGCGACCCACTCGAACGCGTTCGACACCGAGCTGTTCCTGCGCATCGCGCCCGAGCTGTTCCTCAAGCGCGCCGTGGTCGGCGGCATCGAGCGGGTGTTCGAGATCAACCGCAACTTCCGGAACGAGGGCGCCGACTCCACGCACAGCCCCGAGTTCGCGATGCTCGAGGCCTACCAGGCCTACGGCGACTACGAGCAGATGGCCGATCTGACGCAGCAGCTGATCCAGGATGCCGCGATGGCCGTCTCCGGATCGCACGTCGTCACCTGGGCTGACGGCACCGAGTACGACCTGGGCGGCCAGTGGGACCGCCTGAGCATGTACGGCTCGTTGAGCGAGGCATCCGGGGTCGAAGTGACTCCCGAGTCGACGGTCGCCGAGCTGAAGAAGCTGGCCGACGCGAACGGCCTCGAGGTCGCGCTGGCCACGCACGGCAAGTACGTCGAAGAGCTCTGGGAGCACTTCGTCAAGAAGGATCTGGTGCGCCCGACCTTCGTCATGGACTTCCCGGTCGACACCAGCCCGCTGGTGCGCGACCA
>Ga0207674_10000933_pt1 | contig 38047 bp, 32 predicted proteins | sample KBSCornC72_FD_184303 | JGI IMG/M metagenome (GOLD analysis project Ga0207674, IMG submission 184303) | Corn rhizosphere microbial communities from Kellogg Biological Station, Michigan, USA - KBS Corn C7-2 (SPAdes) (version 2) | ecosystem: Host-associated > Plants > Roots > Rhizosphere > Soil ... | reverse complement strand
CTCCCCGAACCAAACTTGACACAATTGCGACGGTCTCATAGCATGACGACTCGCTTATCGCGACCGGTTCGGCGATGAACGAGTTTGATAACAGACGTGCCGAACGAAGTTTGACGGTCTGATGCCCGTCTTTTGAAAATTGGATAGCGACAGGGCTGTCCAAGTGTAGGCACGTACGTCAATGGTAGACGGCTTCCCTTACAAGGAAGAGGTTGGGGGTTCGAATCCCTCCGTGCCTACCAAAAAAGATCTCGGATCGCTGAATCTCAGATCTTAAAAGTTTTTAAATGCGGAGTCGTAGTTCAGTTGGTTAGAACGCCGGCCTGTCACGTCGGAGGTCGCGGGTTCGAGTCCCGTCGGCTCCGCCACTTATTTTCAGCAACTTACGGTTCCGAGCAATTATCCGGAGCCGTATTTTTGCGTCTATTTTCAGTACGTTGTCCCAGTAGTTTCATGAGTACCCATCGCCGGGCTCCATTCCGAACTGAAATGCGATACGAGAGAAGTCTATTAGACTAAGTCCACACTGCCGCCTTGCCAGTCGAGCGTCAAATTGAGCTGGCGAGTGACCTTGGCGGCAACTCGACCAAGCGCTCCAGCATAAGTGGGAAATGAAAGCGGGACCCGGGCCAGGTCATCGACGCGCATTCCCGCCGCAATCGCTACGGCAGCAACCTGAGTGATATCGACTGCACGTTCTCCAACTACATGACATCCCAGGATGAGGCGTGTTTGTCGGTCCACAATCAGCTTACAGAAGCCGTAGATCTGGCCATCGATGATCGTCCGTGTAGTCGAGTCAAACCCAACCATCGCTGTAGCAATATTGTAGCTTTCGCGGGCCTTCGCTTCGGTCAAGCCCACTTGAGCATATTCCGGATTGGTGAAACTACCAATCGGAGCAACTTGATCGGGAGTCGTCATGGTTTGACCGCGAACCGCATTGGTTGCTGCGACAAATCCTTGCTGAATGGCCTGTGGCACCAGCATCAGCCTACCGGTAACGTCGCCAGCCGCAAAGATATCTTGTGACGAGGTTCTGAGAAACTCGTCCACCTGAATAAAGCCCCTTTCGTCAGTCTCTACTCCGGCTTTCACGAGGTCCAGGTCTGCTGTATTTGCTTTCCAGCCGATCGCGCTTACCACCAAGCTTGCTTCCACGCTATCTCGCTGGCCGTCTTTGGCAAACCACATCCGCACTCCCGCTGGTATCGTTTCGAATGACTCGACGATTCCAAAGTTCTCTCTCACCACCACCCCTGAACTGCGAAAGGCGCTGGCGACGGCCGACGATACATCCTCGTCCTCCGTCGGCAGCATACGCGGGCCAGCGTGAAAGAGTTGAATTTTTGAACCGAAGGCATTGAACACCGAAGCTACCTGCACGCCGGTCGCACCTCCGCCGAGGACCAGAATCGATTCAGGTATGGAGGTTAAGTTCCACGCATCACTGTGGGTGGCAGTGAACTGGGATCCAGGAACTGTGAGTTGACGGCCGATGCCACCGGTGCAAATTATGATCTTCGCGGCGCTCAGTCGCAGCCGGCTCGCGGTTTCAATAGTGTGTGGATCAATGAATCGAGCGCTGCCGGCGTTTTCATGAACATTCACAGCAAGCGCGTTAATCTGGGCGCGAAAAGTCGAGTTCGTTTGGACCTCCCCGACTACTTCTCGCACACGGGCCAGTAGGCGGGGATAGTCAACTGATGGTTCGCCCACAACGATTCCGTATCGGCCAAGCTGGTGGGCGTCTCGGATCAACCGGGCAGCATGAGCAAGTGTACGCACCGGAACTGGTCCATCATTGGCGGCCATGCCTCCGAACTCGTCACGAGTAACCAGCGTGGTCTTAGCGCCTGAATCGGCAGCGCGAAGCGCGGCAACTACGCCAGCCGGACCACCTCCAATTACTAAAACGTCGACCATTTTCAAAGTCTGGATTCAATAGTGAAGGGTTGGGTTGCTGTTCCAATTTACTATGGCAACACCCAAGAAATGTGGACCACGGAGCGCAGTGCTAAAAATTTGCAGTCCCAACAGTTCCCCGGGAATTTGGGACGACTGCTCACTCATGGTCCACTTCATTCTGCGAAGCTTTAGCAATCATTGCGTAGCTTCAGGCTTCCTTAGTAAGCGATTCGCAAGTCGGTTAACCGGACCTCGAATCAAAAGATACGGAACTACAGCCAAAAGAATCGCAACCAAAATCACCTCGAACGGATAAACCCACCGCAGGACGATCACCTGATAAATAACGTCCATGATGATGGCGAGAAAAAACACGCGCGCGATAGACTTCCATCCCTCGCGCACCAGATCGGCACGCTGGCCTGGATCGGTAAGAATTGTCCAGAAATAAGGAGGCCGACCAGTCCGCGCATCTTTCACTCCTGCAATGATGGCGAGTAGCGCGGCCATCATTGGTTGCAGAACAATCCGAAAGGTCATAGGCCCGCCTACCCGGTCCGTAACATTCATCAAAATGCGCATCAGCATGTCTCGCATTCGTAGATCCTCCAGCGGAAGTTAATTTCTCCACGTTTGTCCTAGAAGCTGATCGCACCAGCAAGTTGAAACGAGTAGCCCTGGAAAGTTGAGCGGTTTCCGAACTCCTTGAAGTACTTGATACCAACACTTACGCGCGCTGGCATGTTCAAATTGGCTGCGAAACCAAGTGCATTTACACGATAGTGCGCAGCGGCCTGTTCGGGAGTGATCGTCGGTCCTGTCTTGTCGGTAGTCTGCCACTGGTTGTACCCAGCCACCCCGATTTGCAAGCCGAGTTCAGTCCGCAACGGAATTACCTGGGTCACAGAATAGTCAAGATTCATGGTCTGGCCAGGATGGATCCGCGTTCCTTCCTGTTTGGTGTGAATCTCGTACATCTGAAAAGCAGAGAGTGTCGTTCTCTTGTTCTGCGTTAAGTAGATCGTTTGGCCTGAGGACAAAGCATGCGTCCAGTAACCGGAACCAACATTGTCACTCCCGTTGACATTAAATCTGCCGGTCGGCGCCAAGAATCCATAGACGGCGCGAAACGCGACGCGGTCTTTCTCCCAACCCAAAATGAACGGCTGATAATACGAGTCGGCGAAACCTTGCCCGCCACTGATTGGACCTTGGATCTCAGACGTCAGGGAGTTGTTTGCAACTGGCAACGTTGCTGACATTGAAAACCTCGCGCCACCCAAAATCTCATCCACGCTGACCCAGACAATCGAGTTCAAATCCATAGTGACAGTCTGTCCACCCTTCGCCAGGATTTCTCCGCGCGTACCTCTAAACTCTTTGCGCGAGTAGATCGCTAAAAGGTTGGAGTAACTGAATCCTGAACGTGGTGTAACTCCGGAGTTAGTTGCACTCATGCCGACCGGATAAACACCGCGCACCTGACCGTTAATCTGGCTGATGACGATCAACATTAGAATAAGAATGCCAATTCGCCCGACGAAGATCCGATAGCTCAGTTTTCTGGTCACTGCTCTACCTATGTTTCAAGTTCGCTTAACCATTTCAATGCTCGCAGCCCCGGCATGAAGCAATACTCACCACCCCGCGTAATGACAAATTGGGGAATCCCTTGAAGGCGCTTCCGAACGGGCTTCCGAGGCAACGTAAAGTTTCCGCCATTTTCATTTGAACCAATGACCGGATCCTTGTCGTCTCCGGCGCCAAAGAAAACTCCATCGTTAACCCACTGCGACTGGACGAACTCAAACTGTCGCCCAAGGTGTGCACCCACAAATGCAAACATAAGTCCGCGGTCGGCGCCGTCGTCCTCGAGCATGCCCTCCGGAAGTAATGGTCCATAGGCAGTACCGCGGCGAATCATTCGGTGAATCCGCGCAACGCCGGCAACTGACGCGTCACGCGGATTGCAGCGCCGAATATGCGACCCGCCAGGAGTTTTCAATCCCGAGGGATCGTCCTGCTCAAACAAGAAATCGTTGTTTCGACGCGAGTCGGCGCCTAGTTCCGGATCGTCATGAAAAGGACAGAGAGCGAGCGGAGCGCCGCTGCGCCAGCGGCCCATCATCTTGGCTGCCAGGAGTTCTTCGTCTGCGAGATCATTCGAATTTCCTTTTAGGTACTGGCGAAACGCGGCGACTCGTTGATGCAATTTGCGAAACACTACGTAGGTCCCATTGCGACCCAGAATTTCAGGCTCAGTCTTCTGAACGCCACCCATTTCGTCTGTGTATCCCAACACAAACTCGCCTGCCTTAAGCGGTTTCTCCCGGGGATTTGTTCCCGCTATCCCACTACCTTCAATCGCCGGGTGGCTAATTCCGTCACGAAATCCAAACGGTTCCTTCTCGTCGGGCAACGCGTGACAATCCTGCCGCCAGATTGCCTCGATTCCTGACATATTGCGATAAGCCTTGCGCGGACCATCGAGTGCTGCTTCCAGGCGTTGCTGATCAGGTGAGACCGCTACCAGCACCACGTGGAGATCCGAACTTCCGAGAGGCTGCTCCCATCTATCAGGATGGCTCTCGGCAGTGTCACCCAGATCCTTGTAACGAGCTGCCATCCCTTGCCGAAACTCCCATGAAAAACTCGCGAGCGATTCTTGCGGAACTCCAAGAGCTTCAAGACCCTTGGACGTCAACGCAACGCTGACCCAGGTGTCAGCGAGCGGACTGGTCGGATTGGCCGCGGAAGTCACAACCTGCGACGCACGGTTCATCAACTCTCGGCCCACCTTGCGATCATCAATGCGAAAGCCAATGTACGTAGCTACGTACGGAGTGGGACGAGGTCGTAATACCCCACTTTGAATATCGTCGAGTTCGAGTTCAGTTGGTTGATCGGACATGTCAATTTGTTTCTTTCCAGATCACGCGCGATTTCCTTTCGCCCAAGCCCAGGTAGCAACGCGCCAGCCTTCAGCAATCTCTTGCAGCGCTACGGTAAAGACGGCGCCGGCTTCTGTAACCTGTTGGCCCTGCACCTGCCGCCAGTGGATCGGTTATGGTCATTTTAATTCTCCCTTTCGATTACGCTTGGTATCGCTTCACTTTGCCGTTGCCAGATTTCTCCAGAAGTTTCGTAGACTGTCATCAGCACCGAACAACGTGCTGAAGATCGTGGAATCGGCAAAAAGAATGTCACCGGCGCGATCACCCTGGGGCGGCATCCAAAGGAGCATATTGAACTCGGTATTACCCTCTTCGATGAACGGATGCGGCTTGGACGTATCGATTGGTTGACGTGCGAGGACGCGGACTGAGCTGTTATCGTCGGTTACGGCATAGTGAGGTAGGTGCATGTGGAAGTTCAAGGTCGTGACACCGTTGAGAAATCCCTTCTCATCAAGGTCACTTGCTTTCGATACTGGTGCAAGCTTCTTGGTCTCGCGATCACGCAGAGGTCGTAAACCATAGCGATTCTCGACCGGCGTCTCCAGTCCCTTCATCAATCCACGCGTGTACCTTCCGAAGCGCTGTTGACGAGGCACCAGAGCGTCACCATGATGTCGATACTCCATGTTTTGCACGGTTGGATCGTCCGACAAACCAACCTCATGATGAGGACCGAGCACCAGGCACGTTCCTTCACGCTTGAGAAAGTTTTTGAGGGCATCAATCTCTTCGGGCAGTGCATCCTGACCAGTGACATTGTGATCCAAGCCAAAAACCAAAAGAGTATCTGTGTCCGCCAGTACTCGTTCATCGATGGGGAGCTTAAATCCCGCCTGGTCAATACGCTGAAACACAGGCACAACCTGACCGGTGATCTCGCCGACAAACTCCTGGAATGGCGCGAATGCCCAGAAGAACAACTCCAGAGATCCCGCGATGCCCTGTTGAAACTGAAGTGGGTCTGACCATTTTGGTTCCTCATAAGCGGGCCACGCAACGCGCCTGACTTCAGTCATGGTAGAGAACCGGTTATCTAGTTCCAAAGGGTTTCGCCCAGCCTCAGCCGGATAACTCCACGACATGTAAATACTCACGCGACGCTGTCCCGGTGTATGTTTGCGCGGCACATGATTCTGGTTGTAGGTGCGCGCGGTCTTCGTTTCACTCATTTTGTCTCCTTCTCAAGATCGTCTTGATCAAAACCGACACAAAAGTCACTGCAACTGATCAAGCATCTCTGAAAGAGCACTCTTGATCCTCAAAGCCTTCTTGATTTCATCGGCACTGAAGAAGGGATACTCACCATATTCAAGGAAGCTGGGGACTTGATGTTCACGAACAAATCGGACAAAAGCCTCCGGATTGGTCTGCCAATCCATTGGGAATCCTTCGAGGTTTTCGAACACTGTTCGTACACCTGCAGCGCCGAAAAGGGCAACGGCATCTTCTGTGTACTTGTCGAAGTCTGTGTCGAAGATGCCCTGATACATGAAGTAGGTTTCGCCATTGATTGGAAATAACAGCCACCGCAAATAATGCAGTTTCAGTGGCGCCAGGACATTGGGCATATCCTTCACTGCATTCTCAATGTTCTTGGCGTATTCGTGAAAAACCGGTTCGCGTCCGGGAATGATCTTGGCCAGAATCGAAAAGCCATAGCACGCAGGTGTCTTCGGATATATTGGGCCGTACTTCCCATGTTCGAGGTGATCGGTCTCTTTAGGTATTGCCATTGCCTGCGGTCTGATTTCCATCATCGTTGCTCCTTTTCTGGCTAACGCACTGGGGGATCGGAAGGGGTTCTGATTTTGAGTCTACTTCGGATCAAAGGTTGTGAACCTGTTAATTCTGACAGGTTGAGCCGAAGAGTCTCAACGGCCGTACTACTGAAAATAGCTCAGAAACGAATAACGTCTCTGAGCTATTTTGTTTTGTCCTGCTTACCTAAGAGTGTGGGCTCAGGCGTTTCGCGTGGCCGTCTTTCCAGCTGTACCGGAGGCAGCCTCGATCCGTCCGATGTCTCCTTCAATAATCACGCGATAAGTCTTGAGAGACTGTTTCGCTGGTCCAAGCAGAACTTCTCCTGTGCAAACGTTGAACTGCGAACCGTGAAGCGGACAGGTAACGGTGGAACCTTCCAGTTTGCCGTCGCTCAAATGGCCTTGCATGTGCGTGCATTTCTCGTCGGTAGCACAGAAATTTCCGCCGACGTTGAACACTGCCACGTCGCCCAGCCGCAATGAGGAACCAGCTGTCACCTCGCTTATCCGAAATTCATTTTCCTTGAGCTGTGTCTGAGAAGTTGGAGAAGGCACTGCTGTTTGTGAGCTCTTAGGCGCAAGTTGACTCGCGGGACTGCGCAGCCAATCAGCGAAGTGCATTTCACCAAGTTGTGGGTTAGCGCCAGGAAGTAGTGTGCGTTCGGAAAGTTCTGCACCAAAGTAACGAGCATGAGGATCAACTACGATTTCACGTTTATCGTTGAGTGAATCAAGTCTCATCCGAATGAGTTCGGGCACTCGGAATTCTTCGGGACCAGCTATCTCCATGAAGCCGTTGACCGGTGACTGTGTAGCAATCCTGGCAACGAAGGTCGCGACATCATCCGCTGCAATCGGCTGGATTAAGACAGGCGCTGCCAAGACTTTGCCGCCTTCGGTGCCTGAGTCGGCAATGCTCTTTACGAATTCGAAAAACTGAGTCGCATGGACGATTGAATAAGGAATGGATGATTCCGTGATCAACTTCTCCTGAGCAATCTTCGCGCGGAAATAGCCGCTCTCTTCAAAGCGATCAGTGCCGACAACTGATAATGCGACGTGATGTTTTACCCCTGCAACGCCTTCAGCGGCCAACAGATTACGAGTTGAGGTCTGGAAAAAATTCATCACCGCGTCATCTTCGAACGAAGGCGAATTGGAAACATCAATAACTACCGAAGCTCCAACCAGAACATCGGCCAACCCCTCACCCGTGAGAGTATTAACGCCTGTATTCGGTGACGCTGATATAGCCTCGTGTCCAGCCGCAGTCAGTCTACTTATGACTTTTGAACCGATCAGACCGCTTCCACCAATAACTACGATTTTCATTTCGATACCCTTTCTTTCATTGCGATCTACCACATCCTGCCTCGTTACAGAGCATTACAGGATCGGTGCCGCTGTTTCGCCTGATGAGCGTCGCCTAAATGGACGACGAAATGTTGCCGTTGCGCTCGTGTGATTGTATGACCGAACATACCTGAAATCTGTTACAGGTTTGCTACTGTCACAAACTGTCGACCTGGATGGTCTTTCGATAAAGGCAAAAAGGAGAAACCTGGCATGAACGAAGCGGAAAAACCGCAGTCGGGGGCAAACGTTAACAACAAGACCGCAGGAATCATTATGGATCGTTCGTTCGATGCTCGTCGGAGGGCGTTCCGGGCGCTTCATGAAAGTGGTTGCTTCGTCATACCGAATCCCTGGGACATCGGGTCAGCACGTTATCTTCAGCATTTGGGCTTCAAGGCTCTAGCAACTACCAGCGCGGGATTCGCCTTTTCCCAGGGACTTCCGGATTCGGATACCGCTGTTTCTCTCGATCAAACTCTCAATCATATTGCTGAAATTTCCGCTGCCGTCGATTTGCCAGTCAATGCCGACTTTTCTTCGGGATATGGCAAGGACGCAGCCGATGTTAGAGCGAGCGTGGCTCGATGTGTTGCCACCGGCGCGGCGGGTTTGTCTGTTGAGGATTCCACTGGAGATCCTTCAGAGCCACTCTTCGAGCTTTCGGTCGCCCTCGAACGACTCAGCGCAGCACGACAAGCGATCGATAAATCAGGCTGCGATGTACTGCTGACTGGAAGAGCCGAGTGTTACCACGTGGGCCATCCGGATGCGTTTCGCGAATCTGTTCGGCGGCTACGGGCATACGCAGAAGCAGGCGCTGATGTGCTATTCGCCCCCGGTGTGCGCAAGCCCGAAGAGATCGAAGCATTGGTTGAAGCCGTGCATCCGAAGCCCTTCAATCTTTTAGTGGTGAACGCAATCGGAATGAGCGTTTCTGATATTGCCGCCTTTGGAGTTCGACGGATCAGTGTTGGCGGTGCTCTTGCCTTGGCTGGATGGACCGGCTTCGTGAAAGCAGCAAAAACACTTCAATCAAGTGGGAGCTTTGCGGGACTAGCCGATCTCATCCCTTATCCAGAGATCAACGATTTTCTCGCGGCGGATTTTCGTGCACGTCAAAATCACGAGTCCTAATCTCGTGATGGTCCAAGTTCCGGACTGAATTCAGATCCAATTCAGATCTCTTCATTCTGGCCAACTTTTCGTCCGATTTGCTCCGTGCAAACTTCCTGTCCTCGGTGCTCCGTGGTGATGGTTTCTCTTAGGCTTTGCCTTACCACAAAAACACTAAGGACACCAAGGTTGCATAGCGTCGGGTGAGTCTCGATGATCAAGCAGCTGTCAGCATTTTGAGACTCACCCGGCGCTACCGCGCTTCGGTACTGACCGGTTTTGCTTGCCCGATAGCCTACTGCCCTCTGAAATGTCCTCGCGTAAAAACATCGTCAGAAAAAACAAGAAGTTGATTGTTTGTTTCACCGAGAAGGCTGCGGCTCCAGGTTCGTCACCTCTCGCTAGTCCTCAGTCATTTTCATGTAGTAACATGGACCAATGAATTCCAGCGGAACGGATGATGCCCTGTCTGTTTTTGTTGATGTGCGCCCTCGCTTGTTTGGCATTGCCTATCGAATGCTTGGCAGTGCTGTTGAAGCCGAAGATATTGTCCAGGACGCATGGATGCGATGGCAGACTACGGATCGGAGTGTCGTGCAAAACGCTCCTGCATTCCTCGTAACAACTACAACACGATTGGCAATTAACGTCGCCCAATCTGCTCGGTCTCGGCGCGAAACCTACGTTGGACCATGGCTACCCGAACCTGTCGACACAACGGCCGATCCCAGGCTGGGCGCTGAACGAAGTGAGGCCCTGGAGTTTGCCATCCTTTTGCTCCTTGAAAAGCTCACACCGACAGAGCGTGCCGCGTACGTTTTGCGTGAGGCTTTTGACTACCCCTATGAAGAAATTGCTGCAATCCTTCATGTGACTGAGGGAAACAGCCGTCAACTGGTAACACGCGCTCGAAAACACATTTCAGATGGTCGCGTAAAGCCAGTCAGTCCTCTGGAACGGACACGTCTGCTCAATGCTTTTATTGCCGCCGCTAAAAAGGGCGATCTGGAAACACTCGAAGGTCTCTTTGCCGAGGACGTTGTCTCGTATTCCGATGGCGGCGGCATGGTCCGCGCAGCGCGGACACCAGTTGTTGGTCGCGCCCGGGTCGCGAAATTTATCGCCTCTGTGGCCCCACATTTTTGGACCGGGGTCACCGTCGCCACAACTGAAGCTAATTCCCAACCTTGCGTGGTCATCTCACGCGACGGAGCCAGGGTCGGGCTTACAACGATAGATGCATCGGCGGACGGGATTTCACGGATCATGTGGATGATGCGACCTAGTAAACTCGCAGCCGTCTCTCCGTCATAAGAATCACCAACAGACAATCGCATGCTTCTTGTCACATTTAGCCCTCGTACCTGGTCTCGCAAGTACAAAGCCGAATTGGCAAATGACGAGAAAGGCAAGGTTTGATGATGAAGAAACTTTTTGTGCCGGTGTTGCTATGTCTGATGACGGGCACGGTCCTCGCGCAAGAACCGAAGGTTACGTCGTTGATGTCAAAAGAGCTCAAGGATATCCCCGGAAAAGAAGTCTTGATGATCACGGTGGAGTATCCGCCCGGAGGAGCCGACCCGATCCATCGACACAATGCCTATGGGTTCATATACGTGCTCGAGGGCACAGTGATCATGCAGGTTGAAGGAGGAAAGTCCGTCACGTTGACAGCCGGTGAGACGTTTTACGAAGGTCCCAAGGACGTGCATGTGATAGGTCGCAATGCAAGTAGTACCAAACCCGCAAAATTTTTGGTGTTTCTACTCAAAGAAGCCGGGGCTCCAGCGTTGATCCCGGTGAAATAGACTAAGATGGGACGCAGATCACGGATGCACACAGGAACGAGATTTTGCGAGGATTCAATTGTTGCCCATTTCTCTACGAAACCTGGTCGTAGATAACGTTGAGAAGATTCTACTTTTAACTTCTTGTCTGGATTTTTGCATTTACCCCGTTTGTGCTCGGGCTGTTGAGTTTTACAGTTATACACTTGACCCACGGCCCTTTTTGAATAAAATGCCAACAACGGTGAATGTGGTTGCCGGGGTGAGGACGGTGACCAATCGAGGCTGAATGCCTCCGCCAACCTTGAGAGGCCGGTCCAAAACCGGCCTTTCGGTTTTTTTACGCCCGCAATTTGAGAAAAAAATGATCTCTGTCGCCGAAGCAATTCAGATAGTCATCGACGAAACTCAACCTCTTCGCGTAGAAGAGGTCCTGCTCGATCAAGCTCTGCACAAGGTACTCGCCAAAGACGTAGTTGCAGATCTTGATATGCCTCCGTTTGACCGCGCTCAAATGGATGGATATGCGGTACGCGCTGAGGACGTTACAACCGCGCCTATCTGCCTGAAAATCGTCGGTGAATCGATTGCCGGTAAGGGTTGGCACAACGAAATGTCCGCCGGCCAGGCAGTCAGAATCATGACCGGGGCACCCATTCCTCAAGGAGCTGACAGCGTTCAGCAAGTAGAACTCACTCACGAACTAAAGGACCGTACGGTCGTAGAACTTCTTGAATCGGTTGAACTGGGCAAGTCGATCGTCAAACGTGGCAGCGAGATCAGGAAAGGTGAGACGGTTCTAAAAGCAGGCACTACTATTAATGCAGCGATGATGGCTGTGCTGGCATCTTTTGGATACGCAACAGTGGCAGTCAGTGAACGCCCCCAGGCGTCGATCTTGGCGACCGGTACTGAATTGGTTTCAGTGGACGCAAAGCCGGGCATGGACCAGATTCGCGATTCGAACAATTATTCGATAGCGGCTTATACGGAACTTGCGGGCGGTATTCCAACCCGGCTTCCTCTCGCCAGCGATCTCATCGGCGAATTAACTGATCGCATCAATGCGGCGGCAAACAGCTCTCACTTGATTATCACTTCGGGCGGCGTGTCGATGGGCGTGTACGATTTTACGAAGACCGCGTTACAACAGTTGGGCGCCCACGTTTTCTTCGAAAAGGTGGCACTTAGACCAGGTAAACCCACCGTGTTTGCACGTCTACCAAATGGCACAATGTTTTTCGGACTGCCAGGCAATCCGGTCTCAGTTTCAGTAACATTCAATTTGTTTGTGAGACCTGCGTTGCTAAAAATGCAGGGAGCAAGTGAAGTGACGCTAAAAAAAGAAACTGCGGTCCTTGCACGCGCTGTTAAAGGCTCACACGACCGTGAAAGTTACTTGCCTGCACAGCTCACAACCAATGATGATGGCGAGTTGGTTGCGTTTCCCTTGAAGTGGGGTGGATCATCAGATTTCGTCGGATTCGCCATGACTACGGCTCTGATCATAATTCCTGCCAACACAAAGACCGTCGAGGCTGAGTCCCGAGTCAAAGTCCTCCACATGCCTTGATCTTAGACTCTCAGAGTCTGAGTCTCGGCGTTGATCTTCCTCTCCACCCCGGAGTGCTACCCCTCTTGCAGAATTGGAGCAATCCTTTCAGTCAATCCCTTAAAACCTAAAAATCCAGGAAGGCGTTCAATTCGACCGCCGATCTTCCGATCAAACAACTCCAACCCATCCTTGCCCGGAAACAGCGTGGCCATAACATAACTGGTTTCGTCTTCCGGTTTAGCACCCTGGCCCACCGGAGTCCAGAACTTACCAATAACAAATCGTGCCAGAGATCTCGATAACTTAGTTTCAGCCAGTTTTACGCGCGCTACATTCCAGTAGAAGCTCGAGTGAATTGATTCTTCCTGAACGATTCCAATCAGGAGTTGCTTTAAGACTGGATGGCCCGCCAGGTCCGACAGTCGACGGTACGCCTGCATAGCCGTGATCTCGTTGATAGCTCCCCAGACCATGTGAGCTCCGTGAAAGTGTCGACCGAATGGTCTAACTGCATGATCAACCAGGAAGCTTCCGACAATGTAGCCTTTTGGTATTTTTCGAGTGGCTTCCGCTTGCCAGTTCTTGCCGGTTGGAAACCCAGCCTCTTCTAGAAATCGATTCAAGAGGTTGCCATGATGTAGTTCCTCAATGCTCCAACGGTCCATGAACTTCCTGATGACTGGATCTCGACCGGTCGGTGTGCGACGTAGCTCCTGATAGTACATATCAGTGAAGTACTCGATGTCACGCATGTATATGAGTACCGGAACGAACGCAGGGTTCAGGGGATGGCTTTTGATCTCATTCCATTTGATGCTGTTTACATATTCCTTTGACAACGCCCGGGGTTGGCGTTCATACCACTCCAATACCTCTTTATCTGTCTCAAACACGGGGACCTCCGTCCTGGGCCAGTTTTAACGGTCAGATATTTTACGTTCGCTCGTGACCTGTCGGATTTCTTAACACCGACGATGAAGCCTGGAAAAAAGATTAAGAATTGCGAAAGATGACCGAGGATACGTAATTCTTTGCCCGGGAAGTTCCCTTGTTGGACAAGAGCATAAACCGAATTCAGGGTGGCTGTCATCGGCTTTGCACAAAAACTCTAGTCTTGATGGTGTTGAGCGATGAATACAGAACCACGATCACGCACCTTCTTCCGAGACTTCGCCGATCTGAATGAAAATGAGAAGTGAAAAATGACCAATGAGAAAATAACTCTCCTCAATTAGGGTTCCAACCTTGATTCCAGTGCCTCAAATGTTATCTACTTCCCTCATGGAGCAACTCTCGCATGTCGACAGTGAAGGTCGGCTCAGAATGGTCGATACCGGCGAAAAGCAAACTACCGCTCGTCGAGCCGTCGCTTCAGCACATGTCGTGATGACAGCCCAAACAATCGAGGCGCTACGCCAGCATAGAACTCCCAAAGGTGACCCTCTCGAGGCAGCCCGATTGGCAGGAATCATGGCCGCGAAACGGACCTCAGATCTGATTCCCCTATGCCATCCTCTTCCCTTAACTCACATTGATGTCAAAGCGGCGATTGAGGAAACAGGAGTGGCCCTGGAGGCCGAGGTCTCGACCAATGCTCAGACCGGTGTAGAAATGGAAGCTTTGACGGCAGTTTCCGTGGCCGCTCTGACTATCTACGATATGTGTAAAGCCCTCGAAAAGGGCATGACCATTACGGACATCCGGCTCGAGACTAAAACTGGCGGTAAGTCAGGAACTTATGTCAGAAGCTCAAGTTAAGGCATCTAAAAGTTTGGATCGGCTGGAAGACTGGAACCTCCAGCCCGACTTGTGCGTTAATCATGGCGACCTTTAAGTTTTTGCGCCCGGAGTCTAAAATAGCAATCACAAAGGCCGTCAGTTATCGGGAGAGTTAAAGATGAGAGTCAGTCTTTCACGCGATGCACGTCCACAGGCAATGACATTGCTCATTGCAGCTGCCATTTCAGTGGTGCTTTGGTTCATTCCTTACGCCGAAGTCCTTACTTACCCCTTCCGAATCTTCGTCACGTTCATCCACGAAGGTGGACATGCGATCGCCGCACTCTTGACTGGTAACTCGGTTGAGAGTCTAAGCGTCGCAACGAATGCAAGTGGTGAGACCTATACAACACAAGGCGGACTGTTCTCTCAGGTTTTCATTTCCAGTGCAGGTTATCTGGGTTCTATGTTGTATGGCTCGCTGTTGCTGATCTTGATTCGAAAATCTGTAGCTGCCCGCCTGGTCCTGCTTGGTTCGGCGATTGTGGTATTCGCACTTACGATGATCTATGGCCTGTTTAAACCGCTCTTCGTTTCAGGCGCATGGTCGGGCATTCCATTTACTCTCTTTGCCGGATTGTTCCTGACGGTGGGACTGTTTGTAATAGCTCGATTTGCAAGTCGGAAGGTCGCATCATTCTTTGTGAGCTTTCTGGCAGTGCAGTGCGTATTGAACGCTCTCTTTGACCTTAAAACTGTTTTCTTCCTGTCGGCTCCTTTCAGTGCAGTGACCCCGATGACGGATGCCGTGAACATGTATCGCGTGACGGGAATCCCTGCGATCTTCTGGGCAGTGATGTGGATTGGACTTGCTCTGGGAATCTTGTGGTTTGCGATGCGAATGTATGTGGCTGGTCGCGATAAGGGGTTCCAACCTGACCTGCCGTTCGAGGACGTGCCTCCAGTCTAAACGCAGTTTTCAATCACCTTAAGAACGGACAAAAGGCTCCATAAGTTATGGAGCCTTTAACGTTTTCCAACTTCGCAAGCACGAGCTATTTCGTTACGGTGTACTGGTCGAAGTAACTGACGCTATCAGTCTTTGACCAAACGCCAACCTTACCAGCTACGTTTTCGGCCAAAGTATAGTCAAGTAAATGCTTGCCATCGAGCGACGCTTTAAGACTCGTACCCTGAACCGTGATCTCCAACGAGTGCCAGGTATTGAACTGCAGTGGCACATTTTCAGTTCCCTTCTTTACGAAACTGCGCTTGCCCTTCAGAAACGTCCATAGGACCACGTTGTCCTCTTTACCGTTGAAACGAACAGTTAAGTAGTCACCGCTGGGTTTCAAATTGAAGAGAATTCCCGCACACGAGTCGAGTTGTCCCGCCACCAACTTGAACCTCATGCTGATGGTGCCATCGTGAAAATCGTCAATGTCCTTGGCGACGGCGTATGGGAAGTAAGCGAAGGCTTTGACGTTGTCGATGAACTCTTCGTTTCTCGAACCATAAATGGCGCGAGCGTTTTGAGCTAATCCACCGGCTGGCTGTCCTCGCAACCACTGTCGACCATCAACGCCTAATACTTTTGTACCGTTATCATCAACGATGGACCAGTTCCCGACTACTGAAAGAAATTTAGTCGATTCTCGACCAGGCTTTTCTTTGGATAAGTCGATCCGAATTGCCTTAGGTTTAGAACTTCGTTGCGCGCTTACAATTGCTAGCGAACTAAAACAAAGCGCCCCTATCAAACAAAAAAGTATTGCTCGTGCTCTCATGCTTTTTCTGCTCCTGTTCAATGACGAAACACCCACCAAAATACGACCACCAAAAGTGGCCATGCTAAGTAAAAAAGAATTGGTGCGTGCGCCGGCTGGACGCTTAACGGATACCCCGGAAAGTCAGATTGCTGTCTCTCTGGCACGTTGATATTTGAGAGTGCGTAGATTTGATCCAAGACGACTTCTTCAATCGTGGACCGGTCCATCGATTTCTGACCATTGATCTCGTACCAGATCTCGCCGTAGTGATCTGCAGCATTCTCAAACAAACCAGTTTGACTTCCTGCCGCGTATTCAACCTGCAAGTTTGGTAAAACACGACGAAGCTTTCTGAGGACATTTTGTTCGTAGTCCATCAAGCGAGGATCTTCAGGTGAAAGATAAACCGTTATTTTCAACGGCGAATTAATCGTCTTTAGTAATTGCTCATCAGCGTTGGAGAAAGAGTTCCGGTGGTTCTCGCTCTTATCCCAACTTGTCCTGAGTTTCGAGCCTCCAATCGATAAAACCATCAAGAGTAGGACTAAAACGCTGGTCCAGCCTGCGCGCGCGCGAGCAGTGCGGCCGGGATGAAGCCAAATTGCGGCGAGCACAAATCCAGCCAGGGTAACAACCAACATCACCGCCACTGTATTTGACTGCAGTAATCCGTGCTCAAACGTCCGCAGCGCAGCCGTTGGAGTATAGCCAGCGATCTGTTGTAGAAGTCCTCCTCGTCCCGCAGAAACAAAGTCGAGCGCCCACGTGCCAACTGTAAATCCGAGAGTAACGATAGCCGCACTTGCAGCGCTTTCAGCAATTGACGCGGCGGCCACCGCAAAGCCACCAGCCAACATTCCCCTAAGTAAATGGCCAAACAAAAGATTGACGGTTTCAGGTCCGTTCACGTGTCCACCGTAACTCTTCCACAAAACAATGGCAGCGAGTCCGGGGAGCCACGCTACTAACCAGCCGAGAAGCAGCGCCAGGCCTTTAGCACCCAGCTTTGTCAGTAATGAGCCTGGAAACTGCAGCAGAAGCTTCAGCGCGCCACTTTCCTTCTCAGCCGAAACCAAGCGTATGGCAACAAAAGGAAAGAGGAGAGTAGCGGCCAAATCGTAAGCGCCCCAGGTAGGAACAATGATGCCGTCAAGCGGTGTCAATCCCTGCGGCAAAGCGGCTGGTCCATCTCCGCCTCCGCTCATTTCAGAATAGAGCCGGACAGCGGTCGTAAATCCCTGGCCGACCAAGAGGCCCACGAAAATCAACATCAACCAGAACGCCCGAGACGCTGCTAGTTCACGGCAGTCCTTGGTCAGGAGCAGCCAGAAACTACGTAAGCGCAAGAAAGATCTCCTCCAGCCCGCCCTCACTCAAATTGGCTTGCACGCGAAGTTTTGTGAAATCGCCTTCGGCCACGGTTGTGCCGTTGTTTAGCAGGACAACTCGATCACAGACCTTTTCGGCATCGACTAACTGATGAATGGAGAGCATTAACGTCTTACCGGCCACTCGTTCTTCGCGCAGTAGCGACATCACATCACGTGTTTGACGCAAGTCGAGTCCGTCAAAGGGTTCGTCCAGGAGCAACAAAGGCTGCGGAGTGAGCAAACCCAGCGCGAGCATCACACGCTTACGTTCTCCTTTTGAGAGAGTCGCAAGCCGCGAATTCAACAGCTCGGTGAGTTTTAATTTGTTGATTAGCTCATCTAGCCTGCGCGTCGATTGTGAATACAAACTCCTGAAAAACCTTAGCACCCAACTAACGCGTTGTTCAGGCCATGGTGTGATTCCATCGGCGAAATAGAACAGGGCTCGTTTACGTTCGGACTGTTCGAGATGACGCGTACGGTAAGTTATCGAACCAACGGCAGGAATCAAACCAGCAACGCATTCGAATAGCGTCGTCTTCCCAGCGCCATTTGGTCCAATCAGGCCCAGCACCTCCGCTTCATGAATATCGAAAGTGACGTCTGATAGGACCTTTCGTCTACCGAATGTCTTCGTAAGGTTCTCGACCCTAAAGAACTGCTCCAACTCAGCACTCAAACTTTCAAAGTGATAATTGATTCGGCCACTAAAACCAGTATCGGTACCTAACCGTAACTCCCCTACCGGCTCCGTCAACTCCCCAACTGATCCCACGGTATGATTTATCGAAGATGTTTTCAACGTCGAGTAGTATTTCAGAGGTCTCGCCAAATTTGAACGCCCCTCTAATTCCAAACAATCCATATCCGGGCAAATAAGGAAACAGAGGAACTAGTGTGTCGTTGTTTACAACTCTTACTCCGTTGATGGTAGCTCCAATGGGTAACAATCGATTTTGCACCTGGGCCAGGGTCTCACCTGTGGGTATCAGTATTCCGTTGGCGCTCCCGCAACCCGTAGCACCCGGAGTTGTAAGTCCGCGCACACAGGCACCACGCCGAAAGAAATTCTGAATGTTAGTCCTTGATCGAACTGCACCAGTCCGGCGGTCTGACAGGTCAAGCGTTGAAACTCTGTTTTGTCGCCCGGCAAGAGTTGAGTAAGCTTCGATATAAAATTTGGGCTTTGGTAGATAACGCAAACTCACAAACGCCGTGGCCGGAGGGAGTCCGCCTTCGATGTTGGGAGGCAATCCATTAAATAGACTGTGCGCCCGAATATACGTGAAGTTACCCGTGGCACTAAAGTGATCATTAAATGAGCCTCGAGCATTAAACTCCACTCCATTGAACCTGGCATCGTCGAAATTGGCCCTCACCAGAACGGGAGTTGTAGGGGCCGCTGCAACGAAGACCAAACCATTGGCATTCTGGGCAACGATTCGTTCGCTTCCCAGGAATGTCCCGGTCGCACCCTGAGGCAGTACGAGCGCTTGATCAAAATAGACTTGACTGAGCTTATTGGTAAATCCAGTGAGATCGACGCTCAAGCGGCGGCTGGTATAACGAAAACTTAGATCGAAACTATCGCTGTATTCTGGTTCAAGCCTGGTAACAGGAATTCCGGTGGAAACTGCGTCGCCGCCGGCGGTTGTACCGATGAACCCGCCTCTCGAAGCGGCGGTGGCAGCATCAACTTCGAATCCGCTACCCACAAGTCCGAGCAGCGATAAATCAGTCGTGTTCGGCGCACGGAATCCGCGCGTGTACTTGCCCGCGATGTCGAAACCACCGGCTACATTGACTACGGCTCCGATGCGGCCTGAAAAAGCGCCAAACCGCGCGCTATCATCAGGAAATAATGGCTGGTTATTTGGAGTTGGAGCGGAATTCGCCGCGAGAGAATTATATGAAGCAACACTGTAACGCACTGCACCGTTTATTCGTAAGCGATCGGGGATCACTGTGAATGAGTCTTGCGCAAAGAATCCGTACGAAAGATAGGTTGCTCCATGCGGGACACGCGGACGAGTGTTAACAGTTATTCTTGTGACAGGATCGTACGTAAATGCCGGGGTTTTAATTTTGTCGTGGTACACATCCGCGCCAACTAAAAAGGTGTTCTTCTCACCTGACTGTTTATCGAGATAAAAGTTAAAACCAAAAACATTCGTCCGTTCGTGTTGGTTAGTAATCGTTCCAATCGGGTTTCCCTGGCCGCCTTGATTTATTCTCTCTTCACGTTGGCCGTTATACGAGGCAGTAAATGAACCGTTATCAAAGAACCCGAACCTTTGTTTGAAGAGGCGCGCATAGAAAGTGTCGGTCATCAGGTTTCGCAAGTCTGCGATGTTGTTACCATCACCACCTAACAACTGGTCGTAGCGCTTGCCGTTGTCTTGCTGGTTACGCGCGTAGCTAAATAGAAACTGCGTATCATCGTTCAGGTTAAAACTCGCTCTCATCAAGCCGCCATATTGCGTGAAGCCTGTATCGGGTAAACGAGTGCCAAACACATCCGAAGGCAAGCCCAAAAAACGGGTCACCGCGGCGTGATAATCAAGGCCATCAGCGGGACGCAACGTGCTAATTCGGCGACCGTTGAGGTTGAAGAGCAATCCGTATGAACGTGTTCCGTAGGTGAGGAGCGCGTTACCGCCTGCTCCGTTTGTAGCCGAAGTGTAGAAGAGGTTCGTGTTTCCGTGAAACTCTCTGTCTCTATTTCCGTACCGCGGAGCATGAGTAATAAAATTCACCACGCCGCCGTGTACGTCCGAACCATATTGAGAACTGTTTGGTCCACGAAGAATTTCTACTGTGTCGAGACTTGAGGGTTCGATCAGACTAAAGAATGTACCAACTCCGCCCCGCTGAGCGCTGGTCGTGTAGCGAACCCCGTCGACGTATACCGCGACATTCCTACCGGTAAGGCCCCTCACAAACACCGCACTCAATGATGGACTCGTACGCTGGAGGTTTACGCCTGTTTCCTCGTCGACTGCTTGAGCGACAACTTCAGTTGCTCGCTGAAGTATTTCGTCTTCATTGATAACATTAACTTGCGTATCCACATTACGGGCGCTGGATACCTGTCCAACCTCGGCAGTAACTGTTACTTCTCCGGTTAGCGAATTTACTTCGAGAACTATATCCAATTCTCGGGCACTTCCAGACGTAACCTGGACGGCGGTTCTATAACGGTCAAAACCGGGTCGAGTGATGCTGATCTCATAGTTACCAGCAGCGAGATCGTTCAGAGTGAATTTACCGTCAACATCTGTGGTGGTGCTGGCAATCACAACTTGCTGTGTATTCCTCAAACTGATGTCAACGCCGGATACAGCTGCGCCACTTGCATCTTTTACGCTGCCGACAATTTTACCCAGAGGATTAGTAGCGAAGACGGAAACCGCGGTTACCAGGAACGTAAAAGTAAGCAGCGAAATCGAAACAAAGGTGCAAAGTAGAGGCTTCATCCAGAACAATCTCTTGGAGTTTCTCAGGTGCGGAGCAACTCCGAACTAATTCCCGCGAAAGTAACGTTGGATACAGTTTGAGTGGTAACAAGTAGGAGCCGCTAACTTGAGGCCACGTTTCTGCGCCGAAACTCTAAAGGCCCAGCAAAACTACTACCAGATGTCGTACAGAATAGATCGAACGCAGGTTCAGCGAAGTCTTGCTAATTAAGCTACGCATGATAGCTGATGATCTAGCTGATGATCCAAAAGGAGGGGAGCCGAAGCTATTAGCTAAGGAAAGCCACGACGTGCTCGATGAAGAAATGAACTGAAGCGAGGACCTGCGGACGGCTTTCAATCGTGAGGCCCGCAACCAACACAGTCGCCAATAAAAGCCAGGGCATAAACCGGAACCACGGTGCGCTACTGATCAAGTGCTTTGAATCAGTTGAAGCCAACTCCAACAAGCGGCTGACCCGGGTGTTGACCCCCTGTATTTCATCGCCGCCAACCAGAAATGCTGAGACCGAGGATGGCAGTACCTGGCTCTCTTCTTTCGGTATCATGCGAGCGATCCGCACGAGAGCAGACGCCAGGTTCAAAGCTAAGGTGGAACTCTCCTGAGCAGCATATTCATCGGCCGCTGATTCCGATGCATCACTCCAGGCGCGGTCCAACGAAGTTCCGCACGGTATCATCAATAGAGCCGCTCGACTTGCGCGCATTAAAGATCGTTTACAGTTGTCATGCGCGACAAGATGTCCACATTCGTGCGCGATCGCCGCAGCCAGTTCTTCCGCTGAAAGTGATTCGAGTACTTGTTCAGCAATAAAGAGCCGGGGTCGAAGCATTCCGACTACTGCGATAATTGGAAATCCGTACTTCATTCTGAACGCCGGGACACCAACACTTTCGAGCTCAATAGGAGTGGAATTCAAGATCCATCGTTTGAGGAGCCTGCGTGTGGCGAGCCAGGAACGCAATCCTCGCCAGATTGCCAGTCCCACACCAACTGCTGAAAAGGCTGCTAGCAAACCCAATTTGAGACTGACAAACTCGTTAGTCGTGTAGGGTTCGTAGGCCAGATAAGACGGAATGATGAACGCGACTATCCAGACAATGGCGACCGCCGGTGGACCAGTTCGCATTACAAACAATATCTCGGCGCGGGTCCGAGCCGTCCAACGCCTCAAGGGTTTCCTAAGGAGTCGGGATAGCCCAGTCACAATCAATGTTGAGACCGCATTAACGGTCAACAACATTGCGAGGACCAAAGTTATACCGAGTAGCTCGTACATCGATGAGTTAGTTAAGGCGGCCGAGTTCTCTTTTCTTTTCCTGCACGAGTCGATCTAGTTCGTCGAGTAGTTCGCGATCTCTTTCACTAACCGTATCAACAATGCAGGCGAGAACTGGCTCGATACCGTCTGCCCCCTGTCCGAGCAGACCATCAATCACATCTTCTTTTATGCCATGCTCAAAATCATCTTGGGAGATTGAGGCGACATAGAAGAAGGCCCGGCCATCTTTCCTTCTTTCGAGCAGGTTCTTTTTGAATAAGCGGTCGAGAGTGGTCATCAGGGTCGTATAAGCGACCCGTTCCTCGAAGGCCCTGTAAATATCGCGCACGCTCACTTCACCGAGGCGCCAGGTTTCTTCCAGGACTTGTCTTTCGAGCTTACCGAGAGCAAAGCATGCAATTTCGCGGGGTCGGCGAAATCCACGGAGGAGGAATCTTGAAGTCTTCATGGTGTCGGGCATTTTCCGCGAGGATGGTCTTTGCTGTCAATCCAATTCGAGACGCTCGACACCTCAAAAGGGGAGCCGCATCGTTCAATTATTAATTGATACTTGGTGATTTCTAAGTCAGAACAATCCCCTGCTAACAATTGGTAATTCTCATTTCATAATTATCAAATAAATGGTATGGCCCCACCCCGGATTAAACTCACTTTTCTGGGCTCGGTTTCGCATTCACTTCTACATCGGGTATCATTCGAGGTTTGCGGCGAGGCTCAGATTCCCATCTGTATGGCCTGTCAACAAATTCAAGAATGGCTGAAGAATCGATCCAGGTTAAAGGGGCGCGGGTTAATAACCTGAAAAACGTCTCCTTCTCTATTCCAATTAACCAGATGACCGTCGTCACAGGCGTAAGCGGTTCTGGTAAGTCTTCACTGGCATTTGACACCGTCTATGCAGAAGGACAGCGGCGTTATGTCGAATCTCTGTCAGCTTATGCGCGGCAATTCCTCGAGCGCATGGACAAGCCCGACGTAGACGAAGTTGTGGGTATTGCTCCCGCAATTGCCATTCGACAAAAGAACTCAACTCGAAACCCTCGCTCAACTGTTGGCACCCAAACTGAGATTTACGACTATCTCCGCCTTCTTTTTGCAAGAGTTGGAGAAACTTTTTGCCGTGTTTGCGGGCGACAGGTTTATCGGGATTCCCCGGAGTCAGTGGCGGAAGAGGTGCTGACGAAAATACCCGAGGGTACACGCTTTTATGTCCTGTTTCCGGCGAAGTCACCCGCGAGCAACGATGTCGCCGCGACTGACGAGAATCGCAGCCAGCGCCGGCGATCAACTCCCGCCATTCGTCAGAGCGTCACCGCTCACGTAATGAGCCTAATGCAACGAGGGTTTACCCGTCTGTTGGTCGACGGGCAGACTGTCGAATTGCAGTCGCCCGATGACTATACCCGGCACGATTTTGAGGGCGTCTATGTGCTGGTTGATCGGTTGACCGTTCGACCGGATATACGGCAGAGGCTCGTTGACTCGCTTGAAACATGTTTCCAGGAAGGGCAAGGAACTGCGATCGTTCAAACTGTAGAGACCGAGCCGCAGCGATTTCGATTCTCGGAAAACTTTCAGTGTAAATACGACGAAACTGTCTATGCGACGCCCGAACCACGGCTTTTCAGCTTCAACAATCCATACGGGGCGTGTCCCACCTGCCAGGGGTTCGGCAACACAATCGGCCTGGACATTAATCTCGTCATTCCAAACCCCGGTTTGTCGCTAAAAGAAGGGGCAATTGAACCGTGGACCAAGCCGCAACATGAATGGGCCTTTTCTGAACTAAAGCAATTCTGCCGTTCAGAGAAGATCTCGATGACGACTCCTTTCAACCAACTATCGAAATCCGACCAGGAGGCAGTTATCGATGGTCGAGGCGACTGGGCCGGCGTTCGTGGTTTTTTTGAATGGATGGAGACAAAGAAGTACAAACTGCATGTTCGAGTCTTTCTGTCGAAGTATCGAGGCTACACGTTGTGTCCAGACTGTGGTGGTGGACGACTGCGGCAGGAAGCGCGGGACGTTAAGGTGGGCGGCAAAACGCTGCCACAGGTTTGTTCACTGGCAATTAAAGACGCGGCAGCATTTTTTGATTCGTTGTCTCTCTCGACAGAGCAATCATCGATTGCTGATCGAATTCTGTTTGAGCTGCGACGACGACTCAGGTTTCTCGTCGAAGTGGGTCTTGATTATTTGACTCTCGACCGGCTCGCTTCGACTTTGTCAGGAGGAGAAGCTCAGCGTATTCAGTTAGCGACTAATCTTGGCTCATCACTAGTCGGCGCCTTATACGTGTTGGATGAACCATCAATTGGACTGCACCCGCGCGACAACGATCGATTGATCCGCCTGCTGCAAAATCTGCGCGATATCGGCAACACCGTTCTCGTAGTTGAGCACGACGCGGAAATGATGCGGTCCGCCGATCATATACTCGACATCGGGCCATCTGCAGGGGAACTCGGTGGTCGCGTCATGTACGAAGGCGACTATGAGGGATTGCTGAAGGATGAGACGTCGCTCACGGCGCGTTATCTTCGTGGTGATGCCGAGATTAAAGAGCCAAAGCAACGACGCGTCGCACAAAAGCGCAAACTGAGTGTTCAAGGTGCTTCAGAGCACAATCTAAAATCGATTGACGTCGATATACCTCTCGACATGCTTGTATGCGTGACTGGGGTCAGTGGTTCTGGAAAGTCGACGCTCATTCACGACTGCATCTACGCTGGAATCAAAAAGCAACGAGGCGAGTGGCAAGGCCACGTGGGCGCATTTCAGAAGCTCGAAGGAACGCAGTTTATCGATGACGTGATCCTTGTAGATCAATCTCCCATTGGAAGAACTCCGAGGTCAAACCCGGTGACCTACATCAAGGTTTATGACGCGATCCGGGAAGTGTTCTCAGCAACACGAGAAGCTCAGTCGCGCGGGTTCGAACCATCTCATTTCTCTTTCAATCTTCCGGGCGGGCGATGTGAAGTTTGTCAGGGTGACGGGACGGTCACTGTCGAGATGCAATTTCTCGCGGATGTCGAGCTCGTTTGCGAAGAGTGTAAAGGGACCAGATTCAAACAGCAGATCCTGGACATCAGGTATCGCGGGCGAAACGTTCATGAAGTCCTAAGCATGACGGTGCGCGAGGCAATCAGTTTCTTTAGAGAAGTTCCGAAGATCACCAATCGTCTAAAAGTTCTGGACGATGTTGGTCTGGGCTATTTACGGTTGGGCCAATCGGCCACGACACTTTCTGGTGGCGAGGCGCAACGAATAAAGCTGGCAGCCCACCTTCTCAAACGAACCGGGGCCAAAACTCTCTATATCTTCGATGAACCAACGACGGGTCTGCATTTCGATGACATCAATAAGTTACTCGCCGCCTTTCGAGCATTAATTGAAGCTGGTGGTTCGTTGTTGGTCATTGAGCATAATCTCGACGTTATCAAGACGGCCGATTTCGTCATCGATCTCGGAGCTGAAGGTGGTGACGCAGGTGGTTATGTGGTTGGGGTTGGTACCCCGGAAGAAATCATGAAGTTAAAAGGATCGTACACCGGAAAGTTTTTGCTCGATCATCTCGCCAAGTCGAACGGTCACTCAAAAAGAAGTGGATAGGATAGGTCCTGTAGGTCCTATTTAACTTATCAGGCCATGAGCGATTCGCAGAACCCAATAAGGCGAATTCCCCTCTCCCGGCGCTTGCTTTACGCATTCGCCATCTATCTTCTTTTTCTCGCCATCCTGGGCGCCATTGAAATCATCACTCGTCTTCGCATGCAGCATATCTCGAGTCTTGATGTATTCGTCTCCACCCCTCAACAACGCATGCAAGTGGCTGATGAAAAACAAGCGGGAATCTTTGAAGGAGATTCGTTGCTCCTTTGGAGACTCAAACCAAATCTCGATCACGTGGTGTGGGATTACACCCTACTCTCCACAAATCAACAGAGCTTTCGAGCCGACTACCCAATCGGACCAAAACCAAAAGGTATGTTTCGCGTAGTTTGTCTTGGCGACTCCGTCACCTTTGGGTACCGGGTACCGGTCGTTTGGCCAGAACGCCCAACCCAATATGAGCCTGGCTGGTTACCGTATCCGATGCTCGTTGAAAAGCATTTACGGAATGCCAACCCACAACGGCAGATCGAGGTGATCACGATGGCAGTCCCTGGTTATACAAGTCACCAGGGCCTGGCGTGGCTGAAGCGTGATATCAATTGGCTGGAGCCCGATCTGGTTGTAGCAAGTTTTGGATGGAACGACGCGAGCTTAAGTGATGCTCCGGACAGAACTACGATTCGCACTAACTGGTTTGCTGTGGGAATTCGGTGGCTCATCGATCACAGTCAAGCTTTCGCGCATGCAACTCGTTGGCTTAGATCCCGGAATCCCCCGGCGCTGAAGGAAAAAGTGCAACCTGTACCTCGCGTCTCACAGGACGAGTACGTAAACAACTTTAAGTCTATCGCCGAACTCTGCAAGCATAATAACGCGACCTTGTTAGTAATGGGGGCGCCATATCGCGACAGCATTACAAATCCTTCTGAAGCAGCTCTCATGACAGGCTACCGGGCCTCGCTCAGTTCGAACATGAAAGGTCAGAACGTTGCTTACTTTGAAGTTCCTGAGTTAACTGAAAAGGCCGGCGCAACAAATCAGGGATTGTTTGGAGAATTGATTCATCCGAATCACCTGGGCCATCGCTTGATTGCGGCGAGCCTCGTTAATTTAATGATCAGGAATAAATTGCTGGTCGATCTAAATGCTCCTGAATTCCAGCCTTAACGTACTTGTAAGATGAATGTCGTGACGGTCGCGCGTATATTGTGAACGTTGGAGGAACACTTTGATGGAACTAGGTAAAAAGATTGTTGCTGACTTAACCGCGTCGATGAAAGCCCAGGACGCTGCGCGCACGTCAACATTGAGGATGGTCAAAGCCGCGATGATGAACCGGCAGATCGAGAAAGGTTCCGAACTCGACGACGACGACGTGCAAAAGCTGTTGCGCTCGCTGGTAAAACAACGACGGGATTCAATCGAACAATACGAAAAGGCTAATCGGCAGGAGTTGGCCGACAAGGAAAAATCGGAGATCGTCGTCATTGAAGCGTATCTTCCGCAATCAGCCTCACCAGAGGAGATCGAAAGCGTTGTGTTGTCCGTTATCGCGGAAACTGGGGCTTCCTCTATCAAGGATATGGGGAAGGTTATGAAAGCAGCCCAGGCTGCGCTTGCCGGAAAGAACGCCGACGGAAAAATTGTGAGCGACATTGTGAAGGCCAAACTGGGAAAATAGCGCTTTCTAAGGACTTTAAGGTGCATTTTCAAGAAGTGTAGGCGCGGTTGCTTCGACCTAGGTGTTTCCGTATAATTCACAGCTTGCTCGAAGGCACAGGGTCTTGTCCGGTGGGTTCGCGCCCACTTTTTCTTTTGGGCTGAAGACTCTCGGAGGATGCCCATGACCGACGGTTCGATTGCGGAACGTATTGAGGAAATTGCCGGACAGGTAGCAATCGACCACGGAGTTGAGCTGGTTCACGCGGAAGTCGCCGGGCCTGACAATAAGCCGATTGTCCGTGTTTTTATTGACAAGCCGAACGGCGTAACCCACGAGGATTGCTCGGAAGTTAGCCAGCACCTCGGCACAATTCTCGACGTAGAAGATTTCATTCATTCTTCTTATACGTTGGAAGTTTCGTCACCGGGGCTGGAGCGCGGGCTCTACAAACGCGCAGATTACGAACGTTTTGCCGGTAGTCAGGCGAAGCTCAAAATCCGGCAGCCAATAGCAGGTCAGCGTAATTTCCGCGGGACCTTAGCTGGAGTCGAAGATGAGAATCTTATCTTCGAAGATCGAACAAGCGGGCGGGTGCTAATTCCTCTGCAACTGATCACCAAGGCCAACCTTGAAGTTGACGTCAAAGAGGAGTTGCGAAGAGCAAGCCACTAATGGCGACCTGATTTGCGGTCGAACTTCGAACACAACAACTGAATAGGCTCAGCGACACGTGGCCAGGTGGTCTGATGTCGAGCCAGTAGGATAGCGAGATTTTTCATGAGTTCATCGATAGCACAAAACATCGAAGCCCTTTGCCAGGAGCAAGGAATCGAACGCGACCTCGTCATTGACGCGATGAAAGAGGCCGTTCGCGCTGCCGCTAAAAAGCAGTTCCGCTCAGGCGAGGACATCCAGGTTGACTGGAACTCCGAGACCGGAATCGAGCTCTCGGCCTCAAAAGTCGTCGTCGACGCAGTTGAGAATCCGGCCACCGAACTTTCAATCGATGAAGCTCGCGAGCTGGCTGGCGACGAAGTTGAATTAGGTGATGCCCTGCTACTCCCACTGCCCATGGAAGAGCTTGGTCGCATCGCCGCTCAAACTGCGAAACAAATCCTTTTCCAAAAGGTTCGGGACGCTGTTCGCAGCAACGTGTACGAACAGTATGTCGATAAAATCGGCGATCTGGTCAACGGCTATGTCAAGAGATTTGAACGCGGCAACATCATTGTTGACCTGGGAAATCTCGAAGCCATTCTTCCGCGTTCACAACAGTCGCGCGGCGAACAGTGGAACCAGGGCGAAAGAATTCGTGTAGTAATCAATAACGTCTCGAAAGAGTCGAAGGGACCACAAGTGGAAGTCTCGCGCACCTCGCCTGAACTCCTTCTTCGATTATTCGAAATGGAAGTTCCGGAGATCTACGACGGCACAGTTGTAATTAAGTCTGCAGTTCGAGAACCAGGTGAGCGCGCCAAGATCGCCGTCATGTCGAACGAGCGTGATGTCGATCCAGTTGGTGCCTGCGTTGGTATGAAGGGTTCGCGAGTACAGGCAATCATTCGTGAATTGCGCGGCGAAAAGATCGACATTATCGAGTGGTCGGATGAGCCTTCTGTCTTTGCCGCAAATGCTTTATCGCCTGCAAAAGTTAACCAGGTTCGCATTACTGATATCGAGAATCGTCAGATGGAAGTGATCGTTAACGAAGATCAACTGTCGTTGGCGATAGGAAAACGCGGACAGAACGTCAGATTAGCTACCAAGTTAGTCGGCTGGAATATCGACATTCGTAGCGAAGAAGAGATCAAACGCGAGGTCACTGAGCAGATGGGAGCACTCATCGCATCTGGTGAAGCCTTACCTCTTTCAGCTATCGAGGGCGTAACTGCGCAGCAAGCGGAATCACTCGCTGAGCACGGCATTGAAGATATCGATGCGTTGGCTCTGACCTCGGTTGACGACCTGGTTGAGTTCCTTGACCTGAGTCTCGACGAAGCAGAAGTGATAATTGAAGCCGCTAAAGCTGTCGTTGCTCTTCGAGTTAAAAAGCTTGCGGAAGCTGAATCAGCTGCCGAAGCCGAACCGCTCGAATCACATGCCGTTTCTTCGGAGTTTGACGCATCCGTAGAAGCATATGACGTTGAACCTTCAGATGAAATGACCGCAGAAGGCTACGACGAAGCAGTGGAAAAGGGAGCGCCGTTTACCTCGGAACCAGAAATCCTGGCTAGAGATTCAGCCGACCCGGTGCCTGTAACCGAAGCGGAACAGATTAGCGCCGATGAGATCGCGCTCCAGGAAACCGGCCGCGACCTGCGACCCGACACAATTACACCGTCGCCTGACATTACGTCTTCGGGCGTCGAAACGCCTGAAAACTTTGAAGAGATTGCTGCTGAAGTACTAGCGGCAGATTCAGACTCCGACGCTATCGCCGAGGATTCTGAAACATCGGTTTCCGCCGATTCGGAAGAAGAGGCTGCATCAAGCGGAAACTTGGACGAAGAGAAGCACTGATGCTTCTGTCGATGCAGCAAAACAGAATCAACGCAAGGTCGAGCTACAGGCTTGCTGCGTTACTCGCTCCAACGACTGTCACGCGTCTCAACTTCTGAAACGACGCTTTTGAAAGTGGTTTGGAGCGAGAGTTCCAAACCACTTTTGAAGTGATAAAGATGCCTTAAGGCGTCGAGAAGGAGTGCATGACAGTTTCCTCGAAAGTTCGCATCTACGATCTCGCCAAAGAACTGAAACTCGACACTAAACGACTCATTGAAGAGGTGCGTCGCGAAGGTGTCGATGTGAGCGTGCCGTCTAATTCAGTCTCCAAAGAATTGGCTGAGAAGATCAGAAACAAATACTTTCCGAAGAAAGAAACAACCGTAAAGCGCGCGGTAAAAGTCGTAAAGCGCGCTGCTCTTCCGGCAACTGATGTCGCCGTTGCAGCACCACCGGCTGAAGCTCCCCCTGAGATTGAAGAACCTGAGGCGGTGCTCGAAGCTCCGGATGAAGAAGTACCGGAGATTCTGGAAGAGACGCTCCCGGATACATCAACCTCGACTCCGGCACCTGCGCGGCAGCCGACCACGGCGCGACTAGTTAAGAAGCTGACGCCGGCCACGCGAGCGGAAGCCCCGGTCGATGTGATCAGTCCACCGGAAGAGATTGAGGCCGAGCCAGAACCGATCGAGGAAGCCGAAGAGGTTTCCGAGCCAATCGCAGCTCCCCCGGCAACTGCCCCAGCCGTTGTCAGGGCCGAAGCGCCTGCTCCAGTGCCAACTCGCCAAATTCGCGTGCTTCGGCCCACTGCCGCAGCTCTAAACGCGGGGATTAGACCAGGCGAACGTGCTCCGGCACCAGCTCCACCGCCCGTCGCCGCAGCGCCTGCAACTGAACGTGCTGACCGAGGTGGCCGCGTTCGCGAAAGGCCTTCGCTGCCGCGCTCAGAACGAACGGGCACCCCAGGTGAGACCGCCACGCCGCAAACCACCTATATTCCGCCACCCGATGCTGGTAGACGTCGTTCACGACGTAGTAGCCCGCGCGGTGGCCGGAAAATAGAAGGCAAGGCAGGCCGGTTCGACAAGAACGATTTCATCCCGCCTCCAAAAGCCCTGTCACTCGAAGATCGAATCGCCGGCAGGTTGGAAGTAGACAATGCAGCAGAACTGAAATCTGTTCGACTGATAGAAGGCTCAACAGTCAAGGAGTTTGCCGAGAAACTGGGAATCAAGCCAAAGGACGTTGTTACGCTACTGCTGCAACGCGGCGTTTTTGCCACCATCAATCAGCCACTCATGGATGATGTCGCCACCGATCTAGGAAAGAGATTTGGTTACGATGTCTCTTTTGTTCCGTTTGAAGAAATGGTGGCCGAGAAAGAGTTTGAAGACCTTATCGCAACTGACGCTGACGACGTTGAGTTACCTCGTGCGCCTGTCGTCACTGTGATGGGCCACGTCGACCACGGTAAGACTTCTCTGCTTGACGGTATCCGCACTACAGACGTAGCAGCGGGTGAAGCTGGAGGTATCACGCAGCACATTGGTGCGTACAGCGTCCAGGTGCCCAATCCAGATCAACCAAATGAGACGCGCCGGGTAGTGTTCCTTGATACCCCGGGTCACGAAGCATTTACGATGATGCGTGCTCGCGGCGCCAAGGCTACGGATATCGTGGTGCTCGTTGTGGCAGCGGACGATGGTGTTATGCCGCAAACAATCGAGGCGATCGAACACTCGCGAGCAGCTAACGTTCCGATCATCGTCGCGATTAATAAGATCGACAAACCCGACGCCAATCCGGATCGGGTCCGACAAGAATTAGCCCAGCATGGGCTGTCTCCGCTCGATTGGGGTGGCGACACTGAAATGGTCCAGGTATCAGCTAAGCGCCGGGAAAACCTCGACACTTTGCTTGAGACAGTCCTGCTTACGTCCGACATTCTAAACCTGCGCGCCAGTCCGACTCGTTTGGCATCGGGTGTAGTGCTCGAAGCAAAGTTGGATCGAGGCCGTGGTGCGGTGGCTACCGTGCTGGTTCAGCAAGGCACACTACGTATTCATGAGCCCTTCATCGTCGGTCAGATTTTTGGACGCGTCCGAGCAATGTTCAATGATCGTGGTGAATCAATCACAGAAGCTGGTCCAGCAACTCCAGTAGAAGTGCTTGGTCTGCAGGGAGTACCGCAAGCGGGAGAAAGCTTCCAGGTTGTGTCGGATATAACCAAGGCGCAATCGATTTCTCAGCACCGCCAGATGCTCAGTCGTCAGGCTGCGCTCTTACAAACTACAAAACGCGGTATCGAAGCACTGGGTGAAAGCGAAGTTAAAGAACTGCTCGTGATCATCAAGGCCGACGTACAAGGTTCAGTTGAAGTGCTCAAGTCGACTTTGCAAAAACTTTCAACTGATCGGGTCAAGGTTAAAGTGATCAGGTCAGGCGTCGGTGCTATTACCGAGTCGGATGTATTGCTCGGCTCAGCTACTCAAGCTGGTTCATCTTCATCAGCAGTTGTAATCATCGGCTTCAACGTTCGACCTGAAGCACGTGCTGCTGATGTCGCCAAGCAGGAATCGGTGGACATTAGACTACACTCCATTATCTATAAGGTTGAAGAAGAGATTCGAGCCGCTATGATCGGTATGCTCGAAGCTATAGAGAAGGAGAAGATTCTGGGCAAGGCAGAGGTTCGCGAGGTGTTCCGCGTTCCCAAGGCAGGAACTGTGGCCGGCTGTATGGTAATCGACGGTCTCATCCGGCGAAATGCTCGTGCCCGCTTGATTAGAGACGGAGTCGTAAGTTGGGAAGGCAATATTGCTTCGCTCCGTAGATTCAAAGACGACGTGTCAGAGGTCAGAGATGGCTTCGAGTGCGGTATCAGTTTGGAAAACTTCAATGACATAAAAGTTGCGGACCAGATTGAGGCTTACGTTGTTGAGCGGGTTGCGGCGACCGAGTTGTAAGAGGAGACTGGGTTCTGTCTAGTATTGTTATGCATCGCGCGGAAAGAGCTGCGGATATCATAAGGGAAGAGATAGCCCAGATTGTAGGCTACGAACTTGAAGATCCGCGTGTTTCCATGGTCACCGTAACAGATGTCCGCCTCTCGGATGACAGACGGGCTGCAAAGGTTTATGTGACAGTCGCCGGAGACGAGAACGAACATCAGGCAGCAATGGTGGCGTTGCGACACGCTGCTCCATATGTGCGAAAACAACTAGGGCTTTCCCTTAATCTCCCGCGCACTCCAGAAATTCATTTCGTGCGCGATAAGGTTGAAGAAGAAGGTGAACGAGTCGATCAGTTACTTCAACAGATCGAAAGGGAGTGGGAAAGCCAAGGAAAGGAAAACGAGTGAGGGGAGCGATTTGCGTAGCCTGAAAGCCCTTCAAATTACGTGCGCAATCGTCCTTCTGCTGTTTTAAAATGTTAAGTCAAGTAGTTGAGTTGATCGAATCAAAACGTCGGTTTGCGATCACCTCCCACATCCGCCCCGACGGCGACAGTCTAGGTTCATCTCTCGGCCTTTACTGGCTTTTGCGCGCACTCGACAAAGACGTCGCAGTGATCATGCGAGACCCGGTTCCCCATGCTTATCAACAGCTCCCAGGCGCTGGTGATGTTCGAGTAACACCGCAGGTCGATCCTACCTATAATGCTGTGTTCGTAATTGAATGCTCTGACATAACGCGTCCCGGTCTGATCGATCTCGAAAAGCAAGTCGTTGTTAACATCGACCATCACTCAACTACGGCCTTGTTTGGAACCATTAACTGGATCGACTCGACCGCTTCCGCTGTCGGGGAGATGATCTATAACCTGTGCAAAGCTACCGGTGTCCGGGTAACCAAGGAGATCGCCGAGTGCGTCTACACGGCGCTAATTACCGATACCGGATCATTTCATTACAGCAACACAACTGAGCGAACCTTTAAGGTAGCCTCGGAACTCGTGCGAACGGGTGTCAAACCTGCCAAAACTGCCGAGGCGGTATTCGCCAGTTATCCGTGGAGCAGAATTCAGTTGATGGGCGCAGTTCTGTCGACAGCTCGACGAGACGAATCCGGTCGCGTCGCCTGCATGAGACAGTCCCTTGAAATGCAAGAAGCGGCAAAGGCTTCGGATGAAGATGCTGACGGATTTGTCAATTATCCCCTTACCGTCGGCGAGGTGGAAGCCGTTGCGATGCTCAAGGAATCCTCTCCTGGAATTTACCGAACGAGTCTGCGTTCCAAAGGCGAAGTGAATGTCGCAAAGGTCGCAGAAAAGTTCGGTGGTGGGGGGCATCGGAACGCAGCAGGTTGCACATTGAAAGGTAGTTGGGATCAAGCCGAGTCGATCATCGTAGGTTTGCTGCAGGAAGCGGTACAGCGAGCAAATGGCCTGAAAGATGTGACGGAGGACGCGCTGAGGGATTCAGACCTGGAGCCTAAATCAGAATCGGTGGTCTAAGTGAAAGTAGATGTCAGGCGGAGCCTTTAGGATGGACCATCCGGGCTCCGCTTCATACTGTTTGACATGTCGACTAAAGAGAAGAAATACAAGTGGCGGCGCAAGGACTACCAGGAACAGACCCGCGGCTTACTCATCGTCCATACCGGCAACGGAAAAGGAAAAACGACTTGTGCTCTCGGACTAATGATGCGAGCAGCCGGACGCGGTCTTAAGTGTTGCATGATACAGTTCATGAAATCGCGAAACGATCGATACGGTGAACACGAAGCAGCAGAAAAACTGGGAATTGAAGTCCACACAATGGGCGATGGGTTTACCTGGGACACCAAGAATCGCGAACAGGATATCAAGACGGCTCGCGAAACCTGGGACCTCTGCGTACAGAAGCTGAGGTCGGGCGACTACGACATGCTCGTTTTCGATGAACTTGTCTATGTTTTGAGTTACGACATGCTGCCGGTGTCCGAGGTCCTGAAGGAGATCGAGGCAATTCGACTTGAACAGCCCGCGCTTCACATCGTGGTGACCGGACGCGACGCACCCACGGAGTTAATTGCGGCGGCTGACCTGGTTACCGAAATGACTGAAATCAAACACCCTTTTAACTCGGGAATTCGGGCCCAACAAGGCATTGAGTTCTGAAGGAAATTTATCATCCCCTTTCTTTTATGTTACGCTTCACGCATTAAATGGCCTGGTTCAACAAGAAAAGTAAACGCATCGAGGCAGTTCCTCCCGAAGAGCGGGTCGTAAAGACTGAAAATGTCTTTGTGAAATGCGATGGGTGCGAGGCCCACCTTTTTACAGGTGAGCTCGAATCCAATGCGCAGGTCTGTTCCCATTGCGGTCACCACTTTCGTATTGGAGCCCGCGAACGCCTCGCCCTTCTTTTTGATGAAGGGAAATATGAAGAGCTCGATGCCGAGGTCATTTCAATAGACCCTCTCGAGTTTGTCGACAGCAAGCCTTACTCAGAACGACTAGTGCAGGCAAAGCAATCATCAGGACTTCCTGAGGCAATAATAAATGGGCGCGGAACAGTCGGTGATCATCCAGTCGTCGCCGGCGCGATGGATATGCAATTCATCGGCGGCTCGATGGGCTCCGCGGTTGGTGAAAAGGTCACCCGGCTTATCGAACGAGCCATGAGCGAGCGAAGCGCCGTAGTCATCTTCTCGGCCTCGGGTGGCGCCCGAATGCAGGAAGGCACTTTGTCGTTGATGCAGATGGCGAAAATCTCGGCTGCCCTCGCTGCACTTGATGAAGCTCGATTGCCCTTTATCTCAGTGCTCACCGATCCAACGACTGGTGGTGTCACTGCAAGTTTTGCGATGCTGGGCGACGTCATCATCGGTGAACCGAAAGCCTTGATCGGATTCGCTGGTCCAAGAGTCATCGAACAAACAATCCGACAAAAACTGCCAAAAGACTTCCAACGCTCTGAGTTCCTCCTCGAGCACGGGATGATCGATGCAATCGTCGATCGTCGAGAGCTGCGCAATCAGATCATCCAGCTTCTGAACTTCATGATGAACCCCGAAATCCATGGCGAATCAGATATCGAGAGAGCCAGGCGTCGGGCGATCTCTCGGAATTGACACCCTCCTCTTCCCCGTCGCTGGAGTCAATCGATGACTTTCTCGGAAGCGGTCCAGTATTTATTTAGCCTGGGCCACGAAACCCTGGCCATGAAGCTGGGTCTTCGTAACTCCGAAGTACTGCTCTCGGCTTTAGGCAAGCCCCATCACTCCGTTCGTTCTGTTCAAATCGCCGGCACCAATGGCAAAGGTTCAACCGCTGTAATGCTGGATTCGATCTGCCGAGCGGCTGGAATTAAAACTGGTCTCTATACTTCGCCGCACTTGTCCTCCATTACTGAGCGAATCCTACTCAATGGAACACCTGTCACCGAAGACGCGTTTGCAAATTATGTAACGCGCGTACGCGAAACTTCAGAACTACTTCACGCCCGAGAAACATTCGAAGCGCTTCCCACATTCTTTGAACAGATGACGGCTGCAGCACTCCTGTCGTTCGCTGACTCGAAAATCGATCTCGCAATCCTGGAAACGGGTTTGGGTGGCCGGCTGGATGCGACAACAGCAGCCGAAGCTGAGATTGTGGCGATAACCCCGATCGCTATGGACCACGAACAGTACCTCGGCAACACCATTGAACAAATTGCCTCTGAAAAGGCAGCAATCATTCGTCCCGGTGTCAAAGCCGTAATAGCTGAACAGGACCCTCGTGCGCTTGAAGTAATTCTCGCCCAGTGTCAGGAAGCAAAGGTGGAGCCAATTCAAACGTGGCAGATGGCGTCGGCAGTTGAAGCGAGCGAGGACGGCAGATTCAGTGTCACGTTTAAGACACACGAACATCTCTATGAGCGCGTGTGGCTCGGGTTACGTGGCCTGCATCAAAGTCAGAACGCCGCTACGGCTATCTGTCTGTCGGAAGTCCTGAATAAGTCTGGGTACCCCATTTCTTCTGAGACAATCAGAGAGGGAATCGGAAGTGCTCGCCATCCAGGCAGGCTCGAGTTGATCTCCGGAGCTCCTTCATTTTTGATGGATGGCGCTCACAATCCTGCAGGCGCGCTCGCCTTGCGGAAGTATCTCGACGACTATGCGCGAAGACCGTTGACGATTATCTTTGGCGCGATGCGTGACAAACAGATGGACCAGATGGCTGGTATTCTGTTCCCCGTTGCTGATCTGGTTGTACTGACGGAAATCGACAACGCTCGAAGTGCCACGGTGGAGAGTTTGGCAAAGTCGGCGACGAGCGTCGGCGTCAGTCATGTTGTAACCGCCTCGTCAAGCGAGGAAGCGCTGCAAAAGGCTGTGGCGGGCACTGACTCGTCAGGTTTGATTTGCATAACCGGCTCGCTGTACCTGATCGGCGAGCTACGACCGCGTTTGAAACACGATTGAAGAAAGAGTCGTACTAACATAACCAAAACGTTTATGGACCACCCAAAAATAATCGATAGCAAGACAGTGTTCCGTGGCAAGGTATTCACCGTTTCAGTAGATACAGTTCAGGAAGGCGACGCGACTTATCAGCGAGACGTCGTCCACCACCCGGGCAGTGCGGTAATCATTCCGCTCTTCCACGACGAGACCGTGGCTCTCGTCAAACAGTACCGACATCCAGCTGTCAGGTACTTGCTCGAAGTACCCGCCGGTACGCTTGAGGAAAGAGAGGATCCGGAAATAGGCGCTGCTCGTGAACTCGAAGAAGAGCTTGGCCTGGTAGCTGGTCGACTCGATTTATTGTCGGAGTTCTTTGTGTCACCTGGCTTTTGTGAAGAGAAGATGTGGGTCTACCTGGCGACTGAACTGACGAACACCAAACAAAATCTTGATGAAGATGAGATCATCGAGGTCGTAAAGATTTCTCTCCAGGAAGCACTGGAGATGATTTCAGACGGCGAGATCCAAGACGCGAAAACTATTATTGCTTTGCTGTTAACCGCGAGCCGAATGAAGTCGTTAACTGCTGACGGGTACCCAGCCGTGTGACTCCTAACTACGGAATTACGAGCGCCGCGAATTTATGATGTCGTTGACACGTTCAAGTCCTTTTTTAAAAAAATGGCGACTCACCCTCAGTCCCCGAATCCCACAGCGCGGCAGCGTGTGGAACGGTTCAAGTCCTTTCTAAAAGCCCAAGTCCTAACCATTCGTGCGGAATCCCACAGCGCGGCAGCGTGTGGATCGTTCAAGTCCTTTCTAAAAGCCCAAGTCCTAA
>Ga0207674_10000932_pt1 | contig 38048 bp, 26 predicted proteins | sample KBSCornC72_FD_184303 | JGI IMG/M metagenome (GOLD analysis project Ga0207674, IMG submission 184303) | Corn rhizosphere microbial communities from Kellogg Biological Station, Michigan, USA - KBS Corn C7-2 (SPAdes) (version 2) | ecosystem: Host-associated > Plants > Roots > Rhizosphere > Soil ... | reverse complement strand
GAAGTAGCGAACCCAGGGATACCGCCGCGCAAACGTTCTCGCGTAGTCGGCAAACAGCACCGGGAACGCCGCGTCCTGAAAACCGCCGAGCCAGGATGGGACCCCGAAATGGCAGAGGTCCGCAATGACCTCGATGCCGAGATGTCGCAGCCGTTCCATCGGTGCGTCCGCAGAGTCCCACTCGTAGCGGTTGGGCGCGACGTGGGTCCGGTAGTATGGCGGCCCGTAGCGTAGCGCGTTCAGCCCGAGGTCACGGACGAGGGCGAAGTCTTCTTCCCAGCGCGCGTAGTGACCGCATTTCTCCATCTGGTCGATGCGCGCGCCGGAGGCGAGCGTGGGATAGCTGTTCTCGATGCCAGTGGCAAAGAGAAAAGGAGAGGCGGGATGCATCTGAGGGTGCAGCCAGACCGAATACGGCAACAGTGGTCGCGGGCGCCATCAGGATGCTGATGAGCGCCGCTCTAGGAAATGATACCCACGTCCAACGACGGAGTTTTGTGTTGGACGATGCACGTCGCACGACGCCACACACACAAACACACACAGCGAGCACTTCGAGCAATCGGCGCCTGGCGGCTCGGTGCTTGCGACCCCCACCCACCCCGATACAGGATCTCGAGATCCCTCGGCATCAACCGGTTGTTCGAAGGAGCAGCATATGGCAGCAGAGAAGCTCAACGGGAAGCGGGTCGCCATCCTCGCGACTGATGGCGTTGAGGAGGTCGAGCTGGTCGAACCGCGGAAGGCACTGGATGCGGCTGGCGCGCGCACGTCGCTCATCTCGCCGAAACCCGACACCATCAAGGCATGGCAGCACGACCATTGGGGCGGTGAGGTCCGCGTTGATGTGCCGCTGGAGCGTGCCAAGGCCGACGACTACGACGCGCTGCTTTTGCCCGGCGGCGTGATGAACCCCGACAAGCTGCGCGAGAACGAGCGAGCCGTGCAGTTCGTGAAGTCGTTCTTTCAGGCAGGGAAGCCCGTCGCCGCGATCTGCCACGGGCCGTGGATGCTCGTCGAGGCCGACGTGGTTCGCGGCCGCACCGTGACGTCGTGGCCCTCCCTCCGCACCGACCTGCGCAACGCGGGCGCCGACTGGGTGGACCGCGAGGTGGTAACCGACGAGGGGCTTGTGACGAGCCGCAAGCCGGACGACATTCCTGCGTTCAACAAGAAGATGATCGAGGAGTTCGGCGAAGGCGTACATGAAGGACAACGGCGGGCTGCACGAAGGTCGACGCAACCGGAGGCCGCCGCCGGATAATGGATCGCCGAGACGTTGTCGAAAGCAGGCGGGATCAGCCTGTATGGCAGAATTGCCATGGCACCGATCATTGCCTGGTACATCCGAACGTGGTATGGCAATTCTGCCATATCGGCTCGTTCCGCCCCGCTATCGACACCTGAGTTTCGTCATCACGTGTAGGACTTCTCCGCCCACGCGAGCCGGCTCTCGACGTTCTGAGGATCGAGCGCATCACGCTGATAGGCGTTGTTGCCCCACGTGACGTTCGCATTCGCGTGGTTCTGCGCGCGCACCGGGCACACGCGATTGGCGCCGTACGCGCCGAACGTGTTGCCCGAGATCGTCGCCACCTGCGGACCGGCGCCTAACAACGCGATGCGAGGGACCCGCTGCTTCCCGCCACCGAAACGACAGCCCGTCACGTTCAGCGGACCGGCATGCCGCAGGAGAATGCAGTCCCCATCCGCGTGAAGCTGATCGGCCTCGTAGCGCACGCCGGTGAGCGTCACCGGCTGTGATGCCGTCGTCGGTCCGCTGGTTACGAGCAATCGGCCACACGCCTCGAAGCCCACGCCCTCGATGACCACGGGATCGCCCACACCGGAGAGGACGACACCGGTCTGACACGCCGCAGCGGTGCCACCGATCCACGTGAACGACGAGCTCGCGCTCACCCCAGCGTGCACCGACTCGGCCCGACACTGCGTGAGCACGTGCTCCTTGGACTGCTGGCCGGAGAACGCCCACGCCGCATCGGTACAGCCGTACACCGAGCACGAATCCCATCGTCCGTGCTCGTTGTTCTCGTCGATCGCGCTGGCGTAATCGTAGCCGCGGCGCGCGCGCGCGTTGCCGAAGATCCGCACGTCATGAAACTGGTGCAGCGTGCTCGGGATCACGCCTTTGCCACTCTTCGTGCGCCGGATGAGAAATACGGCCGTACACGGCGACTCACACACGACATCGATGTGCTCGATCACCGATTCCCGGCAGTTCTCGAGAGAGAACACCGGATCCGTCGCCGGACCGCGCCACACGAACCGCGGTCGTCGCCCATCGGCCCGTCTGGCGATCGTCAGGCACCCGTCGAGATTCTGCAGACGCACCGTCTGACGAAGCTCGACAGTCTCAGGGTCGCAATGGAAGATTATCGGGCTCGTCACACGATCTACGCCTCGGGTCACCAGGCTCCCTCGCAACGTCGCCGCTCGACCGGACCCGCGCAATAATCCTTACCGGAAATGCCAGCCGCTCTCGACCCGATTCTCAAGCCCGCCACGGTCGCCGTCATTGGTGCGTCGCGTTCGCCGAGTCACATTGGCCATCAGATCACGGCGAATCTCATCCAGTACGGCTTCACCGGCTCCGTGTATCCGGTGAATCCGTCAGCGAAAGCCGTGTGCTCGGTGAGGTCGTATCCCGACATTGGCTCGGTGCCGGACTCCGTGGATCTCGCGGTCATCGTCGTGCCGAAGCATCTCGTGTTAGGCATCGCCGGCGAGTGCGCCGACGCCGGCGTGCGTGGCCTCGTGGTGATCACCGCCGGGTTTCGCGAGATGGGCGCCGACGGTACCGAACGCGAGCGCGCACTCGCCGATCTCGTTCGCTCCCGCGGCATGCGCATGGTCGGCCCCAACTGCCTCGGCGTCATCAACGCCGATCCCACGTTCTCGCTCAACGCGACGTTCGGGCCGGTGATGCCGCCGTTCGGCCCGGCGGCCCTCATGTCGCAGTCCGGCGCCATGGGCGTGAACATTCTCGACTACGCGCGCGAGTATCAGATCGGGCTCGCGCAGTTCGTGTCCGTCGGCAACAAGGCGGACGTGAGCAGCAACGACCTGTTGCTGCAGTGGGAGGACGACCCGGCGGTTTCGACGATCCTCATGTACGTCGAGAACTTCGGCAATCCGCGCCGCTTTCTCGAGACCGCGTCACGCATCACGAAGCGGAAGCCCATCATCGCGCTCAAAGCCGGACGTTCCGCGAGTGGCGCGCGCGCCGCGTCGTCACACACCGGTGCACTCGCCGCCAGTAACGCCGCGGTGGATGCGCTGCTCGCGCAGGCCGGCGTGCTTCGCGCAGCGTCGGTCGAGGAGCTGTTCGACATGGCGATGGCGTTCGGCACCGCGACTCGGCCTCGGTCCCGCCGGACCGCCGTGCTCACGAACGCGGGTGGGCCCGGCATTCTCGCCGCGGACGCGCTCGAGGCGAACGGCCTTGCCGTGGTGGAGCTGCGACCTGAGACCATCGCCGCGATGAAGCCGCTCTTCCCCGAGGAGGCATCCATTCGCAACCCGGTGGACATGATCGCGTCCGCTCGACCCACGAGCTATCGGCAGGCGCTCGAGATCCTGCTCTCCGACGCGGGAGTCGATTGCCTCGTCGCGGTGTTCGTGCCGCCGTTCGGCGTGAGTCAGGCCGCGGTGGCCGAGGCGATCGGGGCCGCGGTGCAGCAAAGTCCGGGGACGGCCGTGATGGCCGTGCTCATGGGACGCTCGGGCCTCTCGGAGGGTCGTGCCGAGCTTCATTCGGTGGGCGTTCCGGCGTTCGTGTTTCCGGAGTCGGCGGCGCGTGCGCTCGCCGCGCTATGCAGGTACCAGGAGTGGTTAGGCAGGCCGGCGACACCAATCACGCCATTGGCCGTCGACCGCGACCGGGCTGCCGCCGTGATTGCGCGAGCGCGCGCCGCCGGTCGCACCCATCTCGAGCAGTCCGAGGCGCTGGAGCTGTTTGCGTCGTATGGCATACCCACTGCTCCGGCCAGGATCGCCCGGTCAGCCGCAGAGGCGGCCAGCGTCGCCTCGGCACTCGGCTTCCCGGTCGCGATGAAGGTCGTCTCGCCCGACATCGACCATAAGAGCGACGTGGGCGGCGTGATCCTCGGTATCGAGGACGAGGACGCCGCGCGTGCGGCGTATGATGACCTGATGCGCGAGGTCGGAGTCCGAATGCCTAACGCGCGGCTCGAGGGCGTGCTGGTGCAGCCGATGGTGCGCGGCGGCCTCGAGACGATCGTGGGCGTGAGTCACGACCGCCTGTTCGGACCGCTCGTCATGTTCGGGCTGGGCGGGATCTATGTGGAGGCGCTGCGGGATGTAGTGTTCCGCGTCGCACCAATCAGTGCGCTCGACGCGGAGGACATGCTCGACGGCATTCGCGGCACACCGATCCTCGCCGGCATGCGCGGTCGCGCCGGTGTCGACCGCGTCGCGCTCGTCGACGTACTCCGCCGCGTCTCGCAGCTGGCGGTCGATTTTCCGGAGATCGAGGAGCTCGACCTCAACCCGCTGCTGGCGTTCGAGGATCGCGTCGTCGCCGTGGACGCGCGAGTACGACTTGTTTGACCACAGAGGTCACAGAGGGCACGGAGACCTCAGTGACCGCTATGGTCAATTTCAGGCCGCTCGAGTCCTCAATTCTTTCGCGGCGGCGATTTGGTCGCATATTGGATCGGCTAGATATGCGAGTCATTCCGAATGACTGACGCCCCGTGGGACACAGTGCTTCGGCGAACATTGCCGTGCTTGCCGGCCGCGCTGGCGCTCGCCTGCCAGGGAACCAACAAGGCAGCGCCGGCCGCAACCGCTCGCGACACCGCCGCAAAGGCAGCGACGTTCGTCGCGGCCAACTGGCGACCGCCCACCGAAGCCGAGATCCCCAACGACTCACTCGGCGCTGCGATTCGCCGCGGCCTCTATCTCCTCCGCTTCACGCCGGAAAGTCTCCCCGCGTACGCGACCTCGAGCCTTCGCTGCACGAGCTGCCATCAGAACGACGGCACCAAGGCGAGCGCGGCGCCGCTCACCGGCGCGCACGCGCGCTACCCGAAGTACATGACTCGCTCGGGCGCGGTGATCGGTCTCGCCGATCGCGTGAACTACTGCTTCACGCGATCGCTCGCCGGAAACGTGCTCCCGCCCGAGAGCCGTCAGATGAACGACATCCTCGCCTACCTCGCGTTCATCTCGCACGACGTTCCGGTGGGAAGGAACCTCGCCGGAGCCAGCGGCTTGGTCAGCATGAAGGACACCCTCGTGGGCGACCTCGGGCGTGGTGAGACCATCTTCAAGCGCGAGTGCGTCGCCTGCCACCAGGCTGACGGCCAGGGAAACACCGCGTTCCCCGCCCTATGGGGACCTAAATCATTCTCCATCGGTGCGTCGATGGCGCGCGAGGAACGTGCTGCCAGCTTCATCTGGCACAACATGCCGCAGTCGAAGCCGGGATCGCTCACGCCGCAGGAAGCGTTCGACGTCGCGGCCTTCGTGAACTCGCACCCGCGTCCCGATTCGCCCGGCAAGGAAACGGACTGGCCCTCGGGCGGTGCGCCGACGGACGTTCCGTACGCCACGAAGGGACACGAGCCTCACAGGCCGCCGGCGTCGCTGCTCGCGCGCCGTACCCCAGACCGCGCGATCGTCCCGACGCCGCCGGAGGTCGACGGCGGCGCGAAGCGTGAGCACTGACGTCGCATCGTTAGGCAAGGCGGCCAGCGTGTACCACCGATAGCACGATCCGTGGCCGAACCGCTCGCCGCGGCGGTCGTGTCGGTCATGCTGCTCGCGGCTGCCGTCGGCATCGCGATCGAGGCAATCTCGGAGATCCGAACACCACATCGCACGCCGGCTGCGTGGACGCTCGTCGTGCTCGTGGCCGTGATGGCCACGAAGTGGATCCTCGCGCGACGCGTGCGCGCGATCGGGATCGACATTGGCAGCACGGCCGTGAGGGCCGACGCATGGCACCACCTGAGCGACGCCGTCACGTCAGCGGCGGCGTTCGTCGGCATCTCGATCGCGCTCTGGGGTGGACCCGGTTGGGAGTCGGCCGACGACTGGGCAGCGCTCGCCGCATCCGGCGTCATCTTCTTCAACGGCGTCAACATGCTGCGTCCAACGCTGCAGGACCTCATGGACAGGATGCCGGGGCCGGACGTCGTCGATCCGATACGACACGCGGCCGAGAGCGTGGAGGGCGTTCGCGCGACGGAGAAGCTCGCGGTCCGCAGGACCGGAATGGCGTACCGCGTGACGATTCACGTCCAGGCCGACGCCAAGCTCCCGCTCGACGAAGCTCACATCCTCGGCGGGCGAGTGAAGAGCGCGATTCGCGCGGCGGTGCCGACCGTCGGATACGTGCTGGTGCACATGGAGCCGTTCGATGGCAAAGCGCCGAACGAACAGGACGTCCTCATATAGTCGGGCGTCGCCGCACTCACCTCACGGGGACGTGCATCCACGACACCGATGCGCCGAGCGTGGTGCCGTGCGGGCTGAACGCCCGCTGAAATCCGAAGGTCACGTCGAGCCCCGTTAGGCCGATCCACTTTCCGACTTCCTGTGCCGTGATGCCGCCGCCCGTGAGAAAGCGCTGGCCGCGACTCCACTGCCGATCGGTCGTGCCCCATGCGAATGCGAACGATGGCGTGAGAAATGGCACGACCCGCACGCGCTGCCCAACCGCGAGCGACAGAGGAACCGTGACGTCCGCAGTCCAGTGCTGCCGCTCGTTGAAGCCCTTCTCCGCCCATCCGATGCCAAACTGGAGTGCCGCGGTTCCGCTCGCGTCGTTTTCCGTGAAGAAGGGAACCCGCAGGAACGGACGAGTCGTGATGAGGTTGTTGCTGTACCGAACCTCGGCCATCAGGCGATGGTCATCGCACGACACGTCGGCGCAGATGTCATCGCTGCCCTGCTGATATCCCACCGTGCCGGAGATCAGGGCGCTGCCCTGGACCTGCAGATTGGTGGTGAGCCCGTACGACGTGAGACTCTTGCCATCGGATAGCCCGCGCGACCCGTACTGCATTCGGAACCCGAACAGCAGCGTGTCGTCGCGACTCGTCGCCATGGCCGGGCCGTTAGGCGTGAGAGCGCCTAACGGAGTGCTCGCGATCGCGGCGAGCGTGCGGGTGAGCTCTGTCCTCGATTGGGCGCCAAGCGTCGGCACACCCAACAACGACAGCAACGACAGCGACGCCGGTGCGGTGATGACGGACCAGCGACCGACGCGCGTGCGTACTCGAGATATGGTTCGCATCGGCTATTTCTGGTCGCGCAGCCAGCGTGAGTACACCTCGCCCCCGACGTGGCTGTCGTAGCGGTAAACACGCAGGAGCACGCTGTCGCCCGGAACGAAGTCGAGGCGCATGAAGCCGCTCGTCGCCTGGCCAACGTACAGGCTTTGGCGCAGCCGCGCCGCACATTCGCCTTTGCCGATCGATCCGGCTCCGCTCACGAGCGCGTAGCTCGAAGTCCGCCCGAGCATCACCTGCAGGCTGTGATCGTGACCGGCGGCGTAGATGAGCGGAGGGTGCGTCTTGAGAGCGCTGTTCAGGGAGTCGCGCATCAGCGTGTACGACTTGCCGAGCAGGTCCTGGCTGGTGTTCGCCCAGCGACGGAACAGCGCGAACGCACCGCAATAGCCTCCGTGCGGGCCGCCGGTTCTCAGCGGATGGTGCGACGCCACGATCACCGACTGCCCCGGGTGGGTGGTCTTGAGCGAGTCGCGAACCGCCTGCGTGATTTCCCCCATCGTGTGGGTCGAGCAGCCGTTCTCGGGGTCATCCGAGACCGAGTCGCGCACGATGTAGTTGTGCAGCCACCACTGCGAGTCGAGGAGGATGAGGCGCACGCGCTCCCGGTCCACGACGACGGGCCCGGGACAACCACCCTTCGGCAGCATCATGACCGTCGCGCCGGGGTGCTTCGGCCGCCGTGGAATCAGGGCGGACTGACGCCTGATGACGAACAGGCCGTCGGCGGCGGTGGCGGCGCCGAAGAAGCCGCCCTGCCCGCCGTCGGACCAGTCGTGATTCCCGGGTAGGAAGATGCCCGTGCCGCCACTGGGCACGGTCTTGATCTGCGCGTCCAGGCGACGGAGGACGTCCGCGTAGTTCACGGACGAGGAGTCAGCCGTGCCGGAGGGATAGATGTTGTCGCCGAGGAACAGGATCGTTCCGCGTTGCCCAACCGCGGCCGCCTGAACCGCGAGCGAGTCGAGCACGATATCCGGCAGCCGTGGATCGGGCTCTCCGGCATCGCCGATGAGAAAGATGGTCTCGACGACCCCTGTGGGGTTCGGTGTCGCGACGTGCGAGGTTCGGCACCCGACAACTGCCCCGAGGGCGCCTAACCCCACGACGAATCGGCCGACGCGATGCGCGCGTCGATGGACAGAAGTAGCCCGCCTCGTCACTCGAGTTCTCGTGTTCGTTCAGGTTCGCGCATTTCAAGGGGTCAGAGTCCTTGAAACGTGATCACTCCAGCTTTGCTGCCGTGAATGCAGGATATGAGCCGCCTCGACGGCAGACGGCAGAGAACTGCAGAGCTCTGCCGTCTGCCGTCTTCGCTGCTCGAGGCGAACGATGAGGCAGTAGATCGTTAGGCGCTAGGGTGAAACACCGATGGTTGACGCCGCCTCCATTTATCGGTAAGACATCGCCTGTTCGAATTCAACTCGCGTGCACCGGGCGACCCTCTCCATCCCGAACCGGCAATGATCCGAGCGACACGGCTCCTGGCGACTGCCATCACGGCAACTGCCGCCCTCACGCTACCCCTTCGTGCCCAGGGCGGCGCGATTCTAGTTCGCGGTGGAACCATTCACACGGCGGCCGGCGCGCCGATCACCAATGGCAGCGTCTTGATCCGAGACGGCAAGATCGTCGCGGTCGGCACGAACGTGTCGGCGCCGGCGGGAGCCCGGATCATCGACGCCACGGGGAAGACCGTCATCCCCGGCATGATCGACAATCACTCGCACATCGGCGCCAAGTCGACCGATCTGAACGACAGCCCGATGCTGATCGGCCCGCAGCATCGGTTTCTCGACGCCCTCGACTGGAACGACCCCGACTTCCAGGACGCCGTCGAAGGCGGGGTCACCACGGTCGTGACCGGCCCCGGAAGCGGCGAGAACGTGAGCGGCATGGCCGTGGTCATCAAGACGTTCGGCACCGACTACACGAAGCGCATGCTCCTCGAGAAGGGCGGGATGAAGTTCGCGATGGGCCCCAAGGGCCGGAACCGCTACCCGGCCACCGCCATGGGTGTCGCGGCGAACCTTCGCCAGTACCTGATCAAGACGCAGGAGTACATGGCCGCGCAGAAGAAGTGGGAGGACGACGGAAAGAAGGGAAATCCGCCGGCGCGCGACCTGGGGTACGAGGCGATGGCCGACGTCCTCACGCACAAGACCTACGTGCGCGCGCACGTGCACGCCGCAACCGACATCATGACGCTGCTGCGGCTCAAGGACGAGTTCGGGTTCGACCTCACGCTCCATCACTCCACCGAGGCGTACAAGGTCGCGCCGGAGATCGCGAAGCGCGGCGTCACCGCGGTCGTGCTCCCGTTAGGCGACCGCATCGGACTGAGCGACGACGCCATGGCAGGCCCCTACATTCTCTGGAAGGCCGGCGTCAAGATCGCGATGCACACGGACGCGCCGGTGATCAGCCAGAAGTGGCTGCGGCTCTCCGCCGCACTGGCCATGCGCTACGGGATTCCCGACGAGGAAGCCCTCAAGATGGTGACGTCGAACGCGGCGGAGATCGCCCGGGTCTCCGACCACGTGGGCACGATAGCCGCGGGCAAGGATGCGGATCTCGTGATCTTCAACGGACCGTGGTACGAGCCCAAGTCCCGTATCGATTTCGTGATCGGTGACGGCCAGGTGGTCTACGATCGCGCGAAGGAGGGCAAATAACCATGCGACGCACACCATTCCTCTCGATCGCGACGGCCCTCCTCGTCGTCTCCGCGTCGCTCTCGGCCCAGGACAGGGCCATTGCGATCCGCGGCGGCACCGTGCTGCCTGTCAGCGGACCCGCGATACCTAACGGCACCGTCGTCATTCGCGGCGGCAAGGTCGTGGCCGTCGGCGCCAACGTGCAGGTGCCTTCCGGCGCGGAGGTCGTCGACGCCTCCGGCAAATACGTCATGCCGGGCGTGGTCGACGCGGCGTCGTACATCGGGCTCGGCGACAACGACCTGAACGAGCCGACCGACCCCATGACCCCGCAGAATCGCGTGTGGGAGGCCTACAACCCGTTCGGCACGTTCGGGTCGGGAAAGCCAGAGCCGCTCCGCAACAAGGAAGCGCTGTCGGGTGGCGTCACCACGCAGTACATCGCGCCCGCCGATGCCCAACTGTTAGGCGGACAGGGCGCGGTGCTGAAGACGGCTGGCGCCACGCTCGACGCCGTCCTCGTTCGCGAGCCGGCCGCCATCGACATCGCGCTCGGTACGCCACCCAAAACGCCCGCGCGGGCGGCCAACCGGGATCCCTTCACGCGGATGGCCGAGGCGGCGATGCTGCGGCAGCTGTTCGTGAAGGCGCAGGAGTATCAGCGCAACAAGTCGAGCAACGCGACGCTTCCCCGCGACCTCGGGATGGAGGCGTTAGGCAAGCTTCTGCGCAAGGAGATCCCCGCGCGTATCCAGGCGAACAACGCGACCGACATTCGCACGGCCCTGCGCCTGGCGCAGGAGTTCAACTTCGATCTCATCATCGACGGCGGCGCCGGTGCCTGGGACATGAAGGACGAGCTGGCCGCGAAGAAGGTGTCCGTCGTCCTCGGCCAGGTGTCGCACGAGTACGTGAGCAACGAGGAGATCCCCGACAAACAGGACTACCCCAAGCCGGACGAGCGTCTGGCCGGCCGCCTGACGAATGCCGGCATTCCGACCGCGCTGGCGACGTTCTCCCGGGCTTTCAGCACGCTCGCGCCCGCAGGCACGGGCAAGTGGCTCCTCATCGACGCGGCGCTCGCCGCGGGTTACGGGATGACGGACGACCAGGTGCTCAAGGCCGTGACGCTCGTTCCCGCCCAGATCCTCGGCGTCGCCGATCGCGTGGGCTCGCTCGAGGTGGGCAAGGACGCGGACGTCGTCGTTCTGGACGGACCGCCGCTGAGTGTGAAGACGTGGGTGCAGCGCGTATACGTGAACGGCGAATTGGTTTACACGAAGTGAGCAGAGGCAGTCATGCAGGTACTGGTCAAGCTCCGGTCGTCGGCCGCCGCGCTTCAGGCCGATGACCGGGCCAATCTTCGCCCGCTGCGTGTCACCGTTCCCGGAGCAGCGCCCGCGTTAGGGATCGGCACCGAACCACAGTGGTTCATCGCCGACCTGCCGGATGATGTCGCGAACCCGTGGGACCTCGCCCACACACGCCTCTCTGATTACCTCGGGGTTGCGGACACGGATGTCATGTTCGCCGAGCCCGATCTGGCGCAGGGCGCCTTCCCGGACGATGGGGACGGCGCTCCCGCTCCGGGCAGCACGGTTACCGTAGGCAAGAACTGCGAACCCGTTGGTCAGAACGGCGAGAATGGCCAGGCGGTCGGCCCTGACAAGATCGCCTGGCACCTGGACGACGACTTCTCGCAGCTGGGCAGCGCGCGGGATGCGGTGCAGTTCTCGGAGCGGCGAACGCGCATCGCGCACCTCGACACGGGATACTACGCGGCCCACGCCACGGTCCCGAAGTACATCAATCACCTGGTCGAGGCGAACTTCGTCGACGGATTCTCGAAGCAGACCAACGCCCAGGACCCTGACAACAAACGGTTCCTGCTCGACAACTCGGGCCACGGCACCGGCACGTTAGGCATCCTGGCCGGCGGGACGTTCCCCGCAGCGAACACCGTGCGGATCGGCGGCGCGCCGGACGCCGAGATCGTTCCACTTCGCATCGCGGACACGGTGGTGCTGTTCCACACGAGCGCCTTCGCGAGCGCGCTCGACTACGCCGTGGACATCCAGTGCGACGTCGCCACGATGAGCATGGGTGGCCTGCCATCGAAGGCGTGGCGAGAGAGCATCGATCGCGCGTACCTCGCCGGTTTGTGCCTCGTCGCCGCCGCGGGCAACAACTTCAACGGGATGCCCACGCGGCATCTCGTCTATCCCGCGCGGTTCGGTCGCGTCATCGCGGCGTGCGGCGTCATGGCCAACGGACAACCGTATGCTGGATTCCCGGGGCTCAAGACGATGGAGGGCAATTTCGGCCCCGACAGCGTCATGAAGGCGGCCCTCTCTGCGTACACGCCGAACATTCCGTGGGCGCGGTACGGCTGCACCGACGCTGTTCGGCTCAATGGCGGCGGAACATCGTCGGCGACGCCACAGGTTGCCGCGGCGGTCGCGCTCTGGTTCGAGAAGTACAAGAACGAGCTTCCTCGCGACTGGCGCCGCATCGAAGCGGTGCGCAATGCGCTGTTCACCACCGCGAAGACCTCGGACAACCGCTCGCGACTCGGCAACGGTGTCATTCAGGCGAATGCCGCACTCGCCGTGCGTCCCGTGCTCGGGCTGCCGCAAACGAAATCAGACAACGACTCGTTTGCCTTTCTCCGTGTGATCACGGGACTGGGTTTCGCGGAAGCCCCACCGCGCGAGCAGATGTTCAACCTCGAGCTCATGCAGCGATGGTTGCTCAACAAGTCGTTGAGTGAGCTCGTCGACGATCCGGATCAGGCCGAGCGCGTCGATGACGCGACGATGGTGAAGATCATGGAAGCGGTGATCGATGACGAGGGGGCGTCGCTCGCGCTCCGCAAGCACGTCGCGTCCCGCTACCCGGTCGTCACCGGCCAGTCCGTTCCACCCACGCCGGTGCGGAAGCCGATCGTGCCCGATGTACTGCCCGCGTGCGACTCGGAGCCTGCGGTTCGCGATCCGGTTTATCGCCGGCTCCGCGTGTACGCCGTGGACCCCAGCTTCGCGACGCGCCTCGACACGGCCGCCATCAACGAAGCGACGCTGAACGTGCGATGGGAGTCGCTCGCGAAAGGGCCGGTGGGTGAATACCTCGAGGTCACCGATGCCGACCCGTCCGGCAAGACGTACACGCCGGTGAACCTCGACGACCCTCGCCTCCTCGCGCAGGACGGCTGGTCGCCGTCGGAGGGCAACGCGCAGTTCCATCAGCAGATGGTCTACGCCATCGCGATGACGACGATCGAGTACTTCGAGCGAGCGCTCGGCCGTCCGGTGCTCTGGCGTCACGGCACGAACCCTCAGGACCCGCTCGACGACAGCATCTTCACGCCGCGGCTCCGCGTGCAGCCTCACGCGCTGCGTCAGGCGAACGCATTCTACAGTCCTGAAAAGATCGCGCTCCTGTTCGGTTACTTCGAGGCGAGCGCAAACCAGCCGGGCGATCACATGCCGGGCAGCCGGATCTACTCGTGCCTGTCGCACGACATCGTGGCGCACGAGACCACGCACGCGGTGCTCGACGGCATGTACCGGCGCTTCAACGAGCCGACTAACGTGGACGTGCTCGCGCTCCACGAGGGCTTCGCGGACATCGTTGCGCTGCTCCAGCACTTCACGATGCGCGAGGTCCTGGGCGCCGAGATCGCGAAGACGCGCGGCGACCTGGAGGCCGAATCGACGTTAGGCAGCCTCGCCGTGCAGTTCGGCCAGGCCACCGGCGGACGCGGTGCGCTGCGCGAGGCGATCGGCCACATGGAGAACGGCGTGTGGAAGCGCTTCGTGCCCGACCCGGCCGACCTCGAGAAACGCGTCACGCCGCACGAGCGCGGCGCGATTCTCGTCGGTGCGGTGTTCGACGCGTTCCTCGCCATCTATAAGACGCGCACCGCTGACCTGATTCGCCTGTATACGGGCGGCACCGGCGTGTTGCCGAGCGGCGCGGTGCATCCGGATCTCGTGAACCGGCTCGCGGACGAGGCATCGAAATCGGCCAGTCATGTACTCGGCATGTGTATCCGCGCGCTGGACTACCTCCCGCCCGTGGACGTGACGTTCTTCGAGTATCTGCGCGCGATCATCACGGCCGACTTCGACATGGTGCGTGACGATCGTCTCAACTACCGGGTCGCGTTCGTGGAGAGCTTCCGCCGGCGCGGCGTCTACCCGTTGAACATGGGGCTGCCGTCGCAAAATACGCTGCGCACGCTCTCGGTCGATACACTGCGCTGGCAAGGGCTCGACACGTCCGCCATCCCGCAGGCCGTGCAACAGCAGTACTTCGAGATCGTGCAAGGCCTCAAGCGGTACGCCGATGCGTGTCTCTACATGAAGAACCGGCAGCAGCTCTTTCGCGAAACGTGGAAGCGTCGGCTCAAGCTGCACACGCAGCTCGTGCGGACGTTCCAGGTCGTGCCCGAGTTCGCGCACGAGCTCGGCCTCGTGCCGGGCCGCACGTTCGAGGTGCACGAGCTGCGCCGCGCCGGCCGCGCGACGCCCGACGGCAAGCAGGTGACGCAGTTGATCGTTGCGCTCACCCAATCGGAAGAGGTGGTGAAGGACAACGAGGACACACCGACGTTCATGTTCCGGGGCGGGTCGACGCTCGTGATCGACCTGGCGGTGCCGGAAGTGAAATACCGGATCGTGAAGAACATGGATAGCGAGACTCGTCGCGCGCGCACCGAGGCATTCGTTCGTGACGTCGCGGCCGATCCCGTTCGATCGCTGTTCCTCGCGCCGAATCGTCCGGAGCCGTTCGCCGCGCTGCACGCGATCGCCGATACTGGTGGCTATTAGAGTGGAGTAAGTCAACCGAAACCACGAACGCTGGGAACGCAGACGGCGCTTCGCGCCGCCGCGGAAGCCGCTGGACTTCTCACAATGGAATCTTGTCAGGCAGCCGTGAGCGTTCCGGGGCCGTTACCAAAAACTCACCGAGGCGAGGGCGGACTTCGCGAGCCGTCCAGCGTGCTCGGCGCCCGGCGCGGAGCGCCGTCTGCGCTATCAGCGTTCGTGGTTGAACGAATCGGGTCAATAACTCGCACCATCGCTGGACACCTGGAGGCAGCACATGGGATTTGAGCGAATTTCCCAGACGGACATCGATTACGGACTGATCTCGTTCGACGGCGACGGAAAGGAGCGACCCGAAGGCGCAACGCTCATGAGCCAGCAGCTCATCGAGAAGGCGAAGCGAGACAACGTCACGAACGTCTTCTTCTTCTGCCACGGGTGGAAAGGCGATCTCCCGGCAGCGCGCGACCAGTACAACCGCTGGATCGGCGCGTTCGCGCGAGCGCCCGAGTGTCAGAGTGCATCGACGGTGTTTCCCAACTTCAAACCGCTGTTCATCGGCCTTCACTGGCCCAGCCAACCGTGGGGCGACGAGGAGCTTGGCGGCGGTTCGTTCGGCGCGCCCGCCGCGGCCATCTCACCCGATACGCTGCTCGAGCAGTACATCGCGCGGCTGGGTGATCGCCCCGAGATCCGCCGGCCACTCGAGATCATCATCAACGAGGCGCGAATCAACGTCGCGCCCGAGGAGCTGCCCCCGCAGGTTCGACAGGCCTACCTCGATCTGAACCAGGCGTTAGGCCTCGGCAGCGAAGGGGTTGCCGGCCCGCCTGACGCCGACCGTGAACCGTTCGACCCCGAGGCCGCGTTCGAAGCCGCCAACGAAGCAGGCGCAGCGTTCGGCGGCATCAATCTCGGCAGTCTGCTCGAACCGCTCCGTGGGCTCTCGTACTGGACCATGAAGAAGCGGGGGCGATCGGTCGGCGAAGGCGGAATGCACGCCTTTCTCAAGGACCTCCAGAACGCGACGCCCGTACGCGTCCACCTCATGGGGCACAGCTTCGGCACCATCGTCGTCTCCGGCATGCTCGGCGGACCTAACGCGAGGGGACCGCTCATGAGGTCCGTGGATTCTGTCGCGCTCGTGCAGGGCGCCGTGTCGCTGTGGTGCTACGGCAACGCCATCCCGTACGGGGGCGGCGGCGCCGGCTACTTCAATCCCATTCTCGGTGACCGCAAGGTGAGCGGCCCCATGATCGTCACGAAGTCGAAGTACGATTCCGCGGTAGGCGTGTTCTATCCGCTGGCGTCCCAGGTCAAAGGCTCCGCGTCGTTCGACCCGCAATCGCTCCCCGAGTTCGGCGCGATTGGCGCGTTCGGCATCCAGGGGATACCCGACGACGTGCGCAACGAGTTGACGATGCTCCCGGCCGACGGGTCTTACACGCTGGAGAAGGGGAAGATCTACAACCTCGAGTCGTCGCAGTTCATCGCCAAGAAGGAAGGCGCGAGCGGCGCGCACAGCGACATCGCCGGGCCGGAAGTCGCACACGCCATCTGGTCGGCGGCCTTGGCCTCCGCGTGAGAGATTCACATGCCTGACGAAGGTGAAGCACTTCACGCGCTCGGCGTCTCCGCGACTACCGGCAAACCGCTCAACGACCTCTCGGACGATGCAATTCAGGCCGAGGTGGGTCAGCCAAAACCACCCGGCCCGCGGGAGAGCGCACAGGCGGCGCGGGCGGAAAGCGCGGGAGAGCGCGCCTTCGCTGTCGGCGAAGGACTCGACGGTAACAACCTGGCGGACGTCGGCTGGGGGGTGATCTTCGCGTCCAACATCGACACGAAGATCAAGGACGCACTCCAACCACTGCTCGACCTTCGCAAGGAGCAGGGGGCAAACCCGTTCGTCATCTACGACCAGGACGGCTACCGGCCAGGCGAAACCGCGTTTGACTGGCTCAAGCGACGCGGCACGCGACTCGACGTCGTCGACCCGAACCAGGGCGTGCCGTTCTACCTCCTCATAGTCGCGCCGCCGGACGTGATCCCGTTCGAGTTCCAGTACACGCTCGACCTCTACTGGGCGGTGGGCCGCTTGTGGTTCGACACGCCTGACGAGTTCCGGCGTTATGCGGAAAGTGTCGTCCAGTACGAGAAGGCCGCGACCGTTCCTACCACACGGCAACTGGCACTCTTCGCGCCCGAGCACGAGTTCGACGCGGCGACGCAGCTATTCAATCGACAAGTCGCCGAGCCGATGCGCGATGGATCGGGTCTCAAACCCGTGCCGGTCGGCCGGCGGCAGAAGTTCACGCTGCAGTCGTTTCTCGCCGGCGACGCGACGAAGAGCGGCCTAACGCGAATCCTTCGCGGCGACATCCCGGGCGGCGCGCCGGCCGTGCTGTTCAGCGGTGGTCACGGGATGGCGTTCGATCGGGGCGACGCCCGCCAGATCGACAAGCAGGGAGCGCTGGTGTGCCAGGATTGGGACCGGAGCGGCGCCATCACCGCCGATCACTGGTTTGCGGCATCGGACGTCCCGGCCGACGCGAAGGTGCACGGGCTCATTCACTTCATGTTCGCCTGCTACGGCGGCGGCATGCCGGAGCTCGACAACTACGACCGACTCAACAAGGAGCCGAAGCGGATCGCTGAGAAGCCGTTTCTCTCGAAGCTGCCGCAGGCGCTGCTCGCGCATAACGATGGTGGCGCGCTCGCCGCAATTGCCCACGTGGAACGCGCGTGGGCGTACTCGTTCCAGTCGGACAAGGGTGGAAGCCAGATTCAGGGATTCCGCGAAGTCCTCGCGCGACTGCTCAACGGAGACCGCGTCGGTCAGGCAACCGACACGTTCAACATGCGATGGGCCGCGCTCTCGACGCGGCTCGCCGAGCTGCAGGTGGATCTGCAGAACGGCGGCGACGTGTCGCTCAAGCTACTTGGGCAGTTCTGGATCGCGCGCGACGACGCGCGGAACTTCCTGATCCTCGGTGATCCGGCGGTACAGCTTCGGGTGAAGGACATGCCGGAGCTGGCCTAACGAGACCACTCGGACGCGCGATCACCTCCGGAGACGCTTCCTCGCCTCGGCCTCCCAGTCGTCCGTCGAGAAGTCGAGCAGCGTCTCCTCGTCCTCGATGAGCACCGGATCGCCGGGGGTCTTCGATGCGGTCGGATCGAACGTCACACCGAACGACACCGACCCCGGCGCGGCCGGCACGAGTGAGAGCACACCGCCCGCGACACCCACGCGGAACGCCTGGAAGCCGAAGACGATGCTCTTGTCGCCGAAGTACGTGACCAGCGACGACTGATCGGCGCTCGCTTCGACGTTGACGTTGCCGCTCGCGATGCCCTTGATCACCGGCACGTCGACCTTCACTTCCGTGCCGTTCTCGTTCTCGGATTTGACCGAGATCTTCTTCGCCTTGAGCGTCTGGGTGATCAGGAACAGCGTCCCCTGACCGAGCACGAACTGCTGAAGGACGAGGTTGTCGGCGTTCACCTGGCCTTGCTTCAGGTATTCGCCAACATCGAGCGGAGCGACCGTGTCGGTGACGACGTCGGTGAACGTGAACTGCAGGCGCCGAGCGTTCTGGTACTGCGCGCTCACATCCATGTCGCTGCCGAATGCTTTCAGGATACTGCTGAGGAAGCTCAGTCCGATTCCGGTCGTCTGCTTATCCGATTGCTCCCCCTCGAGGTCCGCCGCGGGCTGGTTGCGCGAGATCGTCGGCGGGTTCGGGGGCGGGTTCGTGATCAGCTTGTCGAGCCCGCCTAGCTGATGGACGGAATCCTTGAACGCACCAATGAGGTCGAGCGGGTTGATCCCATCGCGCGGGTGACGCACCACGTTGTAGTTCTGCGTCCGCAGCATCCTGGTGGTCTTGTCGTGGCAGACTCCCATGATCAGATCCTCCCCTCCCTGAGCGGTGAAGCGTATCCGCGTCGAGCCGATGCCTGAGCGGACGGCAAACGTATGCCTTTGACTCACCATCGCAATGGAGTGACCTGAGGGTCTCGCGTGTCGTCCTTCTCTCATGTCGCGCTGCCCGATGGCTCACGCCGTGCCGTGCCGGTCACGCCGGCCCGCCATCGCGGCGAGTCGGCGGGCATTGTTAGGCATCGCGGCCGCCAGCGTAGCAGCAGCTGCCGCCGCGCGCGATGCGAAGGCCCAGAGCGCCGTCCTCGTCCAGGGGATCGCTGACGCCGAGGCATGGAAGACAGACTCCGGGTCCGTCCTCCTCACCCGCAACGGCGGGCACCCGTCTTTCCTCGGACGCATGAATCTCTGGGGCGCCGCGGGAGTCGGTCGACACGTTGTCGTCTATGCGGCCGGCACTCTGGAGACCGGCGACGCGCGTGACGAATCGGGCACCGAGTGGTACACCGAGCTGGCTGGAGTGCGGTACACGCAGTCGAACGCGTTCGTGGTCGACGCCGGCAAAATCCAGCCAGTCGTCGGAACGTTCGCGGCGCGGCGATACTCGACACGGAACCCGCTCATCGGGATTCCTGACGGCTACCCGCTGCAGTATCCGCTCGGCGTACAGGCGTCGGGTGCGAGCGGCCCGTTCGACTATCGTGCCGCCGTCGTCTCCTTGCCCGTTCACCACGAGGGATACACGCCTGAGCCGACGCCCACGCCGCGCCCCGCGATCGGTGCGGGATTCACGCCAGCGATCGGTGCTCGCATTGGCGTGTCGGCGACATGGGGTCCGTATCTGAACCGCGATCTCGCACCCACGCTGCTCGCCGGCCGATCGTGGCGAGCATACAGCGAAGGGATCTACGCGGCGGATGCACAGCTGAGTCGCGGGTACCTCGAGCTCCACGGCGAGCTCGCGCGGTCGACCTACGAGGTGCCCAATGGGGAGGCCGGGATCAAGACGGTGCGCGGGCTCACCTACTATACCGAAGCGAAGTACACGCTGACGCCACGCCTATTCGCCGCTGGCCGCTTCGAGCGCAACGACTACCCGTACATTCAACCGATCTCGGACGTCGCCTGGGTCGCCAACCCCACGAACATGTACAACGGTGAGGCCGGACTCGGCTACCGCCTGACGGCGCGGACGCTACTCAAAGCGTCGGTGCGCAGCGATCGCTGGGACGTTCCTCCCGAGATGCGCAGCTTCCTCGGCAATGGCACCGCGCTGGCGCTGCAGCTGTCGCAGTCGTTCGACGTCGTTCGTTAGGCGCGACGCGCATCAACTACGAACGCTGAGCACGCAGACGGCGCTACGCGCCGGGCGCTGGGTATGCCGATACCGCTCGCGAGGTCAGACTCGGATCGCCAGCGGCGGAAGACATTGCACAACTGCCCCGGGACGCCTCACAGCTGCTTCCGGGCTCGATTCATAAACTTCAGCGTCTTCAGCGGCGACGCCCGACGCCGTCAGCGTATTCAGCGTTCGTGGTTCTTTTCCTCAACGCGCGCCCGCAACCGCGGCACGCGGTGGCACAACGCCGGACGCCTGTGCCTCCACCACGGCGACGGCTTCGTCCGCTCCGAGCGGCTTGGCGAAGTAGAAGCCCTGACCGAACCCGCATCCCGCCGCACGAAGCTGCGCCGCCTGCTGTGCGTGCTCGATTCCCTCAGCCACACACTGCAGGCCGAGTGAGTTCGCGAGCCCGACGATCCCGCGGCCGAGCGCCGCATCCGAACCGCCGTGCGTGAAGCGATCGATGAAAACCTTGTCGATCTTGAGCACGTCGACCGGGAAGCGATGCAGATACGCGAGCGACGAGTAGCCGGTGCCGAAGTCGTCGATCGCGAGACGCACGCCCAGCGCCTTGAGGTCGTGCAGTGTGCGGAGCGCGGCGTCCGCGCGGTGCATGAGGACACTCTCCGTGATCTCGAGCAGCAGCAGGCTCGGATCGATCCCCGCCTGCGTGACCGCCGCCGACACATCGTCCACGAGCGACGCGTGCTCGAGCTGACGCCCGGAGATGTTGACCGACACATAGGGCAACGGCAGCCCGGGATCCGCTGTCGCGTGTTCGAGCGACCACAGCGCCGCATGCCGGCAGGCGGCGTGCAGCACCCACCGACCCAGCGGCACGACGAGGCCCGTCGACTCGGCGAGCGGAATGAACCGGTCGGGGCTCATGGGCCCGCGAGTCGGGTGATGCCAGCGCGCGAGCGCCTCGAGGCCGGCAATGCGCTCGTTGTCGAGCGCGACGATCGGCTGATACACGAGCCGAAGGTCCCCGTTAGGCTCGGCGAGCGCTCGGCGCAGGTCGGCCTCGAGCGCCATCCGCTCGACCACCGCGGCGTGCATCGCGGGCGCGAACAGCTCGTAGCGCCCTTTGCCAAGCTGCTTCGCCCGATACATCGCCACGTCGGCGTTTCGCAGGAGCTCTTCGGCGCCGTCGTCGCGTGTCGCACGTGCCACGCCGATACTCACCCCAACCGGAACCTCGGCGCCCTGAAGCGAGATCGGCGAGCGCATCGCTCGCTGAATGCGCTCGACGACCGTGATCAGATCGGAATTCGTGCGGACGCGATCGACGAGCACGGCGAACTCGTCGCCGCCGAGTCGGGCGACGGTGTCGCACCCACGTGTGGCGTTCAGCAGCCGAGTCGAGACCTCGACTAACAGCCGGTCACCGAAGGCGTGGCCAAGCGAGTCGTTGACGTTCTTGAAGTTGTCGAGATCGAGAAACAGCACCGCAATGGAGTCCGGAGCCGAGGCACCGCGGTCGAGCACGCGATCGACCTCCGCGCGGAAGCGAGCACGGTTCGCGAGCCCAGTGAGCGGGTCATGAAATGCCTGATGCGACAGCTTCGCCTGACTCTCGCGCAGCGCCTGCTCCGCCACGGCCCGTTCGCGGATTTCCGCCGTCAGCACTGCGTTCGCCGCGGCGAGGTCCGCCCCACGCTGCTCGAGCTGCACGCGCTTGCGGGCCAACGAGGCTATCAGCCGGGCGAACGACAGATGAAGCCATCGGATTTCTACCGCCGCCGATGCGTTGTCATCCAGGCGCCCGATTCGCTCCAGCGTCCCGACCGCTCCCACGGCGGTGCGAAGTCGCCGCACGAACGACTCGAGCGGGCCGAGCATCGCGCGCGACAAGAGCGCGGCGCCAGCCCCCGCGAGCGTGACGGCCACGAGGCCGAGGACGACGAAGTCCCGCAGCAGCGCTCGCGTCGTGCGGCGCAGGGTTGGCGTGACGGCCTGCAGCAGCGTTAGGCGTGCCGGTGCGTTCTGATCCGCGGCACCCATCACGAGGGAGGCGGCCACATACTCCTCGTCGCCGAGGCGGACGAGACGCGGCCGCGCATCCACGGGCGAAACGACGCCCTCGAGGCCTGGAGGGCGCCCCTCGAGCGTCGACGCGATGACCTGTCCGCCGAACGTGATCACCAGGTCGCCGCCAAAGCTCTGCACGAGCGACCGCAGGTGCGCTTCGTCCAGTCGGTCACCCAGAATCACGGTACCGATCGTGAACCCGTCGACGACCATCGGCACGGCCGCGATATGGAAGTAGCTGTCGCCGACGCGAAGGACCGAGAGATAGAGCTCGCTCGGTCCTCCGTCGAGCGCCGGATCGAGCGCGTGACGCAGTGCCGCGAGCCGCGACAAGTCGGCGCCGGTCGCCGGCGCGCCGCGACTCGTCCCGTCGCTGTCCGGCACGACGAACGCGGCGACGACATGCCCCTGCTCGTCCGTCGTCGCGACGAGATCGGAGCCGAGGTCTGGCGCGACGCGCTCAAGCTCGCGCCTAACGGTCCGTTCGACATCCGGGTGATCGCTCGCGGATCCGTTCGCCGGATCGCCGGGCCTTCCTTCCACCCGCGCGGTCGCCATGGCCGACCGCAGGCTCGGGTTCGTCGCGAGCAAGGCCGCCGAGGCGACGAACTGGCGATCTTGCCGACGCTGGAGCGCCAGCATCGCGTTCTGTCCGTGGCCGACGTCGTCAGTGATCAGCGCACGAGTCGTCGCGCGCGTCCTGACGCTGAGCACCGCGAACGTGGCCGCGATCGCCACGGCGGTCACCATGGCGCTGAATGCGGCGAGTCGAACGCCGAGGCGCGCGCCGCGCCTCCGGAACTGACGGAGGGAGCCCTGGCTTTCGGCTCCGGAGCTCACTGCGAATGAGCGGCTTCCGCTGGCGGAAGCGGAATGGTGAAGTCGAGCCGCGCGACCTGGTCGGGCTCGAGATGCAGACGATGCGTGATCGGCCGGATCCGTTCGTGCCACGCGACTACCGTGTAGTCGCCGGGCGGCAGCCGCGGAATCGTATAGCGCCCCTCCGCATCGGGCACGGCGAAGTACGGGTTGTCGAGCACGAGGGCAACGGCGCTCATGTCCGAATGGATATGACAGAACACCTGCACGATGCCGCTGCGGTCGAACGTCACGGAGCGCGCTGACCCTCGCGCGTATCGTCCCAGGTCGAACGACTTCGCGCGCGAGAGCGAGAAGACGTTGTGGAAGAGCGGGTCATCGTTAGGGAACGCGACGGTCGTGCCCCGGACCACGGGGAGCACGTGTGGCAGGAAGCGTTCGTCATGCTGACGAAGGGTCGCGCCCCTGGTGGGTTCGGCCGTCGCGCCGGACGGCGCCTGCTCGATGTAGACGATGATGTTCTGCCGCTCGTCGACGTCCGCGGAATCGGGAGCGGGCGGCACGGCACCAGGGCCGGGTTCTGCGTAGATCCGAAAGCGAGGGCGGCGCGCCGTGAGCGCGCGCGATACTACGACCTGGCCTTCGATGCTGGCCGTCGCGTCGCCACGATTACTCGGCGCCGCAGGTCGGGTGGATGGCCCGTCACCGGCCCAGAGCACCGAGGCTGGCAGGCCAACGAGGCAGAGTCGCCGAAGCTCGCGAAGCGATTGCATCGGTCAGGGCGCAAGAGATGCCGGCATATGGGGATAGACGCCGGACGGGCGAGCGGAGTCACTTGTCCCTCGGGGTCCGACCCGAGGGTCAGATCCAGAGGTCAGATCTTCAGATTCGGTGAGCCAGATCCCAGTCGACGTACGGACTCGACGGCCCCGTGGCCCTCACTCCGCTCGAAGCGCCTCTGCCGGATCGATCTGGACGGCACGCCGAGAGGGGGAATACGCGGCGCACGCGCCGATCACCAGCAGCAGCACCGACGCGGCTGCGAGGGACGCCGGATCCAGTGGACTCACACCAAAGAGCTGTGAGGCAAGGAGGCGTCCGGCGAAGATCGCGCCGACGGTCCCGACGCACACACCCGCGGCTATCACACCCAGTGCTTCGCCGACCACCAGGCGGCGAACCGCGCGCGGTGTCGCGCCGAGCGCTACGCGAACACCGATATCGCGCGTCTGGCAACGTACGGCAGAGGACATCACGCCGTAGAGACCAACTCCCGACAGTAGCAACGCGACCCCACTGAAGGCAGTCATCACGAGCGCGCTCAACCGCGGCTGCGAGAGCGGTCGGTCGAGCAGCTGGTCCATTGTCATCGCGTCGTAGAGCGTGAGATCCGGATGCGCGTCGTGTGTTGCCACGCGCAGTCTCGGCAGCATTGTCGTTAGGCTCGCCGTCGTCCGCACGGCGATTAATCCGTTCCAGAACGGGTCGATCTGGTCCCAGTCGAAGTACACGACGGGACTCACATTCCGGAGCTCACGGAAGTGCGTGTCACTCGCGACGCCTACGACGGTCCACACATCATTGTCCCGTAGCTGCCTCAGTTGCTTTCCGACGGCGTTCCCGTTAGGCCAGAGCTGCTGAGCGAGCGCTTCGCTGATCACTACCACCTTCTCCGTGCCCTTGGTGTCGGACGAAGTGAAGGCTCTCCCGCGCCGTATGGGAACCTGAAATGTGCGAAAGTAGCTCGATCCGACGAATTCGAATCCGACGAACGGATAGTGGTCGCGCTCTACCGGCGGAATTTCGGCCGGCGCGACCTTCATGATGTAGAACGACTTCCCCTTGAACGGCGCGCTCTCGATCGGCGTCGCCGCCACCACGCCGGGTGTCGCCTCGAGGCGCGCCACCACTCGTTTGCCGGCGTCGTGGATCTGCTCGTCCGTCTTCAAGACACTTTGCGGACCGGTGAACGAGAGCATCGACACGTGGTCCGGCGTGTAGCCGAGGTCCATTGACTGCAACCGCTCGAGTGTGCGAACGAGGAGCCCCGCACCGGTAAGCAGGATGACCGAGAGCGCCACCTGCAACGACACGAGCCACCGCCTGGTTCTCCGCGAGGACCTGCTTTCCATTCCCGTGCGTGCATCCGAGCGCAACGCGGAGTACGAGCTTGTCCGCGACACAATGAGACTTGGTACGAGCCCGAACAGCAGAGTGGCGACGAGTGCGAGGCAAGCCGTCGCCGCTATCGGTGCGCCTGCATGCCCGAGTGCATCGACTCGCGGCAATTGCGGAGGTGCGGATACGCGTACGATCCGCAGCAAGGCGACCGCGACGATGAGCCCGACCAACGCGCCAGCGATACCGAGCAGCGCGTTCTCGATCAAGAAGAGACGCGCGACCTGCGCGTAGCTCGCTCCGATGGCACGTCGAACCGCGATTTCGCGGGTGCGGCCGAGCAGCCGCACGAGCACGAGATTGCCGACGTTCACGCACGCCAAAACCAGGAGCAGTGCAACCGCGACCGTCAGTGCAGCAATGGGCCGAGGAGTCCAGGGCGCCAGGCCGAGCAGGTCGCGAGCGGACGCTCCACAACCGTAACGGAGAGGTCTACGCGACCACCCTCATGCTCGTGCGGATCGGGTGATGGAGGAACGTTACCGCTTGGTGCGCCTTTTCGCTGCTAATCCTTGCCTGCATCGTCGAGGACACCATTCGTGGTCGCGCCGTCGAGCGCTGCACGTCCCGCCCTGCGCCGGCGGACCCGTCGGACGAGCCGCAGGCGGGCGCCCAGTCGCGTGGTCGACTCCCGGATGTGCTCATCCTCGGTCGCGCGCTGCCACGCGCGAGCGAGGCCCCTCCACTCGAGCATGCCAATCAGCCGCGTCGGGTTTTCGCGAGCGACGACCGGAAGACGACTGACCTTCCTCGCCAGCATCACGCCTACGGCTTCCTCCAGCAGGGTGTCGGCGTAGGTCGTGATCGCCGGTGTGCTGCCGGCGCCGAGCACGGTCAGCGTGTCCGCACCCTCGCGGTCGACCGACGCGATCAGATCGCGGCGTGTGATGATCCCCGCCAGCGCGCCGGCCGCGTCGATGATCGGCCACGCCTGGCACGGGGCGAGCACCGGGTCGTCATTCGCCAGCCGCCGGAGCAGCGCGTCCGCGGGCATGGCCGCCGGAATCGTCGGGACATCCCGCTCCATCACGTCTTCCACACGGAACCGCGCGAGCGGGCTCACCGTGTACTCCCGGGCGATGTGGTAGCCGCGGCGGGCGACCTTCTCGGTCAGGATCGAGCGTCGCATCACGAGCACGGTGAAACCGTGGGCGGTCACGCACGCGAGGAAGAGCGCCGGAACGATGGACAGGTCATGCGTGAGCTCGAGCAGAAACACGGCGGCGGTGAGCGGCGACCGCATCGTGCCACCGAGCATCGCGGCCATGCCGATGGCTGCCCAGAGGCTCGAGTCGCCGAACGGGATCCACCCCGCCCCGATGGCGCCTAACGAGCCACCCATGATCAAGAGCGGCGCGAGGACGCCGCCCGATGTTCCCGACCCCAGCGCGATCGCCCAGATCAGCGCCTTCACGACCAGGAGCTTGGAGACCCCGAGCCCCGCGAGCTGGCCCGAGAGCAACGCACTGATCGTGTCATAGCCGACCCCGAGCGCCCTCGGTTCCAGGAGGCCGCCAATACCCACCGCGAGTCCGCCGATCGCCGGCCACCACATCGGGTTGAGCGGCACCTTGGCGAATCCATCTTCGCACGCGTACACGAGCCACGTCGCGATCGCGGAGGCGCCACCCGCACACAGGCCGATGACGAATGACGCGGCCAGCTCCTGCCACGATGGGGCAGGATGTGGCAGCACCGGGAAGAGCGGACCGTTGCCGAGCAGGGGTACGCGACACGCGCCCGCGACGATTGCCGCGATGGCGACCGGGATGAGGCTGCGCGGCTTCCACTCGAACAGCAGCAGCTCGACCGCGATCAGCACGGCCGCGATCGGTGTCGCGAAGATCGCCGCCATGCCCGCGGCGGCTCCCGCAACGAGCAGTGTCTTTCGTTCCGACGCCGAGAGATGGAAGCCCTGCGCGAACAGCGAGCCGAACGCGCCGCCGGTCATGATGATCGGCCCTTCTGCGCCGAACGGACCGCCCGTACCGATCGCGATTGCCGACGACAGCGGTTTCAGCACGGCAACCTTGGCCGACATGCGACTCTGGCCGATCAGGATGGCCTCGAGTGCTTCGGGAATCCCGTGTCCGCGGATCTTGTCCGATCCGTACCGCGCCATGAGCCCGACGATCAGTCCACCGACCACCGGAATGAACACGCCAATGATGCCGAGCGCGCTCTTGGCGGGCGAGGTGAGCACGCTCGAGTACCGATGGTACCAGACGAGGTTCGTTGCGACCCCAATGAGCCATACGAGCGCGTACGCCACGAGCGAGCTCATGACGCCGATGACCACGGCCATTGCCGCCAGTATCAGCAGGCGGGAGTTGGTGGTGAAGTCGCTCAGGTGGTCTTCGTGTCTCGAGGCCATTATCGAGCATGTCTCGCGGCCACGACCCGAGCAATGAGTCATTCATCCCGGCTGGGGGGACGGACCTCTCATATGACGCGGAATAGCGTCAGATCAGATTTCTTTTGATCGCATGTGTCACGGCCTCGAGTCGGCTGTGCGTGCGCAGCTTTCTGTTGATGTGGTGCAGGTGGTTGCGCAGCGTGTGCGGCGAGATGCCGAGCGTGCGCGCGACGGCCGCGGACGCGCTTCCCTGCGCGAACAGTTGCAGGATGCGCTTCTCCTGCGACGTCAGCGGCGAGACCGGTGCGGGGCGCGCGCCGTCCGAGCCGAGCGTGCGAATACGGTCGGCTGCCACGAGCATTCGCTCGACCAGATGCTCGCGCATTCGGCGGACGTGAACGTCCTGCGCGATGAAGACGATCAGCCGCGTGTGTGACCGCGGCGGCGCATGCACGAGCGTCGAGATGCGGACCCATCGGCGTCGCCCGTCCCGTGACCGGAGCTCCGCGTCGAACGCGGGGAGCGTGTGGCCCGCGAGTGCCATGTCGCATACTTCGCGGCCGATCGAAGTCCCGAGCGCACCGCGGCCGTTCAGCACCTTCGTCCAATCCATGCCGACGATGTCCGCATCACGCCACCCGAAGAGCGTGGACGCGGCGGTGTTCCAGATGCGCACGATACCGCGTGCGTCGACCGCGAAGGCGGCGTCAGCGGTCGACTCGAGCAGTTGAACGATTCCGGCTGGCTGGGGCACGGGTGGATCTCGTTAGTGGATCACGTCTCACTACGGGTCGAGTGATGGCCGGAGCACGAGGTAAAACACCCGACCGCTCACGCGGCTTATCGTGTGTCGCGGGAACTCCTGGCTGGTGGGCGCGCCCCCACCCTGCCGCTCAACGAAGTAAAACGATGAAAGGCGGTTGAGCTCCGCCGGGGTGACGAGGTTCCCGAAACCATACAGTCGATGGTTGATGCGCCCGAGGTCACGCTCGAACACGAAGAACCGGTTGGTGCTGTCGAAGGGCGTGGCGTCCAGCGCCGCCATGTGCACGTTGAGCTCCGGGCGCTGTTGCAGCACCGGGTAGAGCGTATCGCGCAGGCGTGTGACAATGAGCGTACCAGAGCGGGATAACTGCGTGGCGTCGCGAGTGTCCTCGTGAACGCGGCGTGCGAACGCGTCGGCTCGATGCGATTCACCCCACATCGTCTTCACACTCGCTGCGATCATGGCGAACGTCGCGACCCAGCGAAGTAGCGGATCGCTGCGTGAGACCACGAACGCCACGACCGGGGCGGCCGCAACGGTGCCGGCAATCCAGTACCGGGGTTCCGTGGCAGGCTGCACGAGGAGAGAGAACGCCACGAGTACAAAGGGCACGGCGGCTTGCGTCAGCAGGAGCAGCGGTCCGAGCGCAAACGGGCGCGTCAACGGTCGGCCCATGATGCGCTCGGCGAGACCTCCGGCGGGCCGGGCTCGCACGACGATGATCGCCCAGCAACACAGGGCGATCGCGAGTGGGAGTGTGAGGAAGAAGATCGCGAGCAGCCGCACGGCGCCTAACGCCGTCAGATCCGGGATCCAGGTCGGTACCGTGAGCGATGCCCGCTGTCCGAGATAGAGTGGCGCGCACGCAATAAGGGCGAGCGGCCCCGCGATCGATGGCGACAGCCGTCGGACGGTCGCAGTCCAGGGGCCCGGCCCGAAGAGCACGACGGTACCGATCGCGATCCCCCACGTCAGGATCCCGAAGTAATGGATGGTGCATAGCAGGACCGAGACGACCGCGAGGGATGCCGCGGAGACGAAAGTCGCCTCACGGCGGACCGTGTGGGCGAGCACGAGCAGCATGCATCCCGATGCCAGTAGCAACGGTCCGTACAAGCGTGCGTCGAATGCCGCGTGCATGACGACCTGCTGGGCCCAGACCGCCATCGTTCCGATTGCAGCCGGCCACGGCGAGAACTGGTCACGCAGCAGGAGGTAGACCGTCGTGAGCGCGCCAACCACACATGTCACTGCGACAATGCGAGCCGTGATCGGGGACAGCCCTCCGGCGACCAACGCTCCCAGGCGATAGAGCAAGAAACCCGTTGGCGGGTTGGAGTCCGCTCCGGCGGCAAGGCTTCGAATGCTCTCGGGCAACGAGCCGGTGCCCGCCACCAGCCAGGTGGATACTTCATCGAGCCAGAAGGGTTTGGCGACCATGGCCCACGCGCCCATCGCCGCGATCTCCAGGACGATGAACCCGAAGGCGGCGAGCATGAACCACGCGGTCTCGCGTCGTGACCATGAAATTGTCGTCATCAACCGGAGTCTAATGGCACAACCAATCCTGCACGCGGGTAGGAAGCCAACCATCCAATGGCCGGTTGACGGAATCAGATGCGGCTTATCGGCGCTACCGTCGCGTTCGTCGTAGCGGCGGCAACCTTCGACGTGACGAGCGGCCCGCTGACCGCGCAGACGCCCGCGCGCACGACCGGGCCCGAGATCGAGCGCGTGGATTTTCGCGGCGTGCGATCCGTGCCCATGCACGAGGTGCAGCGCGCGGTGACGACGCGGGCGAGCTCCTTCGTCGGGAAGCACCATCTCGAGCCAGGGCAGCTCGAGCGTGACGTCACCGCCCTTCACGACCTCTACTGGCGTCATGGGTTTCGCGAGGTCTCGGTCGACACCACCGTTCACCCATCAGGCAGTGGCGTGGCCGTCACGTTCGACGTGCGCGAGGGACCGCTCACGGTTGTCGATTCCGTCGACATCCAACAGGCGACTCCCACGCTCGACACGCAGACCATCCAGCGTGCCATGCGGCTCCGGCCCGGCGCCCCGCTCGACCTCTCGGCGCTCGACTCGACGCTCGCCGCGCTGCGCAACGCACTGTGGGACGCCGGCTACGCCGACGCGACGCTCACGCCTAACGTGGTTGCCAATGCCCAGACGCACCGCGCGACGGTTCGCATCGACGTGAACCCTCGCTGGCGAACGCGGGTCGCGTCCATCGAGATCGAGGGCAACCGGCTGATGTCTCGCGACGCGCTTCGGAGCGCGCTCACGCTGCGACCCGGTGGCCTCTACCGTCGCCCGGATGTGGCCGCGAGCCTGCGACACCTGTACGAATCGCGCGTGGTGGCGTCGGCCTTCATCGCCATTCCCCCTAACGCGAGCGACAGCCTGACACCGGTCGTGGTACGGGTGCAGGAGCGAAATCCGCTCCAGTTCGGAATGGATGCGGCGTTCAGCACCAGCGAATTCCTTCAGGTCGCGGGCCGAGTTGGCCTTTTTTCCATCGCCGGCGGACTCTGGCAGCTCGTCCTCCGTGGCGCGACGGGTAACCTCCTCGCGTCCGGCCTCGAGGGAGCTGGCCCGTTCACGGAGGTCGCGCCCGACGACAGCATCGACAAGGCATTCCTGCGGCCCACCTGGAATGCACAGGTGGAGGCGACGCGGCTCTGGGCCGGCTCGCCGCGCAACCGGCTCACACTCGCCGCTTTCGGCCAGCGGCTCAGTGAGCCGAATGCGTTCGTCGATCGCGCCCTTGGTCTCAGCACGCTGTTCACGCGCGAGGTGACGGAGCACGCCGGGGTGTTGATCGGCTATCGGCTGGAGCGCGCGGCCGTGGAGGCGGGCGATGTGTATTTCTGTGAGAGCTTCGGCCTGTGCGACGCCGAGGCACTCAGCGTATTCCGCGATTTCCGACGGCTGTCAGCCGTATCGCTCGGCGGCTCCCTGAACCAGGTGAACAACCCCGTCGCGCCGTCGCGCGGACAGACAGCGCGCGTCGCTCTGGAGTATGCCTCGGCGGCGACGGGCTCCGAGTACGATCACTTTCGCATCGACGGCGAAGCGGCCGCGTACCGCCCGTTAGGCTCGTGGGTGATCGCAACGCACGTGCGTGCCGGCTGGGCACACACTCCCCAGGGCGAGGTGCTCCATCCGCGACTGCTGTTCTACGCTGGCGGATCCCAGTCGGTGCGCGGCTACCGCGAGAACCAGCTCGGCCCGCGTGTGCTTCGGGTGCGGGGAGCCGATCTCATCGCCAATGGCTGCACCGATGCGAGCATCGCCAACGGGTCGTGCGACCCTAACGCGGTACCGCGGAGCGTGTTCTCGCCACAGCCTGTCGGGGCAACGGCGCTGCTCGAGGGCAGCGTCGAGCTGCGCAAGCCTCTCGTGTGGGGGCTGGGCGGCGTGCTGTTCGCGGACGGCGCGATGGCCGGGCCGGGAGCGGGAACCTTGTCCGGAGAGCGCGTGAGTACGGTGACTCCGGGCGCCGGGCTTCGCTACGCGACTCCATTTGGCGAGCTGCGACTGGATGCCGGCTGGCAGCCGGACAAGAGTGAACGTCTCCCTGTGCTCGTCGAGACCACCGCGGCGGATGGGTCGTCGCAGCTGGTACGCCTGACGACTGACCGGCAATGGACGTCTGTGGACGACGCGAATGGCAAGCGTGGACTGCGCCGAGTGACGCTGCACTTCGCGCTTGGCCACGCGTTCTGAGACGCGCGACCGTTACGCCTGAATATCGCGCAGCACGCGCGCGGCGCGCCGCGCTTCGCGCCAATCGAGTATCTGATCCAGCGGCCATTTGCTGCTCCATGCGGCGAGAATGGCGCCCTTGACCGTCACACGCACGGTCTCCGTTGCCGGCTGTTCGATGTAGCCGCGCCGCACCCCGTCGTCGACGGTCTCATCGAACATGCGCTGATACGCCTCGAGGGGATGCATGGTCGGCGGATGCCAGCCCACGGTCACCGGAGCGCGACCACCGCGCACCGCCATCGCCTTGCGTTGCTGGTGAATCTCGTACAGCCTCGCCGCGTCGGTGACCTTCTGGAAGATCACGGTATCGTGGTTGCCCTGCCGAGTGGCAACGACGCGCCGCTCGTTGGCGGTCACGATCACGTGGCCGTCGGTCATTCGGGTATGAAAGGACACCCCGGTCATCGAGAATCGTCGCGGCGCATGCGAGATCACAGCCATACAGAACTCCTCGCCGCTCATGCTCGGAGCCACCGTCATCACCATCGTTGCCTCGCTGCTCTGCGGTCGAGACGCGTTGACGTGACGCACTGGCTCTCGAAACCCGGTCCGCCCAATTGCGGTCTCTATGTTGTGGAGGAACTCATGTACAGGCTGCGGAAGGCTGGAGACCTGTACGCTGGTCAGCGGTCGCAAGCCAATCTTTCGGTCGGTCTTGAGGAGACGCCGATATTGGAAGGGCGCGGTCACGATGCCATGAAGCCAGACGTACGGCATCATGAGCGGGATCAGTAACCGGTCCAGCCCATCGAGCTCCATGTCATCGAACTCGGGCGCTTCCGTTTGCGCTGCGCGCGTCATGGTCATCGCTACCTCTCGTAGGCTCCATAGCGAGGACGACCCGGCGTCATAGCGGGTTGCGCCACTTCTCTCTCGGTGACCGCGTCAGGCACGCCGTCGTCCCGTGATGTATGGGAAAATTGTTCAAATCAGCGCTATCCATCGCTGCCTTTTTCGCGCTCTGGACGTTGATGCGGGACGGCTGCTCCGGGCGCACCGAGGACGTTGCCAGCATTCACGCCGAGAATGCGCAGCACGCGCGTGAGCGTGCCGCGGCCATCCCTAACGACTTCGTCGCCCCCGACAGCTTTCCGGAGCTCCTCGCCTCACTGGAGCGGCTCACGGGCAGCGCACCCGTTCCCTTCGTAGGCGAGCGCGATTGGGGAGCCCCGGTGCCGAGTGCGGGCTTCGCGTTTCAAACGCGGTCCGACACGCTCGCGGAAGCACTCGCCGACACGTTGACGCGTCTCGTTCGTCCGAAGGGCTTTCACACGTTCGCGTACGCGAGCGGTGCAGGCATCGGCGCGTCGTACGTCGTCGCGATGCCCACGCCTGACTGGTACGCCTCGATCGAGCTCGTCGCCACCACCGGCAACCCTTCTCCGAGCTCGAAGGAAATCGTGAGCTGGTTCCGGAAGCTCGAGCGCGACCAGCCGTTCACGATCACCGACATCGGGCGCGACCATGTCGGCGGGCGGTTCCTCGCCGCGTTGAAGGACCCGCGCGAGCTCGCGCGACGCTTCAATGACTTCTGTCCCGACATCGTGCGGCAGGGAACAGGGTCGGTCCGGAACCTCGAGATCGAGCTGCGAGAGAGCCAGTATCTCTACTGCTGGTGGGACTGAAGCCTCAGCGATACGCGGCGGCCTGGATTCCGTATAGCTCCGCGTATTGGCGTCCGCGCGCCATCAGCTCGTCATGGGATCCGACTTCGGTGACGCGAGCCCCCTGCAGCACGATGATCAGGCTCGCCATGCGGACGGTCGAAAAGCGGTGAGACACGAGGATCGTTAGGCGGCCGTCGGTCGTGTTCGCGGCATCGGCATACCGCTCGAACAATGCGTGCTCGGTCTCCGCGTCGAGCGCCGCCGTCGGCTCGTCGAGCACGAGGACGATCGGGCGGTCACGCATGAAGCCCCGCGCGAGCGCCACGCGCTGCCACTGACCGAAGCTCACCTCCACGCCATTCGGCCACGTCGGCCCGAGCTGCGTGTCGAGCCCTGCGCTGAGCTTCGAGATCACGTCGGTCGCACCGGCCCGCGCGACCGCCGTCGCCACGGCGGGCTCGTCGTCCAGACGAGGCACATCGCCGACGCCGATGCTCTGCCGGGCCCGCAGCTCGAAGCGAAAGAAATCCTGAAACGCACCGGCCATCCTCGTCCGCCAAGAGTCTGCGGTAATACGATCGAGCGGCACGTCGTCGATCAGGATCCGTCCGGATGTCGGCTCATACATCTTCGCGATGAGCTTCACGAGCGTGCTCTTGCCGGCACCGTTTTCGCCGACCACCGCGACGACGGCGCCGGCGGGCAGATCGAGCGTCACGTCCTCGAGCGCGAGCCTGTCGGTGCCGGGATACGCGAACGACACGTGCTCGAACCGAATCCCTCGCTCGAGCCGCTCGGGTGCCTCGAGCTCCGCCGTCGGGGCGAGCGATGCAGCATAGTCCTCGAGCCACGCGAGCCGCCGAGCGCCGTACACCCAGAACCCGCGGAGAAAGCCGAGCTCCCCGACCGTGGCGCCCACGTACGACGAGAGCCGCGCGCCCGCCGCGAGCACGAGCAACACCGCGCCGGCCGACGCGTGAAGCACCGCCGCCACGAATATGACCGACCCGACATATCCCGCGGCAAAGATCGCCCACGCCACGGTGTGCCACGTCATCGAGCCCCAGCGGGCGGCGGCGATGGGGTCATGGCCGGACTGCCACGCGGCGCGTCGGTCGCGACTCAGGCGATCACCGATACCCGTTAGGCGCACCTCCTTGGCCGGCGGTGCCGACGTCGCCGTCGCGAACAGGTGCCGAGCGAGTCGGTTGAACGGCGCGGCGCGCTCCTGGGCCACCCGCTCGACTCCGGGACGCCAGGTCGACGTGAACACGGTCGGCACCGCGAACAGCGTCAGCAAGGCGAGCGCAGGATGCACCGAAACGAGCAGCGCGATCGTGACGGCCAGGCGGAGGATCCAGCCCGCCATCGAGAACACCGCCATGTACATGTGGTCCAGCACGAATACCTGATCGCGGAGCATCGCGATCCGGTCGAGGTACTCGGGAACCTCCTGATGCGCGATGGTCGCGATGGTCGCCTGGAGCCTCGCGACATGCGACTCCAGCGCGATCGTGACCTTGTCGCGGAACTTGCGCTGGACTCGGGTGCTCACCGTTCGCAGGAACCAGGTCCCCGCGGCTGAGACGCCGAGCGCGATAGCCGTTAGGCGGAGGAGCGTCGCGTTACCGGCGGTGAGCGCGTCGGCCATCAGCTTGAACCAGAGCGCCAGCAGGGCGTCCGGTACGGCCGCGATCAACGACAGCCCGAACGCCCACGTCATGAGCGTCGGCTCGTACCGCAATCCCAGCCGGCAGAGCCGCCACATCGATGGCAGCGATGCCGGGAGGTCGTCCTTCCTGCCGTTGTCAGGCGAGGACGTCATGCGTCACGCCCTCCTCGTCCGTTGCCTCGCCGAAGCGCTGCGCCTGCAGGTCGAACATCGTGCGATACCGCCCGCCCAGCGCCATCAGCTCATCATGGCTGCCGAGCTCGATGACCTTGCCTTGTTCCAGCACACAGATCCGGTCGGCGAGGCGCACGGTCGAGAACCGATGGGAGATCAGAATCGTGGTGCAATGCGACGTCTCGTGCAGAATTCGCTCGAAGATCTCCGCTTCCCCGCGCACGTCGAGCTGCGCCGTCGGCTCGTCGAGTAACACGACGCCGGCACCCAGCTTCACGCCGCACAGCGCGCGCGCGAGCGCGACGCGTTGCCACTGTCCGCCCGAGAGATCGGTGCCGCCGGCGTACGCACGCGAGAGCACCGTATCCAGCTCGGCGAACGACGACGCTCCGGCAGACGCGAGTGCTTCGCGGATCGTCGAGTCCGGCGCGCCACCCGGCGCGACATTGTCGCGCAGCGGCAGCTCGAATCGAATGAAGTCCTGAAACACCGCCGAGATGCGGTGGCGCCACGCGGTGAGCTCGAGCTCGCGAAGGTCGACTCCGTCGGCTTCGATCGCGCCCGCCGCGGGATCGTAAAGCCGGCAGAGGAGCTTCGCGAGCGTCGTCTTGCCAGCGCCGTTCTGCCCCACGATAGCGAGGGATGACCCCGCGGGAATCGTCAGGTCGAACCCGTCGAGCACAGGCGTGGCTTCACCTGGACCAGGATACGCGAACCGCACATTGCGGAACCGGATCTCTCGAGCGGGAAGGCCGGCCGGGCTTCGCGTGCCTAACCGCAGCGCGCCCGTGGGTGCCATCGCTGCCTGAAGCCGAAGCACGGCCGCGACGGGCGCCGCCGCTCCGTCGAGCGCCCAGCTGAACCCACCGAACGCGATGAGCGACACGCCGACGGCGCACTGCGCGTACACCACCAGCCCACCCATCGACAGCGCGCCGCTCGACGCCGCGGAGGACAGCGCCCAGAACACCGCCACGTTCGCGACGACGACGATCAGGAGACTCCAGATGACCGGCCGCTCGCGGAGTCGCGTGGCCTCGTACTGGAGTCGATGCAGCGTCGTCCGGCGTGCGATGAACCGCTCGAGCGTCCAGCCCGCGAGCCCGAAGAGCCGCAGCTCCTTGCTCGCGGGCGGATCGACGGCGAGTCGGAACGCATAGTCGGCGTCGCGCTGCGCCGCGCGCACTTCGGGCGTGTTGCGGTCCCACCAGACGGCGCTCTCACGCAGCAACCAGTGCGTCGCGAGCCACGCGCCGGCGAGCACGATTGGCGCCCACCACGCGAAGCCGACGAGGATGATCGCAGACGCGACTCCGCCGATCATCTCCGTCATACCACTCGCAATGAAGTCCATGGAGATGCTGAGCGGCGGCCCCATCATGCCGAGGTCGAAGTCGCGCGCCGCCGTCAGATCGCTCGTGAGCTCGGGGTCCTCGAGATGAGCGACGCCGGGAGGACGGACACACGCGTCGGTGAGTCGATCGTAGAGCCACGCCGCGGTGCGGTCGCCGAGGTTGCTGCCGATCGCGGTGTGAATCGGCGGCAACACCTGGAGAAGCACGAACGTGGCAGCCATTGCCGCGAGCGGAGCGGCGAGCGCGCCGCCGTGCTGTACTGCCGCGACGAGCACACCCATCGCGATGGCGAAGATCGCTGGCAGGATGCCGCGCAGGATGAGCGCCGCCCACCAGGCCACCGCGAGGGGGCGGTCAGCCTTGGGCAGGACGGAGAAGAACTGCCATTCTTTGCGCTGCGTGATCGACCAGGGCATCGCGAGCCGGAGACGATTCTCTCTTGGAAGGCACGAGAGTGCCGAAAATCGTCGCCGCTGGCCAGACCGGAGACAGCAATGTGTCAGCCGGCTCGCTTTCCTTCCGCTTCCGCGCGCTTCAGATCCTCATCCGACAACACACGCTGGTCGCTGTCCCCGGTGGTCCCGTGTCCGGGCGTGAAGCGCAGCTTCTCCATGTACGGCGTGGGCCGCTTGCGGCGGTAGTCGGCAAACTCCTTCGCGTAGTAGGCTCGCGCTTCCTGTGCGGTCCTGACTCCGGTCACGATCTCGTGCATGAGATTCAGCGCGAGAAAGTTGGCCTGCACGTCGTGACACCTCGCCGAGACCTCGCCGGCCGTTCGCTCCACGACGACACTCCCGTCGAACTCGGCCAGCGTCGAGAATTTGTTGACCGGGACGTGATAGTCGATCACCGACTCGACAGCGTCGATGTGCGGCGCCGGGAAGTCGTGCTGGTAGAACGCTTTCGTCGCGATGACCCGCTTCCACGGCCCAGGTCGATGCCACGTCAGCCGTGTCGGGGTCGCCTCGTTAGGTTCGCCATATTCGTCGATGACGAGCTGGGCTGCCTCCCGCGATTCCTCGGGCCAGTCCGCGATCTGTCGCGATGCCGCGCTGGTGGTCATGATGGCCTTCCTTGGTGGCTGGGTGATTCTGCAGGCCCGGCATGGCCGGGCCTGGCCAGCCCGCGAATCTCGTTCCGGCATGTAGCGGACCGCCGAATTGCCCGCCGGTGTCACTGTTGCCAGCGGCCGGGACGGGTCGACGTAAGCTGCAGGCATCGCGACCTGCACGCTTCAGCCTTTTGATAAGGGGAACAACCTCGGGACGCTCGGAGCTGACTGAGGCCGTTCCATTTTCAAAACCAGGCTCGTTGCGCGCGGA